>JGI20283J13201_100135_pt1 | contig 35942 bp, 40 predicted proteins | sample Plalitdecfosmids_FD_13201 | JGI IMG/M metagenome (IMG submission 13201)
AGGCGAACCAAACTATATGGAGCTAGCCCGACGTGCCATTGGCAATCAATTGATGTGATGTTCCCTCGAATTTCGCAGACAACGTGCTTGACCATCAGCCAACTGGATGCCACCAGAAGCTTTGAATAAGACTAATCTACATGGCTGTCCCATAGCTGTGCGATTCGCTCCATCAACTATCATTTGCTCAACGCTGATAGCTCCTATCCTTGCGCTCGCGGATTCCCACAGCAATGGCCCAGTTATCTACGTACGCAACGCAGATACCATCGTACTGGCTTTTCGAGTACGTACCTCTAGCAGTTTCGTATTGCATCTATTTCACTAATGACGACCCTAGTTCTTCATTTACCAGTCGTCTTTGTCATCTTCATCGTCTGTGATAAGTTAGCATGTCTGCCTAGAAATGCATCAGAGACTTGCACATACCACTGTGGCTGACTTTACTCTTCCTCGCTGCGAGCGCACTAGCCAATGCACCAGCTAAACCGCCATCTGCACCATTCGGAGCGGCTCCTGCACCTGGCGTACTTGCAGCCGGTTCCGTACTGGGCACAGCGGCCGCACTACGGTCCCTCTTCTCTGTATCGGAAACCTTTTTCAGTCTAGCACCACCCCGGATATCTGCAAGCAAGCCGTCTCGTCCTGGGGCAGGTTTCGGGAGTGGGGCGCTTGGCATCGCTGGAGGTGGCGGCGGCCCAGAACCGGAGGGCATAGGTGGCGGCGGAGGAACAGACCCGGGAGGCATAGGAGGAGGGGGTGGAACCGCGCTGTTCGGCATGGGAGGGGGAGGCGGCACCGATTTGTTCGGCATAGGCGGTGGTGGAGGGATAGCGCTGTTTGGCATCGGAGGCGGTGGGGGCGGCGCGTTGTTTGAGGGAAATGGGGGAGGTGGAGGAGCTGCATTGCTTGGCGCTGGTGGTACGGGACGAGAGCTGGATGGAGGCAATGGTGGCGGTGCAGGCGGCGCATTGTTCATGGGAGGCAGAGTAGGGGGCAGCAGAGCTGCTGCGCTCTTCGGCGGAAGGGGAGGGGGCGCTACGTGTATAGAAGGGGTTTCTCGCGCAGGTGGTGGAGGAACCGGCCCACGACTTGGCGGAGGTGGTGGTCCGGACGGCACCCGATTTCCAGCGAATGGAGGTGGTACGCCAAATCTTGCACCAGATCCCCTTTCCTCATCCTCTACCGGTGTCTTGGGTGGTCTTGGCGGTGGTGGAGGTCCAGGATTTGCCAAACTGTTCGATGAGGCGCGCGCTCTAGAGGGAGGCGCCGGTGGCTCATGTGCAAACTTCCCTGCCTCTGCGATGGGAGGAGGTGCTCGGAACCGAGGGCCAGGAGGCGGTGGTGGTGATGTCTGCCTTGGGGGAGACGGGACGGGACTCGCAGATGAAGCTAGGCTAGTGACAGGCGCATCGGTCTTCGTTCTGCGAGCTGGTGGGGGAGCCGGCGGCGGGCCTCTCCTCGAGGTAGTGGTACTACCAGTGCTTTGGGGACTGATTGGAGCGGCTTTTCCTGGCGGAGCACTAGGGGGTGGTGGAGGTGGAGCCCTCGTCGCCTTTCGCTCATCTGCAAGCTTCTCTTCACTCTTTAGCTTTTCTTCGCTCTTTCTCTGTTCAATGTATAGTTTGATGAAATCGGCATTATCCTCAATCTGGTCCTCTGTGATTCCCATTGCCAGCAATTCCTTCAACAAGGGCTGCCAAGACGGATCTGTTGTGTCGATAGCAGAGTTTCTCGCGCTGGAGACGTTGGAATAGCTGTTCTGCGATGGGGAGGGAACGCTCGGCGGAATGATGGATTGAGGTTGTTGTGTAGGTGTTGTGTGTCTGTGTCCGAAGAGACCCCCAAGCAAGCCATGGCTCTGGGTCTTGCCATTGGTAGCAGAGGTCCCGCCCATAGAAGCTCCAAATGGTTTGTTCCTGGTGCTCTTGCTCGCGTTCTTCTCGCGATCGTCCATCTTCTTCTTGAAAGTCTTAGCTTCCTTCTCGTCACTGAAAGATAGCGCTGCCAGACAGTTCTCGAGCTCGAAGGTGTGAAAGAAGACGCGGTCTTGGTTGTATGAGAAGGTGTCGTATATCTCCTGATCCCATATAACGCCGCGATTGGAAGGCTACATGCAATTAGGACCGTTGATTTTTTGGCCCCAAGGCAGCACTTACAGATACATCGACAAGCTTTATCCAAAATGTATTCCCTACCAAATCGTTCGCCAGCACAGCCGCACCCTGAAGACCCGTATATGTCCATCGGTGCCTATCCGGATAGGCAATGTATAGTTTGGCGACGGCAACAGCGTGGATCTTATTCGACGCCTTAGGCACGGTGCGCTTCACCGTCTGTTTGTCTTCGTCGGAAAGGATCGAGGGCATCGTGACGGTTTGCGCCGCTGAGCTGAAAAGGTACGAGTAGGATGCTCGGTCGGAGCTGGAGGGTTACGGGGGACAGCTCGGTGGGGTGGGCTTTATTCGGTGATTAGGCAGTGCATAGAGACCGCGTGATCACCTCATGTGTTCAGGTAGACTGAGTGAAGGCGAGGTGAAATAGTACGCCAGCAGCTCGAGTACTCCTTGGGGGGCGTGGTGGAAGAATGATGTTGGTGGACGACTGCCAACGTAATGCTGCGGCTCACTTGCACTGAGCGGGTCGGTTTTAGCGTGCCAAGACATTTGCTCATCTCCCCTTCATGACGTTCCACGTTTGTTTATGTACCGTCATACACCACCACCACCATGGCCACCACCAAAACAATTTCTAACAGAATACATCACATGTAGCTCTATGTACTGTGATACATCAGCATTTCTGGGCCTTCTCTCCCTGTCTTAGCGCCAGATATCCGTCTCATCTACCGGATGAGGATGCCTATATATTTGTCTCTCAAATCTGCTGTCACACTCAGTATCATCACATCACCTAGGATGCTCACAAGGTCTTACTCCGTGATGTTTCACCCTTGCACGAAAGCATCAATACCCCACAGCTCTTCTTCATAATACTAGCATCAACCAGTCACCCTGGGCATTTTCCAAAGAATACGGGTATTAAATAGGTCGTTAAGAAGCCCAGCGCTGTCTGCCGGAAAACAATCATAATATCCCGTATCGTCAACGTCAGGACCTACCCGACCCCACACCCTTTATCTGACATTTATCGAGGCTAGAGGTCAGTGTATACCTCATTTGTGTCATCGATCCTTGCTGATCGTCCGGCTTTCTCTTTCCAATCTTTCTGTTGTCAGAAGCTACCGTACCCTCTCCTTCTCCCGAACTTACAGCTTCTGCCAATCGTATAGGCTGGGATGTTGGCTTTTATGCGGCTAACTAAGCTCCAATTGTCGGAGCCTCAGTAATCGACTAGATTACAGTGTTGTTCGAGGGGTAATGCCACACCCATATGGCGTATACGCCTTTTCATACTGCAATATAATCATGACGGCGTCGAATATGATTGGGTTTCCATACCGTTGTGCAATGCGTGTTCCATGACAATGAGCCAGCATCGGAGCTTGGAACGCATGGTCCTCTTACCGAATTGTGAAGAGAAGGAAGCCCTATCAATGGTCTCATGCCGCTGAATCACATATAGATAGAGATTCTGACTTCTTTTGTGCAGGCTCGTTCTGGGTTCGCTTTTGTTACGGGCACTGAGGGTTCTCTATATCCTTTCATGGAGTCTGAGAAATCCGATGGCACTACTATACGGCCAACGCAAACATGCTAAGTCGCAGCTAGATTCTCTTCATGCAAACGGCGCAGAAACAAGGCATGTGGCTTCCCACAAAATGCTGTGAGACCGACGACAGCCTTGAAGATTGACCTAGCCCATTTCGTAAATGCAGTGTGCATTTTGATACGTGTAGCCGCGGGTTGAACCCTTCGGATTCAATCGCGCATTGTGTGCTTCAGCGTTCCCATTCGGTCGTACTACGATTCGAGAGGCCATTCTTTGACGCTATACGATTAGCTTAAGGCCTACGTTCAGTACAGTAAGTGGTAAGAGAGTACGTTTGTCATAGTAGGGCAATCGTTGTGTTGTACTACTCCCCCTATACCTGGATAGGGAGGTAGTATAAGAGCTTAGCGTAACTACACCATGATTTAATCATATATGGGCCGTACAATTACCTCAAGTACCAAGTTCAGTATGGGTAAAAGTCAACGTACGTTTGGTGCGGTATCAATCGTAGAACGGCCGACTGGGAACGCTGGTGTGCTTCATCGTCGCGCCTCTTCTGGTACGGGACCCTGTTAGCAGTTCGCCCAATGAGGAATCCATGAGATTGTGCGAGAAGATCATCGATGTCGAGCAGCACGAGAAGGACAGAACGTGGAGATCATGTTGACATGGCCTCTAATATATTTCGACGATTATGCGATACTTCTCAGGCTCAAAGAGCGATTCGACAGGTAACAATCTTTATGATGATTCGGTTGAAGACCCAGAGCGTTCCCGGTGACTGACGAGGCTTACGCTGTAAGTGCTTTCACGTATTCAATCTTCAGTGTCGACGCAATGTGCAAAATAATGGATCAATTCTGCGTATTTTCCCTCGTGGGCCTCCAGGGCTGGGAAAGATATATCTTTGTGTGTCCTACTACCTCTAGAGAAGATGACATTAAGAAGTTAACACCGCCAGCGTATGTTATGGCAGTGAATCGGGAAACGAGTATGGAGCGTGTCAGAATCATTCTCAGGCGCCTTTGTAGACACCGGACTCATGACGACTTAAGAGTGAGCCATGTTTAGTATCATTGCATCTTTTACATGGTGTGAATGCTTTGCGACCGCTCCAAACCGAGCTCTAGTGAAGTACATGATGAACTTTACTCTGGCCATCGGATCTCGAAAGTTTCGGCAAAAACACACATGGCAGAAGGAATTCAGAGACGCATGTTGTGGGTATTCAAAGACTGGTCGATCCCGGACATGCCGGAGCATGGCAAGTGAGTAAGGGAAAGGTGCCGAGCAACTGATATTACATTGCATACGCGAGGTAGTTGCACAGCAGTTGCTATTTTGACCCCGCGAGCTCATTCGGTGGATGTTTCAAAACGACCCCGAAGGTGCAGATGCGGGTCAGACTACACACTTTGAGTCGGGGTTTGATTATATCAGGATTGCCCCGGCATGAGAGTTGGCAAGCTGAGCGGTGAGGTTGGGCAATGCGACCTGTGGGTGTTTGAGAGGGACGGATATGTACAACCACGATATTTGCACACCTTCCTGAAGAAGGTCAACAGCGTCAAATGCTCCTTATGAGCGCTTCGAGAAGACAACGTGTCTGTCATACGCTACAAGAGCAGTTCGCGTGGAGAGGAGGTGCAGATGTCGTCACCTTCGTAACGCTCAACAGACATGATGCTACTGCCAGGCACAATAATGGCCTCTTGGGCGACCATTTAGGCGTAAGCGCGAAGTGTACGGCGCAAGCGCGTAGTACCGAGCAGGTGGCAGAGAAGTTCACTCAAAGTTGCCGCCGCCGCCAGCACTCACCCACCGGAAGCGCGTAGGCACACGGACTAGAGGTTCACTATGTGACGATCCGGGATTTGCTGCATGGAAGCAGCGTGGACGTGGGCTGTTGCTCGTAGGGCTGGCGGCTAGGCTGGCAGTGATGTAGATTGGGGTCGCTATCTACGGGGCATTGGCCTGGATATGTGTTGGACTGGATTCCTCGCTCTACCATATGGGTCATTGGGCGCCTAATGGTTGCTCTTTGTGTACTGCCTGTTTACAAACTTTTGGTATGGATGGCCGGTATAGAGACCGCTTGAGATGAAAGATGCAGCGGCCGGTGTGATTGTTATCGATATCGTAGAATGGAGCGATCGAGAAGGTCGCGAAAGGGGTCGGATACATCATATGCAATTCTTGATGAGTGTGGTCGTGGCGGTTGAGAGGACAGCGGGTAGCGATTGTGATAATTCATGTGTTCCTCCTTTCTTCGCCTCTATCAGTGGACATTCGTCAACAACAGTGTCGCGAAGACGTCTGCTCAGACATCATACAGATCGCGAAGGTCCACGAGAAGCCTTGCGCGCGTGGCCAGAATGTGGTCCATGTGGGATCGGGGTGGAGTTGAAAGCATGGCCCCAGCCTAACCTCGATCGAGATAGTCCAGCGGTTACAGCTCGCACGTCACCCAGTCGATGCGTTTCTCAACACCACAACCCCGCTGCGTGCAATCCCTCTGCCGTGCATCTTCTGCGTGTGCCATCATGCTGTGCCACCCGACTTCTGAATTCCCATTTGCTGGCTGAGCCCAGTCATGCGAACCGGGCAAGCCGCAGTGCGAGTCTCCACAATGCGAATTTGCCGAAGGAAGATACCCTTTCGACAGTTGATTCGATGATGCCTCCATGAGATGGCTGATTCCTTTCGGTACCATCTCATGTCGTACCAGCCGGACAAGGAGAAAAAGACTCGATGATGAACAGAAGATGAGACGTGGAGCCTTTGGCTTTACGAACGATCCTACCTCAGTGAAACTCCACCCAGATGAAAGGCCGGAAGTCCTCGACGTGGTGCGACCTGCCCGCAAGAGTTGGAGGTGATCGCCTGTGAAAACGGGCGACTCGGGTAGCGGGATGTCTAATCCTCCCGCTTGCAGGTCAGGCGCAAATGCTCCCCTGGCGTCCGCCACGTCCCATTGGCGACCCTGCAGACTCGCCATTGAGAGCACACAGAACTCTAGCCCCGTCTGCCGCTCAATAGCGGTGATGCCCTCCGCGTCTTGGTTATATCACCTCTTCTTCAAGCGGATAAGGCCTGTCAGATAGCAAGGGTAAAATCTTCCCTTTCGTCAGATTCGTGTCCAGCCCCTGTCCAACTCAATATCACATCTGGGGGCGCCATAGCGTGGATCTTTTGTGCAGTGTGAGCGGTTGAAGGCGATACGAGACCCTGGACCCTTGTCACCACTCCTCTCCACTTCCGCCAGGAACATAAGACGCATTAGGGCTCCTGCTCCCGCGCATTATCTCATCGTATCAAGCTTGACTGTAATCTTCCTCCACCTCAGTCCTCTTGTCTTTCGTCTTTACATTCTTTTACGATTATCACTATACCCGCGCAACACGAGAAACGGTCTTCTGTTCACTGTTTCCGGTGTCGTACCAAAACGAAACGATTAGCGAAAGGTCGCGCAACGCATCAGCATCTTGACCGATTAGAGTTCATGCTGCATCTTTCACACCGCATATACCGCCAACGATCCTAAATCGCCATCTGCGTCCCATGTAGAAAAGCTGCCAGGACCCGTCCTTAGGCGATCTGCTTTTCTGTTCGAACTGTTCATCTTTCGGTCAACTCGGATCGTGCTTCTGCTGGCAGAAGTGTCTTACGAACCCGCTTGCGCAATCAAATATCGAGTTTCGGCCTAGGAAATCCAAGATGCCAGCGGTTCCAGAGATATTGGTACAACGGGCGGGCGTGGCTTTCGAACAGTTAGGGTCAGCAGCATCTGTCGCCGAGCGTGATGTCGTGGATGTTGTTTCAGCACTGGTTCGACGGATAAACATTCCAATGAATTCGACAAGTCCTCCTGGATTGATCGAAGCCAACACGGTGGATCCCTGGAATAAGAGCGGAAAGTATGCATTGGCCTATGTATACTTTTGCATACCTCTCCTGGTCATCGCTGGCCTGCTGCGCTACTATCACTTGTTCACGGATAAGATCCGGACTGCGCTCCACCAAGAAGAGGTACACAAATCCTCGGCAACATCCTCTCCAGACACAGACTACGAGTTGTCGGTAATTTATACTGACAAGTCCACAAATAAGTTCTTTCCACGTGAAGGTCCACTTCCTAGTGCTCCAAAAACGCAGTCTTCAGTCTCCTCAGTCGGACCCATCAACAACTGCATTGCCTTTTTCCGTTTCCTGTTCTATCGGCCAGTCCGACAAATTCACATACGGAAAGGATGGAGCCCACTTGTTCTCCCATCTCTAGGAGTCAGTGTCATTGTTGCGGCAGCTTTCATCGTTGGCATTCTGTACAGTTTTGTTCCGCAGCCTCTTTTCTGGCAGAGTATCCAATTTGGATCGCCTCCTCTTGCGATACGAGCCGGGATGTTGGCTGTGGCACTGATGCCTTGGATCGTTGGGCTGAGTATGAAAGCGAACCTCATCACTTTGATGACTGGTATCGGGCATGAGCGTTTGAATGTCTTGCACAGATGGGGCGCTTACTTGTGCCTTGCTCTGAGCTTGATTCACACTGTGCCATTTTACATCACGCCACTATGGGACAAGGGAGCCAGGCAGGTGTTCGAGTCATTTTTTACATTGGACGGATTTTATGCCTACGGCACTGGTACGTTCTCATACGCGTCGCACAGACCGCACATACTGACCCGATCTAGGAATCGCCGCACTTGTTCCTCTTGGCTTTCTCTGTGTTCATTCCCTCCCAGTCTTCCGGCACCGGATGTATGAACTGTTTGTTACACTTCACGTACCAGTCGCCATCGTCTTTCTAGGCATGATGTTCTGGCACTGTCACAACTACTTGACGTCGTGGAATTATCTCTTTGCGACGCTCGCCATTTGGCTATCATCCTACCTGATGCGACTATTCTACTTGAACTGGGCGCATCCACTCCGTATGTCATGGCTCATTGGCGACGAAGCCGCAGTCACCATCATGCCAGAAAATGCCATCAAGGTCACCATTCCAACGCAGATGAAATGGCGACCTGGACAATACGTATACCTACGGATGCCCGGTATCTCCGTATTCGAAAACCATCCTTTCACGATCGCAAGCTTGTGCAGCGACGATTTTCCCTCGGAGTACGGCCCAGGATACAGAGACATGGTCCTTGTCTTTCGTCCGTTTGGTGGCTTTACGAACAAAGTCCTCCGTACTGCTTTGGAACACGGGCCCTGGCACACGTACCGCGCCTTCATCGACGGTCCGTACGGAGGCATGCAACGCCGAATCGAAGCCTTCGACGACGTCGTGTTGATCGCTGGTGGAAGCGGCATCACAGCCATTGTGTCGCAACTTCTGTCCCTCATCAAAAAGATGCGCGAGGGCAAGGCGGTTACGCGTAGGGTACATGTCATATGGGCGCTCAAGCGGCCCGAAACCATGGAATGGTTCAAAGAAGAGTTACGCATCTGTCGCGAATATGCACCGCCAGAAAGCGTACAGTGTCAATTCTACATCACAGCCGCGAAACGTATGACTACCGGTCAAGTTGTTAGCGCAAAGACACCGACTCGACCTGTGAGTCTCTACTTCCACGACAAAGTCAATGATGCCTTTCAGAACATCGCGGATCATCGCGTCTCCGGCATCTCATCAAAACGACACTCGGCACTGATTAGAGATGAAGCGCAAGGCGACCCTGAACGCGAAAAAGAGCTACGCAGGGAGAACGAGGATTCGATAACGGCGCTTCCACAAGCGCATATCATTCCGGTAAATCGTGGACACCTTGCACCACCTACCGCCCAAAGCAGCTATTCGAATAACCCGAATCCTGATCTTGTTGCACCAGCGCCGAAGTCGCTTTCGGCGCGACGCATGGACCGCAACCTTAGCCTTGACATAGCGCAAGCCGTCGAAGCAGGCACAGGCGCGATCAATCCGGAAGTTCTTCACTCCCCCACTGGTGCGATAAACAACGATGGTCTCGCCCCGGCTCAAAGTTTCGACTTTGGTTTTCCGTCCACACCGACCGAGTTCCAAAAGAACTTGATGCGTTTCGCATTCCTGCCCGCAGCCGTCAAGAAGAAGGATGGCTGGAGTACCGAGTATGGAAGACCAGATATCCCTTTCACTCTGAAAGAGTTGAGCAAGGGTTTTGGTAGAAGGACGTGCGTGTTCGTTTGCGGACCACCCAGTATGCGCGTCGCCGTGAGTGATACTGTTGCCGACCTTCAGCGGTCAGTGTGGTCGGACAGCGGAAGAGATGAGATCTTCCTACACGCGGAAAACTACGCCATATAGGATTTGGGAGCGTCAGAACACGTTCCTGTCATCGGCGCTTGTATATTTTCCTTGGTTTGCTTGTGCATAGCGTGGGTTTTATGGAGCGGCTCGGCTCGGATGTCTTTATATATGCTCACCTATACCCCCTCAGTTTCTTTCTTTGTAATACCAACGACGGTCCTTGTCTTCTGGGCCATCTTTCTTTCCTTTTTGTATAATGTTCTTGAGGAGGGGGGCAGAAAGCACATACGGCTACCGGTCTGATGATGAATGTGGTGGAAGGTATCGCAGTGCATGATAGGGCCGGAAGACCAAGACAATATCAAAAGATATATGTCAATCTGCTGTTCAGATCATACCTGGATGTGACATATACATATAATGTTCTCATCTATGTAGAGAGACTCGTTATAGTAAAACCATACTCAAGCAAGTATTGCCCTCGTGTCGCCAGTACTGATCAATCTATGACTGGACTCGGTAAGAACTGCCTTGTTGAGATGTGGCCTGTGCGCTTCACCGCACCAAATATGTTCCAAGCCCTCAGCGCGTCAGCTCTTCACCGCAAATCCATACCTCAGCCCTGCTATTTCTTTCAACATGTTCGAAACAACTTATTCATGTCGAGAATCAAGTCGTAAGCGACTGGAGTCTCGACCTTTTACAGCCGTATTCTCGTGCTCTTAACAAAAAGACCAAAAGATTGGATGCGTCTGCCTTATATCGCATGCTCGATCCTATCAACTGATAGCTGAAGGACCTGCGGTATACTGGCTACAATTTCCGAAGACGCTTTGTTCCCACCACACAAAGCATTGTCATGGACCACGATCTACTACACTACAACAAGCTCAGCTCGCCATCACACTTCCGATTGGTATATATCAAACCGGAAGAGTCCAGTCGCGATCAAATACAATCGCCTGTCGAAGTTGAGCTTTGTGAGGTTTCTCTTGAAGACTCACCGATTTACGAAGCCGTCTCGTACGCCTGGGAGGGACAGCAAGCCACGGAACAAATCATCTGTAACGGGAAAGCGCTCTATGTTACATCAAATGTCGAATAGATCCTTCTGACCATACGTACGCAAGCATCGAAAGGCGTGTTATGGATAGACTCGATTTGCATCGACCAGTCCTCCAGCCATGACGAGAACACTCAAGTGCCAAATATGGGCATCATTTATAGCCAGGCGCGTACTGTCTGGATATACCTTGGTCGGGGCTCTCGCAAAACAGACACTGTGTTTGACTTCCTAACGGGCGCTGATGGTATAAGAACACATGACGGAGATTTTGCTTATAGGTATCGCGATGTTTATACCCACCTGACGGCACACAAACGAGCTTTCGAAGGTCGGTGTACTTTTGTAATTCAGTTGGAAAGGCTCTCACTCCTGCAGACTCGACATTACATACTACAGATAACAAGACAGGGACGATTGCGAGTTTCATCCTCGAAATCCTCAACCTAACTTGGTTCAGCCGTGCATGACCGCTCCAGGAACTCATCCTCGCGAAATCCGCGTATCTACTATGCGGAAGCAAGACACTTTCCTGTCACTCATTCTTTGAGGTACTGCGTGAACTTCGAGACATCGAGAACAAAGAGACCGACGGATATTCAGACCTTGACGGGTGTTTGAACAATCGATTGGGACACCTTTGGAAAATCAGCGACGGACTTTTCCAAAGAAGGAAGGCCCCAGTCCTCAGATCTCCCAAGGCTCTCAGAAGGATGCTCGCCACAGTGCGTCCCAGATTTGCATCAGAGCCTAGAGACAAAGTCTACGCGATTTATGGGGTGCTCGACGCCTTTGGAATCCATAATCTGCCACAAGTAGACTACCGAGGTTTGCCTCGAGCCGCTGATTCTGGGCCTTCCTTCATGGGTACCGGACTGGAGCAATACCGCCAAGATTGCTCCATTGAAGTATGAATATGGTTACAGGGAAGCAGCCCGGACTTCAACCTCAATATCTCGTTATTCATTCCAAGGAAACCAACTGGTGGTGCACGGAAAGTTTATCGATGTCATAAGGAGTGTTGCAGAGTCGACCTCCACATTCTCGTGTTTTCACGAGGATAGCATCGGTGTATGTCCTACAGTCAAAGCTGAACTGTGCAGAGATAATATTGCAATGGTGAAGACCATGCAAGCGTGGCTTCTGCTCTCGCATGAGATTTCGCCATTTCCCACTATTGCTTCTTCGTGGCCCAATGAACAAACTCCCGGGGGTGTCCTCTTCCTTAGCCTAGCTCTGCCACTCAGTGTGCCGAGCTGGCATAGATATTGTACGTGGTGTAGGGTCATCACGGCAAATCTTCCAGGCTCAGATCTTGGTATGGAAACTCTTCGTAAAGAATGCGGCAGCCAGGAGAGCTACCGAGACACGATCAACCGCTTCGTGGATCAATCTGGTTGCTGCAGCAACCTTGACGAGTGGCCGGATGAGTTGATCATTATGCTCTCGTTGCGGCACTACAGTGACGGTAGACTCTCTCATGTGCAAGACGCAGTGTCTCAAATCACATATCAGAGGACGCTCTTGACGACCATGGACAATTACATAGGTATCGGACCACGCTGGGTACAGCCAGGAGACTTCATTGTATTTATCCCTGGCCTCAAAGTCCCGGTAATTGTTCGTCAGGCTCAGGGGGTCGATCGATTTCGATTGATTGGTCCTGTTTGCATACATGGCGTAATGATGGGAGAACGTTGGACAGAGCACAGTCTCGAGAAGATCATGCTGATATAACGTGGTGACTTGGATCATTTTCGAATGACGATCTATTCTCAAACATTGCCGAAGGGCACACGTGGAAGTGATGTCAACTATCTTATAGCTCCGCTACTATCTCTTCCCGACATGCAAGTCGACGACGTACAACCAATCAGAGGCGGCGATTCCTCGTGAGTAAGCAAACTACGAAGCTTTCGGATTTTGATGATTAGGGCGGAGAGTAGCAATTTACTCGCAAGGTTGAGCCTAGCGAGCTGATGTTTAGACACTCGGCCGACCTATCAATATCGGCCGAGCTTCGTTAGGTAGGTATCTGCGTCGTCGACTACGAAAAGGACAAATGGCACGGGCATTACATCTGTGAGAAATTAGCTTAACTCACACATGACACGAATATCTCTCGAGCTTACTTACGCTTTCTGAAGTTGATAGTTGAACATGTTGCTGAATTGGCGAATCATGTAACACAGCCACAGAGGGCGTGAAATCTACAAGTGTATCACCGTACCCCTGTCTACGCTTAAGTCCGTACGTCAGCAAGTGACTCGATCGATGTGCGGTCACGGGGATGTAATGGGAATGCGTAAATTAATGCGTATAGCGGGGAAGGCGGAACCTGCGGTGTATCTTAGGAGGTCTTGCTGATGTAGGTGAGATTCGGAGTTAGTTCTGGATCCGGAGTGTTGAAGACTAAGGAGGCGTCTATTCCAACAAAACTAAGGAGGTGTCTATTTCAACAAGAAAAGGGTGTTTGTAGCATAGTTGTGCTCTCTCAAAGTATGTCGTTAGTAAATCTAGTACATGTGTTCAGTGGGTGGAGCTACGATTACTAAAGTCGAAAACAGAAGCACCTCGAATGTGTTAATCGGGCTTGAAGCTCTGCATGACCATATATGACACAATGAAATGGATTCTAGGATTTCCGCATGGTCCAGCCAATGCACACAAATTGTTCCGCTATACAGATGTTCCAAAAGAAGTGCGATGATCCTCTTCACATGTACAAGTCCCCACTCATGTCACTTTTCTCCGACGCCCTTTCGCCTCGTTAGGCCTAGATGCCCTTGATCAACCCCCATCTATAAACTATGCAGCAGTCTCGACAAACGCGAACCCACTCTTCGGAAACAACGTCTCAGCCAGATCCCCAAAGATCTCCGTGTCAATGACCGCACCAAACCTACCCTATAGTCAACCAAACTCATTCTCAAAAGGAATAGGGTAACGATTAGTAAAAGAATCTTCATACCCATAACACTTCACATGCTTCCTCATATCTTCCGTCAGTCTTCTTAACGTCGGTACGTCTAATTCATCGAAGTCGGGGTGCGAGCGGAGCTGGTGCCAGGCTTGAACCGGCGTGAGCTCGTCAGTGAGCTCAAAGTTGGTGGAGAGGGAGAGGAGCTTTTCGAGGCCATAGTTTGGAGTGTCCCAATGTTGCTGATGCACGACGGAGTTGGTGGGGACGGGTTGGCTGGGCGATTGGTAGAGGATGGGAGCAGAGGCGGTGAGCGCGTGCCCGCTCGGGTCATGTGGGTGGGAAGGGTCGCCCTGAATGTGTGGGAGGCAAGGAGCTTCGAGACTGAGGGATTTATTAGATGAGATACAACATGTTTAGTATAGAAAGGGTGTGCTTACCTGAGCACGAATTCCATACCGAGATTTGTCTGGTCGACGTCTCTCAAGTTGAGATTCGAGGCAGAGGCGGCGATGCCAGACATGTCTGTGTTGAAATTTGCTCGCCCCGAAACACTACTGTCACCAGTTGAATCGATCTCTGACCTTCCACGGCTCCTGAAGAAAGAGCGCTTTTTATTGGGCCCCTTAGGGCCAGACGATTGGCTTCCGTCACTCTCGGATAGATAGAACTCGTTCCCAGCAGGTCCTCCGATGTGAAGTTGTTGTATTGGGTGATGCGGATTCGAAACGATGCTCACTGAAGACATACTGGGAGCTGATGAACTGCTCGAGGGCTGTAGAGGCAATTGGTAGCCTTGAGGAGGGTCGTAGGGGATGCCATGCTGCTCAAGAAGTCTCTGGAGGCGCGCAAGCTCGGTGTACAGGTTTCGAGTCTCCTGAACGATGCGGGCTTCATTGGTGCGTAGCTGAAGGACATCATTCTCCAGTGTCTTGATGTAGGTTTCTTTGCGCTCCCGATGCGTGCTATTGAGAGTCGTTAGCAAGTGAAAGGATACCCCAAGGCGATGAGTTGTGCCTACCGTTGAGCACGCCGTACTTGCTCCCTCCGTTTCAGATAGGCGGCGTTGTCCTTGTCTTTGGAATCACCGGAAGATTCCTTGGAATCTACCATGTTGTCAAGTTAAGCACTGTAGTGATGCAGGAATGCGGTCTTGACCTAGAGATCGATATGAGGAATTCTTCGAGAGATAGATATATGAAAGCCTTCTGTTAGCCACGATTCGGAATCACGCTATTACCGCATCGGTGATAGTCCATGGTCATGGTTAGAAGGAGATGGGTATGACGCGGGACGATGCAGGAGAGAGTCTATAATTACCATCTTTGGGCGATCGCTTGTAGGGTCGAAATGTAAAGTTCTTCATGACTGCGTGGATGATCGTAGTTTATCCTGCTATGTTGAATTATATACTGCTTCACACGACCACGCTGCCGATTTTTATCAGTTTGAAAGAGTCTTCAGCCGAGCGGAATCGGAAATTCAGCGTTCACTAACCTCACATACCTTGACTGCCCTACCGCAACGCTTCACAATTTGGGGCTGAGAGTCTAACTATCCTTATCACCTTCTGTGCCTAAGTGTGTCTCGTATGGAGAACTATGAGTCTCGCGTCCAATAGGAAGGATATGCTTACGTAGGGGACCTCGGGGAGCTGTGGACGCTTACTCAGGATGCTTCTCTCCGCAGCGGTGAGCTTGGTTCCTGGCCGATAGGTAATCGAATTTACTCTTTCGGCAATGCTGTGAACCAGATATACCCCCGGAGAAGCTTTGTCGTGTCGATGATAGGAACTTTTGACCCTGTGAACAGCTTATGTTCAGCTTTCAGCCCTGTGTGGTCCTAGCTTTCTCAAAATAGCGTGGGAGTGTGCCGGCGGGATATTATCAATTGGGTCTAGCCAATCATGGCGTAACAAATGATGCACTAAAGCCTGTAATTTTCTTGCTTACGCCCTTCCAACAACGACACCAATCGACTTCATGCTGCAGATTTTGGAGTGCAGCACACGAGCATCCAAACCAACGGAACCTTAGCCTATGTTTCCCACGTCCGGCGGCTGACCACCACTTGGAGAAAGCTTATCCGTCTTAGTCAAGCACCTTGTTTGCGATTCACTCTAACGATGCCATGTTGCCGCGACCATGCCGTATCGGCATGATAGATCGCCCGCTGAGTAACAGCGGCCTGCATCACTTTGCAGCACAAACCGTAGATGACTGGTCCTAACTCCGCCATTCCGCATACTACTCCACGTATAGAGAACCGCCGAGCAATTTCTGTTGGCTGGGAGATACCGATCTCTGCTACCAACTACACAACCAAGGCCTGCGGAGAGAACATTCGCGAAAGCCCGCACAAGGCCCGGGGATGCGTCGGTGAACGTAAAAGATTGCCTTTCTTGCCATCAAAGAAGATATTACCAATGGTCTTTGGCGTTTCCGCGGCCGGTTGCAAATTCACGACAGTGGAAGCACCGCCTTGGAAGACGGCACCATATTTCGCGGCAGGATTGGTGCCGATGACTGCAAACGAAGCAGATAGAAAACTCAAGCTGAACTGCCCAGGTTGAACGAAGGGAAGGTAATGCCGTACTTCATTTGGTGCTGGACCTGGTGTGTATCAGCGTGACCAACCTGTTGACTCAACGTCCTGATCTTGGCCCACGAGTTGCCAGGCTATGCCCATAAATCATGGATATAGTGGTGGCCTCGCCACAGTGACTTGCTGTGAGCCTCTTTGTAACTTTTAGAGTGCCATAAGGATCAACAATGAACATGTATGTACAATCAGCCTTGGGGATGTTTCTTCTGTTTCCCTGACTGTCTTATTCAGGGTGCATACTTTTGACTATGTATCCGAGTGTACGTCTCTAGGAGTACCTGTAGAAGTACCTCCCGAAGTGTCCTGCTCCTTCTGCACGCTCACTATCCAGTGGGTAATGATGACTCTGAGGGTGGCTCAAAGACGTAGACTTATTACCTAAGGCTGTCCAGATCCGGAAATGGTGAACACATGATGTTCTGTGCGAGTATGAAGCTTTGTACAAGCTTTTTTCGAGTTGAGCAAGGGCGGAGCATGGACATGTCAATGAGCACTGATTAGACTAATTGTTGCAACTGCAGACACATTCTGAGTCTCTTCAAAGTTATATTGCACAGAGCTGTCAGACTAGCCCCTGATACAAGCTGCTGTCATGGAAACGCGAGACTTGATGCCAATTGTACAGGTAACCTAGCAGTGTCATTTCGGTGCTCAGAGAAGTAAATTCACAAGGACTCCTGTGCGGTGCTTCAGCAGTCGGCGAGCTAATTGCACGTAAATCTCATGGTCGCATATGGAAATCAAGGACCATCGTGAGACCTCAACAGTCATTCTGCTGTTTCGAACTCGGTCCTCGTGGTGGTCTAAGGACATCGAATGCGGCACAGTATATACACAGTCACACCAGCAGTCATAGGCAGACAATGACTCTTATTCTCAAGCAGTATCAGATATGGCCGAGTACGGGGTATATAAGTCGTATGCTGCAATGGGGCAGCCAACTAACAAGACAGATTATCGATCGTACAAGCACAACCGACTAGTGTTGCTATATTTCATCAATTCCTTCTTACAATGCCCTTTCCTCTTGCCAATACTGACACTATGTCTGATCGTAAAACCCCGCCGCGTGAGCCTCCGAGCAAAGCGAGAGATTTCGAGACCCTACTTGGAACAATCCACCTCGATGTCACAGACGCTGGCGATGGTCCCTCACGGCCCTTCAACAATGCTCGGCTGACCGAAGCGCATAAAGCTCTTTTATCACTTCGCGATCAGTACCTTCACTCTAGCGGACAACGACGTGAACGTCCGACTGTCAAGAACCTGTACTATCACAAGACCGTGGTGAACATAACGGAGATGCCACTAGATGGACGGAAGGATCCAGATTGCGTAGTGTGCCTAAAGTTTGTTCCTGTTCAAACTATGGCCGCTGCTACTGTGAGGGTTCTCCCTAAGATCCCTGTTCTCAAAACTGCCAAGGACTTGGGAGAAATGTTTCCAGTACCATTCGAATTCTACTGGTCCAAGAAAGCGGAGAGAAAACTGGTGCAGACCGGCCCGAGAGATGATCCAGAAATCAACTACGCCGAAATGGAGCGTGTTATATGGCAACGTGCATGCGGTCCGGCGAGAGAGTTATTGGGCCATTATATCAAGGCAAGGCTTCCCAAGGTCCCTGCTGTTCATAAAGTCTTCTTCTTCGGGCCAAAGTCACTTTGTGGCTTGGACGGGACTCTTGATGCCAGAGCCTGTGTTCATTACGCGGCGTTTCACAATGTCGCCTGGCTGCTACAGGATCATAAGTTGAAGGCGGGGGAGGCGGGGGGAATGGATGCTAGAATGCGACGGTCAGGGAAACCCATGGTTTCCACATATGACTCTCTATGTTCAGAACAAAGATGTTTTCAACTGACTGCTCTTGATCTTATCCCCTATTTCTACTTCTCTTTTGCGATTTCCTTACAACACTCTTTTGTTTATATTTTCCCCTTTCTTGTTTCACAATTGGCTCTTCTAGCCTATCACACTCCTTTGATCCTTGTATGGCACTGGGACTCCAAAGAGATTCTTGGCTTAGGACTTCTCTTTGGGAAAGCTGTTGTCTCTGATTATTGGGTTTCTTTGTTTGATGATACCCCTCGGCTCTGTGTTCATGTAACTCGGCTGCCCAGAATTCTTCGGAACCATACTCTTTTCCTTTGAGTTGGCTTCTTCTCCTCCTTAATGTATAATGGTGTTGTACGAAGTGCTACTCGATATACCTAAATGGGGACATACTTCTGTACTTTACTTGAAATTCAATTTATTAGCTGCAATACTCTCATGACTCGGCAAACTTGCAACCGCTATGATGAGTGTACCATACCTTCAAATGTGGAGTGCCTTTACGCATATTGTGGGAGACCTGCGCTAATAAATACCACAACAGCTTCCCTTTATGCCTATGTGAACCAAATTGGACACGCTGAATTGGGTGGCTCGCTGGCTTCGAGGAAGGGCTCCTGGAATGCTAAATCAAGCTGGGAACTTCACCTTTGGGAGGTATTCCAAAGAGCCTCGAGGGGCGCCCTATCGTATTGACAGACGTATTGACAGGCGTACTGAGGCGAAAGCTTTTTTGCACGCGTTTCGACTAAGCTGGAGGCTCCAAGGCATGACGTTGACGCGTCCACCTGCGGGGCTTCATGTGTTGGCCCAAGCTCCTTCAAGCCGTCATTCACCTCCAGGGCTCACTGCTCGCCGTCCCCAACACAACACACAATTGTCTATGTCCCTCACCCCAATCATACTCAGCCGGCGCGCTCTCAGAATCCGTCATTTCACCCACAAAGCAACCACATCCACTATCTCAACCTCAACCCGCCATTTCTACAACCACCCCTCGCTCCTCCACCCAGCCTACAACATGCCCTCCTCGCCCAAAATCACCTCCGTGGAACCCCTCCCCGCCTCTGAAGCAAAATGGATCGAGTTCCATAAGATCTCCTGGCAAGACCAAACCGGCAAACCGCGCATCTGGGAATCCTGTTCACGAAAAACCCGCGGCAAGACAGGCATTGACGCGGTCGCCATCCACACCCTCATCCGCCACCCCTCGCGCCCGCCTTCCACGATCATCATCCTGCAATACCGCCCACCCGCCGATGCTATCTGCGTAGAGCTCCCCGCAGGGTTGATCGACGAGAATGAGACGCCGGAGGAAGCGAGTCTGAGGGAGCTGCATGAGGAGACGGGGTACAAGGGGAAGCTGAAGTTCATCAGTCCGACGATCGTCAGTGATCCCGGAATGAGCACGGCGAATATGAAATTGGCGATGGTGGAGGTCGATCTCAAGGAAGGAGATGTCGAGCCCGAGCAGGCGTTAGATGATGGCGAGTTTATCGAGCGGGTGTTGGTGCCAGTAGAGGAGCTGTATGAAAGGCTGATACAGTATGACAAGGAGGGGAAGAAGGTGGATGCGAGGTTGTGGCATTGGGCTGCGGGTGTCCATTTCGCGAAGACGATGCTCTGAGGGATGAGGGTTGGAGATGCATCGGCGATGTGTACGAGCTATGTTTATGAAGAATAAGGGGTTGGCACACAGAAAAGAGGTAGCCAGGAGAAAACCATCACCCGGGTCTAAGAGCAGGACTACGCGTACATGATGATATGCGATACAGACACGATGAAGCTATCTAATGCTTTTCTTCGCAGTCCATGGGACTTGCTGTATGGCCAACCCAAATGACTAAATAGGCAAACAAATATGAAGAATTTTCCAAACCCTCCAAGATCTTCCAAACTTTTAGCCTCTCCACGGACTCAGTCCCACTTGACACTCTTGAGTCCTCCCCCCCTCGGTCCTCACATCCCCATCTTCTCATTTACGCTTTTCAACCTCCCCAGAATCATATCCATCCCGCTCTCCTTCTCCCCTGTCAAGTCTTTGTCCTTCTCCGCACTCTCCTTCGCCTTCTTCTTATCCTCCCTCTCCATCCTCTTCCTCCACAACCCCACCCAATTAATCCTCCATTGCCTGCCCCGAACCACCCACCACATCTCCTTCACCCACGTAACCAGTACCTCTTTCTCCTCTTCCACTTCAACATCCAGCCCGCTAGCGTCAATCCAACTCTACGCAGTCTCGAACTTCTTCTCGCGCGGCTCCTGGGCAAGATAAGGGGTGCCGGTCTCCGGGTGGCAGTGTGTCCATCGCGCGATGCAGAGGAGTTTAGCTTCAGTGCTCATGGTTGGTGGTGGCGGGCGTTGGTGGTTGATGTCGGAAGCGGAGGGAGCGGGGCGGGGGAGCGAGGAGAGGATGAGGGGTATGAGGGATAGGGAGATGGGGTTGGGGGAGAGGGAGGATTGGTCGGAGCATATGGATGTCGGTAGGGATATCGAGGTTGAGGAACGACGTGAATCTGACTCTGTGTGTGCAGTGCTGTCTGATGATGATGTTGTTGCTGATACTGAATGCTCGACGTCTAGGACTACGGGTGAGGTATCTGGTGTAGGTATCGAGGGTTTGAAGATGATGGGAGGCTGGGGGATGTTTTCGTCCCAGCCTTCATTGCCGATGGGTATGACGCTCATGAGGAGTTTCTTGAGATTGTGTTCGTCCACTTCGTGAACGTAGGTACGGCGCTTCTCGTAGTATGCTGTAGTAGCCGACGGAAACATGGTGAAGACTTTCTCGCGGACAAGGAGTCTCATCTCATCGTACCACCTACTGACGTCTTCTCCCCTGGAACTTGGTAGTTGATACCCTGGATACTTCTCCGGCATCCACTTCAAAACGAAGTCGACATACGACGCAGAGCGCTCCTCCAAGCGGTGAGCATAGTTGTCAACTTTCATTCGCTCGGCGAAGTGCGCAGGGTTGAAAAGCCAGGATGAGGCGAAGTACTCGAAGACTATGAGAAACATATCAGCGTCCGCTCCAATGCTCTCCCAATCTCAAACTTACTTTCTTCATTAGTCCGAAATCCTCTGTTCGGGAACCGCTTTCCAAGTCCCAGAATCTTTAGCACATCCTTCGGCTCTCTACTCAGAAAAACCATACTCCCAGATATATTCACCTTGTCCATCTCTTGCACTCGAATGAACAGTCCCTCAGGATCGAGTGTTAGACCAAGAGGCTTCAGCATAGAACCCAGCATCTTCGCGCCACTGGCATACAGGACCTGGAACAATTCCCACTGGAAGTAATCCATAGAGAGGGCATCATGTAGTGAAGAAGCCGGAGGGAGATGCACTTTGATATCGATCTGTATGTAGATCTGGTCAACCTCATCGTCTGAACCATCTTCGCTCTCGTCCTCAATAGCCCTGTGATCTCCGAATGATTGGTCTGGAGATATGATGGCGAAGAACATAGTCCTCTCCGTCTTGACACCCATCCTGCCATGGCTTGTGTTCAAGAGCTCTTTTATCTTCCGCACATGAGTAACGTAGTCGAATTTCGCGCTTGAAGAGATCAGAGAGCCGCCGACGAAGAAGTCGATATCGCCATAGTCTTTCTTGGAGGGCATCTCTGTTGGCACGACGACGTGTGCGAAGACTTGCTGGAGGAGGACTATGATGTGATCTCGAACTCGGAGGTAGACCTCTGGAGGCATACGCGGGGTGTTGAGGTAAGGGAAGGCGTGGCCTCCCATGTTGGTGGTGACGAGATTTGAGGAAGTGATAGATTGGATGTGTCGTTTGGGACTGTGAATGAGTCTCGATTGTGAGATATGTGGGATTCCGTCTTGTAACGAGGGAGTAGTAAAAGTGAAGAGACTGAAACAGGTAGAGATGTGAGAGGGATTTATAGTTGTCGAGAAAAGCTGTGGACACAGAATGTCATAAGCTGTATACACGTGAAGTGATAACCTACTGTACTCGTGTAGTCACAAGATGTGTACATGTGAAGTGAAGTGAAGTGAAGTGAAGTGAAGTGAAGAGCTGTGTACACGTGTATTGATAAGCTGTGTAGACATCAAGTCGTAGACTTCGTGCTAAGGAGAAAAGTTGGTATAGGTCTAAGCCTATTAGTGGTTGATATAGATAAACCAAAGGTAAGAGGGATGTACTCGAAACGGGAGATGCGGATACATGTGACGCGTGTTGGCGGATGAGGCGCTAGGGGCTCTTCGTCTTGATATTAGTTACGACGATCTAGTATCTAGCACTTGATTATGATGGTATGCACACGGTTTACATTAAGCACAACACTTCATCATTGAGAGAACATGGTGTGTATTCCGTGATACCTTCCATCCCAACGAATCCCACATTTCTGGCTGTCGTCCCATCTGTCACGGTGTAAGGATATCACTCGGGTTCAAAACTGGGTCACTATACATACTACTTCTCTAAATGGGTGTTGAAGAATAGATGGGGGAAGCCAAAGATATCTAGGACTCGCATGCGGCAGTGGAGCCATCCAAGGTATACTATAGCCAGGGAGGTTAGACACTGGAACAAGAGACGTAGGCTCTGGGCTGGGAAATCATCATACCGATCAAGCCTCTTGGAGGCCTAGTGATATGCGCAAGCTGCGCGGAAGAAGAGAGACCGCCCATTCCACGATCTTGTCGGTGACTTCGAACTTCACATTGAAAGACCCTACTACACTTAGTAACAATACCCCTGAAAGCATCTGTCTATGCATAATTACCAAGAGCAGTGCCAATTGCAATGCCACCACCAATGGGACCAAGCAGATAGTAGCACATTGGACAAATGACGAGGGATGCTACAATCTGATTGCGAGTGTCATTGTAGCCATTCCAGAAGGCATGTGGATGACGTGGACCGTGGAGGGGAGCTGGCTCTTGGTAATGCGAGGGCATTTTTGAAGATGAGGTTGATGCTTTTGAGGTTCGGGGTATAAGAGTAGGTGGAAGCGGTGATTGCGGAGGTTGAAATTTGCGCTCCAAAAAGTGCGACTGCGAGAAATATAGACGAGAACCACGTGCGATCATATAATGGCCATGTGGGAAGAGACCCAAGCGAGGTGAAAGAGACTGTTCACCCTGTTGATGCAGAAATGAACAAGTGGTGTGTGTTGCCTTTATATCCACCACTACCCAGGAAGCATGACCTCCTGAGAATGACCGCGGTCATACCGACATAGCGACACATGATATGCTCGATTGCAAACAAGACCGGGACAGATAGAGTACGATCAGAGAAGGACGGGAGGATAAAGATGAGTGAAACGACTCAGCTTCGAGCCCATAGACATGATGAGGATCACCACCAAACAAGCCCCTTACCATAAGATGAAGTCCGCAAATTGGATTGTCATAAGGGTATGTTCTTCATAATACACATATACATTGCCTGACGTTGACCTGAGTGTTGGGTTCCGCGTCTGTCGCTATGTTCGCCGCCATGATATCCTCGGTATCCTCCTCATATTTGGGACTTGACCAGTTCTGTGATTTTGTTTTCGACCGCCTTATCGTCCAGGCCTAGACCGCAACATTAGCTTGAGGTCCCTCCACACAAGGGGTAGACTGTACTATACCTTTCAGAGATATCACCTTCTCTTTCCCGAACTCTGCACCATACGTTAGCCCGCATCCAGTACCGCGACACGTTTCTGGCCATAATCATATCCACATCCAAATCTAAGGCTGAACTCTGCCATGACATCCAAGGAATCGGAAGTGTAGACGCACCGTATCTCGCGTACACCTTGGGTTCTATGCCGCTCGCCTCGCGGAGCATGATCGGCGTGTGGGGGTTGTGCTTCTTCATCGTCGGGTAGCTTTTCGTGAGGAAATTCCTGTAGACCACCATTAGGTACACCTCAAGAAACACGTCCATCCTCCGCTGCACCAGCCGCCAAAGTATCGAGGGCGTGGGTTCAAATGAAGAGACGATGTCGCATACCTCGTCGCCGCACTGTGCTCGCTCGTCTGGCAGAACAAGAACCTCAATTCCCTCAAGCCCTGCGCAAACCCGTATTTCGTTGCCATATTGTCCGTTGTATCCTCTCCGTTCACGCGTGTGTGGTGTGAGCAATGGCAAGTCGTCCTTCGCAGCGAAGTCAAACGAACTCCAAGCTCAAGCTCCACAAGCATCACACTACTCCCCATCTAGCCTAGTCACCCGGAACTCCCCTCGCATCCGCATCCGCAACCTCAACACCCGACTTCGCATTGCGACTCACTCTCCACTCCACCCAACACCCCTCCCTCAATTCGGTCCCAACGAGGAGAGCTTTCAAGATGTCCTTCCGCCCCACCTCCCGCATCCTCAACACCTTCCGCCCCATCTTCCGCCAACCGCTGCTCCGCCGCCGCGTGCAAACCGCAGCCCCGGTGGAACCAGAAGCATCAGGCTTCAGCAAGTTCTGGAATAGCAAAGTAGGCCCGAAGACGGTGCACTTCTGGTATATACATCCCCACCCTTCCTTCCCACAATCGTCTATTCGCCGTGGACGCTTTATCTCCGGCTATCTACGCACGCATGCGACACCCGGAGCGCAGAGTCCCACATATGCGCAAACACCACTTCCCATGAATACCAATCCCCAAACGCCTACACCTTTCAAGGGACGGACAACAGCTAACATGAATTCTCGCAGGGCGCCAGTAGCAAAATGGGGCCTCGTCCTAACCGGCGTCTCCGACTTCGCACGACCCGCATCCTCCCTCTCCCTCACGCAGAATGCCGCCCTGACCGCTACTGGCATAATCTGGACTCGATGGTGCTTCATCATCCGACCGAAAAACATGTTTCTCGCGGCCGTAAACTTCTTCCTCGGAGTGGTGGGCGCAACGCAGGTTACGAGGATTTTACTGTATAGGCGGAGTTTGACGGGCGCGGAGGAGGAGGTCAAAGCCGAGGGCAGGGAGATCAAGGAGGAGTTGAAGACGGTGGGGGCAAAGGCTGAACAGGCGGTCAAATCATAGGCGGGAATTGAATCGGGGATGAAGTATGGGAAGGGGACATGCAATTGTGCGACCAACGGGTGCGATTGGGCAGGTGGTTGAATTGGCGGGTTGCATCTCTTGGAGCTTCGTGCTCTCTTCTGAAATGAACTTGAGCTGCTTGTTCGATCCCGCAACTTTTGGACGCAGGTAACCCGCCTAAGATGAAATTGTACAATGTACTGATGCTACCATGTCACTTCGAACGCTCATCAATCTTATTCTCACGTATCACACATGCAAGTCAAACAACGTGCAAAGCCAGCTCAAGTTTCTATACACCCTATGCTAAGCATCCTAGAAACTGGCAACTAGAGAATGTTCCCTCCAGAAGGCATATCCACACGCAAGAAGTGTATGCTAAACATCCTGAAACCTCGCAATTGAAACATTGTCCTCTCTGAAAGGCATATCAACACGCACAAAAAGGGCATCCAGGAACGACGCCCTTAAAACCAAACGTATCTCAATTCACCCATTGCCACCTGCCGGTCTTCGTCTAACTGCGCTTGTGACTGGGACTTTTCAGATGACTCGAGAAACTCATTTGCCTTCTCTTTCTAAGTCGATGCTTCTGCAGGTGGGAGGACCGATGCAGCTCCCTGAGTCACCTCGGACTTCCCAGGCTGCTGGGATGCCTGGAGTAACTCCTGTCGCTCCTCCTCTCCATCTCTATGAGGCAGCTCAGGTCCATCAAATTCCGCCCACTGTCTTCGTGCTTCGGCGTATTCAGCCTCTTCATCTCTGCGAGGCAGCCCAGGTCCATCCGTGAAGCTCGACTCTCTTAGAGTTAGCGTGGGTCTATCCATGAAGCTCGACGCAGCTCCATCATGATTCGCCCACTGTCCTTGTGCTTGGGACTGTTCAGGCTCCTCATCTATGCGAGGCAGCTCGGAACCCTCCGTGCCGGCCGATGCAGCTCCCGCAGTGCCCGCGGACTGTCCTTGTGCTTGAGACTGTTCAGACAGTTGGGACAACTCAGTTCGTTCCTCCACTTCTATGATATCAGACAGCCTCTGTGGAAAGTGGACGGACGGCCCTGCGTCCCAGTTCTGAAATACATCACGTGGCTCCCTACTTCGCTCAAGCTCACGGGCCAGGTATTCTTCCCGAGTTAAGTTCATACCATCTAAGGAACGCGTCCGGCGCAGGCCGTGTTGATTCGAGCGACTATTGCCGTGTCTTCTCCCACTGTTCGGGTAGACAAGTCTGTGGTTCTGACTCGTGTTACTGGGACCTGCAACATCATCATCATCATCATCCTCTTCATCGTATCCTTGGCTGAGGGCTTCCAGTGGGCTGACGGTTGACAGTAGATTTCCAAATGCCGAAAAAGTGGGGATTTGATTGCAGGTCGGCGATAGATCCGAAAACTCGCCGTCTTCGCCGGATACTGGCAGGCCAGTACGATTGAGAGAGCCGATTCGAGGGGTACCATTGCCGGCTTGAGACCGTGAAAGACTGTCTTGTACACCACCACGACCAGTGAGGAAGCGTCCAGGGGAGAAGATACCGTCGCCCCAGGCATTGGAAGACTCTTTGTCTTTGCGCGGTTTGCGTAGGCGTGACCGTTCTCCAGACTTTGCTTGGCTGCCCCCAAGCGTTGGGAATAGAGATTTACCGCTGCTATTCACTCCACTGGTGTTCTGTCCACTTGGGCCAGGTTGGCCATCCTTGTATACAGATGACCTCCTACCCCAATGATCTTGGTCTTTGGCCGTTGTCGTAACGATATTCTTGTCATTTTCTCGCGGGGGAAAGGAAAACTCCGGAAGTCGAATCCCTGGATCTCCGGATGGGTTGATCGCTTGGTCAGGCTTTTGTTCCTCATCGTCCCCAGTATCGTCTACGAGATACCAATTGATCGGCCCAAACACACAGCACATGAAGGGCAATCCATTTGACGGGAAAAGACAGCAACGGCGCTGCTTAGAGAGCTTCTAGCTCTTCGCTTGATCAGGATGATTAGGCACCGTGACAGAGTCCTTCTTCTGTATCTTAGAGTACTTCTCCTGCTTCTTGGGTGCCTCCTCCAGCTCCTCGGTTGCCTTCGTAGGTCCGCGTGTCAGTTGTGCTCTGCGTCCTGATTGATGTACGGCAGCACTATGCTGGCGTCCTGCCTCCAAAGAGTCCTTGTCAATAGTATCTTCAAGGTGCGAATCCCCAACGGGCCTAAGTTCGGCGTGCGTATCGTCGTCGTCAAAATTTTGAGCCTGCTGTCCAGGTCGCACGGGGCGCTTCCCCAAAGCACGTGGCGACATTGTCTCCGGGTTCTCTGAGAAGTCGGTGAGAGGTGGAAAGTCTGTAAGACTGTGAACATCAAACTCTGGGGTGTTCGCAGGATCATCTGATTTCCGGGTTTGTGTGTGGGACACATGCACGACATTGTTGGATCGGAAGTCTTGGATAGCCTGGCTACCGATGCCCACCGCCGTGAATGAGATACCGTCATGGCTCAGTTCTCGCGCTGCAGAATTGTGCAAGACGGGCCTGGCTGTGATACTATGACCTTGGCCTGTCGACTCCACGCTAGACCCCACGGGATTTGGGTTGTCCTTGACAATGCCGTCTGGTTCTGCGTAGTGATTTGCCCATGAATTGGCAGACAGGTTCTGAGACATCCCGGGGCTACGAGGATGCAACTGATGCTGTGGCTCCTTCAATGTTGACGTAAGACTGCTCTTCGAAGCAGAGTCGTGATTTCGTGGTAGGGTAGGAGAGTCAGGAATTGGCTGATCCTTCAGCATGGCCAGGCTCTGCATTTGCGTGACAAGAGTTAAATTTGGATCCAGGTCCGCTGAGTCAGGAGTCATTGTCCTCCCATCCGTATGGCGACTGTAAACACTACTGGTGGCAATTTCCGGCGGCTGAGACGTGATATTATCGGCGACTAGCTTCTGAGAAACAGGCTTAAGAGTCGTGTGCTGGTCCGCCGTGATTGGGTTCTGCTGCTGTGTGTTGACACCTGGGCCTGATTCGTGGTTCGCTGCAAAGCCACTTGAGTGCTGGGTACCCGATTCGTAACTGGAATGAGGACCGCGAGAGCTGCTGGTAACGTTGTCAAGCTGCGTGCTGCCATCTCGACTCGGGACGTTGCTCGATAACGGCTTCTGCTGCCACAGAGGCATCAGACCTTCTGGTAGACCGACGCGAAGGGGTCTTTTTCTTACTGCATCCGCCCCTACTACACGAATCGGTGGGTCTTCCATAATCCAAAAGATGAACTGATAAGAATGTCGTAACGAATGAAGGCCGAAGTGGTTCTGGCCGGAAAGAAAGGAGATTAGATGGTGGCTGTTAGGAGTATCCTAAGGCTGTCGGTGTTCAAACGATAGCGGGTAAAAGTAACGAGTCGATGGGATGTTGGTGTTTGTGGAAAGGTGACTGCGGTCAGATTCGCATGATGTTTGCCGTAATCCACTGCTGGCCAGAGCAACACCTGAGGGAAGGTGCTTGCGCCAGGCACATGCGTGCACTTTCCCCCACGGCACAACCTCCTCTTTCCATGTCAAACAGAGAACCATAGACTTGTCCAGGTGCAAAACTCCGCGAACATTCGAGAGCGTACTCGAGACGGAATGGCGACACTCTGGCTCTGGCAACCTCGGAAGGATGTTGTTGTTGTCTCAAAGGCATGTCCACCGTATGCTTTAGCCATTATCAAAATAAACCAGATCCAAAAGCTGGACTCCATACCAATTTGATGCGGGACCTCCGATGATCTCACTCCTTCTAAATCCGGCTCTTCAACACTGGCAACACCCATCCATACACCCCTCACAGCAACTAGAGCAATCGCAGCTCTCACACATATCGAAGCACCCCACGCACCCCACATAGATACCATCCCACATGCCACTAAATATTCCAACTGTCCATTCCCCACCAGTACTCATCAGGGCTTGCAGTCTCCAGAGACAGCCCGTCTCGTCGCGGGATTGGCCTGTTTTGATGTCTTCGTAGTCTGTCATTTTGTTGTAGCATAGATAAAGTAAGGAACAGGTCAGGAGAAGCTGGGCGAGGGAGACCGTAGACGTATAGCCGATGCACAAGAGATTTCGGAATGCGAGGCGTCCTGAATTAAAAGATAGTCGCTGTACAGCCCGGAGTGGATCCTTCGTGATGTTACGCGCCCGAGCAAATTTAGATAGGGGAGGTCATGTTCCGTATGGAAGCCAACATAGTGGAAAGGCACAGTTTGAATCCCTAAGTATGCCGCCACCGGGCAGGCAGAGCAAAAGCCAGGGCTACGATTTGAGCCTCAGGTATACACACATACCTCCTAGCTAGGGTCGCCTTGTTTCCATTTTTGCAATTGCGATCCGCGAAGCGAAGATCCTTCGTCCCTAATTCCAACATGGACGAGGGTGGCCTCGTTTCAACCCCGATGCTTTGGCCTCGGACACTTCATAGCCACAGTGCCACACCGGGCCCGGCTGCGAAATGCGCCTTAAAGGATGAGCGATCCGGGCGCAGGACACTTGGAGGCGTAACGAAGGGTGGATGCCCAAGCGGTGTGCCGTAAAAACGCCTGTCGATGTTAGGACCACGAGCTCAACGCCTCAACGATCCATGGAACTGCCCACCTAAACAGTAATAACAATTTATTGCTTCAAGGCTATACGCATTACTCCGGACCATGCGCCGATAGCTGGGTATATTGCTTCTAAAAGGCCACCCAAACGCATACCCGAAACTCTAGTAATCCGTAGGAACCATTCTTGGGTATATGTATGAAGACAAATAAAAACTGAAAGTAATGTTCACCCTCCTAAACTCGAATAACAATGTTGATGCCGAGCCCTCTCGCTTCGCGCACACAGCAGGCTATACAAGTACGTCCTACACGCCCAATAATCGCATGCAAGCCCTGCTCCGCACACCAGGCGCGAGCTAGAAGCTGGACTTCATGCGAGCCACGCGCATCCAGGATTAGTATTGTGTTCTGGTATTCCTCAGGTTCACTTAGTTTCTCATTCAAGCCCGTGCCGGAACTGAGAGGCGAGAGGTGCTGGGGATGCTTGAATGGGAGACTGAATGCCGCATCCAGAACGTAGGTCGCAGACACGATCTTGTACTTATAAGAGACATGGAGAGGATGCGCCTTCATGAGCTCGGGTCTTGACCCTGTGATGTTGTTTTCCTGATCTAAGTCGTCATCGGGAACGTGGGTGTGTATTGGTATTGGTGCTGTAGCAGGCGAATCGGGAGGGTGGGACAGTAATGGCTCAAAACCATGACTGTTTCGACGAAGAATGGGGATGCGCGCTGTCCGCCTGCTTGGGCTTCGGGTAGCCGGCGGGGTGCACGGGAATGATGCGACGAATTGAACGTCATACTTCAACGTCAGATGCGTTGCCGTTGAGCTGGCAGGGGCACTGAAGGTAAGAGTAGCAACGTGAGACTCAAGCTCATACTGTGAAGTCGAGGATGCATCATCCGCAAAGTGCTCGTAAGTGACGGGGTCCAGATCCCAACTGACAAATTCCATAGGCGATATGGCTGGGCTAGGATCGAGAGGTAGGCTGAAATCTCCAGGCAGCACGCACTCATAATCGTCATCTGGAACAACAGCTGACATTTGCGCAACAAGATTATTTTTTTCCGTGACACGTTGCCTGTGAAAAGCCTCATCAGTCTCGTGTATGGGATCAATAGGACCAGAGACATTGCTTACCGTGGATGCTCGATTTGCTCAGCATCCAGCTCGTACCAACCGGACGAAGGTAGACTTGGAAGTGTCGAGACACAAATCCAACCCATACACTCCACGGAATCCTCGAGAGAGCCCAGAACTCGACCTATAACAGACGCCTTACTCCACCAGCTCTTGTTCGCGTAAACGAAGCCACCATATAGCTTCGCTGAATCGCCAAGAGCCGCAATCGCTAGGTTGTCGTTCTCGAGCAGAGTTGAGATCAGGAAATGTGAGATTGCTTCTCCAGGAAGAATAAGTCCTGTAAGATAGGAACGGCTGAGCCAGCCGCCGATGTTCAATGTGCCCGCGGCTCCTTCGGCTGCATTTGCCAATAGGGTAGTTGTCAAGGGCACTGTGAGGGTCTGCGACGTATTGGTGCGCTTTAGGACAGGCTTGCTTAAGTGCCCGAAGTAATTGTCACGAATAGTGTTCGTAGAGCGAGGCGTTGCTAGTGGTGTCCCATAGATGCTAATGACAGATGGTGTCTTTGGGTTCAGAAATCCGCCATACGTAGGAGATTGGTGTTCACCCTCGTCGACATTCTGCGGAATACCCAGCTTTTGAGCTAGCTCAGTGACTACTACATCTATCTCAGGCCACTTTAAGGCTTCCGCAAAATGGAGCAGCCCTGACAGCTGCTGTGCCTGATGACGGGGGAGGAGTATTATATCTTCAGAAGCCGGGGTTTCGTCAACATCGGTCTTGGACGTGCCCAGGCTGAGCATCGAGAGTAGCCCATTCGGTTTCGCAGTCGGCGGTGCAGTATCTGCTTCTTGACCATCCTCTTTCACGACCAGGATGTTGTCCAAGAATCGCCTGGCTAGCACGAGGTCCCAATCTATTTTTCTGGACTTGAGCTCTAGAAACCCGCGGTATTCTTCTGGGGTCACTTGTATGCGTCGCTCTGCTTCGTCTGGATCCATGCTGGAAACTGCATCCAGGCGTAAGAGGAGTTCGCCCGCTAAGGTAATCTGCAACAAAAGAAGGTCGCGATCTGTAAATAGTTGATGTGATTGGCTCTCTGCATCGGAGTCATTCCAAAGTATCTGGCCAACCCTGATCCGCCATTCCACCAAGCTGAAGTCGTACCAAACGCCCTTCAGTTGCAGTATCCTGATCAAAGTGTCAATCTGGGTCTTGATTCCATTAGGATCCTCTGTCGAGGAGTCGAATCTTGGCGGCAAGAGAAACTTCGCGAACAGGTGCAGGTAGAGGTCCCCTGGCGACTGATGGTTTAGGATGCTCATCCCATCAGGACTTTCGCGGAATGCTTCATCTAAGTCACCAAGCTCTATTAGTCGATCGTATACCAGCTTCATCTTTACTTTTCGAATACCAATCTGTTCGGGGCTACTCTGCAGGAGCTCCTTGTTCCGTTGTGCTTCGGCATTGCTCGCAGATGACTGTTGGACGTCTGTCACAAGATGGTCGGACGTCGGTAGCTCTAGAAAGTAGGCGAGTCCAACACTGCCTAGCTCAACTCCTTGAGCATTCAGCATGCTCGGTGTTTCGACCACGCCAACATCATACCCTGGTTGTTTCCGCTGCTCCAAAGTTTGTGTCTTCGGAAGGTGCTGGTGCAAGGTTGCGGCGGAGAAGGCAGGCTGTGCCAATTGAATTGAGTCGGATACGTCCTTGACCAGTACATCGTCATCCCAAGGATACGTGACGGTAGGCGCAGTGCAACTACCCACTTCTTTCACGGTGAAATGTGGAGCCCCAGAGAAGATTGTATGGAGATGCTCCGCGCTGAGGGGTTCACTCTTTCCCTCCTGCTCCTTGTCTTTGGGTTGGAGTTCAGTAGGGTGCTGATTAGCCTCCTGATTCGGTTCAGAGACATGGGCAGAGCTGATCGACTTGGTCGGTTTGGGTGATTCGATGATCTTGGAGTCTCGTGCGGGCTGCCGTGGGGGCGTCTTGTCCGTGTGGATGGGAATCTGGAGGGTGCCATTAGCAGATGTTCAAAGTGGTGTTGTCATGATACTAGGGTAAGTTTTGACGTTGTCTTTCGCCGCTGAAGAGATGCTGGCCTCCATCCGGGACTCAACCGGCCGTACGTCAAGAGTTACCCGGAGACCACCGTAGGTAGGTGATCGTGGATAGCAAGATACGGGGGAATATACCGTTGAAGGCTGTTCCTCTTCCGGAATCTTCTTCTTTCTTAACCGGAGGAAATCAACGAGCCTCTGCCGCTTCGACTTCTTTCCTTCTGCGTTGCCCGCAGACGCTGCGACTGAAGCCTGCAGTCGCTTCCTCAACGGCATAATGTGAACAGCAGGATGGTGCTGAGGAGGAGGAGAAGGTAGGAAACATGGCGGCCAGACTATAGGGGAGTCTTATGGGTCGCGTCTGCTTGGCAGTGAAACCATCCCAGGGCCATCAGGGCATGTCCCCCTCGATCAGATGTCAAACAAGGCAGATACCCCAGTCGCTTCCCGCCGCTTGGTACAAGGCGCCGGTTCCCTGTCGCGTATCCCGATGTGCCGTCCCTATCGGCCTATCACCAGGCCTGTACAGGAAAGGGGCAGCTGTTCGAGACCACGCCACACGTGCCCCGCCACGTATATCAGCCTGTCGTTTGCGAAGTCGGGCACGCGGCCGACACGTTGGCGTCGAGGATGAGAGGATAGCATACTGCAGGTTTACGCGGTGGTAACGCGTGCAAAGGGGGTCGTAGGCGATGAGATTGTTAGTCTCCGATGGTGTCAAGATCGCGGGCGGTTCCAGAAGACGCATGGGCAACTCAAGCCTCTAATCTCCCAAAACCGGTCGGGCTGCTTAGTCAGACCACCGACCGACATCATCAGTCTTCCATGACAAACTTGCTATGGAGCTCTTTATGAATTTGTCAGTTTGATCAATGCCGCCCAGCACTAATTTGAGTAGCACAATGTCAAGACCGCACGACGTCTGACGGGTCAAGGCAGACGCGCAGCACAATACCCACTTGCCCTTCCGATCGTCCATGACTTGATACTCACGGGCGCCCGACTTTGTACCTCCGTATACTACGAATTCATTGAGTGGGAAAGAGCCTCGATGCCGGAGTGCTGCCATGAGCTTCGGCGGGTGCTCCCTTAACGATAAGATGAAAGAAGAGTTCGTCTCGCGCTGACACCACAGTGGCCCTGATGGCAATCGATTGGCTGCTTTTTAGGTTTCAGTTCCGTCATGATATTTTACAATTTGATGACGGAGAGCTGTTTAGCTGTATGTTCAATGGTGAGAGTCGTGCCCGGCCCCTACTGATACAGTCCACTATTTCTATGCCGCAATCTAGCCAGCGCGACGTCAACATGAAGATGGAAAAGTGCAACAACTCTTTCAGATGCCTTTACGGCCTTCTGATAAGGCTCAGCTACTCAGTCGGTCCCTTCTCCCGACGAGGCAGCGAAGTGTCAAGAAGTACGATGAATGATTATGACAGGGCACAACTTGCTGCGTTGCGATTGCCCATACGAAGAACCCCAAGGGAAACAGCTAACGCTCAGAATGGAACTGGCGCATGGAAAGATTGTCATCAACATCTGTCCTCTTTATTCGTCTTCAGCTCACGCATACTGCATTACCTTTCGCTATACGGAACTGTACGATTCTATCGCTCGACTCATATTCATAATCGCCGACCCATCCAAGTCCAAACGATACTATCGCTACCACAATCAACAAGGTTAAATTTTTAGCAGTCTAGGCGCCAAGTAAGTAAACTCCCGAAAACATTCAATGTTGATTCTATGCTAAACGTGGTGTTGGCGTAGCTTGGTCGGATAAAGCTTCGCAGACGTCACACGCAGACGTGTCTGCTGCAACTATAGCTCATACTAACTGCCTCATTCGACCACAATGGCTAAAGGGAGACGAAAATTCACCCCCGTTCAGCTAGAACACGACATCTACAGAGTACGACCAGAGCCAGTACGAGAACGTGCAGAACCAGTACGAGAGTATGCAGAACCAGTACGAGAACATGCAGAACCAGTACGAGAACATGTGCGGGTCGATTCAGCGGCATTTCATCCTGTAAAGGAAACCTTCACCCAAGCCAAATCGATACCTACTCTAACCACGTCGCCCCTTGTCGAGCCTCAATCAGCATCTACCGCCATTACCAAGGGAAAAGATCGTTGTGACGGACCGCTAGTAGAACCCACAGCCCTAACTCTCGACAATAACCACGACATTTTATCGACCGGCGACTCCTCAGTTATCAATGACGGCGGACCATCAATATCGCCCTCCTCAAAGCTCGAATCCAAATTACTCCTTGTTAAGTCTCAATCAGCACCAACATTAAGTGTCGAAGGAGAAGATAGCTGTGGTGGACCGCTAGTAGAATCCACCGCCCCAAGTCTCGACAATGGCTGCGGCTTAGTATCGACTCGCGACTCCTCTATGATCAATGACGGTAGACTACCAGTATCGTACCCACCACAGCCCGATGATTCATCCCGAACAGCAACCCCTGGGAACATCAAGCCCGAGTCCAAATCAGAGTCAACTGAGCATCCTCCAGTTCCAGACTCCTCAGTTATCAGTGACGGCAAGCCATCAATGTCACAACTCTTAAAACAGATCAATGATTTATATCGAACCAAGCCTGAGTCCAAATCAGAGTCGACTGAGCAACCTCCAATTCCAGACTCCTCAGTTTTCAATGACGACAAACCATCAATGTCACAACTCCCAAAACAGGTCGATGATTTGTTTCGAACGGCAACTCCTGTGAATATAATGCCTGAGCCCGAATCAGAACCGGCTGAGCAACCTCCAATTCCGCAAGCCAAAGCCATCGAGCTGGATAACTGGGAAATTCTGCCATGGGGCCGCACGTTAGAAGAACGCTACCGGGAAGTTCTTGCCTGGTTCAACCTTGTGCCTGTGGGTTGCATGCCGAGGCCACG
>JGI20283J13201_100207_pt1 | contig 35887 bp, 30 predicted proteins | sample Plalitdecfosmids_FD_13201 | JGI IMG/M metagenome (IMG submission 13201)
AGGCGATTTCGGGCGGCGCGGCGCAGAGCTGGCAGATGGTCAATCGCTGGCCGACGATGGCGAAGGAAGAATTCGACTTCGGCTTTGCGGTCGACTGGATGCGCAAGGATCTGGGGCTCGCGCTCGACGAGGCGCGGCGCAACGGTGCCGTTCTGCCGGTCGCGGCGCTGGTCGATCAATTCTATGCCGATGTGCAGGCCATGGGCGGCGCGCGGCAGGATACGAGTGCGTTGGTGCGGAGATTGCCGAAGTGAAGCCTGTCCTGTTCGCAAGTGCCGCCCTGTCGCTGTTCGCCACCCCGGCGCTGGCCGACGGGATCGTCGACAACGTCAACGGCCTGACCATCACCGAGGGCGGCAAGATCGTCCGGTTCAAGGCGATCCTGGTAGACAAGGACGGCCGCGTGACCCGGCTGGTGCCGCCGGGGGAGGAGCCCCCCAAGCTCAGCCGCAAGGAATTGAAGAAGAACGCCGGCAAGCCGCTCTATGACTGGCGTACCGACATGGGCGGCAAGACCGTGCTGCCCGGCTTCGTCGATGCGCATGGCCATGTGATCGAGCTTGGCTTCGGCGCGCTGTCGCTCGACCTGTCGGCAGCGACCTCGCTCGACGACGCAAAGTCGCGGATCGCGGCCTATGTCGCGGCCAATCCCGATCGCAAATGGGTGCTCGGCCGCGGCTGGAACCAGGAAGCCTGGGGCCTGGGACGGTTCCCTACCGCCGCGGATCTCGATTCGGTGTCGGGTGGCCATCCGATCTGGCTGTCGCGCGCGGACGGCCATGCCGGTTGGGCGAACAGCGTCGCGATGCGCGAGGCGGGGATCACCGGTGCCACGGTCGCCCCGGCGGGCGGGCGCATCGAAAAAAGCGGCGGCGCGCCGTCGGGCGTGTTCGTCGATGCCGCGCAATCTTTGGTCGACAAGGTCGTGCCGCAGCCCCTGCCCAAGGAGCGCGACGCGGCCTTCCTCACCGCGCAGCGGATCCTGCTCGGGTACGGCGTGACCGCGGTCGCCGACATGGGCACCACGCTCGACGACTGGCTGACCTATCGGCGGATGGCTGATATTGGCGGGTTGCGCGTCCGGATCATGAGCTATGCGCTCGGCGTCGAGACCGCAGGGCGGATCGGCGGCAAGGGGCCGACGCCGTGGCTGTATGACGACCATCTGCGGATGGGCGGGGTGAAGCTCTATGCCGATGGCGCGCTCGGCTCGCGCGGCGCGTGGTTGCTGAAACCCTATGCCGATGCGCCGGGGCAAACCGGGCTGGGCTTCCTGACCGATGCGCAGCTCCAGAACCAGATGAGCCGCGCGGCGATGGACGGGTTCCAGGTCGCGGTGCATGCGATCGGCGATCGCGCGGACCAGCAGGTGCTCGACGCGATCCAGGTCGAGAGCGAGACCTACAAGGGCGACCGGCGCTGGCGTGTCGAGCATGCGCAGATCGTCGACCCCGCCGACCTGCCGCGCTTCGGCAAGTTCGGCACGATCGCGTCGATGCAGCCGACGCACCAGACCAGCGACCGGACGATGGCAGAGGCGCGGCTCGGGCCGAACCGGCTGACCGGCGCCTATGCCTGGAAGTCGATGCTGGCGAACGGATCGAAGCTCGCCTTTGGTACCGATTTCCCGGTCGAGAAGCCCGATCCGTTCGCCACCTGGGCCGCGGCGTTCACCCGGCAGGATGCGAACGGCCAGCCGCAGGGCGGGTGGCAGCCGCAGGAACTCATCTCGCGCGAACAGGCGTGGTGGGCGATGACCGGTGCCGCCGCCTATGCAGGGTTTGCGGAAACCAAGTTCGGTGTGCTCGCTGCCGGGCAGCGCGCGGACTTCATCGTCGTCGACCGCGATCCGATGATCGCTTCACCGACCGAACTGCGTGCGATCAAGGTTGCCGAAACCTGGGTCGGGGGCGAGAAGGTCTGGGTTCGAAAATAGCCGGACGGTAGCCTCAAAGGTCGCCGCTGGCGTCCTTCGATGCGCGCGCGTTGATCCGCGCCCAGACCGCCTTGTGTTCGGCCTTCGCGTAGAGCGCAGCCCGCTGGCGGGGCGGTGCGGCTGCGAGAGTAGTCGGCAGGTCGGGGAAGGTCGCCAGGACGAGCCGCAATCGCGCCTCGCGCTCGCGTTGCATCGTCGGCGTGATCGACGGGGGCGAAATGTTCGTGCGCGGCGTCCAGCCGGGATTTCCGGGAAACGGCGCGCTGGTACCTATCAAGCCGCTAGGGCCAGGAACGCCAAGTTGCGCAGAAGCAGCCGCGGGACAGGCAATCAGTCCGACAGCGAGCAGGATAGTCTTCATGGAACACCTCCGATGAAGACTAAACTGACACCATCAGGCAAGGTTGCAAGCTTGAACTTCTGAGGAGAAGCGACGCGACCTTGGCCTTTGGGTCGCGCAGCCGAGCAGATCAGGCGACCTGCGCTTCGACCATCTCGTCAGGTTCGCGCAGGACATAGCCGCGGCCCCAGACGGTCTCGATGTAATTCTCGCCGTCGCACGCCAGGCTGAGCTTCTTGCGCAGCTTGCAGATGAAGACGTCGATGATCTTGAGTTCAGGCTCGTCCATCCCGCCATAGAGGTGGTTGAGGAACATTTCCTTGGTCAGCGTGGTGCCCTTGCGCAGCGAGAGCAGCTCGAGCATCGCATATTCCTTGCCGGTCAGGTGAACGCGGCTGCCATCGACTTCGACCGTCTTGGCATCAAGATTGACTGCGAGCTTGCCGGTGCGGATGACCGACTGCGAATGGCCCTTCGAGCGGCGCACGACGGCGTGAATCCGCGCGACGAGTTCTTCACGGTGGAACGGCTTTGTGACGTAATCGTCGGCGCCGAACCCGAAGCTGCGAACCTTGGAGTCCATTTCGTTGACGCCCGACAGGATCAACACCGGCGTCGCAACACGCGCAACACGAAGACGCTTCAGGACATCATAGCCGTGCATGTCGGGCAAGTTCAGATCGAGCAGGATGATGTCGTAATCATACAGCTTGCCAAGATCGAGGCCCTCTTCGCCCAGATCGGTGATGTACACGTTGAAGCCCTCGGTCGTGAGCATAAGCTCAATGGCCTTGGCGGTGGTAGGCTCATCCTCGATCAGCAGCACGCGCATGGGTTGTCCCCCGTTTAGCGAAAACGCCAGCCCCTGCTAAGCGATCCGCCGTTGATTCATTAACCAAAGAACATCTGAAAGCAAAAGGTTAATTCCGTCTTAAATGAGAGCGTTATACGAACTCTTGGTACGGAACCGACCAAAACTCCGTGATCAGAGCCCGGCAACCGAGTCGCGGCGCGAGCTCACGTCTTTGCCGGGTCGAGCGTGTGCCAGGCAAACCCGTCGCGCGCGAGCAGTTCGTCTGCCGCCGCCGGTCCTGTCGTACCCGCGGCGTAAGTGTCGGGTGCGCCTTCGCTTGCCCATGCGTCGAGAAACGGCTGGACCGCGGCCCATCCCGCCTCGATCGCGTCGGCGCGCTGGAACAGCGTCTGGTCGCCCGCGAACAGATCGTGGATCAGCGACTCATACCCGGTCATCGCCCCGATATCGAACGAGTCGGCGTAGCGGAAATCCAGCGCGATCGGCGCAGTGTCGACCTCGAGCCCGGGGCGCTTGATATTGATATCCATGCTGAGCCCCTCGTCGGGCTGAATCTGGATGATCAGGCGGTTCGGCGGCAGTTTCTCGGCGGCGGTCGCGTGAAACTGGGCGAACGGCACGGGCTTGAAGGTGATCACGACCTCGGTATCGCGAATCTCCATCGCCTTGCCGGTGCGAAGGTAGAAGGGCACGCCCGCCCAGCGCCACGTGTCGACCATCAGCTTCAATGCGACATAGGTCTCGGTGGTGCTGTCGGGGGCAATGTCGGGCGATGCGGTGAAGGCGGGGACGGCGCGTTCGCCGATCGTCCCCGCACCATAGGCGCCGCGGACGCCGTTGCGGCGCGCCTTGGCGGGTGAATAAGCCCGAACGGCTTTCAGCACCTTGCCCTTTTCGTTGCGGATGGCCTCCGCGTCGAAACTTGCAGGGGGCTCCATCGCGACCATCGCCAGCAACTGGAACAGATGGTTCGGGACCATGTCGCGCAACGCACCCGTCGCGTCGTAGAACGCACCGCGCGTGCCGACGTCGACGGTCTCGGCGGCGGTGATCTGGACATGCGCGATACAGTCGGCATTCCAGACCCGTTCGATCATCATGTTCGCGAAGCGCGCGGTCATGATGTTCTGGACAGTTTCCTTGCCGAGGAAATGGTCGATCCGGTAGATCTGCGTCTCGGCGACGTGCGACAGGATGCGCGCGTTCAGCGCCTGCGCGGAGGCGAGGTCGTGGCCGAACGGCTTCTCGATCGCGATCCGGCGAAACGCGGATTTGCTTTCATGCGTCAGCCCGTTGGCCGCGAGGCGATCGACGATGTCGCCGAAGAATCGCGCGGGCACGGCAAGATAGAAGGCGGCGTTGCCCGATAGCCGGTCGCTCAGCCGTGCATAGACGTCGTCCTGCGTAAAATCGCCCTGCATATACTGGACGCGCGCCTGCAACCGGTCCCAGGCGGCCTCCTGCTCGGGCGAGGCATGCGCCGTGGTAGCGCTGGCGCGAAAGGTGGCGAGCGCGGTGCGCAGCGTGTCGTCGTCGCCGGGTTCGATGCCGATCCCGAGGACCGAGAAATCGTCGCCGATCATGCCGAGCCGGGTCATGTTGGTCAGCGCGGGCATCAGCAACCGGCGGGTCAGGTCGCCCATCGCACCGAAGATGACGAGCGTGGTCGGCGGGGCGGGATGGATCGCGCCGGTCATGCGCGGCGGGTCCGGGGCGCGGTCTGGTAGGGGAGCATCGACATCCTTCCGTGGTGACGCACAGCAATAGCCTAGCGACGGGCATTGTTCCGTCGGGGGTTCCGTCGGGGGTTCCGTCGGGGTCCAGCCAGCGCGGTTCAGCCGGGGTCGCGAAGCCGTGCGCCAAGGAACGCGATGAGCGCCTCGACCCGGGCCGGGCGGAGCGGGCTGGGCGGGGTCAGCAGGTGAAGGCCGATCGGTGCGGGCGCCCAGTCATCGAGCAGCGTCACCAGCGCACCCGACGCGAGCTGCGCCTCGATGATGAAATGGGGCAGCCGCGCGATGCCGAGACCGGCGACGAGCGCCGGGACGACCGCCTCGCCGCTATTGGCGGTGAGCTGACCCTGCAACCGCACCGAAACGTCGCTTTCGCCGGGGCGCTGAAACCGCCAGGGACCGACGACGTTCGAATAGCCGATCAGGCGGTGTTCGCCGAGCTGCGCGGGATGCGTCGGCATCCCGTGCACCGCCAGATAGGCAGGCGCGGCGACGGTGTGCGCCTGGATGCTGCACAGCCGTCGCGCGCGCAGCGAACTGTCGGGCAGCTCGGCGATCCGCAACGCCACGTCGAACCCTTCCGCGACGATGTCGACTCGCGCGTCGGACAGATGCAGGTCGATCTCGATGCCGGGATGCGCGGCCAGGAACTCGGCCAGCAGCGGCGCGACATTGGTGATCCCGAAGCTCATCGGCGCCGCCAGCCGCACGCGACCCGTCGGTGCGCTTGCGGCATCGTTCGCCGACTCCTCCGCCAGCCGCGCTTCGCCCAGGATCCGCGCGGCATGTTCGGCGAGCGGCTTGCCCGCCTCGGTCAGCGCGAGCCGACGCGAGGTGCGATGAAACAGCGACTGGCCGAGATGCGCCTCGAGCCGGGTGATCGCCTTCGATACGGTCGCCTTGCTCAGTCCGATCGCGTCGGCGGCGGCGCTGAACGACCGATGTTCGACGACGCTGGCAAAGATCGCCCAGGCTTCGAGGTCGGGAAGGCGCATCATTCACTCTCCGCAGCGGTCACGTTTGCTAGCAATCGAAACGATCGGTTTCCAGCGTTTCTATTTACGGTGCGATGCCAGTGTCTATCTTGGCGGCAACAAGTGGAGACCTCTCATGACGACCACGACTCTCAACACCGTAGACCGCCGCCCCTTCGAAAGCCTGGGCCATGCCGATCATGGCTGGCTGAATGCGCGGCATCATTTCTCGTTCGCGAGCTATTATGACCCCGCCCGGATGGGATGGGGCGCGATCCGCGTCTGGAACGACGACCAGATCGCCGCCAATTCGGGGTTCCCGCCGCATCCGCACCAGGACATGGAGATCATCACCTATGTCCGCAGCGGCGCGATCACGCATCAGGACTCGCTCGGCAACAAGGGCCGCACCGAGGCCGGCGACGTCCAGGTGATGAGCGCCGGTTCGGGCGTGCGCCATGCCGAGTATAATCTGGAGCCCGAGACGACGACGATCTTCCAGATCTGGATCGAGCCCAGCCGCAAGGGTGGTTCGCCAAGCTGGGGTGCGAAGCCGTTCCCCAAGGGCGAGCGCTCGGGGCAGTTCGTGACGCTGGCAAGTGGCTTTGCCGATGACGGCGACGCGCTGCCGATTCGTGCGAACGCCCGGGTGCTGGCCGCGACGCTGAAGGCGGGCGACAGTGTCGACTATGCGGTGGGCGAGGGGCGTCACGCCTATCTTGTCCCGGCGACCGGCGCGATCACGATCGACGACGAGACCATCAACACACGCGACGGTGCGGCACTTTCGGGCGGCCGGACGGTGCGGATCACGGCACTCGACGAGGCCGAGATCGTTCTGGTGGACTCCGAGTAATTTTACCGATGATCCTATGACCATTCCGGCCTGTGCCGGGATGGTCTGCCTTTGAGGAGACTGACATGACCAAGGTTCTGGTTCTCTATTATTCGTCCTACGGCCATATCGAGCAGATGGCGGATGCCGTCGCCGAAGGCGCGCGCGCGGGCGGCGCGGAAGTGGACATCCGCCGGGTCGCCGAGACCGCACCGCAGTCGGTCGTCGAGTCGGCGCATTTCAAGACCGACAGCGCGCATGCCGAGATCGAGGGCCCCGATGCACTGAAGGACTATGACGCGATCATCGTCGGTGCGCCGACGCGGTTCGGGCGGATGCCTGCACAGATGGCGTCCTTCTGGGACACGACCGGTGGCCTGTGGTTCTCCGGCGCGCTGGTTGGCAAGGTCGGCGGCGCGTTCACCTCGACCGCGAGCCAGCATGGCGGGCAGGAGACGACGTTGTTCTCGATCCTGACCAACCTGCTCCATCACGGCATGACGATCGTCGGTCTAGACTATGGCTTCCAGGGGCAGATGGGCGTCGACGCGGTCAAGGGCGGCTCACCCTACGGCGCGACGACGATCTCCGATGGCGATGGCAGCCGGATGCCGAGCAGCGTCGAACTCGACGGTGCGCGCTACCAGGGTAAGCGGATCGCCGAGACGGCCGCGAAGCTGAAGTAAGCGCGAACGATCCCTCCGGGCGACCGGGGGGATCAGCGCTTGCGGCGTTTGCCCTTTTCGGACGGAAGCGCCGGGACGGGTGCGGCCGGCACCGCGGGTGCGACGGCGGGCGGGGGCGCGGGCGGCAGGATCGCCGGGTCGGCGGGATAAAGCCGCCGCGCCCTGGCGAAGACGAACCGCGCCTTTGCCGCGCCGGGTGCAGCGGCGGTCACGCCGACCCAGCGCCAGTGCCATGGCTCCCATTTGACGTTCTGCTTGTTGCCGCCGGGGAAGGATTGTTCGAATCCGAACCGCGTCGCGTTCGCGCGCAGCCAGCGCGCGGCGGGTGTTGCCGCCATGCACGCCTCGGCATCGCGACAGCCATTGGCGGGACGGATGGCGAAGTCGACGACATAGCCGGTCGAATGTTCGCTATAGCCCGGCGGCGCGACCGAGATTGCGCGTTCGGCCGCCGATGTTTCCGACTCGCGGCAGAACACGCTGCGCTGCTGCGCGATCGAACGCTGGCATGACAGGCCGCGCAATTCCCCCATCACCGCCGGGTCCGCTTTGGCCGCAGCGAGCAGGCGAAGCAGGTCGGGCAGCATGTCGCGGCGGACCACGCAGGTCTGGCGGACGCCGAAGTCGGACGGGGCGGCGACCAGCTCGGACGGAGCGGCGTCACCATAGGGCAGATGCCCGAACGCGCGACCATCGGCGGCGATCGCCGCGCTCTGTCCGGCACAGAGTTGCGCATTGGCGGCGGCCGGGATCAGCAGCAATGAAAGAATTATGGGGCTACGCAACATCGTGCGGGCTCTGGCATGCGGGCGCAGATGCTGGCAAGGGCGGCACATGCATGGTGAACGCGTACTTTTCCTCGACGGCGAGGCCCTGATCATCGACAAGCCCGCTGGGCTGCCGGTCGATCCTCCTCGTGACGGCTCGCTGAGCCTCGAGAATCATCTCGAAAGTCTCAAATTCGGATTCCAGCGCTGGCCGATGCCGGTGCACCGGCTCGATCGCGACACGAGCGGCTGCCTGTTGCTGTCGCGCAATCCCAAGGCGCATGCGCGGTTGCAGCAGGCGTTTGAGCAGGGCCTGGTCTCGAAGCGCTATCTGGCGGTGCTCGACGGTGTCCCTGCCGAAGAAGCAGGGACGATCGACATCCCGCTCGGCAAGATCAGCAGCGCCGAAGAGGGCTGGCGGATGGTCGAGGACGCCAAGGGCAAGGCGGCGCGGACCGGCTGGCGCGTGCTCGCGACGCGTGACGGACGCTCGCTGGTCGAATTCATCCCCCAGACCGGGCGGACGCACCAGATCCGCGTCCATGCCGCGCTGGGCCTCGGCGCAGCGGTCGTCGGGGATCCGGTCTATGGGCAGAAGGATCGCCTGGGCATGATGCTCCACGCGCAGCGGCTGGTCGTGCCGCGGCCGGGCAAGGCCGATGTCGTCGGTATCGCGCCGCTGCCCGAACGGTTCGCGACCGCGGGCTTCGGCGAGGAACCGGGCGTCGAGGCGACGCCGTCCCCGCAGGACGCGCCCGCGCCGGATCCGCGTCCCGAACCCGATAATGGCTGACGTGATCGACGCCTCCCTGCTTGAGGGGGCGATCGAGGAGAAGTTCCTCGCGGCCTCGGGGCCGGGCGGGCAGAACGTCAACAAGGTGGCGACCGCGTGCCAGTTGCGCGTCGACATATTCGCGCTGGGCCTGCACCCCGAAACCTATCGCCGGCTGAAGCTGGTCGCGGGCAGCCGGATGACCGCGGCGGGGGTGCTTGTCATCACCGCGCGTCGGTTTCGCACGCAGGAGGCCAATCGCGCCGATGCGCGCGACCGCGTGCTCGAACTGATCGCGCAGGCGCAGCACCGCGACGCGCACCGGGTCAAGACCAAGCCCTCCCGCGCCGCCAAGGCACGGCGGGTGGATACGAAGAAGGTCCGCAGTTCGGTCAAGGCCGGGCGCGGGCGGGTTCGCGAAGACTAACCGCAGACAAGAGGCGATGATGTACCAGTTCGATATTTCCGGCGGTTCGAAGGCCGATCTGTACCGCGACCTGCTCGCGGCGCTCGACGCGCTGACCGTGGACGAGCGCGATCCAATCGCGAACATGGCCAATGCGGCTGCGCTGGTCTGGGAATATCTGCCCGATCTCAACTGGGCGGGCTTCTACCGTGCGGTCGAGGGCGAGCTGGTCCTGGGGCCGTTCCAGGGCAAGGTCGCCTGTATCCGGATCGCGATGGGCAAGGGCGTGTGCGGCACTGCGGCGGCGGAGCGGACGACCCAGCTGGTCGAGGACGTCCATGCGTTTCCCGGACATATCGCCTGCGACGCGGCAAGCCGGTCCGAGCTGGTCGTGCCGGTCGTCAGCGACGGGCGGTTGATCGGCGTGCTCGATCTCGACAGCCCCGAGCCGGCACGGTTCGATGCCGAGGATGCAGCCGGGTGCGAAGCGCTGGTCGCGTTGCTGGCGTCGCGCATCGGCTGACGCCCCGACCTGACGCCTGCTCCGAATCGGGACCGGGTTGCGGCTGGCCGTGCCAGAGCGGCTTTGGTACGCACTGCGTCAGCATAGGACGCTGCCCTGAAGCGTACGGTGCGTCAGGGGAGAAGATGTCATGCGCATGAAGGTGATCGTCGGTCTCGCACTGATCATGGCGGTGGCGGGCACGACGGCCGAGGCGCAGCGGCGTCCGGACGGGGCATCGCGGCCCGGTGCGACTTATCCCGTTCCTGCCCGCAGCGCGGTCAGCGTAAGCCCGGAGCCCGCCGCGTCCCGCGACGCGCGCCGGGGCAGCAGCGTCGATGGTCGCTGGTCGGCAGGGGCGAACGCGCCGGGCGGCTGGAGCGGCTATCGTCGGCCGTACCGCGGCTGGGCGCTGCCGGCCTATTGGATCGCGCCGCGGTTCGGGATCGTCGACTGGCGCGACTATGGGCTCGTGCCGCCGCCGCCGGGCTATCGCTGGACGCGCTATTTCGACGACGCGGTGCTGATCGATGCGCGGGGATCGATCTTCGATACGCGTGCCGGGATCGACTGGAACGGCGCCGTCGGCGGCGATGCCGCCCCGCGCTATGACGTGCAAAGCTTTGACGGGCGGGCGGACGACCGGGTCTATGCCCGCCGCCAGCCGCGGCCGGTAACGCGGCGGACCTATGTGACGACCCGCGTCGAAGCGGCGCCGGACTTTGCGGGGGCCGCCTATCGCGACCAGCCATTGCCGCCCGTCCAGCAGCGTGGCGGGACATGGGTGTCGCCCGACGGGATGACCACCGTGACGACCACCGGCGGCGGCTATCCCGGCAGCGACGCCTATGCCGGCGACGGGACGACGACGGTCACCGTCCAGTCGGTGCCGGTCACGACGACCACGACGACGACCGAATATATCACCGAACCCGTGACCTATCGGCGGACGACCCCGCGTCGCGGACCGGGCCGGACGCGGGGCGGCACCCTGGGGTCGGCGCGATAGCGCTCAGCGTCGGCGTTCGCGGCCCGCGAAACTGACGACGCTCTCGCTGCCATCCGCGCCGAGTGCGGACACGCCGACGAAATGGTCGTCGACGGGGGTCTGGGCGAGCAGCGTCTCGGTGCCGGTGACGTCGCGCACGTCCTTCCAGTCCTGCGTGTCGTTGCGCCGCCAGCGGACTCGGTAGCCTGCCGCACCCGGAACCGCGGCCCATTTGACCTGGGTGTCGCGCGACAGGGCACCCGCGATCGACACGTCGCCCGGTGCCGCGGGCGCGGCGGCGAGGCGGGCGAGCGTGGCGATGTTGATCGCGGTCACCTTGGCCAGATAGGGGAAGTCCATCCCGGCGATCGTGTCGCCATAGTCGACCCCGTTTTCGGTGCGCAGGTCCTGGTGCTGGCGATCCCAATTCTCCGCCGCGACCGAGAAGCGGACGGCGGGATAGCCGAGCTTCAGAAAGGGTTCGTGATCGCCGCCGCGGCCGAACCGGTCGGGGCGACGGTCGAGCATCACGTCGAGCCCGCCGGGAATCGTGCCCGCGACGCCGTCGATCGTCTTGGCGAGCGCGCGGCTGGGGCCATCGTCCTCGCCACCCTCCGCGCGACGACCGATCTGCGCGGCAAGGTCTTCGGATGCGCGAATGCCCTCGGAAAAGACGCGGACGCTCGACGCCATGCGGACGCCGCCCTGGCCGATCGTGTTGCCGACAATGTCGTTGTTGAGCATCGCGGTGACGGTCCAGCCGCGCGCCTTGGCGGTGTCGGCGAGCAGCTCGGCGCCCCACAGCCCCTGTTCCTCACCCGAAAACACCGCATAGACGATGGTCGCGTCGAACTGCCGCTTTGACAGCGCGCGGGCGGCTTCGAGCACCAGCGCGACGCCCGAGGCATTGTCGTTCGCGCCCGGCGCGTCGCTTGTCACGTTCATGACGTCGGTCACACGGCTGTCGATATGCGCGCCGACGATCACGACGCGATTCGGGTCGCGCCCCTTCTGGATGCCCAGCACGTCCTCGACATAGACGCCGGTCGGCGCGCGCGGCCCCGACACGGTGCGGCCGATCCGCTCAACCGTGACGCAGCCGCCACAGGCGCGGCCGATCTCGGTGAAGCGCGCCGCGGCCCAGCTGCGTGCGGCACCGATGCCGCGCTTCGGATCGGTGGTGGTCGATGCGGTGTGGCGCGTGCCGAACCCGACCATCGCGGTCACATCGGCCTTGAGGCGGGTGGCGGAGGGCGCGGGAAGCGCGGCGGCGGCTGCGGCGAGCAGCGGAAGGGCGAGGATCGGCATCGGCGTCACCGTGGCGGCTTCGGCCGGGGAGCTCAAGCGGGGAGTGTTGGATTCGCTCGGTTTAGCCCTCCGCCTCCGTCATCTCCCGCCGCCGTCAGCTGAGCCGGTCGATCGCCTCGCTGGTCAGCGACCCCGGGATGATCATGACCGGCACGGGCAGCGCACCCGCATCGGTGCCGGAAAAATGCGCGATCAGCGCACCCGGCGCACCGCTCGCCGCGGCGCCGAGCACCAGCGCGGCAATATTGGGGTTGGCAGCGATCATCTCGCGGATGATCTTGGGGCCTTCGCCCTCGCGAACGGTGATCGACGGGCGCAGATCCGATTCCTCGATCAGCGTGCCCGCTGCGGCGGCGACGAGGCCCTCGGCATGCAGCCGCGCCTCCTCCTCGATCGTCGCCTGGACGCCGCCGAACGCGATGAATTCCTGCGGCGGGATCAGCGTGAGGATCTCGACGCCGCCGCCGGTCTTCACCGCGCGCCGCGCCGCGAAGCGCAACGCGATACCCGCCTCGGGCGACTCGTCGATGACCACCAGATAGACACGCATCATATTCCCCTGTTTATCGGGCTTAGGTGCCGTGCAGATGCGGTTCGCGCAAGGGGAAGGCGGCTTCGCGGGGTTGACCCGGGCGGGCGAGGGCGCGAGTAGGCATGCCGTTACGTAACGCCCTGGGGACATCCATGTCGATCGAGATCAAAATGCCTGCCCTGTCGCCGACCATGGAGGAGGGCACCCTCGCCAAATGGCTGGTGAAGGAAGGCGATACGGTGAAGTCCGGTGACATCATGGCCGAGATCGAGACCGACAAAGCGACGATGGAATTCGAAGCGGTCGACGAAGGCGTGATCGCCAAGATCCTGGTCGCCGAGGCGACCGACAATGTGAAGGTCGGCACCGTCATCGCGATCCTGGCCGAGGAAGGCGAGGATGCGTCCTCGGTGTCCGCGCCGACCAAGAGCGAGACGCCCGTCCCCGCGGCCAAGGAATCGGAGGCCAAGCCCGATCCCAAGGATCCCAACGACACCGGCAGCGAGGCCAAGCCCGTCGCCCGGACCGAGACGTCGGCCGAGGATCATGGTCGTCCCGCCGATGCGGGCGCCGCGTCGGAGTCCAAGCCTGAATCCAAGCCTCAGTCGAAGCCCGCCAGCGGTGACCGTGTGAAGGCGAGCCCGCTCGCCCGCCGCCTCGCCGCCGACAAGGGGATCGACCTTGGTTCGGTGTCGGGGTCGGGGCCGAAGGGTCGCATCGTCAAGGCCGATGTCGACAGCGCGAAGCCCGGGGCCGCACCTGCCGCCGCGCCCGAAGCCGCCGCACCGGCCGCCTCTGCTGCCGCGCCAGCACCCGCCGCCAAGCCCGCGGTCGTGCCGGATATCCCACACGAGTCGACCAAGCTCAGCAACGTGCGCAAGACGATCGCGCGCCGCCTGACCGAATCGAAGCAGACCGTTCCGCACATCTACCTGACCGTGGACGTGCGTCTCGACGCGCTGCTCAAGCTGCGCGGCGAGCTGAACAAGAGCCTCGAAGCGCGCGGCGTGAAGCTGTCGGTCAACGATCTGCTGATCAAGGCGCAGGCCGTCGCGCTGATGCAGGTCCCGACCTGCAACGTGATGTTCACGCCCGACCAGCTGATCAGCTTCCAGCGCGCCGACATCTCGGTCGCGGTCAGCACGCCATCGGGTCTGATCACGCCGATCATCGTCGGTGCGGACACCGCCTCGCTGTCGTCGATCTCGACGCAGATGAAGGACCTCGCCGCCCGCGCACGCGACGGCAAGCTGAAGCCCGAGGAATATCAGGGCGGTACCGCCTCGATCAGCAACATGGGCATGTTCGGCATCACGCAGTTCGATGCGGTCATCAACCCGCCCCAGGCGATGATCCTCGCGATCGGTGCAGGCGAGAAGCGTCCGTACGTGATCGGCGACGAGCTCACCGTGGCGACCGTTATGTCGGCGACCGGCAGCTTCGACCACCGCGCGATCGACGGCGCGGACGGCGCGCAGTTCATGAAGGCGTTCAAGCATCTGGTCGAGAACCCGCTGGGCATGCTGGCGTAAGACCGTGACCGCTGTGGCCCCTCTCCCGTTCGCCCTGAGCGAAGTCGAAGGGCATGAGTCCCATATGCCTCGACTTCGCTCGGCACGAACGGGGTTGGGCCGACGCGCACCATGACCAGGACGCTCATCGAGATCCTGCACATCCTCGTCGGGCTCGGCGTCGCGGTCGCGATCACCTGGGCGGCGGCCTGGTCCTATCCGCTCGGGCAGGACGTGATCTGGTGGTGCGGGGCGGCGGCGATGGTCGTGACCGTGATCATGGGGATCGGGCCGCTGCTGCAGGCCCGCATCCTCGACCGACAGACCAGCAGGAGCCACGCGTGACCGACCTGCCCCCCGACAAGGCGCCGACGATCCGCGTCACCGCGATGCCCGCCGATGCCAACCCTTACGGCGACATCTTCGGCGGATGGCTGATGGGGCAGATGGATCTGGCCGCCGGTTCGGTCGCCTCGCGCCGCAGCGGCGGGCGTGCGGTGACCATTGCGGCTGACGCCATGAAATTCCACATGCCCGTCGTCGTCGGCGACGAGGTGTCGGTCTATGCCGAGCTGATCGCAGTCGGCCGCACGTCGATGACGATCGAGGTCGAGGCATGGCGCCGCGCGCGGCACAGCAATGACAGCTGCAAGGTGACACAGGCGCGCTTCATCTTCGTCGCGGTCGGCGACGATCGCAAACCGCGGCCCGTGCCGCCCGCTTCCAACTGATTCACTTGAAGGACTCTCCACGTGGCTGACACCTATGATCTGGTCATCCTTGGTTCGGGCCCCGGCGGCTATGTCGCGGCAATCCGCGCGAGCCAGCTCGGCCTCAAGGTCGCGATCGTCGAGCGCGAGCGCCTGGGCGGCATCTGCCTCAACTGGGGCTGCATCCCGACCAAGGCGCTGCTGCGCACGTCGGAAATCTATCACTACATGCAGAACGCCGAGAGCTATGGCCTGAAAGCGGACAATGTCGGCTTCGATCTCGCCAAGGTCGTCGACCGCAGCCGCAAGGTCGCAGGCCAGCTGAATGCGGGCGTGAAGGGCCTGATGAAGAAGAACAAGGTGACCGTCGTCGAAGGCGTCGGCACCGTAACCGAAAAAGGCAAGCTGAGCGTCAAGCAGGGCGACAAGACCGTCGAGCTCGAGGCCAAGAATATCATCGTCGCGACCGGCGCCCGTGCGCGCGACCTGCCGTTCGCCAAGGCCGACGGGAAGACGATCTGGACCTATCGCCACGCGATGGTGCCGACCGAGATGCCGACCAAGCTGCTGGTCATCGGATCGGGCGCGATCGGTGTCGAATTCGCCAGCTTCTACAACGACATGGGCGCCGACGTGACGATCGTCGAGATGCTCCCGCGGATCCTGCCGGTCGAGGACGAGGAAGTCTCCGCGTTCATGGACAAGGCGCTGACGAAGCAGGGGATAAAGCTCCTGACCGGCACCGGCCTCGAAGGCCTGGCGCCATCGGGCAGCGGCGTCACCGCGAAGATCAAGCACAAGGACGGCAAGGTCGTCGAGGAGACGTTCAGCCACGCAATCGTCGCGATCGGCATCGTCCCCAACACCGAGAATATCGGGCTGGAAGCGCTCGGCGTCGAGACCGACCGCGGGCACATCAAGACCGACGGCTATGGTCGCACCAATGTCGACGGCATCTGGGCGATCGGCGACGTCACCGGCGCGCCGTGGCTCGCGCACAAGGCCAGCCATGAGGGCATCATCGCGGTCGAGAAGATCGCGGGCGGGTCGCCGCACCAGATGGACAAGGCCAATTTCCCCGGCTGCACCTATTCGCGCCCGCAGGTCGCGAGCGTCGGCATGACCGAGGCGAAGGCCAAGGAAGCCGGCTATGAGCTGAAGGTTGGCAAATTCCCGTTCATCGGCAACGGCAAGGCGATCGCGCTCGGCGAGGCCGAGGGCTTCGTGAAGACGGTATTCGACGCGAAGACCGGGGAGCTGCTCGGCGCGCACATGGTCGGCGCGGAAGTCACCGAACTGATCCAGGGCTATGTCGTCGCGCGCCAGCTCGAGACGACCGAGGCCGAGCTGATGGAGACGGTGTTCGCGCACCCGACGCTCAGCGAGATGATGCACGAGAGCGTGCTGGGCGCCTACGGCCGCTCGATCCACTACTGAGCCCGACCGCGTGACGTCACCCCCGCTTCGGCGCGGCGGGTGGCGGCACCGTTTACGATGCGGCGCGCGATCTGACCGATCGTGCGCCGTTTTGCCGTCGCCACGAGGCGATGAGCGTCCCGACCAAAATGGACCAATGAATCGACTTGCCGTTTATCGATAGGCCCCATATCGTTTTGCAATATGCAGGCGGGGGCGGCGATGAGCAGGGATCGGGTTCTTTGGGGGGCGACGGGGCTGCTTCGGCTGATGCTCATCCTCAATATCGTCTGCGCCGCGGTGTTCGCGCTGGCGTTGCTGCTGTCCTGGCCGATGCAGGACATGCTGAGCGCGCGGCTGACGCATAAATACGGCGGGATGCTCGATCTGGACCAGGCGGTGCTGGCGATCCGCATGATGCTGTTCGTCGGCATCGCCGGGGGCGTCGCGCTGCATCCGATCTTTTCGAATCTGCTCCGCATCGTTGCGACCGTCGAGGCGGGGGATCCGTTCGTCGACGACAATGCCACGCGGCTCGCGCGGATTGGCTGGGCGCTGCTGGCGCTGCAATGCCTCGATCTCGCCTTTGGCGGGGTCGTCCGCTGGATCTCGCTGCTCAAGCTCGACGTGACCTCATGGACGCCGTCGCTGGGCGGGTGGATCGCGGTCGTGATGATCTTCGTGCTTGCGCGCGTCTTCCGGATCGGCGCGCGGATGCGCGACGACCTGGCGATGACGGTCTGATGCCGGTCGCGGTCAGCCTGGACGCCATGCTGCATGCGCGGCGGATGACGCTGACCGAGTTGTCGGAGGCGGTCGGCATCACGCTCGCCAATCTGTCGATCCTGAAGACGGGCAAGGCCAAGGCGATCCGCTTCACGACGCTGGAGGCGATCTGCCGTGTGCTCGACTGCCAGCCGGGCGATCTGCTGCGGGTCGTCGACGAGGGTGAACGGGGCGAAGACGGAATTTAAACGGGGGGGATGGTCCGATGGACGCACTGGTTCTGGACGGGGTGACGAAACGGTTCGGCGAGCGGACCGCGGTCGACGCGCTGAGTTTTGCGGTACGGCCGGGGGAGATCTTCGGCTTTCTCGGCGGGAATGGCGCGGGCAAGACGACGTCGCTGCGCATGGTGCTCGACATCGTGCGGCCGACGGCGGGACGGATCTCGGTACTCGGCTGTCCGCCGGGCCGGGAAAATGCCGCCGATCTGGGCTTCATGCCCGAGGAACGCGGACTGTACCGCGGGATGACCGCGATCGACACCGTCACCTATTTCGGGCGGCTGAAGGGCATGTCGGCGGCCGCGGCGCGCGCGAAGGGCCATGCGCTGCTCGACCGGTTCGGCCTTGCGGCATCGGCCAAGATGCAGATCGACAAGCTGTCCAAGGGTATGGCGCAGAAGGTCCAGCTCGCTGCGACGCTGGTCAACGGCCCGAAACTGCTGCTGCTCGACGAACCCTTTTCGGGTCTTGACCCGGTGAACCAGGGGCTGTTGGAACACGAGATCCTGGAGGCCGCACGGGGCGGGGCGACCGTGGTGTTCTCGACGCATGTAATGCAGCATGCCGAGCGGCTGTGCGACCGGCTGTTGCTGCTCTCGCAAGGGCGCAAGGTGTTCGAGGGCACGCAGGCGGAGGCCCGCGGGCGATTGCCGGCACGGCTGACGATCGTCGCGCGCGATACGCCGATGCGGTGTCCCGGCGTCGAGCGCGCGGAGCCCGGCGCCGCCGATGCGCAGGGCTGGCGCGACTATGACGTGACGCTGGCCGAGGGGATCGATCCTGCCGACGTGCTGCAATGCCTGACCGAGCAGGGCGTGACGTTGCGGCGGTTCGACCAGCACCGCGTCAGCCTGCACGACGTCTTTCTCCATCTTGTCGGCACCCCTCCAGCCGGGCCTGCCGACCCGGCTATGGCGGAGCATGCAGCATGACCCACAATATCCTTCTCGTCGCGATGCGCGAGTTCCGCCAGATTACGGGCATGCGCAGCTTCTGGTTGACGCTGCTGATCCTGCCGCTGGCGCTGGCGGTCGGGCCGATCGCGAGCCGCCTGACCCAGTCCGAAAAGACCCAACGCGTCATGCTGATCGATGCCGATGGCCGTGCTGCGGCGGCGATCCGCGCGCGGCTCGATACCGATCACCAGCGGCGGGTCCTGACCGCGCTGTCGCGTTACGCGCAGCGCTACGGGCTCGATCGCGCCGATCCGGGCGCGCTGTGGGCGCAGCATGACCGGCTGTTCGGTGATGCCGACGTCGCGATGTTCGCCAAGGCCGGCGGCCTGCCTGCCGCGTTGGCGGCGATGCGGCCGGCGACGACTTCGGAAACGCCGAAGTTCGACGCGCCCGAGGCCGATTTCGTGGTCCTGCCGACGCCGCCCGCCATCGCGCGCGCGGCGCCCGGCGCGCTCGACGCGCAGCTCAAGCCGCTGCTCCAGCCGGGCGAGTTCGGCGACAAGACGGTCAAGCCGCTCGACTATGCGGTCTATATCCCGCGCGGCTTCGGCGTGCAGACCGCGGATGTGCGACTGTGGTCGAGCGAGCAGCCCGGCGCGAATTTCGTCCAGCCCTTGCAGACCGTGCTCACGCAAGACCTGCGCACCGCCTATCTCGAGTCGACCGGGCTCGCGCGCGATCAGGCGCGCACCGCGACCAGTCTGGTCCCGGCGATCGCGGTCTCGACCCCGGCGCCGGGGGGCGGGCGCGAACGGATGCTGGTGCGATCGGTGGTGCCGTTGCTCAGCGCCTATATCTTGCTGATGTCGCTGCTGTTGTCGGGCAACTGGATCCTGCAGGGGCTGGTCGAGGAGCGGTCGAACAAGCTGATCGAGACGGTACTCGCCTGCATCAGTCCCGACGAGCTGCTCTATGGCAAGCTCGCGGGGACGGTCGCGGTCGGGCTGACGATGGTCCTGGTCTGGGGGCTGTGCGCGACCGGTGCCGCGGTGGCGACGCAGGGCGCGGTCGGCGCGTTCCTGCAGGCGGCGCTCGCGCCGCTCGCCTCGCCCTGGATCATCCTGGTGATGCTGTACTTCTTCCTCGCGGGCTATCTGATGGTGTCGATGATCCTGCTGGCGATCGGCGCGATGAGCGATTCGATGCGTGATGCGCAGAGCTATCTGACGCCCGTGCTGCTGGTCATCGCGATGCCGTTCACGGTCGTCGCACAAGGCGTCCTGTCGAACAGCGGCGCGACCGCGATCAAGGTGCTGACCTGGATCCCGATCTACACTCCGTTCACGATGCTCGCGCGGCTCGGCAGCGGGGTTTCGACCATGGAGATCGTCGGCAGCGGCGTGCTTCTGGCGGTATTCATCGGCATCGAGTTCGTCTTGCTCGCGCGTGTGTTTCGCGCCAGCCTGCTCAATGCGGGGCAGAAGCCCAACCTCGCCGCACTGGCCCGGTTGATGCAGCGTACGCCCGCCTGACGCATGCGTACCGTTCATATCATTTCGGGGATCCAACCCCGGTTTTCTGGAGGAGCTATGATGTCGTTCAATCGTATTTCGCGTCTGTCGTTGGGGGTGGCGCTGCTTGCCCTGTCCGCACCCGGTCTGGCCCAGACCGGCGCGCCGGGCGGCGCGCGCTATGGCAGCTTCGGGATCGACCTGACCGCTGCCGACAAGGCGGTGAAGCCGGGTGACGATTTCTGGACGCACGCCAACGGTGCCTGGGACAAGCGTACGGCGATCGCACCGGATCGCACGTCCGCGGGCGGCAGCGTGATCCTGGCGGATCAGGCCGAGCAGCAGGTCCGCGCGATCCTCGACGATGCCGCGCGCGATCCCGCCGCGGTCGGCGCCGGGGCCAAGCAGTTCGGCGATCTCTATGCGAGCTTCATGGACGAGGCCGCGATCGAACGCGCCGGCGCCGCACCGCTCAAGCCCTATTTCGCGAAGATCGACGCCGCGACCGACAAGCAGAAGCTGCAGACGCTGTTCTCGACGGTCGGCTATGCGTCGCCGGTCGAGGTCGGGCAGCTGCCCGATCCCGCCGATCCGAAGCGCTACGCGGTGGCCGCAGGGCAGGGGTCGCTCGGCATGGGCGGCCGCGACTATTATCTCGAGCAGGGCGCCAAATACGACACCTTCCGCACGGCCTATCGGGCCTATGTCGAGAAGATGCTGACGCTGTCCGGGGTGACGGATGCATCGGCCAGGGCGGACCGGATCGTCGCGCTCGAAACCGCGATGGCCAAGGTCCAGTGGTCGCCGGTCCAGTCGCGCGACCTGCAGGCGATGCTGAAGCCGATGGATGCGGCGGGCCGCAAGGCGCTGGCGCCCGATTTCGACTGGCCGCTGTTGCTGTCGACCGCGGGCTATGCCCAATTCCCGGTCGTCTACATGACCAACTCGACCGCGCTGACCGAGCTCGGCAAGATCTTCGCCGCGACGCCCGTGTCGACCTGGCAGGACTGGATGAAGTTCCGCCTCGCCTCCGCAAGCGCCGGTGCGCTGCCCAAGGCGTTCGATCAGGCGACGTTCGATTTCTACGGCAAGACGCTGGCCGATCAGCCGGAGCAACGCGCGCGGTGGAAGCGCGGCATCGCGCTGGTCAACGGCACGATGGGTGAAGCGGTCGGCGAAGTCTATGTGAAGCGGCATTACCCGCCCGAGAGCGAAGCGAAGATGGGCGAGCTGATCGCCAACCTGCGCGCGGCGTACAAGGAGCGGATCACCGCGAACAGCTGGATGGATGGCGCGACCAAGACCCAGGCGCTGGCCAAGCTCGCCGCGTTCGATCCGCGGATCGGCCATCCGGTCAAATATATCGACTATTCATCGCTCAACGTCGTCCGGGGCGATCCGGTCGGCAATGCAATGCGCGCGGGCGAATTCCAGCATCAGCTCGACCTCTCGCGGCTCGGCAAGCCCGTCGATCGTACGCTGTGGGGCATGACGCCGCAGACGGTGAACGCCTATTACGACCCGCTCAACAACCAGATCACCTTCCCCGCGGCGATCCTGCAGCCACCCTATTTCGATCCCAAGGCGGATGCGGCGGTCAATTACGGCGCGATCGGTGCGATCATCGGGCATGAGATGGGGCATGGTTTCGACGACCAGGGCAGCCAGTTCAGCGCGACGGGCAAGTTCGAGAACTGGTGGACGCCGGCCGCCCGCACCGCCTTCACGCAGCGCACCGCCGCGCTGTCGAAGCAGTTTGACGCCTATGAACCGATCCCGGGTGTCCGCGTGAAGGGTGCGCTGACGCTGGGCGAGAATATCGGCGATCTGGGTGGCGTCGAGACGGCCTATGCCGCCTATCAGAAATACCAGGCGGAGCATGGCAAGGCGCCCGTGATCGGCGGGCTGACCGGCGACGAGCGCTTCTTCCTCGCTTACGCGCAGGCGTGGCAGGCGAAGCTGCGTGAGGGCGCAGCGCGCGCGCGGTTGCTCACCGATCCGCACTCGCCACCCTTCTACCGCGTCAACGGGATCGTCCGTAACGTCGATGCCTGGTATACGGCGTTCGGGGTCAAGCCCGGTGACGCGTTGTATCTGGCGCCCGGCGACCGCGTCCATATCTGGTAACATCTCGCGGGGCGTGTGGTCGTCCACACGCCCCGATTGTCTTGTGCGCACCACGCGCGACCCGGCCGTGATATCGCTATCCGAGATAGCACCCGACCGCGACCCGAAGGCCGTTGCGCCCGACGAGGCCAGTGGATACGGGACCGGGCATGCTTGACGGGCCGGCAGGCGCTCAGCAACAAAGGTAAGCATTCGTGTCGCAAAAGTCGGCTCGCAGCTGCCTGTTTGCTTGGATTTAACAAAATCAATTTATGATTTGATTGCTTTCGTTTAAGTCCCACATCTTCGCTTTGTCTCTATTGTCTTCTAAATCAGATCAGCCTAACGGCGGTAGCGGTAGCATTCGTTTACAGATGCGCCGTTGCTGATGTGGTGCGTCTGATGCGCTGCGGCATGGGGAGGGGTTATGAAGGCGTTCGTTCTGAATTCGGGGCCACGTGGGCGTGTGGCGATCGCGATGCGGGTCGGTGTGTCGCTTGCGGCGCTGCTGGCAGCAGGCGCGGGCAGCGCTGCGTGGGCGCAGGCGGAAACGCAGACCGTGTCGCCCGACACGACCCAGGCCGCGACGCCGGGACAGGAGGTCGGGCAACCCGCCGCCGATGCGACCGGGGACGGTGATATCGTCATCACCGGCCGTCGCGCCGCGCTTGAGGCAGCGGACGAGCGCAAGCGTCGCAGCGAGACGATCGTCGATTCGGTCGTCGCCGATGATGCCGGCAAGCTGCCCGACAACTCGATCACCGAAGTCCTGCAGCGCGTCTCGGGCGTCTCGATCGTCCGTTTTGCCGCGCTCGGCGATCCCGACCATTATTCGGTGCAGGGGTCAGGCGTGCAGGTCCGTGGCCTGACGGGCGTCGCGTCGCGGCTGAACGGCCGCGAGATCTTCAGCGCGAACAACGGCCGCGCGATCCTTTGGAGCGACGTCACGCCCGAGCTGATGGCGGCGGTCGACGTCTACAAGGCATCGACGGCCGACCTGATCGAGGGCGGCACCGGCGGCCAGATCGATCTGCGGACCAAGATGCCGTTCGACTTCAACGGCAAGTTCCACATCGCGGGCACCGGCGAACTCGCGCTCGGCGACATGGCGAACAAGGCGGATCCGTCGGGGTCGGTGCTGATCACCGATTCGTTCGATACGCCGATCGGCCGGATCGGCCTGCTCGGCGACGTCGCGTTCAGCCAGTTCAGCTCGCTGTCGCAGTTCATCCGCGTCAGCCCGTATTTCAAGACCAAGCTCAGCGACGGCAACGAGCGGTATGTCCCCAGCGGATTCGCCTATGGCGACGAGGCGTTCCAGTACAAGCGCTACGGCATCTATGGCGCGGCGCAGTGGCAGCCGGCCGAATCGCTGACCTTCACCGGCAGCTTCTTCCAGTCGCGCTACAAGAGCCAGTCGAGCGATTACGGCACGCAGCTGGATTCGCAGACTCTGGCGGTCGATCCGGCGAGCAGCTCGTTCGACAGCAACGGCCTGCTCACCAAGACGAGCGCGCTGTTCAACCGCGACACGGCGACGTTTGCCCCGACGGGTGGGTCGGTCAACAGCAGCGGCAACAAGGGGTTCGTCGAGAGCAACACGCGGACGCGCGATTATTCGCTGTCGTTCGTCTGGGCGCCCACAGACAGCCATGTGTCGCTGAAGGGATCGCTGCAGCGCGTCGATTCGCGGCAGATCTATGATCGCCTCGACATCTTCCGCGACGTCGGCTTTGGCCAGAGCTTCGGCATGGACCTGACGGGCGACCTGCCGCAGATCACCGTCAGTCCTGCAACGCAGGCGTCGTTCGCCGATCCGGCCAATTATTTCTGGACGGCGTCGATGCCGCACAACGAACGGAACAAGGGGCGGCTCGATTCGGGGCAGCTCGATGCCGAATATACGTTCGACAACAGCTTCTTCCGGTCGGTCAAGGTCGGCGGCCGCTATGCCAAGCGGACCGAGCGCGATCTGTCGAACGGCTATAACTGGACCGCGCTGGGTCGCGGCTGGAACGGCGATCCGCAGCTGACCTATGCCAATGCAGCGTCGGGCGACGTCGCCAGCCACGCATTCAAGGACTTCTTCCGCGGCAACACGACGCTGCCGGGCAACCTGATGTTCGCATCGGAGGATCTGGCGTCGCGGTTCAATGAAAACCGTACCGGGCTGGTGACGGCACCGCCTGCCGGCTTCTGCACCGGCAATGAATTCAACTGCTCGGTTGCGGGGCAGCTCCCGGTCACCGGCTATGGCGGCCAGTTCAACCCCGACGGCACGCTGGCGATCCGGCCTGTCGGGTTCGTCCTGCCGGGCGATCAGGTGAATAACCGTACCGAGAATATCGCGGGCTATGCACTGCTCCGCTTCGGGCCCGAGGAAGGCGCACGCGGCATTTCCGGTAACGTCGGCGTGCGTGTCGTGCATATCGAGAATGAAGGCAGCGGGTTCATCCAGCAGAATGGCGGGACCGTCTTCATCCGCGACGGCGCGCAGGTGACGCTGGCGAACACGTTCCTCGCCCGCGGCGGCAAGGCGGACTTCACGCGCGTGCTGCCGTCGATCAATCTCGAATATTCGCCGACCGACCGGATCAAGGTCCGCGGCGGGTACAACATCACGATGGATCTGCCGAGCTTCAACGCGCTGCGTGCGTCGGGTTCGATCGGCGTGGCAACGACCCCCAGCCAGACACCCGGCGGGATCGGGACGTTCAACAACTTCACCGCGGACACGGGCAATCCGTTGCTGAAGCCGACGCTGTCGAACAATGTCGACCTCTCGCTCGAATATTACGGGCGGGCGGGCACGTCCTTCCATCTCGCCCCGTTCTACAAGCGGCTGACCAACCTGCCGATCTATGCGCTGACCAGCCGGCAGGTCACGATCCAGTTCACCGACGGTACGACCGAGAATGTGGCGGCATCGGCCACCGACTATGTCAACTCGACCAAGGCGGCGACCGTCAAGGGCGTCGAGGCCGGTGGCCGGTTCTTCCTCGACATGCTGCCCGGTGCGCTTGCCGGGATCGGGTTCGAGGGCAACTACACCTTCATCAAGAGCAGCAATCCGGGCGATGTCTATCGCGACATCACCGGCGCCGCTCGCAACGACGCGCCGCTGGTCGGGTTGTCGAAGCATAATCTGAACGCGACGCTGCTGTACGAGCGCAACCCGATCTCGTTGCGCGTCGCCTATTCCTGGCGCTCGCGCTATCTGTTGTCGACGAACAGCAACGGCACGAACGGCACCTATACCTATTACAGCGCGCCGGGCGTCGTGACCAACCAGGATGGGGGCCAAGATGCGTCGACACAGATCGCGTTGCCGATCTATGGCGGCAATTATGGCTCGGTCGATGCGGGTGTGCGGTTCAAGGTGAACGACCAGTTCTCGTTCGGCGTGCAGGGGACCAACCTGACCGCCGCGACGCAGCGGACGCTGATGGGTGGGTATCCCGGCGGCAAGCTGGTCGGGCGCAGCTGGTTCCAGGCCGATCGCCGTATCAGCACTGGCATAAACCTCGCCTTCTGACGATGATGCGTCCCCTGTCGACACGCTGTCGGCAGGGGGCGGAGCGGAGCGCGTGATGCGGAAGAGGATCCTGATCGTTGGCGGCGGTACCGCCGGCTGGCTGACCGCGGGCTATCTGGCGAAACGGCTCGGCGCCGATCTGGCGGGCGGGGTCTCGATCACGCTGGTCGAATCCAAGGACATCGGCATCCTTGGCGTGGGGGAAGGGACCTTCCCGACGATCCGGCGGACCCTGGCGACGATCGGTATCGACGAGGCCGAGCTGATCCGGCGATGCGGCGCGACGTTCAAGCAGGGGGCGAAGTTCGTCCACTGGCGTCACGCCCCCGGGCAGGGCCGCACCGATCATTATTCGCACCCGTTCCAGGTCGCCGATGCGAGCGACGGCCTCGACCTGCTGCCCTATTGGCTGCTGGGGCATGGCGGCGCGGAAAATTGGGACGAGGTCTCCAATCCGCAGAAAAAGGCCGCGGACGCGTTGCGCGCGCCCAAGCTGGCGACCAACCCCGATTATGTCGGGCCGCTCAACTATGCGTTTCACTTCGATGCGGTGGCGCTCGCCGGGCTGTTGCGGGAGCATGCGGTCAGGAACGGTGTCCGGCATCTGACCGACACCGTGTCCGAGGTGCTGCTCGCGGAAGATGGTGCGATCGGCGGGGTGCGCACCGAGCGGAACGGGATGCTCGACGCCGATCTCTATATCGACTGCACGGGCTTTCGTGCCGAGCTGATCGGCAAGGCAATGAAGGTGCCGTTCCGGTCGTGCCGCGACGTGCTGTTCTGCAACCGCGCGATCGCTGCGCAGCTGCCCTATGCAAAGCCCGGCGATCCGATCGCGTCCTATACGATTTCGACCGCGCAGGGGTCGGGCTGGATCTGGGACATCGGGCTCGATCGCAGGCGTGGTATCGGGCATGTCTACTCGTCAGACCATAGCGACGACGAGACCGCTGAACGCGTGCTCCGCGGCTATCTGGGCGCGGGCGGCGACGAGGCCGAGGTGCGCCATTTCAAGTTCGATGCGGGGTACCGCGAGGTCAACTGGGTCAAGAATTGCGTCGCGGTCGGGCTGTCGAGCGGGTTTTTCGAGCCGCTCGAGGCGACGGGGATCGCGTTTGCCGAAGTCTCGGCGGGGATGATCGCGAACCTCTTTCCCTGGGGCGGCGACTACGAGACGTCGGCGCGCCAGTTCAACGCCAACATGCTGCGCCGCTACGAGCGCGCGCTCGATTTCATCAAGCTGCATTACTGCATCTCGGAACGGCGCGACACGGCGTTCTGGCGCGACAATGTGGCCGACGCCTCGATCCCCGACAGCCTGCTCGAGCTGCTCGACCGGTGGCGATTCCGGCCGCCCAACGAGCTCGACATCGACGGGCAGGTCGACATCTTCACCGATGCGAGCTGGCAATATGTCCTGTACGGCATGGGCTGGAAGACCGACCTGAGCGCGAAGGCCGGCGCGCTGCGCTATGCTGATGATGCGCGGCGTGCGTTTGCCGAGGTCCGGCGTCAGGCCGACTATGCGATCCGCAACCTGCCGTCGAACCGCGATCTGGTCGCCTATGCGCAGCACCATCATTTCGGTGCGCGAGCGGCGGCGTGACCGATCCCGGCCCGGCCCGCATCACCCGGATCGTCATCGTCGGCGGGGGGACGGCGGGGTGGATGACCGCCGCCGCGATGGCGCGGCTGGTCGAGAGCGGCGTCGCGGTGACTTTGGTCGAATCCGAGGAGATCGGCACGGTCGGCGTCGGCGAGGCGACGATCCCCTCGCTGCTCGACTATAACCGGATGCTCGGCATCGACGAGGACGACTTCGTCCGCGCGACGGGGGCGACGTTCAAGCTGGGGATCGAGTTTCGCGACTGGGGGCGGCTGGGCGACGCGTATTTCCACCCGTTCGGCACGCATGGCCGCGACGTCGAGGGGGTGGCCTTCCACCAGCTCTGGCTGCGTCAGGCCGGCCTCGCGCAACCCGGCATGCCGGGGGTCATCGGCGACTATTGCCTGTCCACGGTCGCGGCGCGCAACGGGCGTTTCACGCGACCGTCGGCCAACCCGCAATCGGTCCTGTCGACGCTGTCCTATGCCTTCCACTTCGATGCCGCGCTCTATGCCAGATATCTGCGCGACCTTGCCGAGGCGGCGGGTGTGATGCGGATCGAGGGGCGCGTGGCGGCAGTCGATCGGCATGCCGGGACCGGCTTTATCGAGGCGGTCCGGCTCGCGGACGGGCGCGCGATCGACGGGGACCTGTTCATCGATTGCAGCGGGTTTCGATCGCTGCTGCTCGGCGACGCGATGGACGTCGGGTTTACGAGCTGGCAGCACTGGTTGCCCTGCGATCGTGCCTGGGCGGTGCCGAGTGCACCCCGCGATGCGCCGGCCCCGCATACGCGCGCGACCGCGGAAGCGGCCGGCTGGCGCTGGCGGATCCCGCTCCAGCACCGCGTCGGCAACGGCCATGTCTATGCGAGCGACCATGTCGACGACGAGACCGCGCTGCGGGTGCTGCTGGACGGACTGGACGGCCCGCCGCTCGCCGATCCGCGCCAGTTGCGGTTCGTCGCGGGGCGGCGCGACCGGCTGTGGGAGCGCAATTGCGTCGCGATCGGGCTAGCCGGCGGCTTTCTCGAGCCGCTCGAATCGACGAGCATCCATCTGATCCAGTCGGGTATCGCGCGGCTGATGAGCCTGTTCCCCGATACCGGGTTCAGCGCGGTCGAGATCGCCGAATATAACCGGCAGATGCTCCGGGAGTATGATCAGGTCCGCGACTTCATCATCCTTCACTACCATTCGACGACGCGGACGGATTCGGCGTTCTGGCGTCATTGCCAGAGCATGACGCTGCCGCCGTCGCTGCAGGCCAAGCTCGATCTCTGGGCGGGACGGGCGCGGATCTTTCGCGAACAGGGCGAATTGTTCACCCCCGACAGCTGGATTGCGGTCCTGCTCGGGCAGGGTATCCGGCCGGCGTCGGTCGATCCGCTGACCGCGGGGCTGCCGGTGGCGGAGAGCGCCATGTTCCTCGACCATGTGCGGGAGATGGTCGCCAAGACCGCCGAGGCGATGCCGCGCCACGCCGACTTTATCGCCCGGCATTGTGCGGCACCGCTGCGGACCGCGGCATGATACGATCGGCACGCATCGGCGATTGCTAAAAAGCTTATTTGTCGGACAAAGCTTGCCCTTCCGCCTGATCGCGCTACCATCATGGCAATTCGTATAAGAACGGGAGCGGGTATGCGGTGGGCGTCGAGCGCGGGAATGGCTGCGTCAATAGTCGTAGCGTTGGGCACTCTGCCGGCTGCAGCGGCCCCCGCTGCCCGTGGGGGCGAACGTCGCGTCGTCATCGATACCGCCAAGGCGGCAGGCCCGGTCGATCGATCCTTCGATCTGTCGATCGGTTCGGATTTCCCGGGCACGCTGATCCGCAGCGACAGCCAGGCGCAGCTAAAGACCGCGGTCGACGAGCTCGGTTTCCGTTACATCCGCTTCCACGACATCTTCCACGATGTCCTCGGCACGGTGCGCAAGACCGATGCGGGGATCGTCTATGACTGGACGAAGATCGACCAGCTCTATGATGCGCTGCTCGCCAAGAAGATCCGGCCCTTCGTCGAGCTCGGTTTCACGCCCAATGCGATGCGGACGTCGGAGCAGACGATCTTCTACTGGAAGGGCAATACCTCGCATCCCGATCCGGCGCTGTGGCGCGGGCTGATCGATGCCTATGTCCGCCATGTTCGGCAGCGTTATGGCGCCGACGAGGTTCGCCGCTGGTATTTCGAGGTCTGGAACGAGCCCAATCTCGACGGCTTCTGGGAAAAGGCCGATCAGAAGGCGTATTTCGATCTCTATGCGGACACCGCGCGGACGATCAAGGCGATCGATCCGGCGTTGCGGGTCGGTGGGCCATCGACCGCGGGCGCGGCCTGGGTGCCCGAGCTCCTTGCCTTTACGAAGCGGAACGCCGTGCCGATCGATTTCGTGACGACGCACACCTATGGCGTCGAGGGCGGTTTTCTCGACGAGGAGGGCAAACAGGACACCAAGCTGTCGGCGTCGCCCGACGCGGTGGTCGGCGACGTGCGCCGCGTTCGCGAGCAGATCGAAGCCTCGGCCTATCCGGGGCTGCCGCTCTACTTCACCGAATGGAGCACGAGCTACACGCCGCGCGACTTCGTCCATGACAGCTATATCAGCGCGCCGTACATCCTGACCAAGCTGAAGCAATCGCGGGCCTATGCGCAGGGTATGAGCTACTGGACCTATACCGACCTGTTCGAGGAGCCGGGCCCGCCGCCGACGCCCTTCCATGGCGGGTTCGGGTTGATGAACCGCGAGGGCATCCGCAAGCCGGCCTGGTTCGCGTATAAATATCTGAACGCGTTGAAGGGCCGCGCGATACCCGTGGCGGATGACACGGTGCTCGCCGCCGCCGATGGTCAGCGGATCGCGGCCGTGGTCTGGGACTGGCAACAGCCGGTCCAGACGCTGAGCAACAAGCCCTTCTACACGCGGCAGGTGCCCGCGGTCGCGGCCCGGCCGGTCGCGCTGACCTTCGATCACGTGCCTGCGGGGACGTACCGGCTGACCATCCGCCGGACCGGCTATCGCCGGAACGACCCGCTCTCGCTCTATATCGACATGGGTATGCCCGCGTCGCTCGATGCCGCGCAGCGCAAGGGTCTCGAGCAGGCCACGCAGGACCTGCCCGAACAGGCGCGGACCGTCCGTATCGGTCGCAGCGGATCGACTCGCGTCACGGTGCCGATGCGCAGCAACGACATCGCGCTCGTCACGCTGGAACCCGCAGGCACCGCGGGCATCGAAGAATAATCGGGCAAAAGGGGAGAAGACATGGCGGGATTTAGCAAGCGCGACGTGCTGGCCGCACCGCTGCTCGGCGCCCTCGGGGTCGGCGCGGCGCGGCTGGGGGCTGCTGCGGCTCCGGCAGGCGCAGCACGCGGCGGCCCGGCAATCCCCGCGGGACGCTTCGATGCGTCGGTCGCCTCGCTCAAGACCTATCAGACGCCCGACTGGTTTCGCGACGCCAAGTTCGGGATATGGGCGCATTGGGGCCCGCAGGCCGTACCCCGCCAGGGCGACTGGTACGCCCGCTTCATGTATGTCCCCGGCCACCCGCATTACGAGCATCATCTCAAGACCTACGGCCATCCGTCGGAGCACGGCTACAAGGACCTGCTGCCGTTATGGACCGCGGACCGGTTCGATCCGGACGCGCTGATGGACAAATATGCCGCCGCAGGTGCCAAATACTTCGTCTCGATGGCGGTGCATCACGACAATTTCGACCTCTGGCGTTCCAAGCATCAGCGCTGGAACGCGGTGGCGATGGGGCCGAAGCGCGACGTGGTGGGGGAATGGAAGGCCGCGGCGACGCGGCGCGGGCTGCGCTTCGGCGTGTCCGAGCATCTCGCTGCGAGCTATACCTGGTGGTATCCGAACCAGATGTACGATCAGTTCTGGCCGAAGCTCGGGCTGGACTATGACGGTGTCGATCCCGCCAATGCCGATCTCTATCACGGCAATCGCGACGAGCCTTACCGCAACACGCCCGCCTCCTGGTACACCACGAACGCCGCCTATCAGCGGCACTGGTTCGACCGGATCGTCGATCTGGTCGACAGTTATCAGCCCGACCTGCTCTATTCGGATGGCGGGCTGCCGTTCGGGGCCGTAGGCCGCGCCCTTGTCGCGCATCTCTACAATGGGAGCATCGCGCGGCGCGGCCGGCTCGAAGCGGTCTATACCTGCAAGAATTCGGGGTCGGGGGAGTTCCACCGCGAGGCGTCGGTCGAGGATGTCGAGCGCGGGGTGCTCAAGGGCATTAATGCGCTGCCGTGGCCGACCGATACGTCGAATGGCGACTGGTTCTTCAATGACCGCCACCCCTACAAAACGACCAGCCAGATCGTCACGATGCTCGCCGATATCGCAAGCAAGAACGGCAACATGCTGCTCAACGTCGTGATGTATCCCGATGGCAGCCTGCCACCGGAGTCCGAGACGCTTCTGGCGGAACTGGCGCCGTGGATGGCGGTCAACGCGCCGGCGATCCATGGCACGCGGCCCTGGAAGATCTTCGGCGAGGGGCCGACCGAAACCGCCGCGGGCATGTTCTCGGAAAAAGCGGATTACACGCCGCGCGATATCCGGTTCACGACCAAGAAGGACCAGCTGTTCGCGATCACGCTCGGCGAGCCTGCCGGGACCGTGGCGATCGCCGCGCTGGCGCTTGGCAATCCGAACGAGCCGCGCGCGGTGCGGGCGGTCCGCCTGCTCGGCCATCGCGGGCCGATCCGCTTTCGCCAGACCGGGCAGGCGCTGGTGATCGACGTGCCCGCGACACTCCCGACCCGCCACGCCAGCGCGTTCCGGATCGACTTTGCCTGAGCGTCCGGTCCCCGCGTCACCGATCCCCCCATTCGCCAGCTTGGCGCAGTACCAGCGCCCCCCGACGGTGGGCACCGCTTCGATAAGGACGACCATCTCCATGCTACGCCGCCGCGCGCAATCCATTGCCCTGATGTTGACCCTTGCAACGGCCGCGCCGGCGCTGCTCGCAGCTCCTGCGGGCGCGCAGAGCGCCGCCGGCCATCCCGGCTGGCCCGGCAAGGGGCAGCTGTTCGTCGGCACCTGTTATCAGCCCGTCGACCGCAGCCCGGCGCAGATCACCAGCGATATCGCGGTGATGAAAGCGGCCGGGTTCAACATGGTCCGGATGGGGGATCTGGCCTGGGACTATTTCGAACCCGAAGAGGGGCGGTTCACCTTCGAGCGCTTCGACGATGTGCTGCGTCAGATGCAGGCGGCGGGCATCCGGGTCATCGTCGACATTCCGGGCCAGCCGGCGCCGATTTGGCTGCACAAGCGCTATCCCGGCGTCGATATCGTCACGCAGGACGGGGTGCGGGTCAACGCCGCCTCGCGCTACTGGGACAATATCAGCGATCCCGATTATCGCCGCCTCGCCGGTCGGCTCGCCGAGCGGATGATGCAGCGTTATGCCAAGCATCCCGCGGTGATCGCGCTGGGCTATGACAATGAGATCGGCAATGGCCAGATGTCCTATTCGGCGGCGGACCGGGATCGGTTCGTTGCCTGGCTGAAGCAGAAATACGGAACGGTCGATGCGCTCAACACCGCATGGGCGACGCAGCGCTGGTCCCGCCGGATCGGCGACTGGGATCAGGTCGACCTGCCCTATGGCCGGGGTCCGGGGCCCAATGAGCGCTATCTCGACCTGCGCCGCTTCTGGTCGGACGACACGATCGGCGCGCTGAAGGACCTCGAATCGATCCGCAAGCGCTTTGCCCCGAACCTGCCAGTCGCGTCGAACTTCTGGCCGACCGCAGGGACCAAGGGGTTTGATTATCTCCGCTCCTGGGAAGATGTCTCGACCTATGGTGCGCAGGGATTCTACCCCGGCGACCCGCTCGGTGCGGGGTTCGAGGTCATGATGAACCGGGCCGGGCATCAGACGCCGGTCTGGTTCAACGAGTTCACTGCCGGAGGCGGGGGCTATTACGGCACGCCCGGGCGGTCGCGGATGTGGGCGTATTTCGGGCTGCTGCATTATGCGCAGACGGTGCTCGCCTGGACCTTCAATTCGCATCTCGGCGGTGAGGAGCAGGCGTTGTTCGGGCTGGTCGACCATGACGACCGGCCGTCGTGGAAGGTCGGCGAATTCGCGCAGATCGCGCGCGAGTTCCGCCAGCTCCAGACGATGGGCTTTCCCCGCTACGACCCGCCACAGGTCGCGGTGCATTATTCCTTCGACACGATGTGGCTGACCAGCCCGCCGCCCGGGCCCAATACCACGCCCGAATATTTCAAGACGGACTACACCACCGCGGTCAAGGCCGCCTTTGCGCCGCTGTACCGCGACAATATCGATGCGGCGGTGATCGACATCGGCCACGACCCGATCGACAGCTACAAGCTCGTCATCGTGTCGAGCGCGTATCTGGTCGATACGAAGATCGCCGCGGCGCTTCGCGGTTACGTCGAGCGCGGCGGCACGGTCGTCATGACGGGCTATTCGGCAAAGGTGGACGCGACCGGGAAATGGTTCGGCACGCCCCTGCCGGGCGGCATGACCGACGTGTTCGGGCTGCGGACCAACGCCTTTTACCGATCCGAACAGCCGCTCCGCGTCCGCTTCAAGGGCCGCGAACTCAGCGGTACGGACCCCTATTACGAGGTGCTCGAGCCGAGCACGGCAAAGGTCCTCGCGCGGTTCGAAAACACGCCCGACAAGAGCCCGGCGATCACCGTCAACACATTCGGCAAGGGGCAGGCGATCTATCTCGCGACCGCGGCGCAACCGGGGTTGATCGATCCGCTGATTCGGTCGCTCTACGCCCAGCTGAAGATCCGGACGGGGCCGGCAACTCCCGACGGGGTGGTCGCGCGGACGGTCGAAGGGCGGACGCTCTACGTCAATACCACGCCCGGTACATTGAGCGTGGCAATGCCCGGCGCGAAGTCGGGGACGGCCCGCGACGTTCTGACGGGACGCAAGCTGCCCGGCGCGCTCGACCTCGCGGGCTATGGCGTCGCCCTGGTCGAGTGAGGATTGTCGCGCTGGGGGATCGAGGCTGATGCTTCGAGCCCCGCCCACGACAACACGCGTCAGGCAGGCTGGCCGTTCCCGCCGGTCGAGCCGAAGATCTGGCCGGTCGAATAGCTGAGCGACGGATCGGCCGCTGCGACATAGAGCGCGGCGATTTCGGCCGGCTGGCCCGCACGCGCCATCGGCGAATCGCCGCCGAAGCTGCGCAGCTTTTCAGGCGTCGCGCCGCCGCTGACCTGCAACGGGGTCCAGAACGGGCCCGGCGCGACCGCATTGACGCGGATCCCGCGGCTGGCGACCTGCTTTGCCATGCTCTTGGTGAAGTTCAGCACCGCCGCGCGGGTGAGTGCATAATCGACGATGTCGGGCGACGGGTTGCCGGCCTGCTCCGAAGAGGTGTTCACGATCACCGCGCCTGCACCCATCCGCTCGAGCGCGGCCTTGGTCAGCCAGAACGGCGCATAGACGTTGGTCTTCATCGTATCGTCGAAATCCTGGCTCGAGATATCGGCGATGCCCGGGCGGGTCTGCTGGCGCGCGGCATTGTTGACGAGGATGTCGAGCCCGCCAAGCTGTTCGGCGGCCTGTTGCACCAGCTTGCGGCAGAAGCGTTCGTCACGCAGGTCGCCGGGAATCGCGACCGCCTTGCGCCCCTCGGCCCGGATCAGCGCGACGACCTCGCGCGCGTCGGGTTCTTCGGCTGGCAAGTAGTTGATCGCGACGTCTGCGCCCTCGCGTGCATAGGCGATCGCCGCGGCACGCCCGATCCCGCTATCGCCGCCGGTGATCAGCGCCCGCTTGCCGGTCAGCTTCCCCGACCCCTTGTAGCTCGTCTCGCCATGATCGGGCCGCGGCGTCATCTTCGACGCGAGACCCGGCCAAGGCTGACGCTGGACGGGATAGGGCGGCTTGGGATAGGCGGCAGCGGCAGGCGTCGGCGCGGCGGCGGGCTTGCCCCCACCCTGAGCCGCAGCGGCAACGGTGGTCGCGGCGAGCGCGCCAGCGGTGACGGCGGCGCCCGACACGAAGGTGCGGCGTGTTGGATCGGTCATGGTTCAGCTCCCGGGATGCGTGACATCCAAAGCGCCAAGTGACTGTGTCTGTTCCAGATCCTACCGAGATTGTTTCAGGGCGCGCACCGCAGTGCTTTGCGCAATCCTTAAGTAGGTATCGCCGAGTGAAACACGCCGACGACCAGCAGGACGAGCACCAGCGAGACAGCGCTCGACAGTGCGACGAGGACGGCCGCGGCCTTGCGGTTCGTGTCGAGGAGGGTCGCGAACAGCGTGACGTTGCTCGCGATCGGAAACAGTGCGATCAGCCCGACGATGACGCGGTCGCGGGGTGCGAGGATGCCGATGAACGCGGCTTCGAGCGCAAGTGCGGCGCCGATCAAAACGAGCCCGCTCGCCTGCCTGACGCCGAGAATCCGCGTCATCAGCCGGGGCCGCCAGTCGTCGCGGCCAGTCTCGGCAAGGTTGAGGCCGATGACGGCCATGCCGAGAACTGACACCAGTGTACCGGCGACCGACAGGATGGGCGACGCCGCCTCGGGCATCGTGACACCCGCCGACTTCGCGATGATCGCGCCGACGATCACATAGACGACGGGCACGCGCAGCGCCTTGGTCGCGGCCTTGCGCGTACCCTCCTTGGTCCGCGCGATCAGGAAATAGCCGATCGTGTCGCCGTACAGCGCGCTGCCGATATAGGCGCAGATCACCGTCGAGACGCCGACCTCGCCGAACAGCGCCTGGCTGACGGGCACGCCAAAGAAGGCGACGTTGAAGAACGAGAAGGAGGCCGACAGCAATTTGGGATCGAAATCGTCGCCAAGCCGCTTGGCCAACCGGTGGGCAGGGATGCTCATCAACGCCGCGACCGCGAACATCAGCGGGGGGATCACCAGCAACTGCTGCGTTTCCGCGCCGAGCACCTTGTCGATGACCAGCAACGGGATGAGGCCGAAGACGAGGATGGTCGAGAACAGCTTC
>JGI20283J13201_100036_pt1 | contig 35722 bp, 39 predicted proteins | sample Plalitdecfosmids_FD_13201 | JGI IMG/M metagenome (IMG submission 13201)
AAACCTTAAAAGCTTTAAAAGCCTTATATATTCTTTTTTTTCTTATAAAACTTAAAACCTTAGAGGCTATTTAAGTTGCTGATTTATATTAATTTTATTGTTCAAACATGAGAGCTTAGTACGTGAAACATGAGAGCTTAGTACGTTAGCCATGAGAGCTTAGTACGTTAGCCATGAGGGTTTAGTTCGTTAAACATGAGAGCTTAGTACGTTAAACATGAGAGCTTAGTACGTGAAACATGAGAGCTTAGTACGTACTATCAACAGGTTGAACTGCTGATCTTCGGATGCACAGCGCGTAGTTGTAGAAGGGAACGCCGTAGCGCACGCCGTCGACGGTCGTGATGTCGGTCAGCGGCGTGAAGAAGTCGTCGGCGTCGTAGTCGGTGGTCGAGTCGATCCGGTCGTCGAGGGGCTCGAGGAACCCGGCCGCCGAGAAGTCGACCATCCACGGGTTGTCGGCCACGATCAGGTCGTAGGCGGGGTCGGGAGACTGGAACGACGAGACCAGCTTGTCGCGCATCTGATCGAAGGTCAGCGACTCGATGTCGACGGTGATGTCGGGGTAGACCGTGTTGAACTCGGTCACCAGGTCCTTCACGATGTCGGTGTCCGGCACGTTCTCCATGAGGATACGGACGGTTCCGCTCGTGTCGGTCGGGATGTCGCCGAGACCTGAGGACTCGACTTCGGCGGGACCTCCCGATCCGGCGCATCCGGTGACGACGAGCGCGATCGCGCCCGTCAGGGCAACGCCGGCGGCGAACCGACCGGACTTCGAGGTGAGTGACATGACAGGTCCTTTGCTGAGGGGTGCGGTGGAGGTGCGGGCGGCTGTGTTCGAGGGGAAGCGGGTCAGTCCATGAAGGCGCCGCCATTGATGGCGAGCGCCTCTCCGGTCATGAATGCGGAGTCGTCACCGAGGAGGAAGGCGACGACTCGCGCGACGTCCTCGGGCTGCTCCAGGCGGCCGAGGGGCGTGTCGTCGATCCAGAGCTGCTTGACGGCGGCGGGTTCGGTGCCGCGCAGCTCGGCCTCCCAGGCCAGCTCGCGCTCCTGCATGGGAGTGGCGACATAGCCGGGGCAGATGCTGTTGACACGGATGCCGTGCTCGGCGAGTTCGAAGGCCATCGCCTGGGTGAGCCCGACGACACCGAACTTCGACGCGACGTAGTCGGCGAGGAAGGGGACCTTGCCCTGCTTGCCCGCCATCGAAGCGGTATTGACGATCGCCCCGCGTCGGCCCGTGCGCACCATCGCGCGCGCAGCGGCCTGCCCGCAGACGAACACGCCCTTCAGGTTGATCTCGAGGGTCTTGTCGTACTTCTCGATCGGCATGTCGAGGAAGCGCTGCATGAACGAGATACCCGCGTTGCTGACCCAGGCGTCGAGTCCGAGGCGATCGGCCACGTCGTCCGCAACCTGCGCGGCGGCTTCGGGCGAGCTCACATTGAGCACGGCCGATTCGTGGGCCTGTCCCTGACTGGCGTCGAGACTCGCCGCGGCGGCAGCGGCGGCCTCGCCGTTGATGTCGGACACGACGACCTGCCACCCCCTCTCGGCGAGAGTGGCGGCGATGGTGCGGCCGATACCTGATCCGGCTCCGGTGACGACGACGGTCTTCATTGGCGGGTTCTCCTTGCGAGCTTGTGCGAGATGGGTGCGATGGCGGCCCCGAGTTCGCGCCATTCCTGGTAGGCGCGGTCGTAGACCGCCACTTTCTGCGGGTCGGGGACGACCGGCTCCCCGAGGGTGATGAAGCGTGCCGCGTCGGCCCAGTCGGCGAGGGCGCCGACTCCCACGGCCGCGATGAGGGCGGCGCCGAGCGAGGCACCCGGGTGGTCGAGCACGGGGTACATCTCGGTTCCGAGGACCTCCGAGTGGATCTGCTTCCAGAGCGTCGACTTGCTGCCGCCGTTGGTGATCGACACCCGCCCCAGCTCGATTCCCATGTCGCGGAAGACATCGACGTGGTGGCGGAAGCCGAAGGCGATGGCTTCGAGCACGGAGCGGTAGAGATCTGCCCGCGTGTTGCCGAGGTGCAGTCCGGCGAAGGTTCCGCGCAGGTCGGGGTCGTGGATGGGGCTCTTCTCGCCCAGGAAGTACGGGAGGCACAGCACTTCGGCGGGGCGGCTGTCGGTCGCCTCGATATCCAGCTGGGCGAGCGATTCCCCGCCGATGAGTCCCTGATACCAGCGGATAAGGCTGCCGCTCGTCGCCATGCAGCCGTTCGGAAGCCAGCGCCCCGGCACCGGGTGGGCGTCGAGGTAGAGCCGTTCGTCGACGATGGGCGTATCGCTCGCGACGAGGATGTCGCCCGCTCCGCCCAGCTTGACCAGCCAGTCGCCGTGCTTCTCGACGCCGGCCGCGAACGCCGACAGCACATGGTCTGCGCCTCCGACGATGAGAGCGGTACCGGCGCGAAGCCCGGTTCGTTCGGCGACGTCGGCGCTGACGGATCCGGCACGGCTACCCGGCGGGAGCATGGGCGGCACGAGCGCCGAATCGAGACCGACAGCGTCGAAGACGCGGAGGACAGGCTCTCCGTCGAGAGTGAACAGACCCGATTCGAGGGCCCAGTTGAGCTCCACGTGGGGTTCGGCGCCGAGAGCCATCAGAGCCCAGTCGTACGAACCCACGACGAACGCGGCTCGGGCAAGGTCCTCGGGCCGGTGCTCGCGGAACCACGCGATGGTCGGTGCCACCGACTGCTGGGTGAGTGCGGATCCGGTCAGAGCGACCAGATCGAGATCGGCCAGCTCATCCGCCAGTCGCGCGACCTCGTCGTTGGCCCGGGCGTCGTTCTGCAGGAGTGCACGGCCGATCGGAATTCCGCCGCCGTCGACCAGCACCACCGCGGGCACCATCCCCGAGGTGGCCACGGCCGCGACTTCGCGGGGGTCGACTCCCGATTCGGTCAGCAGCTGCCGAATGGAGTCGACGATGTTCTCGAGCCACTGACTCGGATCGGCCTCTGCCCATCCGGCCTGCGGGCTGTAGAGCGCCGCCTCCCGCGAGGCCTGCGCGATGATCCCCCGCTCGATATCGAAGATCACGGTCTTGGTGCCGGTCGTGCCGATGTCGACACCGACGGTGTAGCGGCTCACGCGCTGGCCGTTCCGAGCTGGGTGTACTCGCCTGCCGGACCGGGCACGCACACGACCTGCACGCCGGCAGCACGAGCCCCGACGAGCGCCGGATGATCGGCGCGCCCGTCCGTGACTATCGCGCTCACCTCGTCGAGCGGCGCGATGCTCATGAGCTGGACCCGTCCGAGCTTGGTCTCGTCGGCGACCACGATGACCCGGTCGGCCGCTCGCATGGCAGCGCGCTTCACGTTGCCCTCTTCGCGGTGGTACTCGGAGACTCCGCGCGACGAATCCACTCCGGCGACGCCCATCACGTAGGTGTCGCAGTTGTATCGGGCGAAGGTCTCCTCGGTCTCCGAACCGATGAGGCTGAGCTCACCGGGCCTGACCCGCCCTCCCGACATGAGGACCGTGGTGTCGGGCTCGTCGGCCAGTTCGATCGCCACCAGGATGCTGGGGGTCACGATGGTGAGCGCCAGCCCGCGGCCGCGGATGGCCTTCGCAACGGCGAGCACCGAACTGCCGCTGTCGAGAATCACCGTCTCGCGAGGCTGAAGCAGATCGACGGCGGCTTCGGCGATGTGCATCTTGCCCTCGGCGGCTGCGGCGGCCCGGGTCTCGAAGGACGGCTCTGCGGCTTTGCCCGCCAGCAGGATTGCGCCTCCGACCACGCGGCGCACGATTCCGGAGGCCTCGAGAGCCTCGACATCGCGCCGAATCGTCATGGCTGAGACACCGAACTCATCGGCAAGCGTGGCGAAGTCGATCTCGCCCTCTGCGATAACGCGCTGCTCGATCAGCGCCCTACGAGTCTTAGCTGCCATAGCTGTCATCCAAACCGATGGTTGTTACTGGTTCACACTATAAGTGTTTCAAACATGTAAATTCGCAGCATTTCTCGTCCAGGTATGTGAATATATGACAGGTAAGAGCCGGCGTCTAGTACGCGGTCACATCTCAACGAAAGGCCCGCAATGAGCGACTGGCTCGGATCCGTCTTCCCCGTCACCAAACCCGTGATCGCGATGCTGCACCTCTCGGCGCTCCCGGGAGATCCCGGCTTCGACAGCGCTGCTGGAATGCGCGCGGTGGTCGATCGTGCCAAGGCCGAGCTCGCGGATCTTCAGGAGGGCGGCGTCGACGGCATCATGATCTCGAACGAGTTCAGCCTGCCGTACCTGACCCAGACCGAGCCGATCACCGCCATCAGCATGGCGCGCATCATCGGTGAGCTGCTGGGCGACATCACCGTTCCCTACGGCGTGAACGTCCTCTGGGACGGCCGTGCCTCGATCGACCTCGCCGTCGCTACCGGGGCTCAGTACGTCCGCGAGATCTTCACGGGCGTCTACGCCAGCGACTTCGGACTGTGGAACACGAACATCGGCGAGGTGGCACGACACCGCGCTCGCGTGGGCGGTGGCGACGTCAAGCTCTTCTTCAACATCGTCCCCGAGTCGGCGAAGTATCTGGCCGACCGCGATCTGAAGTCGATCACCGAGACCACGGTGTTCGCCACGCTGCCCGACGCCATCTGCGTGTCGGGACTGACCGCGGGTGCTCCCACCGATGTCCAGGCCCTCTCGACCGTGAAGAACGCCGCCGGAACGGTGCCCGTGTTCGTCAACACGGGGGTGCGCGCGAGCAACGTGGGCGACCAGCTCGCGATCGCCGACGGCGCCATCATCGGCACCTACTTCAAGAAGGACGGCGTCTTCGAGAACCCCGTCGATCTGACCCGCGTGCACGAACTGATGGGTGCCGCTCGCGACGCCCGCGCTTCGTACTGACGGGAGTAGTCGACTCCCTGGTCGCGCGGGGCTAACACACCGTCTTCCTCACGGCAACCACCTATCGCGACGGGCCCCGGTGTCCTTCGATGGGTGCATGTGCACCCGCCGCTCCCCCGCATCGATCGTCGACTGATGGTCAGGGAGATCGCTCGGCCTGACGCGAAGGTCGAACGAGAGATCGCCTGGTTGCGTATCACCGACAGGATGTGGGCCGCGCGCGACGACGGCCGGCCAGCCGGAATGATCGGGCGCGAACTCACGGGCGAGTACATCGCCTTCGATCGGTACGGCGCGGCGGTGGGAAGGTTCACTGAGCGCGCCGACGCGCGGGATGCCGTCGAAGAGCTGCACCGTGCGAGGCTCCACGGCGTCCGCCGGCGAGTGCTGGTTCCGCTTCTCGGCGCGGGCACACTCGCCATCGCCATCGCGGTCGTCGTCACCCGCTGGTGATCTGACGCTGGTGATCAGACGCTGACACGGATCCTCGGCCTGGGCCGGGAATGCCGGTGCAGGTCAGTCGTCGGCGAAGAACCGGGACAGGATCGACACGCTGTCGGTCGTGGGGTTCGCCGTCGTCCCGAGCGGGTCTCCGATCGGCGGCACGACGGGAGCCGGCGGCTCGGGGCTGCTCCCGTAGCGGTCGCCCAGTGCGGTGAACACCTGACGCGCGAGTAGACGCCCCGCCCGATTGGCGCCGACCGTGCTCGCGGTCGGGCCGTAGCCCGCGAAGAAGATGCGCGGATCGCGCTCGGCGGCCCCCGTGCTCACGACGACGCCCCCGGACTTCTCGTGCAGCTTCAGAGGACTGAGGTGACGGATGTCGGGACGGAAGCCCGTCGCCCAGATGATGGCGTCGATCGGGTCTTGCGATCCGTCGGACCAGACCACCGAATCCTCGGTAAGGCTGCGGAAGAGGGGCCGAGCGATGAGCAGTCCGCGGTCGATACCGGCGGCGATCCGACGAGTGAGCGCGACGCCGGTTCCGCTCACGATGCTGGGCAGCGCCCGCCCGGCCCGGGCGGCGGCATCCTGCTCCCCCACTGCGTTGATCGCGTCCTCGAGAGCCAGGGAGCCGTGATCGCGGTAGTCGATCGGTCGGCGCGAGGTCCAGAAGGTCTTGGCTGCGACCCCCTCGAGTTCGAGCAGGAAGCCGATGGCGGAGGTGCCGCCTCCGACGACGAGCACATTCTTGCCACGGAATTCCTCGGCCGACACGTAGCTGGAGGTGTGCACCTGCCGCCCCGTGAAGCTCCACGCTCCCGGGTAGTACGGCACGAACGGAGCACCCCAGGTCCCCGTTGCGTTGACGACCGCGCGGGCGGAGATCTCGCCGGCGGAGGTCTGCAGGATGAGATCGGCGCCGCGATCGAACACCGCCCCCACCGTCACCGGTCGCTGCACTCGCAGGTCGTAGAACTGCTCGTACGTGCGGTAGTACTCCTCGACCACATCGCGCGCGGGCAGCGTGCGATCAGCGGTGTCGAAGCTGATCCCGAGCTGACGCATGCCGGGAAGGTCATGCACTTTGTGGGCCGAGCCGAGACGCAGGGATTCCCACCTGTGCTGCCACGCACCTCCCGCTTTCGGACCGCGATCGACGATGATCAGGTCGGTGCCGGGCTTGAGGCCGAGCTTCTGGAGGTAGTAGGCGACGGAGAGTCCCGCCTGGCCGGCGCCGATGATCACGACGGATGCGGTCTGCCTGTCCACGACGCCCCTTCTCGTCCCGTAGTCTCGCCTACAGATGAGTGACGCTACTCGATAGCGGCTCATCATGCCCGTGGTAAAGTGGGCGCTAGTTTTCGCATTCCCTGTTAAAGTCCGCCGAGGATTTCGAACCGGCGAAGAGTGGTTAGGGGGTCACGCACATGGGGCGCGGCCGTCAAAAAGCAAAGCACACCAAGGTGGCGCGCGAGCTGAAGTACTTCAGCCCGGTCACCAACTACGACGCGCTCGAACGCGAGCTCGGATCGGGTCCCGGTCCCGGCGACCCCGAGTACGACAAGTGGGCCGAATACGCCGAAGAGGCTGCCGCCGAGACCCACGACGAGTCCCGCAGCGCCTGAGCGCCTCGCTGTTCATCCGGGCTGCGACATATTCATCGCGCCGCTGAGTTCGGGTGCGTCCGCCGCGAACCGTCTGGTTGCTGCGCCATCCCGTCATCGGTCCTGATGCAACTTCGCGCCGGGGCACCCGGCTGAAGGCGGCGGGCATACGGTGACCTCATGGCTCTCTCGCTCACCTCGCGTCGCTCGCGCTTCCACCAGCGCTTCCTCGTGGAACAACGGGAGATGCCGGCGACGGCTCGTCGTCGCCTCGACAGAACCGCTGTCGCACTGACCGTCACGGGCTCGGTCCTGCTGGCGGCAGTCACCATCCAAGTGGCGACCGGCTCGGGCTTAGCTGTCGTCGATCCGATCGTCGCCGAATGGTTCAGAGCGAAACGCTTCGCCGAGGGAACGGTGGTTCTCGACGCCCTCGCCACGGTGTTCGGCCCCGTCTTCCTGCCACTCATCATCGCCGCGGTGCTCGTCCTGTGGTTCTTTCTCGCGCGCCACCTCTGGCGGCCACTCCTCCTCGCTGCTGGGATGCTCGTCGGGATGCTCAGCGTTCAGCTCATCGCCCACATCGTGCAGCGGCCACGGCCGCCCCTGGAGTACATGCTCTCCGGTCCGGACGCGACCTTCTCGTTCCCTTCCGGGCACGTCACGGGCGTCTGCGACTTCTTCCTCATCACGACCTTCCTCCTCGCGTCGCGGCGATCGTCACCCGTCTGGGCGATCGGAGGGTACGCCCTCTCCATCGGCATGATCACGGGTCAGATCGTCGCGCGGCTCTACCTCGGCTATCACTGGCTGACCGACACGCTGGCGTCGGTGTCCCTGTCGCTCATCGTGCTCGGTGCCGTCATCGCGATCGATACACGGCGGACCGTCATCACCTCGCATCGAACTTCGACTGCTGAGGAATGACCCGGGCGTCACGAGCGTCTGCCCCGCTGCACGGACGGGTCAGCTCCGCTCGAGCACTCGCTCCCGCTCGGTGACGGTCACCTGCACCAGGCGCTCGTCGGCTGTCGTCACTCGGTAGACCGGCCCCACGACGGTGACCGAGGCCTCGGTCTCTCGATCGGCGACCGACCCTCCGACCCACAGCTCTACATCGCCGGGTTCGACGATGCGGTCGTACGAGCGGTCGCTGAACGCGAGGCGCGTCGTCGGGACGCGGAAGGCGACCTCTCGCTCCTCACCAGGCTGCAGGGTGACGCGCTGGTACCCCAACAGCTGAGCGACCGGTCGGGTGACGCTTGCGTAGACGTCGTGCGCGTAGAGCTGCACGAGATCCGTGCCCTCCCTCTGGCCCGTGTTCCGCACCCTGACCGTCGCGGTGAACGCCCGGCCGGCCTCGACCTCATCCGCGTCCACGGTCAGGCCGGAGCGCTCGAAGGTCGTATAGGTGAGCCCGAAACCGAATGGCGCAACCGGCGTGCTGTCGGCGCTCGTGATCTCCGACGGTCCGCCGAGAATCGGGTGGAGGTAGGAGAACGGCTGGGCGCCGGCGGAGCGCGGCAGCGAAACCGGGAGGTGGCCCGAGGGAGCTACCCGACCGGAGATGACGCCGGCGATGGCAGAGCCTCCCTCCTCTCCCGGGAAGAAGGCCTGCACGACTGCGGCGGGAGCGGCGGCCCCGTCCATCGCCCAGCCGATCGCATAGGGCCGTCCTGTCAGCAGCACCATGACGACCGGTGTGCCGGTGGCGACCACGGCTTCGACGAGCTTGCGCTGGAGACCGGGGAGTTCGAGGCTCTCCACATCGTTGCCCTCGCCCACGGTGCCGCGCCCGAACAGTCCGGCCCGGTCGCCCACTGCCATGACGACGACGTCGGCCTCGCGAGCGGCATCGAGCGCTGCCGCGAATCCCGAGCGGTCGTTGCCCTCGACGGCGCAGCCCGTTTCGAAACGGATCTCGGCTCTCGGCAGCTCGTCGTGGAGCGCGGCGAAGAGCGAGGGGATCTCGAAGCCGAGCGGCACACCGGGATGGTGCGCCAGGACGTGGTTCGCGAACGAGTAGCACCCCATGAGCGCTTCGGGAGCCCCGGCGTTGGGCCCGATGAGGGCGATCCGCAGGGGCGACCCCGTCGACTCCGCGTTCTGCAGCGGAAGCACCCCGTCATTGCGCAGCAGGACGATCGACTCCTCGGCGAGCACCCTGGCCACCTCGCGATGCGCTGAGCTGTCGAGATCGACCGCGCGCGGCGGCGTCTCGAAGGTCTCATCGAGCAGGCCGAGCTCCTCCTTCTGAGCGAGCAGGCGAAGGACCGCGCGGTCCACCAGCCCCTCGTCGGTCCGCCCGTCGCGGATCCGTTCCACGAGTGGGGCGAGGAATGCGTCGCCGCTCGGGAGCTCGATGTCGATTCCCGCCTCGAGGGCGAGTTCGGCTGCCTGACCGAGGTCTTCGGTGACCGCGTGCATCAGCTGCAGGAACGCGACGGAGAAGTAGTCGGAGACGACCACGCCGTCGAAGCCCCACTGGTCGCGGAGGATCCCGGTCAGGTATTCGGGAGTACCGGCGACCGGCAGACCATCGATCTCGGCGTAGGAGTTCATGACCGACTTCGCGCCGCCGTCGAACACCGCCATCTCGAAGGGCGGCAGCAGCACATCGGCGATCTCGCGGCGCCCGGCGTGCACGGGCGCATGGTTGCGTCCCGACTGCGAGGCCGAGTAGCCAACGAAGTGCTTCAAGGTCGCGTGCACGCCCGACGACTGGAGTCCTCTGACGTAGGCGGTCGCGATGGTCCCCACCACGTACGGGTCCTCGGCGATGCACTCGTCGACCCGCCCCCAGCGAGGATCCCGGATCACGTCGAGCACCGGAGCGAGCCCCTGGTGGATCCCCAGCTCACGCATCGAGTCGCCGATCAGCCCGGCCATCCGCTCGACGAGGTCGGCATCGAAGGATGCGCCCCACGCCAGCGGAGTCGGGAAGGTGGCGGCCTTCCACGCCGCCAGGCCGGTCAGGCACTCCTCGTGCACGAGCGCGGGGATGCCCAGCCGCGTCTCGGCACGCAGGCGGCGCTGCTCGGCCCAGAGCCACTCGGCCCGCGCAACCGGATCGACCGGACGCGTGCCGTAGACCCGGGTCAGGTGTCCGATGCCCTGGGACGTCGCCTCCTCGTAGCGATTCGACGATCTCATCTCGCCCGCCATCGGCGCGACCACATCTCCGCCCTGGTCGACCCAGAAGCCGACGATCTGGGCCACCTTCTCCTCGAGCGTCATGCTCGCGTGAAGGGCACGCACCCGGTCTGACACTTCAGGCACACTGTCGAGACTCACGACTCGTATCTCTTCCTTCTCTATAGCGGGAGTCGGACGCGAGCGATCCGACAGCAGCGGGGGTCAGCCCTTGACGGCTCCGGTGAGGCCGCCGACGATCCGGCGCTCGAAGACGCTGAAGAAGATCAGCGCGGGGATCATCGAGAGCGAGGTGAAGGCGAGGACCTTCGCGGTGTCGACCGAGTACTGCGACGAGAACGCCTGCACCCCGAGCGGCAGGGTGAACGAATCCTGGTTGTTGAGGATGAACAGCGGCAGCAGGTAGCTGTTCCATGCGGCGATGAAGGCGAGGATGCCGACCGTGATGACGCCGGGAGTGGCGAGCGGCACGACCATGCGCCAGAAGAACCCGATGCGACTGCAGCCGTCGATGAACGCGGCCTCCTGAATCTCGTCGGGGATCGCGCGCAGGAACGGCACGAGGATGATGATCGTCGTCGGCAGCGCGAAGGCGATCTGGGGCAGGATGATGCCGCCCAACGAGTTCATCAGGCCGAGGTTCTTGATCACGATGTAGAGCGGCGTGATGGCCACCGTCATCGGGAACATGAGACCCGCCGCGAACAGCGCGTACATGACACCGCGCCCGCGGAAGCGGTACCGGGCTAGCACGTAGCTGGCCATCAGGCCCAGCACGACCACACCAGCGGTGGTAGCCGTCGCCGAGATCACCGAGTTCAGCACTTCCTGCCAGAAGAGCCCGCCGGTCAGCACATCGAGGTAGTTGGCGATGTTCCACGGCGCAGGGAACCCCGACGGGTCGGTGGTGATCTGCGAGTTGGTGCGGAAACCGCCCAGGATGATGAACGCGACCGGCGCCAGCATGGCGATGATCACGACCACCGCCACCCCGTAGGCGACGGGAGTGCCCCAGCGGCGAGGAGTCTTCGCAAGCGTGATCTGACGCCGAGGCGGCGTCACCGCTGTCATAGCGGTCATTTGGTCTTCCCCTTGTCGGTGAGCGCACCGTCGGTGTCGCGTCGCAGGATGAAGCGCTGGTAGACCAGCGCGACGACGAGCGAGATCAGGAACAGCACCACTGCCACGGCGTTGCCGTAACCGAAGTTGCCCGAGTTGCGACCGTTGGTGACGAGGTAGGTCGCCATGGTCGAGGTCCCGGCCGTCGACGAGACGTACTGGCCCCAGATGATGTAGACGAGGTCGAACAGCTGGAGCGCTCCGATGATCGAGAGGAACGCCCAGATCCGCAGTGTCGGAGCAAGCAGAGGGAGCGTGATCCGACGCTGGATCTGCCAGTAGGAGGCGCCGTCGATGGCCGCCGCCTCACTGAGTTCTTCCGGGATGCCCTGCAGCCCGGCGAGGAAGAGGATGACGGCGAAGCCGACGTACTTCCACGTGATGATGAGCATCAGCGACCAGATGGCGATGTCCGGGTTGGACAGCCAATCCTGGGTGAGACCGCCGAGACCGATCTTGTCGAGCAGGCCGTTGACGGCGCCGTTGGTCTGGAGCATGAGGCTCCAGCCGGTTCCGACGACGACCTCGGAGATGACGTAGGGCACGAAGATGAGCACCCTGATGAGCGACTGTCCCCGCAGCTTGCGGTTGAGCAGAAGCGCCAGCAGGATCGCGGCCGGCCCCTGCAGGACCAGCGAAAGGACGACGATCACGCCGTTGTGCTGAAGGGCTTGGATGAAGGTGGGGTCCTGAATGATCGTCAGGTAGTTCTTGAAGCCGACGAAGTCGGTGGGGATCCCGTAGCCCTGCCAGCTGAAGAAGCCGTAGTAGGCGGCCATCACAACGGGGAAGATGACGAACCCCAGGAAGACGATGAGGGCGGGGCCGGTGAGCAGAGCGATCTCGATTCGTCCGCGCCAGTCGGCCTTCCGACGGCGCGGAGCCGGGGGCAGCGTCACAGCAACGCTGCCCCCGGTGGTCGCGAGATCAGTCTGCGAGGGCCGAAGTGCAGAGCTCTCGCGTACTGACATGTTTCTGTTCGCCTATGCCTTCGCTGCCGCAGCGTTGACGGCCTCGACGAGCTCTTCGGGTCCGCCCTTGCCGGCGAGCAGGTCGACGACACCCACGTTGAGCGCGTTGCCGACGTTGAGTCCGTAGACCGTGTCGAGCCACTGCGAGACGTAGGGGGCCGCGTTGTAGGCCTCGAGGATCGACTTCAGGTACGGCTCGGTGACCGCTTCCTGGGCGACGGTGTTGACGGGAGGAGCGTTGAAGGCCGCGTAGTACTCCTTCTGAACATCGGCGGTACCGATGTAGTTGAGGAAGTCGACGCAGGCTGGCGGGGCGGATGCCGAGCAGGAGTAGCCGTCGACGCCACCGAGGATGGAGCCGGGCTCGCCCTTACCACCCTCGACCTCGGGGAACGGGAACCAGGAGAGGTCGGGCAGCGGCTTCTCGTCGGGGGTGAGCGACGCGATCACTCCGGGATCCCACGCTCCCATGAGCTCCATGCCCGCCTGGTGGTTGGCCAGGAGACCGGCCGAGCTGCCGGCGCCCTGCTGCGCCGAAGTCGTGAGGAAGCCCTCGTTGAACGGGGTCGTGTCGGAGAAGGCCTGGAGGTCTTCGCCGGCCTTGATCCAGCACTCGTCGTCGAACTTCTTGTTGTCGGCGGCCTCGGCGAGAGTCTCGGGGCTGCACTCGCGGAGTGCGAAGAAGTAGTACCAGTGCGCAGCGGGCCACGCATCCTTGGCTCCCAGGGCGACAGGCTGCACGCCGGTGGCTTTGAGCTTCGTCACGGCCTCGTCGAACTCGTCCATGGTCGTCGGGTTGGTGGTGATACCCGCCGCGTCGAAGAGGTCCTGGCTGTAGAAGAGTCCGCCGGGCAGAACCGCGACGGGCATGGCGTAGAGCTTGTCGTCGAGCGTGTTGGCCGAGAACGATCCCTCGGGGATCTCCTTCAGCACCTCATCCGACACCTTGCCGGTGAGGTCCATGACCTGGCCCGCGGCGACCATGGCCGCCATCTTGCCGCCGCCTCGCTGCAGGAAGATGTCGGGGGCATCGCCCGAGTTGAGTGCGGTCTGCAGCTTGCCGTCGAGGTCTTCGTTCTGGATCGACTGGACGTCGATCTTGACCCCCGGGTTCGCCTTTTCGAAGTCGGCAGCTGTCTTCTTCCAGAACGCCTGGCCGGCGCCGGTCGTCGAGTTCTGCCAGAGGGTCATCGTCCCGTCGTCGGAACCGCCCGATCCGCTTCCGCCGGCACACGCGCTGAGCATCAGTGCGCCGAGAGCAAGGGTCGCCGCCCCTGCGAGAGCCTTTCTAACCTTCATTGGTTTCAACCTGTCTCTTCGTTGAGTGGCTCGTGCGCCGAGGGCGCGGAGCCGTGTTGTGTACCCGCCCTCACGAACGGTGCTGTGGCGAAGATTCCGCCGGGGGACCGAGCTCTCGCGGTCTCGACGGGCGCACCAGAGGAGCTCTCCTCGCCGCGTCACAGGCGGCGGAGAGCGATCCGATACAACGTCGTAACCTCGAATGAGTCACGGATGCGAGTAATGGTGAGCGCTCCCAAGGAGGGTGTCAAACGTTTTCGAAATCCTTTTCGGAAAGTCGTCTACGCTCACCTGCATGGCCGGACGGACGACTATCAACGATGTAGCGGCAGCCGCCGGCGTGTCGATCGCGACGGTCTCGAAAGCTGTGAACGGCCGGTACGGCATCTCCAGCGAGACCTCGAAGCGCGTTCTTCAAGTCGTCGCCGAGCTCGGCTACGAGTCGAGCCTCGTCGCCAGCAGCATGCGCTCGCGCCGCACCGGAGTGATCGGTGTGCTGGTCGCCGACTTCGAGCCGTTCAGCGCCGAAGTCCTCAAGGGCGTCGGTGCCGCGCTGCGCGATTCGGGCTACGACCTGCTCGCCTACGCGGGTTCACGCGACAGCGACAGCACCGGCTGGGAGCGGCGATCGCTGAGCCGGCTGAGCGGCACCTTGATCGACGGGGCCATCGTGGTCACACCCACGGTGGTGACAGCTTCCGCCGATGTGCCCATCGTCGTCATCGAGCCGCACACCGGCCACGCGGGAACCCCCGCCGTCGAGTCCGACAGTTTCGGCGGGGCTCTGCAGGCCACCCGGTATCTGATCGAGCTGGGTCACACGAGGATCGGATTCCTCGGCGGCCGACCCGACCTGAGGTCCGACGGTTGGCGCGACGCCGGGTATCGCAAGGGTCTCGCCGAGGCGGGGATCCCCTACGACCCGAACCTCGTCCGCAGCGGCTTCTACCAGGAGGCCGCGACACGGGCGCCTGCGCTCTCGCTGCTCACCTCTCCGCAGAGGCCCACTGCGGTGTTCGCCGCCAACGACCTCTCGGCCATCGCCATCGTCAAGGTCGCGTTCGAACTCGGTCTCGACGTGCCCGAGGACCTGTCGGTGATCGGGTTCGACGACATTCCCGACGCTTCTCGTTTGAATCCCGCGCTCACCACCATCCGACAGCCGATGCAGCGACTCGGTTCTGAGGCGGCTGGTCTGCTGATCGCACTGATGGCGGGCGAGACCCCCGAGGCGACGCGGGTGAGGCTGCCGACGCGGCTGGTGCGACGGCAGACGACCGCGCCTCCGCGCTGATCGACTGCCATATACCGAAACTGGTATGCAAGCGGGCGGACCTGCGATTCGCAGCCGACGAGTGCCTTCGTATCGCTGCGCTCAACGGGCGGCCCGCCCGTTGAGCGAAGCGATACGAAAGGCAGAACCACGCAACCCCCGCCCGCCCGTTGAGCGGAGCGATACGAGGGGCCCAACCGCCCGCCCGTTGAGCGGAGCGATACGAAGGGCCCAACCGCCCGCCCGGTGGCGGAGCGATACGAAGGGCAGCTACTCCGCGTACGTCCCGACGAGCCTGACCGCGCCGCCGTCGACGCCCTTGGCGCCCTGCTCGAATCCAGCGAGATCGCGCGTCGCAGACGCCACCGTCCCGACCTCCCACGACTCGATTCCCAGCCCGGCGAGAGTGGCGGCGACAGCGCCGGCAGCGTCGGAGTCGACGACCGCGAACATGCCGATGCCGAGGTTCCAGGTCTCCTCGTGATCGCCGACGGAAGTGCGCGAGATCGAGCTGAGGACCTGGAACACGGACGGAGGCGTCCAGGTCGAGCGGTCGACCTCGGCCCACATACCGTGGGGCAGCACACGGGCGAGGTTGGCGGCGATGCCACCGCCCGTGACATGGCTGAACGCGTGCACCGCATCGCCGACCGTCGGGTCGTCGATGAGCTTCAGCAGAGCGGAGGTGTAGAGACGCGTGGGTTCGAGCAAGGCGAGCCCGACGGAGCCGCCGAACTCGTCGAGCGAGTCGGTATAACCGATGCCCGCGTCGGCGAGGATCTTGCGCACGAGCGAGAACCCATTGCTGTGCAGACCCGACGATGCCATCGCGATGATCGCGTCACCGTCGCGCACCTTGGCAGGGCCGAGGAGCCGATCGGCTTCGACCACTCCGACCGCGGCACCGGCCACGTCGTAGTCGTCGGGACCCAGCAGTCCGGGGTGCTCGGCGGTCTCGCCCCCCACCAGGGCGGTTCCGGTCGCCTCGCAGGCGCGGGCCACTCCCCCGACGATCTCGGCGATGCGTTCGGGAACGAGCTTGCCGCAGGCGATGTAGTCGGTGAGGAAGAGCGGCTTGGCACCGACGACGACGATGTCGTCGACGATCATGCCGACGAGGTCCTGTCCGATCGTGTCGTGCTTGTCGAACGCCTGAGCGATGGCGACCTTCGTTCCCACCCCGTCGGTGCCCGACGCGAGGAGCGGCTTGCGGTAGCCGAGAAGGGCCGACGCATCGAAGAGCCCGGCGAATCCGCCGACTCCGCCCAGCACTTCGGGCCCGTGACTGCGGCCGACTGCCGCCTTCATCAGCTCGACTGCACGGTCTCCCGCTGCGGTGTCAACACCGGCGGCTGCGTAGCTGTTCGCCATCGGCTCTGGTCTCCAATCGCCGGAGGCCGTCCGGGCCATGGCAGACTTGCGCGGTAAGCCACCACTCTACGGTCTGGAGCAACCGGCTCAATGTGCGGCATCGTCGGCATCGTCTCGTCCGAACCCGTCAACCAACTCGTCTACGACTCTCTCCTTCTGCTCCAGCATCGCGGGCAGGATTCGACGGGTATCGCCACGGTCGAGGGCAGCACGCTGCACATGGTCAAGGCGAAGGGGCAGGTGCGCGAGGCGTACCGCACGCGCGACATGCGCGCCCTTCCCGGCACCCTCGGCCTCGGCCACGTGCGCTACGCCACCAAGGGGTCTGCCTCCAACGACGAGGAGACGCAGCCGTTCTACGTGAACGCGCCGTACGGCATCGTCCTCGTGCACAACGGCAATCTCACCAACACGCGTGAGCTGACCGATGAGCTGTACCGGATCGACCGTCGTCACCTCAACACCTCGAGCGACACCGAGCTGCTCATCAACATCCTCGCGAACGAGCTGCAGTCGCAGATCGGCCCCGGCGAGCTCGACCCCGATCAGCTGTTCACCGCCGTCTCGCGGGTGCACGAGCGGGTCGAGGGGTCGTACGCGACCATCGCCCTCATCGCGGGACACGGCCTGCTCGCATTCCGCGATCCCTTCGGCATCCGCCCCCTCGTGCTGGGCCGCCGGGAGAAGGGCGGCGGGGCCGTCGATTGGATCGTCGCCTCCGAGACCGTCGCCCTCGAGAGCCAGGGTTACGAGTTCATCCGCGAGGTCGACCCCGGCGAAGCCGTCTTCATCACCGTCGACGGTGAACTGCTCACCCGTCAGTGCGCGAAGAACCCGACCCTGATCCCGTGCTCGTTCGAGTACGTCTACCTCGCCCGGCCCGACTCGATCATGAACGGCATCTCGGTGTACGAGGCCCGTCTGCGCCTCGGCGATCGCCTCGCCGACACCGTGGCGGCTTACACGCCGATGGGCGACATCGACGTCGTCATGCCCATCCCCGACTCGTCTCGCCCGGCAGCCATGCAGGTAGCGCAGAAGCTCGGCATCGAGTACCGCGAGGGCTTCTACAAGAACCGCTACGTCGGCCGCACGTTCATCATGCCGGGCCAGGCGCAGCGCAAGAAGAGCGTGCGTCAGAAGCTCAACGCCATGGGCACCGAGTTCAAGGGCAAGAACATCCTGATCGTCGACGACTCCATCGTGCGCGGCACGACCTCGAAGGAGATCGTCGACATGGCCCGCGCCGCCGGGGCGAACAAGGTGACCTTCAGCTCGGCCGCTCCCCCGGTCCGGTTCCCCCACGTCTACGGGATCAACATGCCGAGCCGACGCGAACTGGTCGCCTTCGACCGCAAGATCCCCGAGATCGCCCGCGAGATCGGCTCCGACTACCTGATCTATCAGGAGATCGCCGACATGGAGGCCGCCATCCTCGAAGGGTCGTCGGTGAAGAGCCTCGAGAAGAGCTGCTTCGACGGCGACTACGTCACCGGCACGGTCAGCGAGGAATACCTCCGCTGGGTCGAAGCCACCCAGCTCAGCTGATCCCGAACGCCTGAACCGCTCCGGCGGGATTGGAACACTGACCGCTATGGCCTCGACGAGACTCACCCGTCTCGCGCGAGGCTCGTCTGCGGCCGCCCTCGCGACCTTCGTCGCTCTCTTTGGGCACGTGATCGCCGGCGGTGAGCTGCCGGGTCCGATGGGCGTCGTCGCTCCTCTGGTGCTCTCGATCACCATCTGCACCTTCGTCGCGGGGCTCAGCCTGTCGGTCTGGCGCCTCTCGGCATCGGTCCTCATCTCGCAGGCCCTCTTCCACGCACTGTTCGTGCTGGGGACCGGTTCGATGAGCGGCGCCGGTCACCACCTGCACGCGCTGGCACTGCCCGCCGGTGACGCGGCGAGCCTCGTCACCGACGACCGCTCGCCGATGTGGCTCGGCCACGGCGCAGCCGCCCTCGTCACGATCGCCGCGCTCTACTTCGGCGAGCGCCTACTCGACGCCGTTGCGGGTGTCGCGGAGCGCTTCACGGGCTGGGTGATGCGAGGCATCCGCACCGGTATCGCTCCCGTGCCGCTCCCGCTGCGGGTTCATTCGTCCCCGTCAGGCGGGCCGGCGCTGCAAGGGCTTCCCGTTGTCGACCTCTCGGCCGGTTCGAGGCGCGGGCCGCCTCTTCGCACGATCTAACGGACTCTCCTTCCGGCTCGGGCTTCCGAGCCGACTGCGCTCAATCCCGAGCGTCACGGCTGCTCGACAGCCGCCTCCTCTCCCGGGTCGCACCGGATCTCTTGGACGAAACCGCAGTCCGCCTCGACCGGACCGCGCCTGCGTCGCCTCGACACCGCCCCTCTCATGACGACAACAACCACTCCCCGTCCCTTCACCCCGCAACAGCTCCCTCGGCTCAAAACCGCCGAACTCGTGGTGCTGATCACGGCGCCTCTCGCGGTGCTGGCAGCGATCGCAGGCCTGGCCTTCACCGGCGCGGGAGATGCTCCGCTGCTCATCGACCCCGGCCCCCTGGTGCGAGATGGCCTGCCGATCGCTCGCGCCGTCCACGACACGGCAGCTGCGGTGACCATCGGACTCGCTCTCCTCGCCGCGACGGTGCTTCCCGGTCAGAAGATCGCGCCGGGGCGGCCCAGCCTCGCCCAGTGGACGGCCGCCCGGCTGGCTGTCTGGAGCTGCTCCATCTGGCTGACCGCCGCGCTCGCCGTCGCCGCGTTCAAGATCGCGAACGTGCTGGGGGTCCCGCTCTCGAGCCCCACCTTCCGCGGTCAGCTGCTCTTCGTCCTGACCGACATCGAACTCGGCCAGACGCTGGCCGTCTCCTGCCTGTGCATCGCCGCCGCCCTGTGCACCCTCCTCGTCAGCACCCGTTCGACGGGCGCCGGCATCGCAGCGGTCTTCAGCGTTCTCGCCCTGCTGCCGCTGTCGCTGTCGGGGCACACCGCTGGTGCTCTCGAACACGGCAACGCGGTGAACTCGCTCGCCGTGCACCTGATCGGGGTGTGCGTCTGGTTCGGCGGCCTCGCGGCTCTCGTGCTCGTGGGCAGTCGCATCCCAAGGGCCGACCTTCCCGTTGCGGTGCGCCGCTACTCGATACTCGCCCTGTGGGGCTTCGTCGCCGTCGCCGCCTCGGGCACCCTTCAAGCCGCGCTGCGCCTCCAGACGCCGGTCGAGTTGGTCAGCACTCCGTACGGCAACCTCCTCCTCGTCAAGATCCTGGCTCTGACGGCTCTGGGCGTGGCCGGTGTGCTCCACCGCCGCTCGCTGATCCCGCGCCTCGAGATGGCAGGCCCCACGCGGCGTCTGTTCGTCCGCCTGGCTGTGGCGGAGATCGCCGTCATGGCTGTCACGGTCGGGGTCTCGGTGGCCCTCTCGAGCTCGGCCCCTCCTGTGCCGCAGGACTCGGTGGCCGACACGGATCCGCGCGCCTCACTGCTCGGGTTCCCCTATCCCGCCCCGCTCGACGCATCGACGTTCTTCACGGCCGTGCATCCCGACTGGCTCTTCATCGCGGGCGGCGCAGCCATGATCGGGTTCTACCTGGCCGGCGTCCGCCGCCTGAGACGACGGGGCGTGAGCTGGCCGCTGCACCGCACGATCTGCTGGATCCTCGGCAGCCTCGCCCTCGTCTGGGCCACGAGCGCCGGACCGGGCGTCTACGGCGCCGTGCACTTCAGCAGCCACATGATCCAGCACATGGCATTGATGATGTACATCCCGCCGCTCCTCGTGCTCGGCGCCCCCATCCTGCTCGCCCTGCGCAGCCTCGTCGCGCGCACCGACCAGTCGCGCGGACCCCGGGAGTGGCTCCTCTGGCTGCTCCACTCCACCTACGCCCGCCTGATCACCAATCCGGTGGTCGCGGCCGTCATCTTCGCGGGAAGCCTGGTCGCCTTCTACTACACGGACTGGTTCGAGTGGTCGCTGCAGACCCACCAGGGGCACCTGCTGATGACGTTCCACTTCCTGCTGGCGGGCTACCTCTTCTTCACCGTTCTGATCGGCGTCGACCCGCTGCCGTCGCGCCCCACCTACCCGATGAGGCTGCTGCTCCTGCTGGCCACCATGGCCTTCCACGCGTTCTTCGGGTTGTCGATCATGGCCGGGACGACCGTGCTCGCGAGTGATTGGTGGGTGCAGCTCGGCCAGACCGATCAGGCGGCGCTGCTCGACGATCAGATGGTCGGCGGAGGGATCGCGTGGGGTGCGGGCGAGGTTCCGATCGTGCTCATCGCGCTGATCGTGGTGCGGCAATGGATCAGCTCCGATGAGAGGACGGCCAAGCGCCTCGACCGCGCCGCCGACCGTGACGATGACGCGGCACTCAAGGCGTACAACGCGGGTCTCGCACGCCTCGATTCCTCGGATCGCGGAGCCGTGGATCGGTGATGAGCTGCCGCTCCGCGTTGCTACTGCACGTCGAAGGTGCGCGATGCTCCCCCCTGGAGGGCGCCGCCGCCGTCCTAGGCTGACCGAGTGACCAGTAGCCCGACAGACTCCCGACCGCGCAATGTTCCGGGGCTCGTCGGCCTCGTGCTGGCCATTGTGCAGACGCTCGTCGGAGTCCTGCAGGCGGGATTGAGCACCGCGATCCCGATCCTGGCCTACCAGAACGGTCTCGGCGCAGGTCAGATCGGCGCACTGTTCTCGGTCTTCGGTGTGGGCCAGCTGCTGCTCGCGCTCGCCACTGCTCTGTTCGGAGTCATCGGAGTGACTCGCACCGGACTCCCGAAGGTCCCCGCGGCGATCGCCGTCGGCGTGGGCGGGAGTGGAGTGATCGTCGGAATCGCGTCTCTCCTGCTCCCGGTCCTCGTCGGCATGACGCTCCGGTAGGCAGGCGCGCTACTCGTCTGACGCGAGCCCGGGTTCCCCCGTCAGAGACTGGACGTGGCGCTCATGATGAGCGATTTCTGGTTCCAGAACGCCGTGTACTTGCCCGTACCCACGTAGACCCCCGATTCGGCGAAGCTGTCGGCGTCGGCACAGGACGATGCCGCCGTCGCACCTCCTTCGTCTCTGAGGCCGACCACCAGGCAGTACTCGCCTTCCACTCCGCGCGCGATCCAGACGCCGTAGAGGTCGCCGATCAGCCCGACGTATCGCGAGCTGGAGATGTCGAGACCGGTCACCGATGACGGCAGGGCGTCACGGTCCTGCTGCGCCTCGTCGAACCATCCCTCCATGACTCTGTCCGAGAGCGCGCCGCCGTTGTTCGGCACCTGATAGACGATCTGACCGCTGCTCGCGTTGCTCACGAAGATGTTCGACCCCGACTCGTCGACACCGGGAGCGACAGTCGAGACGGGGGCTGCCGCGTTCATGACCGAGCCGCTGAGAGCCGCCGCCGTCACGAGGCCCCCCACCAGCGCAGCGACCACCGCCGTCAGGACGAACGGCAGCCATCGCCGCTGCGCTCGGGGAACCGGACCTGGCTCTGCCTGCGACGCCACGACGGCGGGTTCGCCGCTCGGCTCGGTGCGCGTCCGGCCGTTCGGATCGGTGCTCGGCGGCTCGGCGCTCGGCGGCTCGATCTGGTTCGCCGAAGCGGTCGAGCGCCGCCTCAGTTCCTCCGACGCGGCTGCGATCTCCTCGGGAGAGGAACCTCGTCCGAAGACGATCCTGCGCAGAGCTTCGTCGGTACGGTCGGCAACCATGCCTCAGCCTGTCACGCGCACCTGCCATGTCCTCGGTACGCGAAGCGAACCCGCCGCGACGGTGGCGGCCAGCCGGACCAGAGACAATGGGACGGTGACGAAGTGGTGGTTTCTCGTAGGCGCCATCGTCCTCGAAGTGACGGCCTCGCTGTCGCTGAAAGCCGCTCTGGACGCTCCCGCGTTCTTCATCATGGTGGCAGTCGGCTACATCGCCGCGTTCTCCTGCCTGGCCGGTGCACTCAAGGCGGGCATGCCGCTCGGGGTGGCGTACGGCATCTGGGGCGCCTGCGGGGTGGCCCTGACCGCGATCTTCTCGGCGCTCATCTTCGGCGAACCCCTCACCTGGCTCATGAGCCTCGGCATCGTGATCGTCATCGGCGGTGTGCTCTGCGTCGAGCTCGGCTCCCAGGCCGCCGAGAAGAAGCGGAAGGCCGCATCCTGATGGGCTATCTCTTCCTGGTTCTCGCCATCGTCACCGAGGTCGCCGCCACGCTCGCCCTTCGGATGGCGACATCCGAGTCGAAGAAGAAGCGTCTCTGGCTGATCGTCGTCGGAGGCGGCTACGCGATCGCGTTCTACGGCCTGACCATGGCCCTCACCTACGGCGTCCCGCTCGGTGTCGCCTACGGGATCTGGGCGGCTTCGGGAGTCGCACTCACCGCGGTGCTCAGCCGCGTCTTCTTCAAGGAGCCCCTGACCAAGCTGATGCTGCTCGGCATCGGCCTCATCATGATCGGCGTGCTGCTCATCGAGTTGGGTGCCGAGCACTAAGCGGTCGAAACGGCCGAGTGCTCATACGGTGCCCATGCGGGGTCGCGGAGGGCGGGGCAGTGCTCGGGCGTCGGGTGCCGCGCGATGTGCATCATCCGATCCAACGCGTCGCGGGCGGCTGCGAGATCGTTCATGGCCGCCGTGATGCGCGCCCGCTCGGCTTCGAGCACCTCGAAGACCTCGGGAGAAGCGTGCCCGGTTTCGACGCAGGGAAGCAGCTGCGAGACGATGCGGCTCGAAAGGCCCGCCGTGAAGAACTGCTGGATGAGCTTCACGCGCTCGACAGCCGACTCCGCGTACCTGCGCTGCCCGCTCTCGGTCCTCTCGGAGGCGAGCAGCCCCTGCTCCTCGTAATAGCGCAGAGATCTCGTGCTCACGCCCGCTTGCTGTGCGATGTCGCCGATGCGCATGGTCGCCCTTCGTCCCGATCATCATCGCTCGACTTGCCCTTGACGTCAATGTCAAGGGTTAACGTGACTGTCGGCGCGCTCATCCGGCGCGGCCATTGCACCAGCTCAGAAAGCACCAGCGCCCATGAACATGTCAGATCAGATCGCCCTCGTCACCGGAGCCAACCGCGGCATCGGACGCCAGTTCGTCCTCGAGCTGCTCGAGCGAGGCATCTCCAAGGTGTACGCGACCGCACGCCGCCCCGAAACCCTCGACTTCGAGGATCCCCGGGTCGTCCCTCTGCGACTCGACCTGCTCGACCACGCATCCATCGCCGCTGCGGCAGCCATCGCCGACGATGTCACCATCCTCGTGAACAACGCGGGCATCTCGACCGGCACCCAGCTGGTGACGGGCGATGTGAACGAGATCAAGCGCGAGCTCGACACTCACTTCTGGGGAACGCTCCAGGTCATCCGCGAGTTCGCTCCCGTGCTCGCCGCCCAGGGCGGCGGGTCGATCGTGAACATCCTGTCCGCCCTCTCCTGGTTCGCCGCCCCGGGCGCGGGTTCCTACGCGGCCGCGAAGTCGGCCGAGTGGAACATGACGAACGGCGTGCGCCTCGAGCTCGCAGCGCAGGGGACCCTCGTGCAGGGAGTGCTCCTGGGAGCTGCGGACACCGACATCATGGCGGGCTACGACGGGCCGAAGATCGATCCCCGCGACGTTGCACGCAGTTCACTCGACGGGCTCGCCTCCGGCTCGATCGAAGTCATCGTCGACGACTGGACCGCGATGGTGAAGGCGTCTCTCGCCGGCGACCCTGCCGACTTCTACGCGAAGATCACGCAACTGCTCGGCAACTAGTCGCGCACCGAGTCGAGGGCTGGCGCGGCGACATCGGTCGCGGTCGCCGGCCCTCTTCGACTCGGGGGCATGCGTCAGCCTCGGCCTCGTCGCGCAGCCCGTGCTGCGACGAGAGAGCCAACGCTCGCAACACCCGAAGCCGCAACGACGGCCACTATGGTGCCATCCGTGCCCCATGCACCTGTGGCAGTGGCGGCGAGGAAGGTGCCCGCCCCGATGCCGACGTTGAAGGCGCTGATGATCCACGCGTTGGCCTCGGTCGCTACTTCCGATGGCACTCGCTGCGCGATCAGCGCGAAGACCTGCGTCAGTGTCGGCGGAAGGGCCAGACCGCTGATGCCCGCGAGAACCAACCAGACCACGGGCGGCGCTGAAAGAAGAGCAGTAGGCAGGTAGAGCACGGCCAGCAGGAGCAGAAAGACGGGGAGCGCACGCGAGGGCTCCGGCACCGATCTGGCGCGGGCGATCCACACCGCTCCCGCAAGCGCACCAACAGCGTTGACCGCCAAACCCCACCCCGCGAGCGCGTCATCGCCGTTGATCGCGCCGAGCCTGGTCGCTGTGATGGTGAGCACTCCGATCGGAAGTCCCGCCGCGACCAGGACCACCACGAGCATCTGCACCGTGCGGTCCCGGATCGCGGAGTGATGCCGGTGAGCGTTCCGGGGCCGCGCCGGCTGCTTCCCGACAACCTGGTGCAGGGAGAAGAGCGCGGTTCCGACGACGGTGAAGAGGGCCATCGCGTAGACGGCACCGGCCGGTCCGAGAGCTGCCGCGGCCACAGCGGTCACGAGCGGGCCGAGAATGAAGAGGACCTCTTGAACGGCGGCATCGGCCGCGAACACCCGTTGCAGTTCACGACCCTCATCGGCGAGGCGCGGCCACAGCCCCCGGAGGGTCGGCTCGAGGGGTGGCGCGAAGAAGCCTGCGAGCACCGTGAAGAGAGCCGCCGCCCACATCGCGTCTCCGACGGAGAGCACGACACCGACGAAGCCTCCGGCGGCGACGAGGGACGAGAACAGGAGCACAGCTCGCGCTCGCCCGGTTACATCGATCGCCCTGCTCAACAACGGAGCGCCGGCCGTGGAAGCGATGACGTAGGACGCCGTCAGCGCGCCTGCTGTCGCATAGTCCCCTCCGCCATCGAGGACGATCCTCACGAGTGCGAGCGCGCTCATCGCCTGCGGAAGTCGGCCGACGAGCGAGGACCCGAGCAGTGACGACACCAGCAGCAGAGGAGGGCGGCCGGGCTCGATGACCTGGTCAGATCGCGGGACGTCCCGAGCCGATGTCATTTCCCAAGTCCCTTTCCATGGGGCTTCCCGGCCAGCAGGGCGGGAAGCATGACGAGATCGACGAGATCGGCCACCGTCTGCGGATCCAGCGAGCGCTTCCGCAGCGTCACGCTTCCGAAGGCCGCCGTCGGCACGATGCCGGCGATCAGTTGCACGGGCACGGTGGGCGGCACAGCTCCTCGCTCGATCCACCGCTCGATGACGGCGACGAGCGCCGCGACCGGCGGGCCTCCGACCGCTCGGTAGGCGACCTCGTAGAGCTCAGGATCCCGCCCCAGCTCGCCGAGCAGACTGGCGAGGACCTGTCCCGCACGCTCGTCTGCCCCCGAGAAGTGCAGTGCAGCCGCGAGAAGATCGCCGCGCAGCTCGCCGGTGTCGGGGAGCTCGGGCGCGACCTGGAGCGCGCTGACCGCGGCGACGACGAGCTCGGCCTTGGTCGCCCAGCGCCGGTAGATGGCCGACTTGCCGCATCTCGCCCGACTGGCCACCGCAGCGATCGTGGCGCTCGGGTACCCCTCTTCGATGAGCAGGTCCTGCGTTGCGGTGAGGATGCTCCGCTCGACGTTGGGATCGCGCGGACGACCGGCGGCTTTGAGGCTCTCGCTGTCGTCGGTCACGAGAAGCGATTGTACCTTGCGGTACCGACGAGTACCGTAACCTCCAGTAACGGGACCATCCGGAACCGTAATGCCTCATTTGCCTAATTCAAGGAGCCGCCATGACCACTTCCACCTCGACAGTCGCGCACGGGAGTCGATCCCGCCTGCGCACCGTCGCGATCCTCGCCATCTGCGTCGCCGTCGCGATCGCAGTGAACGCTCTGATCGCCGCGGTCGCCGTCGCAGCGGGAGCGTCGGCGACCTACGGACCGCTCACCCTGCCCGCCTACGCCACTTTCAGCATCCTCGGCATCCTGGCCGGCTGGATCGGGTGGACTCTCGTCGCACGCCACTCGCGCCGACCAGGTCGGACACTCGCCCTCCTGGTGCCGATCATCACCGTGATCTCCCTGGTTCCCGACCTGCTTCTGCTGGCGTTCCGATTCATCCCCGGCACGACGACTCCCGCCGCGATCGGGCTCATGGCCATGCATCTGGCGGTCGTGGCTCTCGCCGTCCCCGCCTATCGACTTGCGTCTCGCTGAGCGACTCCACAGCAGAGGCCTGGTGTCCGTGCGGGCTACACGGTTGTCACTTACCTTGCAATGCAGCATATGATGTGACGCATGACAAGCGACGTGGGCACTCAGCTGCGCAAAGGCGTGGTCGAGTACTGCGTGCTCGGTCTGCTGCAGCGCGAACCGGCCTACGGATGGAAGATCTCCGAGCGACTCGTCGAGCTCGGATTGATCGGCAGCATCGGCACGCTCTATCCCCTCCTCGCCCGGCTGCGGGATCGGAAGCTCATCGCCGCGCATGCCGACGAGTCCGACTCGGCCCGCCCGCGCAAGTACTACACCCTCACGCCGCAGGGCCTGACCGAGCTCAGCGAGTTCCGGGCGCAGTGGCGCCCCTTCGCCTCTGCCGTGGACGGCCTCATCGGCGACGACGCACCCCTCGATGGCGACCTGTCGAGACCCTCAGAAGAAGGACTGACGCGATGAACACCCACGACCCCGCACAGGGAAAGCTCGCGAGCGAATACCTCAAGGAGCTCGACACGGCGCTTGCTGCATCGCCCCGGGCGGTTAGGGACGACATCGTGTCCGACATCGCCGGGGAGCTCCGCGGCCTGAGCGAGACCGATGCGAGGGAGCGGATCGCGCGACTCGGCGATCCACGTGCCATCGCCGCCGATGCCGTCGCCGAACAGCGGACCGAGGCGGATGCTCGGCCGGTGACGAAGGCCTACCCCACCGTGACCGCAGTCGTCCTCACCGCCGGCTGGTATCTCGTCCCCTTCTTCGGATGGGTCGCCGGCCTGATTATGATCGGTGTCGGCGAGAGGTGGACCGGCTCGGTCAAGCGGACCGCGATCCTCGCATCGGTTGCCGGCGCCGTCGTCTCCAGCGCGGCCTTCATCCTTCTCCGAGGAATGGACTACGGGATCGTCGGACTCGTCATCCTGCTCGTCGTCCCCCTCATCACGAATATCTTCGTGAGCTCCTACCTTCGGGCCCGCTGGAGCTGACCCGAGGACTCGGGCGAGAGGTCGATCAGGGCAGGTCGTCCTCGCTGCCGACCTCGAACGTGCGCTCAACCTCGATCTCGCGTGCCCTGCGGCGGGACGACCGATCCACGATCAGAGCGACGACCGCTCCGAGGCCGCCGAACACGACGGCGGCGAGCAGAAGCAGGAACCCGAACACCTGAAGCGGACCGAATTCGCCGTCGGTCGGGAAGGCGAATGTGAGAACCAGTGCGACGATCGCACCGACGATGACCCCGGCGATGACGAAGTTGAAGATGCGGGGCGAGCGGCGAACGCGCGCGGTGACCCGCTCGTTCTCCTCGCGAGGGGTCTGCGGTTCGTCAGTCATGGCTCGTCAAGTCTCCCCGATCGGAGAGGGCGCCGAAGCCACCGGGGAAGCCGGCGAGTGGCAGTTGCTCCGACAGATCGGCGCGCAGGCCCGACGCCTGCACTCGGGCGGAATCCACCGCCTCAGACCAGGTGAGGGCGCCACCCGCCAGCGCCAGCCACGTGTCGGCGTCCATCTCGACGACATTGGGCGGGGTGCCACGAGTGTGGCGCGGCCCTTCGATGCACTGCACCGCGGCGAACGGAGGCACCCGCACCTCCACCGTGTTGCCCTCGGCGCGCTCGGCGAGAAGCTGAAGAGTGAATCGCACGGCCGTGGCGAGGATCGGTCGCCCGGCTTCGGGGTCGGCCTGGATGCGAGCGACGGCCGCCCAGCCGTCCTCGTCCGCAATCCGTGCTCGTGCCACGGATCCACGGTACCCGCCGCACCCGACAGCTCCCGCCGATAGCCTGAGACGGTGCGAATCCTGGTCCTCGGCTCCGGTGCCCGCGAGCACGCCATCGTCGATGCTCTGATCAGGTCGGGCGGTGATCACGACGTCGTCGTCTCTCCGGGCAACTCGAGCATGGGAGACGATGCGGCCCTCGTCGGTTTCGGCGACATCGCCGACGGCGACGCGGTGTCGTCGTTCGCGCTCGAGAACGCGGTCGACCTCGTTGTCGTCGGCCCCGAAGCGCCGCTGATCGCGGGAGTGGCGGATGCGCCTCGGGAGCGCGGCATCCCGGTCTTCGGCCCGAGCCAGGCCGCCGCCCAACTCGAAGGCAGCAAGGCCTTCGCCAAGCGGATCATGTCCGAAGCCGGGGTACCCACCGGACGAGCCACTCGAGCCGGCACGCTCGCCGAGGCCGAGCACGCTCTCGCGGAGTACGGATCCCCGTACGTGGTGAAGGCCGACGGGCTCGCTGCAGGCAAGGGAGTGCTGGTCACCGAGGAGCTCTCGGCAGCTACCGCGCACGCACGGTACTGGCTCGAGCACGGCCCCGTTCTCATCGAAGAGTTCCTGTCGGGCGACGAGGTGTCGCTCTTCTTCCTGAGTGACGGCCATGACGTGCTCCCCCTGAGCCCCGCTCAGGACTACAAGCGCCTGCTCGACGGCGATCTCGGTCCGAATACCGGCGGGATGGGCGCGTACTCGCCGCTCCCCTGGCTCGCCGACTCCTTCGGCAGCGAGGGCGCGTTCGTGCAGCGAGTGCTCGACGAGGTCGCGCTCCCCGTGATCCGCCAGCTCGAGCACGAAGGCACCCCCTTCATCGGTCTCCTCTACTGCGGACTGATCCTCGACGGCGACCGCATCAGCGTCATCGAGTTCAACGCCAGATTCGGCGACCCCGAGACCCAGGTCGTGCTCCCCCGGCTCGAGACGCCCCTCGGCGAGCTCCTCTTCGCTGCGGCGTCGGGCGAACTTGCTGGGCGGGACTGGCCGGCCTTCTCCGACGAGGTAGCCGTCGGAGTCGTCCTCGCGAGCGAGGGGTACCCCGAGGCGCCGATCACGGGTCGCCCGATCACCGGCATGCAGAACGCCCTTCAGGTTCCCGGCACTCGGCTCAGCCACGCCGCCACTGCCTGGAACGACGACTTCGGCGGCCTCGTGACCACAGGCGGGCGCGTACTCACCGTCGTCGCGACAGGCGACGACTTCGGTCAGGCGCGGGAGCGGGCCTACGAATCGTTGACGCAGCTGCACCTCGAGGGCGGCCAGTTCCGCTCCGACATCGCGACGAAGGTGACCCGATGAGCGCGCCGGAGATCGCAGGCTGGGAGCACGTCTACTCGGGCAAGGTGCGCGATCTGTACCGCCCCGAGGGCCAGAGCGAGAGCGACGTGCTGCTCGTCGTCGCGAGCGACCGCGTGAGCGCGTTCGATCACGTCCTCGAGCCCGGCATCCCGGGCAAGGGCGAGCTGCTCACGGCACTGAGCCGGTGGTGGTTCGAGCACCTGCCCGTGCCCAATCAGCTGGTCGACCCGCAGCAGCTCCCCGAGTCGGTCGGTCGCCGATCCATGCTGGTGCGCAGTCTGGACATGTTCCCGATCGAGTGCGTCGTCCGCGGCTATCTCTCCGGCAGCGGCTGGGCCGAATATCAGCAGACGCAGAGCGTCTGCGGCATCGAGCTTCCCAGCGGGCTCGAGTCGGGCGATCGTCTGCCCGAGCCGATCTTCACTCCCGCGTTCAAGGCGCCCATGGGCGAGCACGATGAGAACATCAGCTTCGAGCGCATGATCGAACTGGTCGGAGCGGAGGCGGCATCCGATCTGAGGGTGCTGTCGCTCGAGATCTTCGGACGCGCCAGCACCATAGCCGAGTCGAAGGGCGTCATCCTCGCCGACACCAAGTTCGAGTTCGGTCGCGACACCGACGGAGTCATCCGTCTGGCCGACGAGGTGCTGACGAGCGACTCGAGCCGCTACTGGGACGAAGAGGCCTGGGTGGCGGGTGTCCGCGGCCAGAGCTTCGACAAGCAGATCGTCCGCGACTGGCTGTCAGCGCACTGGGATGGCTCGGGGACTCCGCCCACGCTGCCCGCTGAGATCGTCGAGCGCACGTCAGCGCGTTACGCAGAACTGCTGGACCGCTTCACCGGCGCCTGATCCGCCCGTCCGTCGACGGCGGAACGAGCAGTCGGCGCGGGCGGGGCGGCGGGAATGATCGACAGCGACGGCTGTTGGATCTAACATGATTGACGTGTCAACTACTTCGGGGTCCCGTCGCGATTCCCTCGCCGCATCTACCGACATGGGCGCCGTCACGCTCAGGGTCGCCGATCTCGATTCGATGCTCGGCTACTACCGCGACGGCGTGGGCCTCGACCTGCTCGAACAGAGCGGTGACACAGCGGTCCTCGGTCGCGGCGAGCGCCGCGCTCTGGTGCTCGAGCAGAAGCGCGAGCTGCGTCACGCCTCTCCCAGCCAGGCCGGCCTCTTCCACACCGCGATCCTGTTCGAGGAGCCGAGCGACCTGGCCGCCTCCGTCTATTCGGTGGCACGGACCTTCCCGACGTCGTTCACCGGCAGCTCCGACCACCTGGTGAGCAAGGCCCTCTATTTCGACGATCCCGAGGGGAATGGCGTCGAGCTGTACTGGGATCGGCCCCGGAGCGACTGGCAGTGGGACGGCACTCAGGTCAAGATGGGCACGATCTACCTCGACCCCAACCGGTTCCTGCAGGAGAACCTCACCGAGACCGGCGCCCAATCGGGTGTTCAGGGCCAAGCAGGGGTGGGCCATGTGCACCTCAAGGTCGGGAACATCGCGACAGCCCGTCGCTTCTACGTCGATACCCTCGGCTTCGACGTGACCGCCGAGTTCGGCGACAGCGCACTGTTCGTCTCGGCCGGCGGATACCACCACCACCTCGGCATGAACACCTGGCAGAGCGCGGGTGCCGGCACACGGACTCCTGCGCTCGGCCTCGGCGAGGTCAGCATCTCGGTGCCGACCTCCGACGATCTCGGCGCACTGCGCGAACGGCTCGCCTCTCGTGCTGTCTCCGTTCGCGATACGGGAGCAGAGCTCGCATTCGACGACCCGTGGGCCAACCTGGTCAGGGTGGGCGTCGCCTCCTCCTGAGCCGCGGACTATCCGCCTAGGTGAGTTTTCGGCGACGTCCGACGGCGAACCAGATCAGCGCGCCCAGCAGCGGGGCGATGACCACGATCAGGATCCACACCGCCTGCTCGGTCCCGCTCTTGTAGTCGGCTCGGCTGATGCTCACGATCGCCGAGACGACGAGAAGAGCCAGGCCGACCATCACGACGATCAGGACCAGATGCCACGCACTGAAGTTCTGGAGCATGCGTCGATCCTTCCACCCGCTTCCGACCTTCCCACGGGGCAGCATCAGTCGGGTCGGCTGCGTCACAAGCCGCCAACGCCTCCCGCGTCGCCCCCACGGCGGCTCGTCGCCGCGTAGCGCTCGGCGAGAACGGCGAAGGCTGTCGCGAGTTCGGATGGCCCGACGACTTCCATGGGGACCTCGAACCTGCCGAACGACGCGGCGAGCGCACCCCACGACCACGAACCGGCCTCGAGGCGGCAGCTGCCGTCATCGATGGCGGTGACGGTTCCGTCGCCGGCGAAGGGAAGGACCTCCCGGGCCGGCAGCCCGAGAACGACCGCTCCGCGGCAGGGCCACGCGTTGACGTCGGACCCTTTGAATCGAGCCGCGACGAACTCATCGACATCACCCCCGGGCACCGGTCGACGGACGAAGCCACCGCCGGTGGACGAACGCGGACGAATACGGTCGACGCTGTAGAGGCGCCAATCGTCGCGATGGAGATCCCATCCCAGGAGGTACCACCGCCCCCATGATGTGACGAGGTGATGCGGCTCGGCTCGGCGGGGCGGCGCCAGTGGCCTCTCCTCTGTGTCGTTCTCCGCGCCCTCGCGAGGAAGGTAATCGAAGCGAAGCGTCTCGCGATCGCGGATGGCGTTAGCCAGGCCGACCAGCGCATCGAAGGAGATATCCATCGGAGCCGGCTCTCCCGGACGGCCCACCGTCGTGACCTCGAGCGCGTCGAGGCGGCGACGGAGGCGGGACGGCATCACCTGACGGATCGTGCCGAGAGCTCGGATCGCAGCCTCCTCGATCCCTGCTCCCACGGCCGGAGCGGCCTGCAGCGCGATCGCCACCGCCACCGCCTGATCGTCGTCGAAGAGCAGGGGAGGCAGCTCGCTGCCGGCCTCGAGGCGGTAACCGCCATCCGGCCCCATGGTGGCCTGGATGCGGTACCCCATCTCGCGGAGCCGGTCGATGTCGCGGCGAACCGTCCGATCCGTGATCTCGAGCCGGGCTGCGAGCACGGATCCGGGCCAATCGCGACGCGTCTGCAGCAACGACAGCAGCTGGAGCAGTCGCGAGGTCGTCGTCATGCGCTCAACCCTAGATGCGGTCTAGGACAGAAGTAGACCTATACGACGACGAGAGTTGAACCATCGGGCCGAACGGGCGCGACTTCTCACAGGGAGTACGACATGACCATCCAGACCACCACGCACCTCAACTTCCGAGGCGACGCCCGCGGAGCGCTCGAGTTCTACCAGTCGGTGTTCGGCGGGCACGCCGTGATCAACACCTACGCCGACTTCGGCATGCCGGCCGAGCTCCCCGGGGCCGACAAGGTCGTGTTCGGTCTCGTGGTCGCCGAGAACGGCTTCCGGATCATGGGCTACGACATCCCCGGCCAGACGGAAGGATCTCTCGCCGGCGGCGGCTCGACGCGGCGTGAGAACAACACCACCGTCACCGATCAGGCGCTCTTCGTCTCGATCGGGTCGGACACTCTCGCCGAGCTCCAGGGCTACTGGGACGCGCTCTCGGTCGATGCCGTCATCGTCGAGCCGTTGGCCGCATCGGCGTGGAGCGCCGGGTTCGGCATGCTGACCGACCGCTTCGGCGTCACGTGGAGCGTCAGCGTCACCGCAGCCTGACGGTGCGCCCTCGCGGCGCGGACCGACTGAGTCCGCGCCGCGAGCTCGGGGGCGGGCCGGACAGTCTTGCAAGCCCACCCGCGGGCGTGCGGGTCAGGCCTCCCGGGCGGCCCGTTCCAGACGAGGTACCGCGATGCCGAGTCGACGCGCCTCGCGCAGGGCGTCGTCGAGGACCGCACGGGGTTCCGCCGCGTGCGGATCGTTGTGGGCGGCGAGGCTCTCCCGAGCGATCGGGAAGAGGGCGCTAGCCCACCCCGTCATCGTGCCCATGAGACCGGGGAACCGGTAGGGCAGCGACGCGGTGCGGTGACGGCGAAGATCCACACCTCGGGCCTCCATCAGCGGCAACAACTCCCGGCCCGTCACGAACGCCGCTCGGAGCGCTCTGCGGTCTCCCACCATGTTCATCAGTCCCCCGCTCTTCAGCGCTTGGGAGAACATGCCGGCATCCAAGCCGAAGTGCAGCAGCAGCCATCCGCGCATGTCCTTCTCCTCGGTGATCGTGAAGCCCGCCTGACGGAACGCAGCACGCGCCCTGAGTTCGCGGGGACTGGCCGAGCTTCCCGCCGTCCCGAGGACGACCGACCGGAGGAGCGCGCCGTGAAGCACACCGTCGTCCCCGAAGCCGCCGCCGGCCTGCGGGAATCCGAAGATCACCTGATCCGCCGGAAGGGGGGCGACGGCGGCGAGGAGCTCGTCCCAGACATTGCCCAACACCAGTACGGTCGCATCGCCGATGCGGGGCGCCAGATACTCCGCTGCCTCTTTCAGCCGGTGATGCCCGACGCTGAGCACCACGAGCTCGAATCCATCGTCCGGCTCGAGGGTCTCGCGCAGCCGCGTGCGGAACGTGGTGCGGGTCCGCCGCCCGAGCGGTGAGCGACGCGCGTCGACGACATCGGTCTCGACCTCGTCGCCGTATTCGGCAGCGCGCCCGGGCCGGACGTAGAACTCCACTTCGTGCCCGGATTGCTGCAGGGCCTGGCCGTAGATCGTCGCGATCACTCCGCGCCCGAACATGAGAATCCGCATCTCGCACCCATCCGATAGTGTGGAGACCGTCTCCGCTTAGGACTATATGGAGACGGTCTCCGGTTGTCAATGGGGGAAACATGGCCGAGCAGAAACCCTTGAGAGCCGACGCGCGCCGCAACCGCGACGCGATCATCGCGGCAGCCCGATCGGTGTTCGAACATGACGAACAGGTCCGCTTCGACGATTTCGCCGCACGCGCCGGGGTGGGGGTCGGCACTCTCTACCGGCACTTCCCCACACGGGAAGCCCTGGCGGCGGCGGTCTACGAGGGCGAGGTGGTGGCACTCTGCGCCGAGGCACGCGACTCGAACCGACCTCCCGGCGAGAGCCTCGAGGCTTTTCTTCGCGGCTTCGTAAACTACCTGGTCGAGCACATGGCGCTCGCTCGCACCCTCGCCGCCGCGGTGCATCCCTCCGTTCAGGTAGACGGAGGCAACGAGCTCGAGCGCACGGTCGCCGACCTGATCGCACGCGCAGCAGCCGACGGCAGCGTCCGGGGCGATGCGAACACGGGAGCGGTCATGGTCGCGCTCCACGGCATCGGGTCAGCCACCGACCGACCCGAGTGGGCCTCAGAAGCACGGGGCGCTGCCGAACTCATCATCCACGGCCTCAAGGCCTGAGCGCGCGAGACCACGCTTCCGTCGGCCGGGCAGAATCCGCGTTCCACTACCGGTCACTCGAGCCCGAAGTGGCTCAGCGTTCGGCAGTCAGACCCTGACCCAAAGCGGTGAGCACCTCGTCGTTGCGGCGATAGTGAGAGAACTGGCCGATGCGGGTGCAGGTCACCAGGCCCGCCCGCTGCAGAGTCGCCATGAACTGCGACGCCGTCGACTGGGACACCCCGGCCCGCGCCTGGATGTGCTTGAGGCACACCCCCACCTCTTCGGCAAGCCTGTCCTGAGGCGGGAACGACTCGGGCTCGCTCAGCCAGCCGAGGATCGCCAACCTCGTGGGATGACCGAGAGCCTTGAAACCCGCCACCAACTGCTCGTCGGTCAACTCAACCATCTGCCCAACATATCGCAATATCGCGTTTTACCGATCATGTGGTAGCTCTTAGATCGGTAAATCACGATCTAACGATGGAGGCAACATGGCGGAGCACACAGCACTGGTCGTCGGAGCACGCGGAGTGATCGGCGGGAATCTGATCCGCCATCTCGAACAGACCGGCGAGTGGAACGTCGTCGGGCTGTCGCGGAGAGGTGGCTCTGACGAGGGACGCGTGCGCCATCGCTCGGTCGATCTGCTCGATCGCGACAGCACCGCACAGGCCCTCGGCGATCTGACAGACGTCACCCACATCTTCTACGCCGCGTACCAGGACCGGCCCACATGGGCGGAGCTCGTCGCTCCCAACCTCGCCATGCTGACCAACGTGGTCGATGCGATCGAGCCGATCGCACCTGGTCTCGAACACATCAGCCTGATGCAGGGGTACAAGGTCTACGGCGCTCATCTCGGGCCCTTCTCCACCCCCGCCAAGGAGAGCGACCCGCCCCACATGCCGCCCGAGTTCAACGTCGACCAGCAGGCCTTCCTCGAACGGCGCCAGACGGGGGCCGACTGGTCATGGTCGGCGCTTCGACCGTCGGTGGTCGCGGGCGTCGGTCTGGGCAACCCGATGAACCTCGCCATGGTCATCGCCGTCTACGCCTCCATCAGCAAGGAACT
>JGI20283J13201_100091_pt1 | contig 35695 bp, 29 predicted proteins | sample Plalitdecfosmids_FD_13201 | JGI IMG/M metagenome (IMG submission 13201)
GCCGGACGCAACGGCATTGTCGCCCGGCGAGTCGGGCAAGTCGTCCAGCCGGGAGCGGAAGCGCAAGAAGCCGCGCTGACCCCGCTGGCGTGCGGGCCGGGAGGAGGGTCCCGGTCCGCATACCCTTAGCGGGCTAGCTGCCTTTAGTGGCGGTGTTCGGGCTTGAGCTTGTAGCGGCCCTCTGCGCGGCCGTCGAACAGGCCGGCGATGGCGGGATGGTCGACCGGCTCGTCGCTGTCGTCGACCACCAGGTTCTGCTGGCTGACATAGGCGATGTAGCTCGAGTCTGCGTTCTCGGCCAGCAGGTGGTAGAAGGGCTGGTCCTTGGCCGGGCGCACGTCCTCGGGAATCGAATCGTACCATTCGTCGGAATTGGCGAAGACCGGATCGACGTCGAAGATCACTCCGCGGAAATCGAACAGGCGGTGCCGCACCACGTCGCCGATCGCGAACCGCGCCGAGGAGACGGGGGGCATGGGGACCAGAATTTCGAGGGGGAACGATAGAACAGGGGTACGCGGCATATGCCCCAATCTAATGCGCAGCGATCTTTGTACAAGGACCCGCTTGCGGACCCCGAAAGCTTGCGCTAGAGGCCGCCGCTCAATTCGACCGGCGCGGCGGTTCCTCCAAGGGATCAACGGGCTGCGCCTTGCGGAGAGGTGCCGGAGTGGTCGATCGGGGCGGTCTCGAAAACCGTTGAGCCCGCAAGGGTTCCGAGGGTTCGAATCCCTCCCTCTCCGCCACCTTTTCCCGGCACATAGTCCGGCTCCCCTTCTCCAAATCCGCGCTGCGAATTCCTGACGCTTGTGAGCGTCGGCGCTGCGTGTCAGGTATGCCCCCTAGAACAAAACAGGGAGAGGGCGCCGATGATCCGACGCGCGTTGATGCTGGCGGCGATCATGGTCGCGGGTCCGGGCATGGCACCGGCCAAACAGCAGGCCGATCGGCCGCCGATTACGGGCGTGTCACACCTGGCGATCTACGCCGCCGACCTTGGCGCGAGCGACGACTTTTATCGTCGCGTGCTCGGTGCCCGCAAAGTGGCCGATCCCGAAGATCCCAGGGGTGTGCGGTACCTTTTCAGCGAAACCCAGTTCGTCGAGGTGCTTCCGCTGCCGAAAGGCCAGGGCATGAGCCGGCTGGCGCATATCGCCTACACCACCACGGACGCGACTGCGCTGCGCCGCTACCTGCTGAACCACGGGACCAAGGGCGTGACGGCGCTGTCTAGCAGCGCGGCGGGCGAGCGGTGGTTCGCGGCGCGGGACCCGGAAGGGAACGCGGTGCACTTCGTCCAGCCGCCTGTGGCGGCGGGCGGCACCTCGACTGCCGTGAGCGGGCGCATCATCCATGTCGGACAGGTGGTGCGTGACCGCGCGTTGCAGGATGGTTTTTACCGCACGCTGCTCGGCTTCCGCCCCTATTGGTTCGGGGCGATGAAGGACGGCGCCACCGATTGGATCTCGCAACAGGTGCCCGAGGGGACCGACTGGCTGGAGTATATGATGGTCGGGCCCGGATCGACGGTGGACGAGAAGCGGGTCGACGCGCGCTTGATGGGCGTGTTCAACCACCTGTCGCTTGGCGTGGCCGACATGAAGGCTACCGTTGCCCGGTTGACCGCGGAAGGACGGCTAAGCCCGCGCCACGACGGCCCGCAGATGGGGCGCGACGGCAAGTGGCAGGCGAACCTGTATGATCCAGACGGGACGCGGGTCGAACTGATGGAGTTCCAGCCCGTGGCCGAGCCGTGCTGCTCGCCCTTCACCGCCACCAGCCCTACCAAGTAAGAGGTAAGCGCATGACCGAAGAAAGAACGGGCGTCAGCCGGCGTGACTGGCTGGGCGGCGCAGCGGCAAGTGCGGGGCTGATGCCGATGCAGGCTGCCGCGCGGCGGCTTGCCGCAAGCGATCGCGTCAACGTCGCGGTGATCGGCGCCGGGGGCATGGGTGCGCAGAACATGGCGAAACTCACCAGCCAGAATATCGTGGCGATGGCCGATGTCGATCTTGCCCATGTCGCCAAGGCGTTCGTCGACGACAAGGGCGCGGCGCGGAGCGAGTTGCAGCCACTGAAGGCCGCGTATGACCGTGCCGCGAAGTTCGCCGATTATCGGCGGATGTTCGATAGCCGGCGGGACATAGACGCGGTGGTGATCGCGACGCCCGACCATCATCACGCAGTGGCGGCCAAGATGGCGATGGAACGTGGCATCCATGTCTATGTGCAGAAGCCGCTGACCTACACCGTTCACGAGGGGCGGGTGCTGCTCGACCTGGCCAAGAGAAATCCGAAGCTGGTGACCCAGATGGGCAACCAGGGCCATTCGGGCGATGATGGGCGGCGGGTGGTGGAGCTGATCCGCGGTGGCGCGATCGGCCGCGTACGCGAGGTCCACGCCTGGACCAACCGGCCGCTATGGCCGCAGGGCGAAGCGCGGCCGGCTGCCGTGCCGAAGCCGGCCAGCCTGGACTGGGACGTGTGGCTTGGTCCAGCGGCGGTCGATTGGGGCTATCACCCCGATTACGCGCATTTCAACTGGCGCGGCTGGGTGCCGTTCGGGATCGGCTCGCTTGGCGACATGGGTGCCCATCTGGTCGACTTCCCGCTCTGGGCGCTAGAGCCGGGGCTGCCGACCCGGATCGAGACCCGGCACAGCCGCTGGGGCGGCGACGACAATATCTGGGACGGCAAGCCGCCGGCTGATCTGGGCAGCTATCCGCTGGCCAACATCACGACCTACCAGTTCGGCCGCGCCAGGCACGGTCCGCTGACGATGACCTGGTATGATGGCGGGCTGATGCCGCCAACGCCCGCAGCGATGCCGGCGAGTGCGCGGATGAACCCCGATGGCGGCGTGCTGTATGTCGGCGACCGCGGCATGCTGATGCACGAGACCTATGGGCAGAAGCCGGTATTGATCGGCGATGGCGTCGAGGCGCGCGCGGCGGCGGTGCCGGTGTCGCTGCCGCGGATCCAGGGTGGCCGCGACGGTCACGAGATGAACTGGATCCGGGCGATCCGCGGCGAAGAGGCGATCTCGTCGCCCTTCTCCACGGCGGTACCGCTGAACGAGACGATGCTGCTCGGCATGGTGGCGATGCGCGCGGACCAGCCGATCGAGTATGATGGGGCTAGCGGGAAGATCACCAACATAGCCGAGGCCAACCAGTTTCTGAGCCGCGACTATCGTCCGGGATGGGAGATATGAAGGCGACGTCCTGAGCCGTCCTGTTCTTCGGCGCTAAAGCCGAGCGCGCAGGTACGCGTCCTTGGCGGGGTTCGTTGCGCATAAGCGCGCATGCTCCGCCAGGTGTCGGCCGGTCGCCTTTCCGCGCGATCACCTCTGGTGTCACGCATCTGCCAGAAATGTGAAATGCGCGCGCAACGCCTTAGCCGCCGGACTGTAAAGACGCGGCCCTAGTCGCGCATCCAACGAGCCAGGGAGGCTCGGGGGAGAAAATAAAATGTCGCATTGTTCGCGCCTGCTTTGGGCGACGCTTTCGTTCACCACCGCCGCGCTGGGTATCGCGGGTCCGGCGAGCGCGCAGACGCAAGCCGTCGACGCGCAGCCCGCAGCACAGGCCGAGGAGCAGACCGACGAGGTCGTGGTGACCGGCACCTATGCCCGCAGCCTGGCCGCCGCGACCGAGACGAAGCGCCAGGCCGCATACGGCGTCGATTCGATCAATTCGACCGACATCGGCAAGTTCCCGACCCAGAATGTCGCCGAAGCACTGCAGCTGGTCAGCGGCGTGGCGATCACCCGCCCGCGCGGTGAGGGCCTGTATGTCAGCGTCCGCGGCCTTGGCCCGCAGTTCCAGAGCACGCTGCTGAACGGCCGAAGCGTCGCGATCAACGACCTGATCGAGAATGGCGGCGCCAATGGCCGCCAATTCCGTTTCGAGATGCTGCCCGCCGAGTTCGTGTCGCAGATCGACGTGGTGAAAACCCCGACCGCCGACATGACCGAGGGCGCGCTGGGCGGCAACATCGACGTCAAGACCTTCCACCCGCTCGATGTTGGCACCAAGACCACGCTCAACCTGCGCGGCACCTACACGACGATGACCGAGAAGGTGAAGCCGAACGCCACCGCGCTCACCAGCTACAAGAGCGCCGATGGCACCTTCGGCCTGCTCGCCGGCGGGCAATATTGGGCCAAGGAGGTCCGGAACGACCGCTGGTACCAAGCCGGCTGGAACCTGGACAAGTTCGTCTCGGCGCTCGGTCGCGGTTTCTATACGCCGACCCGCACCCGCCCCACGGTGGAGACCGAGAACCGCGAGCGGCTGTCGGGCCTGGTCTCGGCCCAGTGGCAGCCCACGCCCGAGCTGCAGACCACGCTGGACGTGCTCGCGACGCGGCTGGACGTCGCCTATGACGAATATGGCCTCGACATCTATCCCGACGATCCCGGCACCACGATCGTACCCGGATCGGTCAAGCTGGACGGCGACACCGTGGTCGGCGCGACGATCAACAATGTCCGCTTCATGGGCACCCGCGAATACAGCCTCAACCGCCACGACCTGCTGACCGTCGGGCTGAAGCAGAGCTGGAAGCCCGAGGGCTGGGACATCTCGGCGAACGTCAACTGGTCGTACGCGCACAGCTTCCACCCGAGCTACGACGTCGGCACGGTGCGCAGCCGCATCCAGTTCTTTGCGCCGCTGACCTATGACGCGTCGGGCGGGTACAAGGTGATCCCGACCTTCACCACCCCGGCCGATCCGACCAATCCGGCGAACTTCGTGCTCTACCCGTTCAACATCGCGCCCAAGAACAGCAAGGACTGGGACACCTTTGCCCGCCTGGATGTCGGGCACGAGATGGACGGTTTCCTGAGCAAGATCGCCGCGGGCGGCGAGTATCACCGGCGCAAGCGCGATTACCGGCGCCGCGACTTCACCGTCGATCCGGGCAAGGTGCCGCTGAACACCTTCGCGCCGAACGGCTATGAAGCGATGCCCTATGACGACTTCCTGGACGGCGTGTCGGGCAATGCGCCGCGCAACTGGCTGGTACCGATCACCAGCGCGTTCTACGACAAGCTGTTCACCAGCGCGGTGGCGAACGCGCCGCTGAGCGCGGGCGATCTGCGCGCGTCGTACATCGTCACGGAGAAGACCGCGGGCGGCTATGTCCGCGCCGATTACGCGCTTCCGCTGGGCAGCGTGGACGTGACCGGCAATGTCGGCGTGCGCTATGTCCACACCGATCAGGTGGCGAGCGGCACGCTGACCATCGGCACCGCGCCGACGCCGGCCAGCTTCCCGCAGACCTTCAACAACTGGCTCCCCAGCTTCAACCTGCGCGCCGAGCTGAGCCCGACGCTGGTCGCCCGCCTGGCCGCCAGCCGCGTGCTGACCCGCCCGAACGTGACGCAGAGCGCGCCGCAGATCAGCGTCTCGACCGACGCGCCGACCGCCAGCGGTGGCAATCCCGAGCTGAAGCCGTTCCTCGCCACCCAGTTCGACGGGTCGCTGGAATGGTATTTCAGCCGCAAGGGATCGCTGACCGGTGCGCTGTTCTACAAGGCGATGGACGATTACATCACCGCGCAGAACATCAACGTCGAGATACCGGGCCGCGGCACCATCCTGCTGAGCACCCAGGTCAATGGCGGCGATGCCAAGGTCTATGGCGCCGAAGCCGCGTACAACCAAGTGTTCGACTTCCTGCCAGCGCCGTTCGATGGGCTGGGCGTGCAGGCTTCGTATACCCACACCTCGGTCAAGGCGAGCTACACCGCCGGCGCGCGCCCCATCAAGGACGAGCTGATCGGCCTGTCGAAGAACAGCTTCAACATGGTCGGCTTCTATGACTACGGCCCGTTCTCGGCGCGGCTGTCTTATGTGTGGCGCGACAAATATCTGGCCGGCACCGGCAGCACGACCCAGGCACCGAACTATATCGACGCATTCGGCTCGCTGGACGGCAATTTGTCGTTCCGCGTGACCGACAAGACGATGCTCAGCCTAGAGGCGATCAACATCGCCGGTGCGCGCCAGTACAGCTACAACGACAGCGAAGTGCGCTTTGGCGAGATCCATTATTGGGGCCGCACCATCCTGTTCGGAATTCGCACCGAATTCTGAGCGGGCCTGAGACGATGCTGGGCATGGGCGGCTGACGTAGAAGCCGCCCGTGCCGCTACACGGTTGGGGTGAAGCCGCCATGGGTGCCGGTCGCCCATGGCGGGACCCTGATCATGATCGCGTCGAACAGCTGCGACGCCAGATGGCCGCTCAGCCAGGCGTGGAGATGCGCGAGCGGCTGGGCGTCGAACCAGGCGCGGTCCACCGCTGCGAATTGGCGCACGAACGGCATGACCGCGGCGTCCGCGAGCCCGCGGGTGGTGCCGCACAGCTGGCCGCCGCTGGCCAGCCGATCGTCGAGGTGGCGCAGGAACGCCGATCCCAGGTCGCGATGGGCCAGGGCGTCGACGTCGTAGCGCTCGGGATATTTGTACCGGTCCAGCGCGTGCTTGAACGCGCTGTCGTTGGTGGCGATCAGCGCCGGGTCGTCGCGCGCGAGCCATGCTTCGGGATCCCGCTGCGCGAGGGCCCAGCGCATGATGTCGATGCTCTGGTCCAGCACTGTGCCGTCGGGCAGGACGAGGACCGGCACGGTGCCCTTTGGCGAGGCGGCCAGCATCGCCGCGGGCTTCGCGCGCAGGGTCACTTCGCGCAGTTCGCAGCGGGTGCCGCTTACCGCCAGCGCCAGCCGCGCCCGCATGGCATAGGGGCAACGGCGGAAGCTGTAGAGGATCGGGTCGGACGGCGCGGTCAGGGCTGCACCGCGCCGATATGCGCCTGGCCCTGCGCGGCGGCGCGCACCTCCTGCCGGTGGCGCTCGCGATAGGAGGCGCGTTGTTCCTCGGTGCGCTCGGCGTGGCAGGCCGCACAGCTCACGCCCGCTTCGTAGAGCGGCGAGGCGAGGTCCTGCTGGCTGACCGGGCGGCGGCAGGCACGGCAGAGTTCGTGGCTGCCCTGCGCAAGGCCGTGGCCGATGGCGACGCGCTGATCGAACACGAAGCACTCGCCCTCCCACAGGCTCTCCGCCTCGGGCACGGTTTCCAGATATTTCAGGATGCCGCCCTGGAGATGGTACACGCTCTCGACACCTTCCTGCTTGAGGAACGCGGTCGACTTTTCGCAGCGGATGCCGCCGGTACAGAACATCGCGACCTTTGGCTGCTTGCCCGCGCCGAGCAGCCGTTCGCGCTCGCGGCGAAACCATTGCGGAAAGTCGCGGAAGGTGGCGGTCTTTGGATCGACCGCACCCTGGAAGGTGCCGATCGCGACTTCGTAGTCGTTGCGGGTGTCGATCAGGATGGTGTCGGGATCCGAGATCAGCGCGTTCCACTGCGCAGGCTCGACATAGGTCCCGGCACTCGCGCGCGGATCGATGCCCGGCTCGCCCATCGTGACGATCTCGCGCTTTAGACGCACCTTCATCCGGTGGAAGGGCATGGCGGGCGCGGTCGAGAACTTGACGTCGAGGCCGGCGCAGTCGGGCAGGCCGCGGATGTGATCGAGGACGGCGGAAATCCCCTCGTCCGGGCCGGCGATCGTGCCGTTGATGCCCTCTGGCGCAAGCAGCAGCGTGCCGCGAACCCCCTGCTGGCGGCACAGGCGCTCGAGCGGGCCGCGGATGCTGGCGCAATCGTCGAAGTGAGTGAACCGGTACAAGGCGGCGACGCGCACCGGCGCGGGGAGGGGGGAAACGGGACGATCCATCACATGCTCCATAGCGGCGAGTTGCGGGCGCGTCAGCAAACGGCTTGGCATCCAGGCGGGCGCGTTGCACGGTTGCGCAAACTTGCTGGGGAGAGATGGGGTGGGGACGGCGAAGCGAACAGGCCTGGTACTCGCGGCGGCGCTGCTCACCGCAGCGGCTCCCGTGCCGAAGACCGACCCGGCTGGCCGGATATTGGCGCCTCGCGCGGCGCCGGGCGAAGCCGTGCGCCCGTATGTGCGAGTCGATGCGCCGACCATCGTCCTGCGCCACGTGCGGGTCATCGACGGCACCGGCGCGCCGGCGCAGATGGACCGGACCTTGGTGATCGAGAACGGGCGGATCGCGGCGATCGGTGGGCCTGAACTGGCGGCGCCGGCGGGTGCGACCGTGCTCGACCTGGAGGGGCGCAGCGTCATGCCGGGCATCGTCGGCATGCACGACCACCTGTACTACATCGCGCGGCCGGGACTCGATTCGGATGGGCATGCGCATGGCCCAAGCCCGCTGGTGCCGCAGATGACCTTTTCATCCCCGCGCATGTACCTGGCGGCGGGCGTCACGACGATCCGCACCGCCGGCAGCGTCGAGCCCTATGCCGATCTCAACCTGAAGGGACAGATCGACGCCGGCGCGGTGCCCGGGCCGCACATGGACGTGACCGCGCCGTATCTGGAGGGGCCGGGTAGCCCGTTCGTCCAGATGCACCTGTTGCGCGACGCAGCCGATGCACGGCGGTTCGTGGCATTCTGGGCAGACCAGGGCGCGACGTCGTTCAAGGCATATATGAACATCACCCGCGCCCAGCTTCGCGCGGCGATCGACGAAGCGCATCGGCATGGCATGAAGATCACCGGCCATCTCTGCTCAGTGACCTACCCGGAAGCCGCGGCGCTGGGCATCGACAATCTGGAGCATGGCTTCTGGGTGAATACCCAGAACGATCCCGGGAAGGCGCCGGACAAGTGCCCGGCCACCGTCGGCGCGCCGACCCTGGCGGGCATGGATCCGGACGGTCCGGACGCGAAGGACCTCATCGCCAGACTAATCGCCGCAAAGGTGGCGGTCACTTCGACACTGCCCGTGTTCGAGCCGAGTTCTGCGCGCTATCGTCCGCTCTCTCCCAAGATGCTCGAGACGCTGAGCCCGCAGGCGCGCAACGATTACCTGTATCTGCGAACCCAGGCGCTGAGTGCCGCGCCCGAGCGCAAGGCGGCACGAGCGGCACTCTGGGCCAACGAGCTGCGCATGGAGCGCGCCTTCGTGGCGGCCGGCGGGCTGCTGATCGCGGGGCCGGACCCGACCGGCGCGGGCAACGTGCTGCCCGGATTCGGAGACCAGCGCGCCGTGGAGCTTCTGGTCGACGCCGGGTTTACGCCGCTGGAGGCGATCCGCATCGGCACGCTTAACGGCGCGACCTATCTGGGGCTGGCGGACCGGATCGGGTCGATCGCGGTGGGCAAGAACGCCGATCTCGTCGTGGTGGAGGGCGATCCCTCGACGCGCATCGACGACATCGAGAAGGTCGAGATCGTGTTCAAGGACGGGGTGGGCTTCGACAGCGGCAGGCTGCTGGACGCGGTTCGTGGACGGTACGGGCAATATTGAGCAGGCGCTCAGCCTAATCCACTAGGATCGCTGGCACTTCCGCAACGCTGCGGTTAGCGTCGGCGTCATGCGTATCCTTCCTTTCGCCACGCTCCTCGCCTGTGCGGCACCGCTTGCGGCCCAGAACAGCCCGTCGCCGATCCAGGCCGACGCGATAAAGGAGGATGTGCGGGTCCTCTCTTCGGACGCGTTTCAGGGGCGTGGTCCAGGCGAACGCGGCGAAACGGTCACGCTTGCCTATCTGAAGCAGCAGTTTGAGGCGGCGGGGCTGCAACCCGGCGGGCCCAACGGTTCCTGGTTCCAGGAGGTGCCGCTTATCCGCATGGACAAGGATGCCGTCGCGTTCGACGTCACTGTCGGCGGAGAGCGGGTGCCGACCGCCCGCGCGCGCGACTGGTCGATCGGCGCGTCGCACGAGGGCAGCGCCCGGGTGCAGGACGCGCCGATCGTGTTCGCGGGCTTCGGCATCAGCGCGCCGGAACTCGGCTGGGACGATTATGCGGGCGCCGACCTTCGCGGCAAGGTGGTGCTGATCCTGCCGAACGACCCGGACTATGACCAGCCCAGCGGGCCCTTCGGCGGACGGCAGCGGAGCCGCTATGCCGGGGGGAAGGCCGCCGCGGCATTTGCGCGCGGCGCCGCGGCCGTGCTGACCGTCCACCGCGAAGCGCTGACGAGCTGGCCGTGGCAGCAGGTGTGGAATTCGGACCCGAACGCCACGTTCCGCCTGGCCTCCGCGCCGGCCCCGACCGGACCGGCACGGCTGACCGGATATATTACGAGCGACCTTGCCGCCCAGTTGATGTCACGCGCCGGGCTGGACCTGGAGGCGCTGATCCGGGCGGCGAAACAGCCCGGCTTCAAGCCGGTTGCGATTCCCGGCGCGGCGCTGACCGCGTCGGCAACGGTGACCGCGACGCCGATGACCACCCGCAACATCATCGCGCGTCTGGACGGAACGACCCGCGCAAGGGAGACGGTGGTGTTCGGGGCGCATTGGGACGCGTACGGCATTGGCCCCGCAGACGCCGGAGGCGCCCGCATCCGCAACGGCGCGATCGACAACGCAGTCGGCACCGCAACGCTGCTCGACGTGGCGCGCAGCTTCGCCCGCGGAGCCAGGCCGCAGCGCACGCTGTTGTTCATCGGCTATACCTCCGAGGAGGATGGGCTGCTTGGCGCCTATCACTATGTCGCCAATCCGGTGCGCCCGCTCGAGACCACGGCGGCGGTGTTCAACCTCGATCCGCATCTCGCGCTGCCCGCGACAAAGTCGGTGGAGCTGATCGGCGCGGGCCGCGTCGACCTGGAAGACGATCTGGCCCGGCTGGCAGCCGCACAGGGGCGCCGCATCGAGCCGGAGATCGCGCCGGAGGCCGGCTGGTACCAGCGATCGGACCATTATGCCTTCGCGCAGGCTGGCGTGCCGAGCCTGTACTTCCGGGCGGGGCGCGAGCTGACGAGCGGTGGGCGTGCCGACGACGTCGTCCAACAGTATAACGCGCAATGTTATCATCAGCGCTGCGACGAGTTCCAGGAGGGCTGGGACATGGCCGCGGCCGCGCAGGACGGCGCGCTGGTCTATGCGCTCGCGCTGGAGCTCGCGAACAGCGGGCGCTGGCCGCAATGGCGCTCCGGCAGTGATTTCGCCGTCGCGCGTGACAAGAGCAAGGCGGCGCGGCGCTAGGGGGGCGGTGCCGGTTCGTCGGCGAGGGCCGGGGCCGGGTGCTGCGGAGTGGGGCGTGCGGGCTTGCGCCTCAGGCTGATCCGCAACTGGACCCCGGCCTTTGTCAGGGAGCTGTTTTGGTCTGATGTTTTAGCGATGCGGGGCAGGCCTCACCCGGCGGGGCCGCTTCCTATTGGATGGCGACGGGACGCAGTTTGCTTCCCGGTTTCCAGCTTGGAGCAGGGGCCTGATCGGCCACTCGTTCGACCAGCGAGAAGAAGAAGCGGTTGAAGTCGCGCGCCGCCTTCCAGTCGATGAACTGCTTCGAGTCGTCCTGGGGACGGTGATAGCCGGTGCGGTACCATTGCCGGTAGGTGCGTTCGCTCGGCGTGCCAGGACGATATCCGAAGACGAAGGCAGTCGCCGGGATGCCGGCCTGGAGGAACGGCCACTGGTCGGCGCGGCGCAGCAGATTGCGCGCGGGCTCCGGATCGTGCTGCACGGCGACGCCCATCGACGCGGCCACTGCCCGCGCATCGTCACCCAGGCTGGTGTCGTCCAGCGCGTGGACGGTCAGCAGTTCGAGCGGGAAGATCGGCCGCAACTGGTCGAGGTTGATGTTGGCGGCGATGCCCGACTTCGCCACGGTGGGGTTCTGGACGAACCAGCGCGAGCCGAGCAGGCCCTTTTCCTCGCCGGTGAAGGCCGCGAACAGGATCGGCCGGCGAAAGCCTTGCCCGTGCCGCGCCTTGGCTAGCTGGACCAGCAGCGCGACATAGGCGGCATCGTCGAGCGTGCCGTTGTACATCCCGTCACCGCCCACGGGCTCTCCGGGGCCGTAGCCGTCGAGATGCGCGGACAGCACGATCGCCTGGTCGGCCATGGCGGGATCGGTGCCGGGCAGCATAGCAAGCACATTGGGCGAAGCGAGGTCTCTCTCGCGCAGCGTGAAGCTGGCTGCGAGCGCTCCCGGGACTTCGAAGCGCGGGAGCGGTTTCCCGGCGCTGCCCGCGGCGATCAGCGCGCGTGCGTCCTGCCCGCTGCCGGCGATCAGGCTGGTCAACGCGTCGGCGTTCAGCGTCATCCGCAGCATCACATCGGGGGCTGGCGGCGAACCGGCGAGCCAGACGGCGCGGGCATAGGCGAACGGCCAGCGCGGCGGCTCGACCGTGAAGCCCGGATCCGAAATCGTGATGATGCCGGCGGCACCGGCGGCCTTTGCCGCGGCGGCGCGGTCGGCGGCCGATGGCAGGCCGTCGCGGTTCACGCCATGACAAATGACGATCTTGCCCGTCACCGCGCCGAGGGTGTCCGCCGCGCAATAGCCGGCATAGACCAGCGGGGCCGAGAGCTGGGTGGGCATCGCCGGGGTCGGCTGGACCGTGAAGTCGTGGAGGAACCGCAGGGGCTTGCCCGCGGCGGTGACCCGAGCGGAGGCGATCGCCAACTCGTGCATGGGCACTGACTGGAACCAGGACCCGCCGGACCCGGCCGGCTTCAGTCCCGCCGCCGCGAACTGACGGGCCACCAGCCGCGCGGCGCGGTCATACCCGGGGGAGCCGGTGTCGCGGCCTTCCATCGCATCGCTCGACAGCTCCGATGCGAGTGCCCACCAGGCGCGGGTTTCAGGGTCGGGCGCCCTGGTCACCGGCGCCGCGCTTGCGCTTGCCGCCGCCAAAGCCAGACCCGTCACTACCCGGCCGATCATCCGTCTGCTCCGTATCCTGGCGACGCGGCGCTGCCGTAGCGCACGCTTGCGGAGGGGGTTGTGCCCGACGTGTGGCGCGAAGTCGACGGGTGGGCGTGGGAGCCCGGTCACGCCCCCACGCCGGGACACGGTTCAGCGGCGGTCTTCCGTCACGCGGTGACCGTCGCCGGCGCGTAGTCCATCGCCTCCAGGTCAGTGATCAGGCCGGGGCCGGTCGGCTCCCAGCCAAGCTGCGCGCGCGTCCAGGCGCTTGATGCGCGCATGTCGAGCCCGGCGAAGAGCGCGAACCAGCCGAGCTGTTCCTGCGCCTGCGCCGGGGACAGCGAGACCGCGGCAAGTCCGAGCCCCCTGGCGACGATATCGGCAATGGTGCGTGCGGAGATGCCATCCTCGGCGACGGCGTGGTAGCGGGCGCCTTTCTCACCGTGGTCGAGCGCGAGGGCGTAGAGCCGCGCCACGTCGAGCACATGCGCCGCCGACCAGCGGTTGGCGCCGTCGCCGACATAGGCCACGACGCCCTTCTCTCGCGAGAGTTCGATGAACGGCGAGATCAGGCCCTGTTTGACGGTGTCGTGAACCTGCGGAAGCCGGACCACGCGCACATCCACGCCCGCCTGCAACAGGGCGTTGCCGGCCTGTTCGGACGCGATCCGCGGATTGGGGTAATCGGCCGCGAAAATATCCTCCCGCGCAAGCTGTCCCGGGCCGGCATTGCCCATTCCGGTGCCGGAGGTGATGAGCAGCGGACGATCGGAGCCCTGGAGCACACCGCCAAGCGCTTCGATGACTCGCCGGTCCTTTTCGCAGTTGGCGACGAAGTTGGTGAATTCGTGATCGAAGGCGGTGTGGATCACGGCATCGGCCTTTTCCGCGCCGGCGCGCAGGGTGGCGAGATCCTCAAGCGTGCCGCGATGCACCTCGGCGCCCGCAGCTTCCAGCGAGCGTGCGCCGGCGTCCGACCGCGTCAGCCCGATCACGTGATGCCCGGCTGCCAGCAGCTCGGGCAGAATGCGCGAGCCGATGAAGCCGGTCGCCCCTGTCAAAAATACGCGCATGAAAGTCTCCGACGTTGTTCGGAGTCGACGATCGGACTAGATCTGATCCTGTTAAAGTAGTGACCGTATCATGGTATAAACTGCAACAGGATCGGTATGGTGCTCCAGACAGACAATCCGCTCGGCACCTTCCTGCGCGATCGCCGGGCGCGGATGGATCCGGCGGCGTTCGGGTTCAGCGGGGGACGCCGACGTACCCCCGGGCTGCGGCGCGAGGAGGTGGCGCAGCGGGCGAACATCTCACCGACCTGGTACACCTGGCTGGAGCAGGGCAGGGGCGGCGCGCCTTCCGCGGATGTTCTCAACCGCATCGCCGCCGGGCTGATGCTGACCGAGCCGGAGCGCGAGCATCTTTTCGTCCTGGGCCTGGGGCGACCGCCCGAGGTGACCTACAAGGGCTCGGACGAAATCACGCCGCGGCTGCAGCGGGTGCTGGACGCGCTGGTGGTCAGTCCGGCGATCATCAAGACCGCCACCTGGGATGTGGTGGCGTGGAACGCGGCGGCGGCGGCACTCCTGACCGACTATGGCAAGCTTCCGCGCGAGCAGCGCAATATCCTGCGGCTGATGTTCACCAACGCGCGGATCAGGGCGGCGCAGGAGGACTGGCTGAGTGTCGCGCGCTATGTCGTGGGCGCGTTTCGCGCCGACGCAGCGCGTGCCGGCGCGGGGGCGGACATCGCGCATCTGGTCGAGGAACTGTCGAGGCTCAGCCCCGAGTTCGAGGCGCTGTGGCGCGACAACGACGTGGCCGGGCACGCCGACGGACTGAAGCGGCTCCACCACCCCGAGCATGGGCTGATCGAGCTCGAATTCTCGGCCTTCTCGGTCGATGGGCGTCCCGACCTGGGGATGATCGTCTACAATCCAGCCTCTGCGGAAACGGAGAGGCGGATCCGGTTGTTGATGGCGGCGGTTGGCGGAGAAGCGTAGCGCGCTTGATGGCACAGGCTCCCGGCGGTGGACCTGGGGCATGAAGTCGCTAGAGGAGCGGCATGCGTTCCACTCCGATCCGTTTCGTACTTGCCGCCAGCCTGTTGGCGCCGGCGCTTTTCGCACCAGCGTCGCTCGCCAAGCCCGCTCCGGTCGCTGCGCTCGAGGCCTGGCTGAAGCAGCCCGAGGCAGCGCGGCGGCTGGATGATCCGGCGCTTGCGCGTCCGCTGACCCGCGCGCAGGCGGACCAAGCGATCGCTCTGCTGGGCGCGGCGCGTATGCGCTCGATCAGCGGGGCGGCGGCAGCGGCGATCGCCGCCAAGCAGATCACGATCGGCGACAAGACGCTTAAATGGGAGAGCAAGCGCTTCGGCGACGCGGCACCGGGCAAGCGCAGCCTCTGGATCTCGATGCACGGCGGCGGCAACGCGTCGGCAGCGGTGAACGACCAGCAGTGGCGGAATCAGATCCGCCTCTACGAACCGGCCGAAGGCATTTACCTGGCGCCGCGCGCGCCGACCGATACCTGGAACCTGTGGCATGAGGGGCATATCGACCCGCTGTTCCAGCAACTGATCGACGCGCAGGTGGCGGTGAACGGCGTCGATCCGAACCGCGTCTATCTGATGGGCTATTCGGCCGGCGGCGACGGCGTGTGGCAGCTGGCGCCGCGAATGGCCGACCGCTTCGCCGCCGCGGCGATGATGGCGGGTCACCCGAACGATGGGTCGCTTCTGGGCCTGCGCAACCTGCCTTTCGCGATCTTCATGGGCGGCGCCGACGGCGCCTATGACCGCAACCGGATCGCGGCGGAGAAGACCGTTGCGCTGGATCGCCTGAAAGCGGCCGATCCCGGCGGCTATTCCCACATGTCGCGGATCTATCCGGGCCTGCCGCACTGGATGAACCGCAAGGATGCCGAGGCGCTGCCGTGGATGGCGGGCTTTACCCGCGATCCGTGGCCCAAGCGCATCGTGTGGGAACAGGACGACGTGCTCCATGACCGCTTCTATTGGCTGGAGATCCCCGCAGGGGCAGCCAAGGCGGGAGATACGATGACCGCCGTCGTCGAGGGGCAGACGATCACGCTGACGGGAGCGGTTCCGGCGGGCACGATGCTGCGTCTCTCCGACCGCCTGATCGACCTCGATCGCCCGCTTCGCGTGATCGTGAACGGGAAGGCGGCCTATTCGGGCAAGGTTGCCCGGACGGCGCGCGCGGTGGAGCAGTCGCTGCTGGAGCGGGCCGACCCGGCCTCTGCCGCGACGGCGCTGCTGACGCTTCGCTAAAGGCCGGCGCCTAACGTTTGATAGCGGTCTACCCTTTGAAGAACGGGCATTTTCGCGGTACTTGCGCGAGGCTTATTCGGGAAATCGCATGCTCCGTCGCGTTCTGGCCGTGTTCGAACCCTTCATCCTCGCGTTGCTCGGGACCGTGCTGCTCGCGTCGTTCCTGCCGGCACGCGGATTTGCCGCGTCGGTGTTCGATGTGCTGACGACGGCGGGCATCGTGCTGCTGTTCTTCCTGCACGGTGCCAAGCTCTCGCGCCAGGCGCTGATCGACGGCGCGCGCAACTGGCGGCTGCACCTTGCGGTGCTCGCCATCACCTTCGTGCTGTTTCCGTTGCTCGGCCTGGGCCTGGTATCGTTGCCGCTGCTGCAGGGGCCGATCGCGGCGGGCTTGCTGTTCCTGACGCTGTTGCCCTCCACGGTGCAGTCGTCGATCGCCTTCACTGCGATCGCGCGCGGCAACGTGGCGGCGGCGGTGTGCAGCGCTTCCTTTTCAAACCTGCTCGGCATCTTCGTTACGCCCGCGCTGGTAGCGCTGCTGATGACCGCGCCCGGCGCATCGGGCGGTATCTCCATCGAGTCCGTCGAGACGATCGCGCTCCAGCTGCTGCTGCCGTTCCTGCTTGGCCACGGGCTGCGGCCGTGGCTTGGCGGGTTCGTCTCACGACAGAAGAAGCTGGTGACGATGGTGGATCGCGGTTCGATCCTGCTGGTCGTCTACACCGCCTTCAGCGCCGCCGTCGTCGAAGGATTGTGGCAGCGCGTGTCGGGCGAGACCATGGCATTGCTGGTGCTGGTCTGCTGCGTGCTGCTGGGCGTCGTGCTGCTGGTCACCTATGCGGCGGGGCGTTTGTTCGGGTTCGATCGGGCGGACGCGATCGTGCTGCTGTTCTGCGGCTCGAAGAAGAGCCTGGCATCGGGCGTTCCGATGGCGGGGGTGCTGTTCCCCGCGGCACAAGTGGGCGCGGTGATCCTGCCGGTGATGATCTTTCACCAGATCCAGTTGATCGCCTGCGCCGTCATCGCGCGGCGGTATTCGGAACACGTCGCCGGGGAGGGCGCGTAGGCCCGCGCCTCAGCCGCCGCTGCCCAGGATGTTGATCGTGAAGGCGATCACGCCGAGGTTGAACACGAACGCTGCGAAGCAATGGACGATCGAAACGATCCGCACCTCGGTGGCTGTGATCTCGACGTCGGAGGTCTGGAAGGTCATGCCCAGCGTGAAGCTGAAATAGATGAATTCCCAATAGCCAGGCTCGTCGATGTCGGGAAAGCGGAGCCCGCCGCGATCGCCGCGACGGCCCTTCGGCTTCAAGTAGAAGATGTGCGCATAGTGCAGCGCGTAGACCATGTTCGCGAACAGCCAGGCCAGCAGCAAGGTGCCGACGATCAGCGCCACCGACAGTGGCTTCGACCCGGCCTTGTCGGCCAGCTCCGATCCCACCGCGACCAGCACGACCAGATTGACCGCCACGCTGATGATGAGCAGCGCGGCCCGGTTGGCGTCGTTATCCGCCGCCGTGTGGCGCATGTCGTTGGGCTTCAGCCGGATAAGGGCGGGCAGCGTGGCGACGAAGGCGAGCGTGGCGAGATCGAACGCCGCCATGATCCCGTGTCGCCACCCGGCCAGCGGCATCAGTCCCGCGCAGGCGGCGGCCAGTACCGCCCCGAACAGGATGAAGCGCCATGGCGCGATCGTCTTTCCCAGGGTCCTGCCGATCGCCATGCGCCAGCCCTAGCGCGTTCCGGCCATGCGATCCACAATGCGGCTTCTAAGCGTCCGCGCCTTTGCTCGAGGGGACATCGCAGCAGAGCGCGACCAGCCCCGCCACTGCAAGGATCGCGGCACTTCCCAGAAATTCGATACGCGGACCGAACGCGTCATAGGCAAGGCCGCCAAGCGTCGCGCCGGACATGATCGCCAGCTGGACGACCGCCACCATGAGCCCGCCGCCAGCCTCGGCATGGTCGGGTGCGGCGCGCGTTACCCAGGTCCACCAGGCGACCGGGGCGGCGGTGCCCACCAGACCCCATAGCGCGAGCAGCCCGGCAACGATCCAAAGCGAGCTTCCGAAGACCGCAAGGCCGATAGCGGTCAGCGCCATGATCGCCGGAAGTGCCGCCAGCAGCAGGTGCAGCCGCGCGCCGATGAGCCGTCCGATCAGCGTCGTTCCGACGAAGCCGGAGACGCCGACCACCAGCAGCAAGGTGGACAACACGCCCAGGCTCGCCCCGGTGACCTGTTCCAGGAACGGCCGCAAATAGGTGTAGAGCGCAAATTGCCCCATGAAGAGCAGCGCCGCGCCGCCAAGACCGACCAGCACCGCCTTGCGCCGGAGCAGCGCCGCCATGCCGCTGTTCCCGGTGCGCGGCTCCGCTGCCAATCGCGGCAGCGAGAACGCCTGCCAGAGCGTAGCGGCGACCGCGAGCGGCACCACGCAGAAGAACGCGCCGCGCCAGCCGATCAGTCCACCCAGGAAGCTGCCGAGCGGCGCCCCCACGACGGTTGCGATCGCATTGCCGCCGTTGAGCACCGCCAGCGCCCGGGGCACCGAGTCTGCGGGCACCAGCCGCATCACGATCGCCGCCGACATCGACCAGAAGCCGCCGATCGCGATGCCCAGGATTGCGCGTCCCAGCATCAGCACCGCGTAATTGGGCGCGAACGCCACTACCCCGCCGGACAGGATCAGCAGCGCCGTCAGGCCTAGCAGCACTAAGCGCCGGTCGACCCCGCCGATGAGCCTCCCGATCGACAGGCTGGCGACCATCGCGAACAGGCCCGAAATCGCGATCGCCTGCCCGGCCTGCCCCTCGCTCAACTGGAGTTCGCGCGCGATCGGGCTCAGCAGGCTGACCGGCATGAACTCCGAGGCGACCAGCACGAAGGTGCACAGCGTCATGGCATAGACCGCCCCCCATGCCGGCAGTGCCGGCACGGGGTTCACGCGAACCGTCTCGATCGAGGAAATGCTGGTCACCGCGGCGGTCCTCAGCCGGCGATGGTCGCGATGTCGATGACGAAGCGATACTTCACGTCGCTGCGCTGCATCCGCTCGAACGCTTCGTCGATTCCCTGCGCGGCGATCATCTCGATCTCAGAGACGATCCCGTGCTCGGCGCAGAAATCGAGCATCTCCTGGGTTTCGGCGATGCCGCCGATCAGCGATCCGGCAATCGTGCGCCGGCGGAAGATCAGCGACGACACCGTGGGCGTGGGATGCGGATGCTCGGGCACGCCGACCAGCGTCAACGTGCCGTCGCGCTTGAGCAGCGCAGTGAACGCGTCGAGATCGTGGCTTGCCGCCACGGTGTCGAGGATGAAGTCGAAGCTGTTGGCATGCGCCGCCATCTCGTCGGGGTTGCGCGATACCACGACCTCGTCTGCACCGAGTGCCTTGGCATCCTCGCGCTTGTTCTCGGAGGTGGTGAAGGCGACGACATGGGCGCCGAGCGCGTGCGCCAGCTTCACGCCCATATGGCCTAGGCCGCCGATCCCGACGATGCCTACCTTCTTGCCCGGACCGACCTGCCAATGGCGCAGCGGCGACCAGGTGGTGATGCCCGCGCACAGCAGCGGGGCGACCGCGGCAAGCTGATCCTCGCCATGCCGCACCTTCAGCACGAACTTGTCGTCGACCACGATGCGCTGCGAATAGCCGCCCAGGGTGTGGCCCGGCGCGTCCGCGGTGGGAAAGTTATAGGTACCGGTGAAGCCATTCTCGCAATATTGCTCCAGCCCCTCGTCGCACGAGGCGCAATGCTGGCAGCTGTCGACCATGCAGCCCACGCCAACCGTGTCCCCGACCTGGAAGCGGGTGACCTCGCCCCCGATGGCGCTCACGCGGCCGACGATCTCGTGGCCGGGGACGCACGGATAGATGGTGCCACCCCATTCCGAGCGGACCTGATGAAGGTCCGAGTGGCAGACACCGCAAAAGGCGATGTCGATCTGGACGTCGTGCGCGGCGGGGGCTCGGCGCTCAATGGTGATGGGCTCGAGCGGCTTGTCGGCGGCGTGCGCGCCATAGGCGATGGTTGCCATGGGAGTTCCTTTTCTGAAGATCTGGGAGGGCCGTGGTGCCGGGCTACATCGTGTAGCCGGGCGGTTTGTAGAGCCGCTCGGGCCGGGCGGTGATGGAGCGATAGAGCTGCGGCCAGTCGGCGGGATCGACATCCTCGATCGACACCGACACCGCGTCTCGGACGAGCCGTTGCTCTCCATCACCGCCTTGGCCAGCGCGTCGGCGATACGCGCCTTTTCCGCATCGGAACGGCCGGCATAGAGCTGAAGCGTTACATGCGGCACCGGATCAGTCCTGCGCCGGCCCGGCGAGATATTGCGCGTCGGTGACATGCTCCATCCACTCGACCATCTTGCCATCCTGCGCTTCCTGGACGGCGATGTGGGTCATCGCGGTGGTCGGGGACGCGCCATGCCAATGGCGATGGCCGGGCGGGCACCAGAGGACGTCGCCGGCGCGGATCTCGACGATCGGTTCGCCTTCGCACTGGGTCCAGCCCATGCCCGAGGTGACGATCAGCGTCTGGCCGAGCGGATGGGTGTGCCAGGCGGTGCGCGCGCCGGGCTCGAACGTAACGCTCGCCGCGCCGTGGCGGGCGGGTGCCGGTGCGGTGTTGAGCGGGTCGATCCGCACGGTGCCGGTGAACCAGTCCGCCGGGCCCTTTTGCGAAGGCTGCGATCCGCTGCGTTGAATCTTCATGACGTGCTCCTGCTTGGATGCCTGGGCGTTCGCCGCACTGGGTGCGGCCAGCATCGCGGCCAGGATGAGAATGCCCTTCATGCTCGTCTCCGCCGTTGGTGCTGCGATGGAGACGACATAGCGGTGGCAAACTGTGGGCATTAGCCGCTATGATCTGCATGCAGTTGTGAGTGGGGTTCAACAATGGATCGGCGGCATCTGGCCGAGCTTTCTTCCTTCCTGACCGTGGCGCGGGAGCGCAGCTTCACCCGCGCCGCCGCACAGGTGGGGGTGACGCCGTCGCTGAGCCACAGCATGCGGGCGCTGGAGGAGCGGCTGGGCGTGCGGCTGCTCAACCGCATGACGCGCAGCGTGACGCCGACCGATGCCGGCGAACGGCTGTTGCTGTCGCTGGCGCCGCGCTTTGCCGAGATCGAAGCCGAAGTGGCGGCGCTCAGCGCGCTGCGCGACAAGCCGGCGGGCACGGTGCGGATCAATGCCGACGAACATTCGATGACGACGGTGCTGTGGCCGGCGCTGCAGCCGGTGCTCAAGGACTATCCCGACATCCAGATCGAGATATCGACCGACTATCGGCTCACCGACATCGTCGCCGAGCGGTTCGATGCCGGGGTGCGGTTTGGGGAGATCATCGCCAAGGACATGATCGCCGTTCCGATCGGCCCCGACGCGCGGATGATCGCAGTGGCCTCGCCGGACTATTTCGCCGCGCATGGCCGCCCGGGAACGCTGGAGGACCTGACCGCGCACAATTGCATCAACCTGCGCCTGCCGACCTATGGTGGGCTCTATGCATGGGAGTTCGAGCAGGACGGGCGCGAGCGGCACGTGCGGGTGGACGGGCAGCTGACCTTTACGTCGGTATTCCCGATCCTACGCGCGGCGCTGGAAGGCTTCGGCATCGGCTTCCTGCCGCAATCGCTGGTGCAGCGGCGTCTGGACAGCGGCGCGCTGGAGGCGGTGCTGACTCAGTGGTCACCGCCCTTTGCGGGGTATCATCTTTATTATCCGAGCCGGCGCCAGCACACGCCGGCGTTCGCGCTGGTGGTCGAGGCGCTGCGCTATCGCGGGGCGAACTGACTCACACGTCAGGCGCCAGCAGGGTGCCCCCGGCGACATCGTCCTCCGGGACGTCCTCCCTGCGCACATGGTTTGTCACCCATTGGGGATGCCCCTCGGAGGAAAGCTCGATGTCGGGGACACTGATCGGGTCGCTGCCGGTCTCCACCCAGCCGGCGCCGAGGCACCGCGGGCAGACCGCCCGTTTGCATCGGAAGCTGACCAGATCGATCTCCGTGTTCCACTCGCCATAGCCGTGGCAGACGGGACACCGGGCATCCAGGGTGCCGTTGCGGGGCTTTAGCGGGATAATGTCGAACGCATGCGGCGCGTCGGGACCCGAGGGATGAACGATATTGCTGCCATGCGCCATGGGGGCGTCAACGTGCAGGTGCGTGGGTGGGTCCGACCTAGTTTATGCGTCTTGCCCTAACCAGGGAGCAGGCCTGAGAAGCGGTTGATCCCACTACTTCGCGAACGGGACGTGCCCGGCAGTTGACCTTTGGGACGATGCCGGTAGCCTTCGTCTCAGACAAAGGTGAGGGTGTTCATGGACTTATCTCGACGGGACGCGTTTGCAGCGGGGTTGGCGACGGGGGTAGCGGCGCTGGTGCCCGATGGCGCAGTGGCTGCCGGCACGGGTGCCGCGCGAGACTGGCGCCGCGGCTTTGACGGGCAGCGGATCTGCGACCTTGGCGACGGGCGGTTCCTCAATCCCCTGGTTGCGGGCGATCACCCCGATCCGGCGATCCTGAAGGATGGCGCGGACTATTACATGACCTTTTCCAGCTTCGATTCTTATCCCGGGCTGACGATCTGGCACAGCCGCGACCTGGTGAACTGGCAGCCGCGCAAGGCGGCGCTTACGCGCAACATCGGATCGGTATGGGCCGTTAGCCTGGAGAAGCATGCCGGGCGCTACTTCATGTACGTGCCCGTCAAGGCGAAGCCGAATTCGATCTTCGTCATCTGGGCCGATCATATCGACGGGCCGTGGAGCGATCCGGTCGACCTGCATCTGCCCAACCATATCGATCCGTGCCACGCGGTGGGTGAGGACGGATCGCGCTGGCTGTTCCTGTCGGGCGGCGACCGTATCCGCCTGTCCGACGACGGGCTGTCGACGGTGGGCGCGGTGGAGCATGTATATGATCCGTGGCGCTACCCCGACGATTGGGACGTGGAGGGCTTCTCGCCCGAGGGGCCGAAGATCCACCGGCGCGGCGAATGGTTCTACATGATCACCGCGGTGGGCGGCACGGCGGGGCCGCCGACCGGGCATATGGTGATCGCCGCCCGGTCGCGATCGATCCATGGACCCTGGGAGAACTGCCCGCACAATCCGCTGGTCCGCACGACGCGCCTGGAGGAGAAATGGTGGTCGCGCGGGCACGCATCGCTGGTCGAGGCGCCAGACGGAAGCTGGTGGTCGGTCTATCACGGGTTCGAGAACGGGTATTGGACGCTGGGGCGCCAGGCATTGCTGGACCCGATCGAGTGGACCAAGGACGGCTGGTTCCGGATGAAGGGCGGCGACCTGTCGCAGCCGATCCGCAAGCCGCGCGGCGGGACTGCAGTGCCGCATGGCCAGCCGCTGTCCGACGATTTCGGCAAGCCGCTCCAGCTGGGCCAGAAGTGGAATTTCTTCAAGCCGTCGCCCGACGAGAGCAAGCGCGCGCGCACCGAGGGATCGGCGCTGTTGCTCACCGCCGCGGGATCGGCACCGAGCAATTCCGCTCCGCTGCTGCTGATCGCCGGCGACCAGGCCTATCAGTTCGAGTGCGACATCGAAATTGAGCCGGGCGGGACCGCGGGGTTGGTGCTGTTTTATGACGAGAAGCTGTATTGCGGGCTGGGGTTCGACGAGAAGCGGTTCGTCACGCACCAATATGGCATTGAGCGCGGACGGCCCGCCAATCCGCATGGCCGCAGGATGCGGCTGCGGGTTACCAACAACCGCCACATCGTGTCCTTCCATAGCTCGGGCGATGGCGGCCTTAGCTGGAAGCGCTTCGACCGGGGCATGGAAGTGTCGGGATATCACCACAATGTCCGCGGGGGTTTCCTGATGCTTCGGCCCGGGTTGTATTCGGCAGGTGCGGGCGTGGCGCGGTTCCGGGACTTCCGCTTTCGCGCGCTTTGAGCCTGCTGACGCACTTGCCGCTGCCGGTGGAGGAACGTACCGTTCGGGCATGAACCGGAACCGATTGCTGCTGAGCGCCGCCGCCTTTTTCTCCCTCGCGTCCACGCCTGTCCTGGCGCAGGCGAACGATGCAGCGGCGCGAGTGACCGAGACGGTGAAGACGCTGGCGTCCGACGCGTTCGAGGGGCGGGCGCCGGGAACGGCCGGAGAGAAGCGGACCATCGACTATCTGGTCGCGCGGTTCCAGGCGATGGGGCTGGAGCCGGCGGGGCCGAACGGCCAATGGCTACAAGAGGTCCCGTTGCTACACACCCGGTTGGGCGCGGCGACGCGGCTTGCCTTCAAGGGACCCCAGGGCGCGGCAGCGTTGGAGGCGGGCAAGGACCTGTATCTGTCGACCGTCCGCCCCGACGATTCCGCGCGCGTAAATGCGCCGCTGGTGTTCGTCGGATACGGCGTGAAGGCGCCGGAGCGGGGATGGGACGACTTCAAGAATGTCGACGTCCGCGGCAAGGTCGTGGTCTTCCTGGTCAACGATCCGGACTTCCATGCCGAGCCTGGCGAGGCGGTGGCGGGCAAGTTCGGCGGCCGCACGATGACTTATTATGGGCGCTGGACCTACAAGTTCGAGGAGGCGGCGCGCCAAGGCGCGGTGGGCGCGCTGATCGTCCATGAAACCGCCGGCGCCGGCTATGGCTGGAACGTCGTGGTGAGCCCCGGCGGCGAGAATTACGACATCGTCCGCAAGCCCAAGGACATCACCAGCGTGCGGCTGCAGGGCTGGCTGGACGATGCGGCGGCGCGGCGGCTGTTCGCTTCCGCCTCGCTGGACCTGGACATGCTGAAGGCCGCGGCGCGATCGCCGGACTTCAAGCCGGTCGAGCTGAAGGGGGTGACCTTCGAGGCGGAGCTGCCGGTTTCGCACGAGGTGGTGACGAGCCACAATGTGCTTGCGCGCATTCCGGGGACGCGCCGGCCCGACGAGGTCGTCATGTTCGGCGCGCATTGGGACGCCTATGGCAAGGGCGCGCCGGATGCGCAGGGGCGGGTCTATCGCGCGGGAGCGAACGATGACGCGCTTGGCATCGCCGGCATGCTCGAGATCGCGCGGGGGATGAAGGCGGGTCCGGCGCCCGCGCGCAGCGTCGTGTTCGCCGCCTGGACCGCGGAAGAGCGGGGGCTGCTGGGCTCGGAATATTATGCCGCCAACCCTGTCTATCCGATGGACAAGACGGTCGCCAACCTGACGCTCGACATCCTGCAGACCGCCGGGCCCGCCAACGATGTCGTGCTGGTGGGCAAGGGGCAGAACAGCCTGGAGGACGACATGGCGCGCGTTGCGGCGACGCAGGGACGCCGGGTGACACCGGAAGGCCTGCCCGAACGCGGGCTGTTCTATCGTGCGGACCATTTCTCGTTTGCCAAGCGCGGCGTGCCGGTTCTGCTGATCATGGGGATCGCCGGGGCATCGGACCTGAAGCAGGGCGGCGTTGCGGCGGGGCAGGCGTGGATCGATGCCTATACCGGCTCGTGCTACCACCAGGCATGCGATGCGTGGAGCCCCGACTGGAACCTGGACGGCGCGCTTCAGGACATCGCGCTGGTCGGCACGATCGGCGGCGAGCTGGCGCAGGGTAAGGGCTGGCCGGCGTGGAAGGCGGGATCGGAGTTCCGGACCCTGCGCAAGGTGCGGGCCAGCCCGGCAGGGGCGTCCCCGAGCGGCACGCGATAGACAATGAAGAGGCGCAAGACAGGTTCGGCCTGTCTTAAGGGTCTAAAAAATATTTTACCTGCACATCTTCAAGTTATGGCAAATTTTTAGGAAAGCGATAGCTATCGCAGCCCACGGTTGGGGTTCGCAGAGGCGGGGGCGTGCGATTTAAGATTCTTGCGATACTGGGGCTTCTGCTCTGCGTCTGTGCATGGCCGGGAACGGCGATGGCGGCAGCAGTGGACCTTCACCGCGGTGCGTGCAGCGCGGCCCTGGCCGACGGTGCATCGGATCGGGCGGTGGCGACGGCACGGTATCGCTGCGGCGCGGAGGCGCAGGCCGGAACCGACTCGTGGATCTGGCTGCGGCTGGATGCGGCCAGCCTCCACGATCTTCCGCCGAATTGGCACCTGCTGGTCGACCAGACCCGGTTCGAACGGATCGCGATCCTGACGGTGGCGGCGGACGGCGTTCGCCGCAGCGTCAGCACGCCAGCCCAGTTGGAGGGACGCGGTGCGCCGGGCGGGATGCTCAAGTTCGACGTCCATCCCGCGGGGCGCGAGATCCAAGGCCTGTATCTCGGCTTCCAGCATATCGACGATCTGTCGCTGATGCGGAAGATCAGAGCAGTCACCGCTTCGCAGCAGACCGAGGAAGACGCACGCTGGCTGGTGCTGATGGGCGTGTTCGTCGGGACGCTGTTGTCGGCCCTGCTCTATAATATCGTGATCCATGCCGGCCAGCGTTATGCCTTCCAACGCTGGTACCTGCTCTGGATAACCCTTGCTTTCGCCTATGGCATGGCATGGACGAACATCGCCAGTTTCGTGGTGCCGGGGCTGGTCGGCCCGACGGCGGTACGGGTCGACTATGTTCTGGTCGGGTTGATGATCGCGGCGGGAAACATGTTCTTCTTCGCCGTCCTCGAAGAAGGATTGCTGCCGCGCTGGTTGGTGCGGGGCGGGTACCTGCTGGCAGCGGCTGGGGCCGCGCTGGGGTGTGTCGCGGCGGCCGATGGGCCGTTTCCCGCCGTCTCGACCGATCGCTGGCTGAACTATGCCGTCGCGGCCACGGCGCTGTGGGTCGGGGTGTCCTGCGCGGTTGCTGTCCGGCGGGGCAGCCGCGTGATCTGGTTCTATCTGATCGGCTGGGGACCGGTGATCTGTGTGTTCCTGGCGCGCCTGGCCCGCAACCTGGGATTGATGCCCCAGCTCGATGCCGTCGACATGGCGACGTTTGCCGCGCTGGCGTTCGAAGCATTGGTGCTGTCGCTTGCCATCGCCGACCGCTTCCGGCTGGTGCGGCGCGAGCTCGACCAGGCGCGGCAACGCCGTGAGATCGACCGGATCGAAGCCAAGGCGCTTCGCCTCGCGGCCCATACGGACTTCCTCACCGGACTGGGCAACCGGACCGCATTTCAGGATGGCATCCGCGGCATGATCGAGCGGGACGTGCCGTTCAGCCTATTCCTGATCGATGTCGACTTCCTGAAGGATGCCAATGACCGGCTGGGCCATGCCGGAGGCGACGCGCTGCTCCAGCGCATCGCCGCCGCGTTGACCGAGATTGCGCGCGCGACGCCCGAGGCACAGGTTGCCCGCATCGGCGGCGACGAGTTCGCGATGCTGTTTCCCGGCGACCTTCAGCAGGAAACCGTCGTCGCAGAGCGGATCGCCGACCTGCAGGGCGAGCCCTGGCATCATATGAGCCAGGGCCGGGCGATCTCGCTCAGCATCGGATCGGCATGGTTTCCCGAAGATGGCGAGCAGTCGGAGCCGCTGTACCAGAATGCGGACCTGGCGCTCTACAATGCCAAACGGCTCGGACGGAGCCGCCACTGCCGGTACGATCCGCTGCTGCGGATATTGCGCGACATGCGTATCGAATTCACCGCCGATGCCGAGAAGGCGCTCAAGCGCGGCGAGTTCAGGCTGCACCTGCAGCCGATCGTCAACCTGAGTTCCGAGAATTGCTGTGGGTATGAAGCGCTTCTGCGCTGGGATCATCCCGAATACGGCATGATGCTGCCCGACCGCTTTGCCGATGTGCTGGTCGCGGAAAAGGTCGGGACGCGCATCCAGGAACATGTGCTCGAACTCGCGCTGGTGTGGCTGCGCGATCATGGCGACCAGATCCGCATGCTCAGCGTCAACTTCACCTCGGCGCAGTTGGCCGGACCGCGCGCCGCGCGCCGCGTGCTCGACCGGCTGGCGCATTATGGGGTTCCGCCCTCGTCGCTGTGCATCGAAGTGACGGAGGGCGTGATGCTGGACCGCGCCGCCGACACGATCCTGGTCACGCTGAAGACCCTGCACAAGGCGGGCGTGTGCATCGCGCTGGACGATTTCGGCACCGGCTTCGCATCGTTGGTGCATCTGCGCCAGATGCCGGTCGACCGGATCAAGATAGACCGGTCCTTCGTGGCCGGACTGGACGAGCGCAACGGAAGCACGCTGGCGATCGTGCGGGCGATCATCGGAATGGGCCGAGGGCTGGGGAAGGTCGTCGTGGCCGAGGGCATCGAGACCGAGGCCCAGGCGGTGCTGTTGCGCGAACTGGGCTGCCATTTGGGCCAGGGGTTCCTGTACGGGCGCGCCCTGCCCGAGCTGCCGCACCGCGACGCTGCGATCGAGCAGCCTGCCGAGCCGGGCATCCCGGCTCCAGAAGCCGCGGGGATCTCGGCTCGGGCAGCCTGAGCCCTGGCCCCGAAGGGTGCAGTGCGAGATCGCCGCAACACTCCCGTTTGTGGCCAGGCTCCTGACCTCAGAGCGGCTTTCGGTAGATCAGGTATTCGCGGTTGATGCGGCTTTCGATCGCGTCGGCGATGGCGAGCATTCCCTGATTGTCGTCGAGGATCCACCCGATCTCGCCGCGGATCGCGCCATAGTTGGCGACCGAGGCGCGGCGGATATATTCGATCATCATGAAGGCCAGCTGGCTGGCCATGCGCGAGGATTGAAGCCGCTTCACCACGCCCATCAGCGGCACGCGCACGGTGCGGACCTTTGGCTTGCGCAGCCACAGCAGCAGCTTTGCCCAGCCGAACGGCAGCAGCGACCCGCCCAGCGGCTTCACCGCTTCGTTGAGGTCGGGCAGGGTGACCATGAAGGCGACGGGCTCGCCGTCCAGTTCGGCGATCATGATCAGATCCTCGAACACCAGCGGCTTCAGCTTCTTGCCGACATCCGCCACCTCGGGCGGGGTGAGCGGCACGAAGCCCCAATTGTCCGCCCATGCATCGTTGAGGATCGCGAGGATGATCGCCGCCTCTTCGTCGAAGCGCGACTTGTCGACGCCGCGGATGCGAATGCGGCCGTTCTTCTCACCATTGGCGACGATCCGCTGGACCAAGGGGGGAAAGTCCTGGGTGATGTCGACTTCGTAGGTGACCAGCTTCTTCGCCCGGGCATAGCCCAGCGCTTCGATCCACGCCTGATAGGCGGGAGAGTTGTGGCCCATGAGCACGGTTGGGGAGTGATCATGGCCCATCACCAGCAAGCCGGGATCTTCCCAGATCGACAGGCTGACCGGGCCGATCGCCTGGCTCATCCCCTGATCGCGCAGCCATTGCTCGGCGCGGGCGATCAGCGCCTGGGCGACCGTCTCATCCTCCGCCTCGAACAGGCCCCAGAAGCCGGTGCCGGGGCCGAAGCCCTGTTCGGGCGGCTGTTCGAGCGCGAGCCGGTCGATATGCGCGGAGATGCGGCCGACGACCCGGCCACCGCGCTCGGCGAGGAACAGCTGCGCCTCGGCATGGCTGAACCAGCCATTCTTCTTCGGATCGATGGTGCCGGCGACTTCCTGCTTGAGCGGCGGCACCCAGTGCGGATCGTTGGCGTTCAGGCGATACGCAAGATCGATGAAGGCCTTGGTATCGCGCTTGGTGAGGACGGGGCGAACCGTGGGAGCGGCGGTGGCCAAGGGGAACGATCCTTATCAAACGGGGCTGGCGCCGGAGGTCGCCATCGGGTGCAGATACAGGTCAGCGGGAGTGGGGCGCAATGGCTGCGTGGCGGACAGCGTTGACATTCGCCGTTCCCGCCGGGATGACCGGCATGAAAGACGTGCTTCCCGAAGAGGAAGCCAGGATGAGGGGAGAGGACATGAAGGTTTCCACGCGTGCGCGCCTGACGAAGATCGCCGTTTCCGCGATCGCGCTGGCGGCGGCCGCCCCGGCAGTCGCGCAGCAGGCGCCGGCGCCGCAGGATGCGGCGGCCAGTGCTGCCGCCGAAAAGCGCGCAGAGGACCTTGCGGCCCAGATGACGCGCGAGGAGCAGCTGCGCTACGTCCACGGTTATTTCCCGCCGATGAGCAAGGACCAGCCCGCCGACATGATCCCGTCGGCCGGCTATGTTCCGGGCATTCCGCGGCTGGGCATACCGACGCTGCGCGAGAGCGACGCGAGCCTGGGTGTCGCCAACCAGATCGAGCAGCGCAAGGGCGATGTCGCCACTGCGCTGCCCGCAAGCCTGTCGCTGGCGGCGAGCTTCGATCCCGACCTGGCCTATCGCGGTGGCGTGATGATCGGCGGCGAGGCGCGGGCCAAGACCTTCAACGTGCTGCTGGCTGGCGGCGTGAACCTGACGCGCGATCCATGGGGCGGGCGAACCTTCGAATATCTGGGGGAGGACCCGCTGCTGGCCGGGATCATGGCGGGCGAGTCGATCCGCGGCGTGCAGGCGAACCATATTGTCTCGACCGTGAAGCATTATGCGATCAACCCGCAGGAGACGCTGCGCACCACCATGGACGCCCGGATCGACGAGGCGAGCCTGCGGGAGAGCGACCTGCTCGCCTTCCAGATCGCGATCGAGCGCGGACGACCGGGATCGGTGATGTGCGCGTACAACAAGATCAACTCCGACTGGGCGTGCGAGAACGACTGGCTGCTCAACCAGGTGCTGAAGCGCGACTGGGGCTATAAGGGCTGGGTGATGAGCGACTGGGGTGCGGTGCACTCCACGGTGAAGGCGGCGAACGCCGGGCTCGACCAGCAATCGGGGCGCGAACTCGACAAGGCGATGTATTTCGGCAAGCCGCTGGCCGATGCGGTGGCGAGCGGGAGCGTGACGCCGGAGCGGCTGCGCGACATGAACCGGCGCATCCTGTGGGGGGTGACCAGCACCGGGCTGATCGACCATCCGGTGCCGCTTGCCGCGCAGCCGATCGACTATGCCGCGAATGCGCGGGTGGCGCAGGAAGTGGCGGAGAAGGGCAGCGTGCTCCTCAAGAACCAGGGCGGGGTGCTGCCGCTGGCGCGGACCGCGAAGAAGATCGTGCTGATCGGCGCGCATGCCGATGTCGGCGTGCTGTCGGGCGGCGGATCGAGCCAGGTGCGCTCGGTCGGCGGCGCGCCGGTGGAGATCCCGCTGACCGAGGGTGCGGCATCCAGCTTCGCGCGGGTGACCTGGCATGCGTCGTCGCCGCTTGCGGCGATCCGGGCGATGGCGCCGGGGGCGCAGGTTTCGTATGTAGATGGGCGCGATCCGGCCGCGGCTGCCGCTGCGGCGCGCGGGGCCGACATGGCGATCGTGTTCGCCTGGCAGTGGCGGACCGAGGCGCAGGACATCGAGACGCTGTCGTTGCCCGACAACCAGGATGCGCTGATCGATACGGTGGCGGGCGCCAACCCGCGGACGGCGGTGGTGCTGGAGACCGGCGGGCCGGTGCTGATGCCGTGGCTGGGCAAGGTGCCGGCGGTGCTGCAGGCCTGGTATCCAGGCCAGAAGGGCGGGGAGGCGATCGCCAACATCCTGTTCGGCGTGGTCAATCCCTCGGGCAAGTTGCCCATGACGTTCGTGGCGAGCGAGGCGCAGGCGCCGCGGCACCCGGTGCCGGGGCTTGCCGAGATGAAGGCCGCCGATGCCGCGAAGAAGGCGGGCGGCACCTATGGGATGGTGGAGCGCCAGCTGGCGCCGGAAGTGCCCTACGCCGAAGGTGCCGCGGTTGGGTATCGCTCGTTCCTGAAGACCGGGCAGAAGCCGCTGTTTCCGTTCGGCTATGGGCTTTCCTACACCCAGTTCCGCTATGCCGGGCTGAAGATCGAGGGCGGGCGCGAGTTGCGGGTGAGCTTCGACGTAACCAACACCGGACGCGTTGCGGGTGCCGATGTGCCGCAGGTCTACGCCACCGCAGGGCGGCGCGAAGGACCGACCGTGCGGCTGGTCGGGTTCGAACGCGTGACGCTCAAGCCCGGTGAGACGCGGCGGGTACAGGTTGCAGTCGATCCGCGGCTGATCGCCGACTATGACGTAGCGGGGAAGCGCTGGCACGTGGCCGCCGGGACCTATCCGGTGACGGTGGGCCATCATGCCGGAGATGCGGCGCTGAGCGGCAAGGCGACCCTGGTCGAGGCGCAGGTGAAGCCATGATCCGTTTGGCCATGCTGAGCGCGGTCGCGCTGCTGTGGGCGCCGGCCGTTTCCGCGCAGATCCGCGCCGATGCGCCGGACATCCGCGAATACACGCTGCGCAACGCGCACGGCATGACCGTGCGGTTCCTGGACCGTGGCGGCGTGATCACCGCGATCGAAACGCCGGATCGACAGGGGCGGCTGGCCAATGTCGTGCTCGGCTATGGTTCGCCGTCGGAATATCGCGACAAGAACAGCAAGAACGGCTTCGGCGCGCTGATCGGGCGCTATGCCGGACGGATCAAGGGCGCGCGCTTCGCGGTGGGCGGGCGCGAATACCGGCTGAAGGCGAACGATGGCGAGAACGCGCTGCATGGCGGGCCGGGTGGGTTCGATGTGCAGCGCTGGGCGGTGGCGCCGTTTAGCGGCAAGGGCTTTGACGGCGCGCGGCTGACATTGGACAGCGCCGATGGTTCGCAGGGCTTTCCCGGGCGGCTGCGGGTGACCGTCACCTATCGCTTGTTCGCCGATGACCGCTTCCAGATCGACTATGACGCGACAACGACGAAGGCGACCCACGTCAACTTCACCAATCACAGCTACTTCAACCTGGGCGGGCCGGGGAGCGGGACGGTGGCCGATCAGCGCATGCGGATCGCCGCGACGCGCTGGGCCGAGGCGGACCAGGCGGGTATTCCGACGGGCCGGTTGGCGCCCGTTGCGGGCACGCCGCTCGACTTCCGCGCGGAGCATGTGATCGGCGAGCGCTGGGACGCGGGCGGGCCGGCGGTGTCGACGCGCGGCGGCTATAATCATGGCTGGGCGTTCGAGGGCGGGCTCACGCAGGCGCCGCGGCCGGTGCTGTGGCTTCGCGATCCGGGTTCGGGCCGCACGCTGACGGTGGAGACGACCGAGCCATCGGTGGTGATCTACACGGGCGATTATATCGACGGGGAGGATACCGACGCCGCGGGGAACGTGATCCACCCGCGCGACGGCATCGCGCTGGAGACGCAGCATTTCGCCGATACGCCGCATCACGCGAACTTCCCCTCGACGCTGCTCGAGCCGGGCAAGCGCCTTCGCTCCACCACGATCTGGCGGTTCGGGGTCAAGTCGGACTGAGAAGACCGGGGGCGTTGCAGGCAGCGGCTGTGCACCTTACGTGCGGGCGATGACTGCAAGCGACCTTCAGGACCTGTTGACTGCCACTCTGACGCGCCAGCTGGGCGGCAGCCGCCGGCGCTGGAAGACAGTGCTGGGCGCGGTTCGGGTCTATGACCCGTCGACGCACCCGCATTGCAACTGGTCGGTGGCGCCTTCGGGCAGTGTCGCCGAAGTGGCGGCGGTCGAACGGCTGCTGGACCGCATGCGCGGCGAGCAGCCGATCGTCAGCGAAGGCTGAGCCGCCCTCAGACCTCGAACAGCGCGTAGGGGCGGCCGAGGACTTCGGACACGACGAATTGCGCGACGTTGTAGACCGGGATGCCCCGGCGGGTGCGGCCTTCATAGGTGCCGCGGTGGGCGTGGCCGTGCACGACCAGCTTCACATTGTCGAAGCGGTCGACGGCGTCGGACAGCCGGGAGGAGCCCAGGAACGGGAAGATTTCGGGCGGCTCGCCCTGCACCGTGTCGACGATCGGCGCATAATGGAGCACGGCGACGGTACGGTCGGTGCGCAGCGAGCGCAGGCCATTTTCGAGCTTGCGCGCTTCGTTGAGCGCTTCCTCGACGAAGGCCTTTACCCCGGTCTCGCCGAATGCGCCGAGTTCGCCGCGCCCGAAGCCGCCGAGGAACCCCTTCACCCCGGCAAAGCCGACGCCCTTCACCACTACGGCCTGGTCGTCGAGCATGGTAACGCCCGCCTGGTGAAGGATGCGGGCGACTTCTTCGGGCTGGCCGCATTCATAATCATGGTTGCCCAGCACGGCGACGGAGGGAATGGTGCAGGCGCGCAGATCCTCGGCGAGGTTCTCGGCCTCCTTGGTCTTGCCGAAATTGGTAAGGTCGCCGCACAGCGCGACCACGTCCGCCTTCTCGGAAATTTCTGCGAATAGTTCGCGATAGCGATGTTCGGAGTCCTCGGTGACGTGCAGGTCGCCGATCGCGGCGAGGCGGATCGGTGCCTCAGAAGTGTCGCTCATGCTTCTCCTCCAATCCCTTGCCGACGACGTCGGCGAAGCCCCAGCTGCTGATGTCGACGACATAGTCGCGGGGCGACAAAAGCCTGCCGCGGCAGACCTTTACGTTCGCTGGCGGTAGCTCTGCCTGCGCCTGGACGCGCTCGATCAACAGGTCGAACAGCCAGCGAGGCACACAGTCGCGCTCGGTCGGATAGATGAAGCGGAAGTTGAGAATGTGCATCAATAGCACTTCCCAATAGAGCTCCATCGCGGAGAGGAGCCGGTGCCAATCGATCTCGTCATGCTTCTTCAGGATGACGTGCGCGACGTCGGCACCGTCGTAGCGGTAGCGGTCCTGGATGAACATCTTGGAGAGGATGAACTCGGTCGGCGGCGTGATCCGGACGCAGCTGCCATACACCTCGACCTCATAGGTCTCGGTGAACCATGAGTCGGTGACGGGGATCGATGCCGAGGAGATGTTGTAGATCACGTCGAAGAAGTTCTCGCCCTGCCAGACCTTGCCGATCCAGCGGTCGTCCTCGATCGTGATGATATAGCCGGCTTCCTTGAAGCGGGCGAGCAGGCGAGGGGCGTCGCCCGCCTTGCAGAACACGTCGATGTCCTTGGTCGGGCGTATCACCCCGGTATGGCAGGTGAGCGCATAGGTGCCGGACAGCAGGTACGGAATGTCCCACTGGCTCAGCAGCTTGAGACTGTCGGAATAAAATTCCACCGCGTCTTCGGGTGGTTCGAAGACGGAAGGGTCGAGGGCTTCTGGCAGGTCCGACATGAGGCTCGCTATCTGGCGCGGGCAGCGTGCCGCGCGGGACCAGATAACGGCATGAGCCCGATGGCGGTTCCCGGCCGGCCGCTTTCCCGAAGGGGCAGTCGGCCGGGCTCGGCCTTACTCGGCGGGCTGGCTTTCGTTGCCGCCCTCGTCGCGCGAGACGCGGGCCGTCATGCCGGTCGCGTCCGCGTCGTCGCGGGTCTGCTGGTCGTCGGACAGCGCCGGCGCGGCGTCCGGCTGTGCCTCGGTGTTGGCGTTGTCGATGCGCGGCGCTGCGGGCGCCTCGGTCTGGATTTCGGAAAGGTTCTCCGGCTCCGGCACGGTCAGGTTCTCGGTCGTCATCTCGGTGTTGGTGGTGGTGTCGTCCGAGGTCTCTTCGCCGCTGGTGCAGGCGGCGAGCGAAAGACCCGCGGCGATGACGGCAGTGAGCGCGATGCGATTGGTCTTCATCCGATTTCCCCTGTTAGCGTGAAGCGACGGCGGTGACTGCCGAGCGGTTCTCTACCTTCGATGCCAGCGTCTTGTCCCAGCTGTACGGATCGGCGCGGAAGTTCATCTGGCCGTTGCCGCTGGCGAACGCGGTCCAATAGAGCAGGTAGACCGAGACCTGGTCCTGCGGCTGGAGCTGGACGCGCTGGGTCTTGGCGGTAGCCAGTGCCGCGTTGATCTGCTCGGGCTGCCAATTCCCATCGTTGCGGAACAGCAGTTCGGCCAACTCGCCTGGCTTTTCGAGGCGAACGCAGCCATGGCTTTCCAGCCGGCTGAACCCCGAAAAGGCCGCCTGCGCC
>JGI20283J13201_100005_pt1 | contig 35687 bp, 32 predicted proteins | sample Plalitdecfosmids_FD_13201 | JGI IMG/M metagenome (IMG submission 13201)
GGTGCGCCGGCCCTCTGTCTTCACGCCGTCGCCGGCTGTTGCGGATCGGCGCCTGGAGCGCGCTTGCGGTGGCGTTTGTCCTCGCCATCGCCGCGGCAGGGTGGATATTCGGCCCGGTGCTATGGACCGGCGCGGTGATGGCGGGGGCGGCGGCCGCGTTCCTCGCGCTCAACCTGTTACCAGAGCTGTCCCGTACCTATCATCATGGGTCGACCGGGCAGTCGGATTAGTTCGAGGTCGGGCCTGCTTCGCGACGAAATGCTATCGAACGTATCGGTCGCTTCGATGCCCACCTGGACACTGCCGATCCATACACATCGATGCAATCGTCTACACGACTATGCGAACGGACAAGCGATGCATTGGCGCCCTATCGATCTGCGCATCATGGGCGAACTCGAACTCACCGAAATGTCATTCCGCCGGTGGGTGCCCGGAGTGGATCTCATCTTCCCGAATGCGCCGGCAGCGTCAACAGCGCCTCGATCCCGCCATCGGAAGGGGTGTGCAGGGAAAGTGTCGCGCCGATCGTACCTGCCTGCGCGCGGGCGATGGCCAGGCCGATCCCATTGCCCTCCGCTCGGGTGTCGCCGCGCAGGAACGGTTCGAAGGCCCGCGCAAGCATGTCCGACGGCATACCGGGGCCATGATCGCGAACGGTGATGACCACCTCGTCCGCGCGGCGACGGCATGCCAGTTTCGTAGACCCGGCATATTTGACTGCATTGTCGATGAGGTTGCCGAGACACCGGGTAAGCGCGTCGAGCTTGACCCGCACCCGCGCGCCACACCCGGCGGCGAAACGGACATTCTGTCCGACTGCTGTGGCATCATCCGCCAAACTGGACAGCAGCGAGTCGAGATCGACCACCACCCAGTCCTCCGCGCTCTCACCGCCGCGTGCGAGGTCGAGACCACGACGCATCATCCTCAGCGTTGCGGAGAGGTCGGTGATCAGCCGTCCGCGTAGCTCCTCGTCCGCCACCTGTTCCAGCCGCAGCCGCAGCCGGGTCAGCGGCGTCTGGAGGTCGTGGCTGATCGCCGCGAGCAGGCGGGTACGCTCCGCCAGCCCTTCGCGGACGCGCCGCTGCATAAGGTTGAACGTCGCCAGTGCCTCGCGAACATCGCTAGGCCCCGTTTCGGCGACGGGTTCCGCATCGATCGAGCGGGCGAAGGCCCGCGACGCGGCGATCAGGCGACGAAGGGGCAGGGTGGCGAGACGCCCCGCGACCATGGATGCCGCACGGAGGAGGTCAGCATCGGCATGACGTTAAAGCGCTTGTACGTCGCGGTACAAAGGTCCGGCAAGATACTTGAGTCCGGTGTCGCAAGCGACTGTGACGGTCGCGCTGCCTGGGCCAAGTTCCTGAGCAATCTTTATGGCAGCTACTACGTTGAGACCTGTGGATGTTCCAGCGAAGATGCCTTCTTCCCGAGCGAGACGACCGCACATCGCCCGGGCATCGTCTTCGCAGACAGTCCGCGTTTCGTCATAGATCGGATAGGTACGCAGCAACGGAGGGATGAAACCGATGCCAATGCCCTCGACACGGTGCGGACCTGGCCTGCCATCGCTCATCACAGGTGACGAGGCAGGCTCGAGCAGAATGACCTTGGTGCGGTTGTCGGCGTCCTTGAGGACCTGGCCGGTGCCGATCAGCATCCCGCCGATGCCTACGGCGCCGCAGAAGGCGTCGATCTCGGCGGGCATCTGCTTTAGCAATTCGTGCCCGATGTTGCGGTACCCGGCCAGCGAATCTTCGTTCGTGAACTGGTCAGTGAACAGATAGTCATCGCTCTCCCCCAATTCGCGCGCGCGCGCGATCATGCTCGGAATCAGATCTGCTGTGATTTTACCACTGGGGCTGGCGATCAGTTCGACCTTCGCACCGAATGCTGCGATTGTTGCCAACTTCTCCGGAGCGAAGGCGTTGGAGGAGATGACGTGGAAACGGTGTCCAAGCGCTGCACATACGAACGCCAGTGACGATCCTGTGCTGCCGCCGCTCGCCTCGACGATGGTCATGCCCGGCTTTAGATCACCACGACGCTCAGCCGCCTCGACGATCGTACGAGCCATGCGATCCTTGTAAGATCCGGTTGGGTTGAAGTATTCTAACTTGACGAAGACACGGCCGGCGCCTTGGGGTACGATACGCCGCAGCTCTACCAGTGGAGTGTTGCCAATGGCGTCCAAAACAGATCCTGGCGACTTCAGTGGATGGCTCATGACGGTATCCTACGTGCCTGCAAAAGGTTATCCGGTTACTGAGAACTCAGGCGACGGATTAAGTCGGTGCTCTTCGTAATTCTCGATCTGAACTGGTCATTGCTTTGACATCAACGAGGCACCAGTTTGCCGCGGCGCCGATATCAGCAACTGGCACCAAGAAAGGCCCTCATGGATCGGTAGGAATCTCCCCATTCGATCCCCCGCTCCGCCAGCCAGAGGTCATTGTAATAGGTACATCCGTAACGCTCTCCGCCGTCGCAGAGCAGGGTCACGATGCTGCCGGCTTCGCCTGCAGCGGACATTTCCGCGATGATCCGGGCACAGGCCCAAAGATTGGTGCCCGTGGATCCCCCGACCTTGCGGCTCAGCGTTGAGCTGATCGCACGCATTGCGCCGATGCTGTCGCCATCCTCGACCGCGATCATGCGATCAATTACCGAGGGAACGAAGCTGGGTTCGACGCGCGGACGGCCGATCCCCTCGATGCGGGACGTGCAGCCTTCGGGCAGCGCGATCACGGCGCGATCGCGGAAATGCTGGTGAAAAACCGAGTTAATCGGATCGGCGACACAAAGCCGCGAATGGTGGCGGGAATGACGGATGAAGCGGCCGATGGTTGCCGACGTACCGCCTGTGCCAGCGCCGCACACGATCCACTTCGGCACGGGATGCTCTTCGTGCGCAAGCTGTGCGAAGATGCTTTCAGCGATGTTGTTGTTGCCACGCCAGTCTGTGGCGCGCTCGGCATATGTGAATTGGTCGAGATAATGCCCGCCAGTTTCGTCCGCCAGTTGGCGCGACACGCCGTAAACCGCGCGGGGATCATCGACCATATGGATTTCCCCGCCGTAGAAGCGGATCGCATCCAGCTTCGGCGCGGCGGTCGTGGCGGGTACCACCGCGATGAAGCGCAAACCAAGCATCCGCGCGATATAAGCCTCGGAAACAGCTGTCGATCCGGAAGACGATTCGATGACCGTTGTATCAGGACCGATCCATTCGTTGCACAAGGCATAGAGGAAGAGCGAGCGCGCAAGCCGGTGCTTGAGACTACCAGTCGGATGTGAGCTTTCGTCCTTTAGGTAGAGCGAGATGCCAGGGTGCCGCGGCAGATCAACTAGAATGAGGTGGGTATCGGCCGAACGATTGTAGTCCGCCTCGATCCGGCGCACCGCCTCGCACAGCCAGCCCCTGTCGATACGCGGTTCCATCAATGCAGCCCGTGGCGGGCTAGCATGGCCTCCGGTTGCGGATCGCGGCCTCGGAAGGCACGAAAGCTTTCGGCCGCTGACCGCGTCGCGCCGCGGGCCAGCACCTCGTCCCGGAAGCGCTGGCCGGTTGCCTGATCCACTGTTCCGGCCTCGACGAACGCGAGAAACCCATCCGCGGCGAGCAGTTCGGCCCAGAGATAGCTGTAATAGCCTGAAGCGTAGCCTCCGGCGAAGATGTGGCTGAAGGCATGCGGAAAACGGTGCCATTTCGGCGGCCGTAGCACGGCCACCTCATCGCGTACCGCTTCGATCACCTCCATGGGATCGCTGCCGATCGTTCCACCGTGCAACAGCAGATCGAACAAAGCGAATTCGACCTGACGGACGATGAACATGCCCGCTTGGAAGTGGCGAGCATCGGCCATCTTGTCGAATAGATCAGCCGGCAACGGTTCTCCGGTCCCGTGGTGACCTGACATGCTCGTCAGAACGTCGCGATCCCACGCGAAATCCTCCATCAATTGGCTCGGCAGTTCCACCGCATCCCATTCGAAGCCATTGATCCCGGCAATGCTCGGTCGATCAACACGGGTGAACAGGTGGTGCAGGCAGTGTCCAGTTTCGTGCAGAAGCGTTGAGACGTCATTGTGACTCAGCAATGCCGGGGTGTCGGCGCTGGGCGGTGCGAAGTTGCAGACTAGGTAGGCCACAGGCACTCGTGACCCGCTTTCCATACTGAGACGCGGGCGGGCAGGAGCCATCCACGCGCCGCCGTTCTTGCCGGATCTCGCGTAAAGATCGACGTACAGGCCGGCGATGACTGTGTCGTCGCGGTCGATCACGTCGAAATAGGCCGCGTCGTCGTGCCAGAGATCGACGTCGCTTCGCTCCACTAGGCGAATGCCGAAGAGCTGATCGAGCAATGTCTTCCAACCGGTCATCACCCGATCGATCGGGAAGTGAGCGCGTACGATCTCCTCGTCGACGGCATGGCGGGAAATCCGGAGACGGTTGGACGCGTAAGGAACGTCCCATGGTTGAAGGTCGGGAATGCCAAGGTGTTCGGCGGCGAAGAGGCGCAGCGTTTCAATGTCTTGTAACGCCGCCGGTTTAGCCCGCCGCGCCAAATCACGCAGGAATGTCAGAACCTCACCGGCATTCGATGCCATCTTGGTGGCGAAGGACCAGTCGACGGGATCGGTGAATCCCAGAAGGGCGGCCCCCTCACGTCGCAGTTCGAGGATGCGCGTAATGCGCTGGGAATTGTCGAATGTTCCAGCGTCCGGTCCCTGATCAGACGCGCGGGTCCCATTCGCGAGATAGACGCGGGCGCGGAGATCTCGATCTTCACCGAAGGTCATGACGGCGGCGACGCTAGGCTGGCGCAGCGTGATGAGCCAACCTTGCTTTCCTGCGGCAATGGCGCCTTCAAGGAACATTGCCTTGCTCGTCTCCGGGATGCCCGCGAGCCTCATCTCGTCAGTGATGAGCTCGGTCCAACTATCCGTGGCATCGAGAACCGCGTTGCGGAATTCCCGTGATACGTTCGATAGTTCGATCGACACCGCCTTGAACCGCTCACGGTCACCTGGTTCCAGCGCAACTCCAGCGAGAGTGAAGTCCCTAATTGCCTTCTCTACCGCCATCCGGTCGGCATCCGCCAATGTGGCGAATGCGGGTGAGAGGCTCATGCCGACCAGAAGGTCAAAGAATTGGCGGTTCTGTCCAACGTTGATCTCGTTCTCGACGAGCGCTTCCTGTCCGGCTGCGTGTGCCCCCCTTAGTTCCGGAGTGTCGGCCACTGCCTGAAGGTGGCTCGCCGCAGACCAGATCGCCTCGAGTTCCAGTCCCGCCCGCTCGTACGGTAGCCAGGTATCCGAGAAATCGGAGGACGCTTGGAGGATTAGAGCCCGAACGGTGCTTCGATGTCGTTGCAAGGCTTCGTCTAGGGCCGTGGTGATGGCTTCGGAACTCAGCTGGGAGAACTGCGGCAGACGCTTCGGATCCGACATGATGCCAGCGGTGTTCATCAAAGCTTTCCTTCCTTCGCGCCCGGAGGCGTTCGTTTCGTGACCGCCAGCCGCCGTCATGCGAGCCCACGGTTGAACCACGCGGTTTGAAGGGAGGTTTGCCTACCTACCGGCCGGTCCGACCAACTGCCCGCAACCTTCATCCCGCACATCAGTGGAACGACGGCGTTGGACCTATTCGCTGTCATCGTTGCGGGTGGAAGTGGGGGTAGAGGACCCTCTCATAGCCGCTGCACGCAGTGATCCTCCAACCCCGCTAACGTTACATGATTACGAGCTTTCGTAAAGTGAGATAATGTTTAACGGGGCAGGGGTGTACACGGGATCTAAATTCAGGTCGTGAATGACTGCCTCTTCTCATCGGGCTGTCTGCATCCGATGATGATGGTGAACTAGCTCAGGGTGTGTCGACGTTCTGATAGCGCGCTGTTCCATCGCCGGGGGTATGCCCACCCTGCAGGCCGGTGCTCGCTCGTTCAGAGCCGCTGATCTGCTGCCGCCACCGCCGCCAGTGATCGGTCAACCGTTGCGACGGGATGTCCCTCATCCCTGCAATGGTGTACTGATGATTGGCCATGCTGCAGGGGCTAGTTCCTGCGGATGACTGCGAACACAGCAGACGATGCCCGGCCCGACGCCGGGGGTTCGCGTCTATTCGCTGCGCAGGGATGGCATGAGTTTGCATCCGTCCCTTGCCCGAATACCGCGACCATGTAGCTGACGATGGCCGCCGTCCGATCGTCGGCCAGTTTGTACAGGACGCGCTTCGCCTGACGCCGATGCGTCACGAGATTCGCACGTCGAAGCTCGGCGAGTTGCTGACTCAGAGCGGGTTGTACAATCCCGGTCTCGGTCTCGATGGACCCAACTGGAAGTTCACGGTCGATCAAAGTCGCCAGGATAAGCAGTCGCTGAGGCTGGGCGAACACCCGAAGGTGCTGGGCAGCAGCCATTGCGCTCTCGTGACTGAACACGCCTATCATGAATCTTTTCGTGATCGGTAGAACCACGCCTCGCCGGCCGGCACTTCGGCAGACATCAGGGCGGGCGCTGATTGCGGCACCGGCAGCAGGACCTGTCCACCTGGCTTCCAACCTTCTGGTGTGAGAACGTCACCCTGATCCGTCCGCTGCAGGGCCTGAAGCAGTCTGATCATCTCATCGACGGATCGCCCTACGGACAACGGATACCAGGTGACGGCACGAACCACGCCGTTCGGATCGATGAAGTACACCGCGCGAACGGATGAGCTGTCTCCATCATCCGGGTCGATCATGCCGTAAGCCGATCCAATCGCCATCGAGGGATCTTCAATGATCGGAAACGGAATTTCGATCCCGAAAAGTGCACGGATGGCATCGATCCATGCCAAGTGTGAGTAGAGGCTGTCGACTGACATGGCGAGCAACGCACAGTTGAGTTGATCGAACCGGCTTGCCTCCCTTGCTAAGGCGACGAACTCGCTCGTGCAGACGGGCGTGAAGTCCGCCGGATGCGAGAAAAAGATCAGCCAACGTCCTCTGTAGCTAGCCAAATCCACGTCGCCGAGGGTCGTCCGCGCGGTAAATTCAGGTGCAAGGTCGCCGATCCTCACTGGTCTGCCTTGAGCGCGTTCCATCGGGCATTCACCTCTGCTTACGCGATCCGCCAGCCGAGGCGCGACGGTAAACCCGTCCATAGCAACAGTTGCACAATCGCTGAAACTGAAGAAATAGGGGGCGTGATCGGATGAGTGAAGTCAGAGACGTGCCAAGCCGCAGCGTCAGGTGCTCTGACCTCAACGAAGGGGTGAAGCATGACATCTGACGATGGTCCGTTGCCTCGGAGCAACCTCAACTTCTTCTTTACCCTCGATGCAATCTTGAACTCTCCGACGCTCACCGAAGCGGCTCGGCAAGCTAGCCTTACGCAACCGGCCATCAGCATGGCTCTGAAGAAGGCGCGTGCGCACTATGGAGATGAGATTGTTTCATACGTCGGGGGCAGGCGCGAACTGACGGCTCTCGCCGTCGCGCTGCGTCCTCAGGTCAGGCGGATCCTTCGCGAGGCCAAGCAGGTGTTCGACTACTCGCTGGCCTTCGATCCCATAACTGACAGGAGGACGGTCCGGTTGACGATGCCCGACTTCGTCGAGGTCACCTTCATGCCGCATGTCTTGGCAGCCGTTCGTACCGCGGCACCGCTGGTCACGGTGGAGACGCTCGCCTTCGATTATCGCTCCGCCGAACACCATTTCGAAAGGGACATCGACTTCGCACTGGTACCCGCTCCGTTGAAAAGTCCCGGGTTGCGGAGTTTGGTCCTGTACGATGATGAACTGAGTGCGATGGTGGCGTCGAGCCACCCTGCCGCACTGACCGGCGTGATGACATCCGCTGATTACGCCGGGGGCCGCCATGCTGCCCTTTTCGATGCTGCGGACATATTTGCTCCGAACGCGGGAGCGGCGGCGGATCTCCTGCGGTCCCGCTCTATCGCGGCTCGCACTTCCGTCTACGCCGCCCTTCCCACAATGATCCTCGATACGGATCTGATCGTCACTACGTCCGCTCGTCACGCACAGTACTGCGCTTCCATCATGGATCTCGTACCTGTTGCCTTTCCAATTAAGGTCGGGCCGATCGACATGGTCCTGCACTGGCAGCCATTCCGCAGCGACGAACCGCTGATGGTTTGGATGCAGTCCGTACTTGAGACAGCAGGCCATAAGATCGCACGTCATAAGTCAGGTTGATGGCACCATCAATTCTTATGAATTGTTGTTACGCCAATCAGGCGGCACCTTCTTCTTACAGAACGAAGACATCGTCCCGTGCTCTGCATCGCGGAGACATGAGAGGCGGGCTCCTTCTGTAACGCAGGATTGAACGCCGCGGGCTGACCGCGGCGACGAAACGTCCCTAACGTCGCGCCGCAAGGTGATCGAACAGGGACAGGGCTATCAAACGGGCGATCGGGAATGGTCTCGACTGGTGGATTCCTGCGGGAGCCGCCAAACGCCCCCTGCTGCATGATCGAGGGGACTACCCATGGCGAAACGCTGCGTGCTCCAATCCGTATTGCTGATGTCAGCCTCTATAGCGGCCCTGCTTTCGCCGTCGGGGACGGCGGCGGCACAACGTCGCTCGATCACAATCGGTGCCATGGACCTCAGCGCGGCACTGAACGAGATTGTCCGCCAGAGCGGCGACGCCATCGCCTACGATCCCGACGCTGTCCCGGGTAGGAGGTCCGCGCCGGTGCATGATGCTCCGGACGCGCTCAGCGCCGTCGGGATGGCAATCGCCGGAAGCGGCATGTCGGTTTACGTCAATCCGGAGGGGGTCATCACCGTCGTTCAGGACATCGTGGTAACCGCAGGCCGGGACGAGGCGGAAACCTCCTTCCGGGTCAATGGTGCGCAAAGCTCCAATCGGAGCGGCAAATCGCTCAGGGAATTGCCGCAGGGAACGCAGGTGGTCACGTCGGCACTGATCCGGCAGCAGCAGGTGATCACGCTCAACGATGCACTTCGCAATTCGGCCGGCGTGGTCAACAACCTCGGCAATGTGCAGGGGACACCCAGCTTCACGATCCGCGGCAGCGTGGCGGGCGCGCTGCAGAACGGTGTCGCCAGCAACGGCAGCACGACCCCCGTGGATACTATCGAGCGCATCGAGGTCCTGAAGGGACCGGCAGCGATCCTTGCCGGGGCGGACAATTTAGGGGGTGTCATCAATCTGGTCGACAAGCGACCAAGCGCCGATCCCATCCTCGATATGCTTCTGCAATACGGGACGTTCGACGATCGCAAGATCGTCGTCGATGCATCTAACGCATTGAACGATAGCAGAACGCTGAGCGCGCGCGTGATCGGTGTGCAGGCGGGATCTGAACGCAGTTTCGGTGGGTATCGGGGCCGGCGCGAGAAGGTGCTGGCACCGTCCCTGCGCTACAAGACTGGCACGGCGGATTATATCGTCGGTCTGAACACTTCGAGCACTGTGAAACCCTTGGAGAACTTCCGCATCCTGAACCCGGTGGAACCTGGCCGGTTTCTGGATACCGCCGGTAGGTTGGGCGAGCGCGATCAGGGCTTTCGCAACGATGTCACCCGGTTCTACGGCAGCGCCGAACAAAAGGTCGCGTCATGGTTGACGCTCGTTGCGCGTGGGTCGCATACACGCGACCGCCTCCGGGCCCGACTAATTGCGCCGGCGGGATATGCCGATCCCGACGACTTCTACTCGCTGCTGGCATTCAATCAGAGCTTCGACAATCGCCAACGGATCACGTCGGTGGACTCCTATGCTCGCTTGGAGTTTACGACCGGGCCACTGAAGCACACGGTCACGGCGGGGTATAGCTACGTGAAGAGCAGCTTTGCGTCGTTCAATGCGCCGTCCACCGAGGCAAGCCTCCTGTTTTTTGATCCGCGGAACGACAACAGCGGACTAATCGTGACCCGCGCGCCGGTGGAGCGGAGCTTCAGGTCGGATAGCCGGCAGCAAGGCTACTATATTCAGGATTTTGTCGACATCGGGCCGTTGCATCTGCTTGCCGGGATACGGCGCAACAAATTCACATCGACGACGACGGTGTATGGCTTCAATGAGGATCTTGCCTCCGATCCGGCGGTGACCAAAGCCGATACGCCGAACTTCGGTGCCGTATTCGACGTCACCAAGAACGTTTCGGTCTACGGCAACTTCTCCAAGGGGTTTTCACCGACTTTCGGCCTGACCTGCGATGGGCAGCCTATCGGTGTGCCTGACAGCCAGAACCTCGAAGCTGGCTTGAAGGCCGACCTATTCTCCCGCCGTCTGAGCTTCACAGCTTCGGCCTATCGGCTGAGGGAGGGGCAGACGACGATTGATGATTTCGCCTGCTCGCTACCTGATCGGGTTAGGTCCGTCGGAGGCATCGAAAGCAAGGGGGTCGAACTCGATCTAAACGGTCAGATTACGCCCGGCCTCTCTGTCAGTGCCTCCTATACCTTTGCCGATTATCGTTTTCAGGATTCCGTAGCACAATTCGGTACGGTGCCATCGGCACGCTATCGCCACAAATACAGCGCCTATGTGACCTATGATATCCGAAATGGCGCTTTGCAGGGTCTGGGCCTCGCTGGCGGAGTCTTCGGAAACGGAAAGTCGTTCGTCGATTTTGACGGACAACTTCCTTTGCCCGCGCAGGTTCAGCTCGACGGCAACTTGATCTACCGTGCCGGCCCGGCAATGTTAAATCTTGGCGTGAAGAATCTCACCAATCGCCGTTTGAACGCGGTATCGTCCAATCCAACCTACGTCGCCTTTCTGCAACCGCGAACGATCATGGCGACGCTGACGTACAGCTTCTTCAAGTAAGCGGGGCGCCGGGACATGAGTCTATTCACCCTGTGGCGTCCGCGTCCGGTCGGCGATCGCCTGAGCAGCGACGAACGTTCGCGGCGGTGGCGTCATTTCGGGCGGCTACTCGGTGCGTTCTGGGTGTCGAACCAGTGGAAGATCGCATGGCCCATGTTCGGCGCGCTGGTCGGGCTGCAATATGCCGCAATCTACACGATGCTGATGATGACCAACTGGGAAAAGGCGCTGTTCGACGCGCTGGATGCCCGGCAGGCATCCGCTCTGGTGCCACTTGTCGTCCGGTTCTTCATGATTTCGGCAGCCACGGTCGGCCTGTCGCTGCTGCAGGCCTACCTGTCGGGCATGCTCAAGATGCGGTGGCGGGCATGGCTTACGGCGGATTACGTGGAGCGTTGGCTGCGTCACGACCGCTATCTGGATATCGAACGGACGGGCAGGATCGACAACTCCGATCAGCGGATCGCGGAAGACATTGACCTGTTCTCCGCGCAGACGCTTGATATGGTCGTCAGCGTGATTTCGGTGGTGATGAGCGCCTTCACCTTCGGCGCCGTACTGCTGGCCGCGTCCGAACCGATCGCGCTTACGGTCGCAGGCTTTGGCGTGTCGATCCCGGGCGATCTGCTGATATACGCGACCCTCTATGCGCTGGGCGGCAGCTGGCTCATCACGCTGGTGGGCAAGCCGTTGATCCGTTGGACGATCGAACAGCAGCACTTGGCGGCGAATTTCCGCTTTCGCCTCATCAACGTGCGCCGCAATGCTGAACAGCTGGCCTTCGCCCGGACCATTGCCACCGAATGGCGCCGATTGACGGACGACTTCAAGCGCATCTTCATCAATTATCGCGGGCTACTGATCCGGCAGCAGTATGTGCAGGGGACTGGCGGACTATACCTCAGCGTCGGCGGCGTGTTGCCGGTCTTCCTTCTGATGCCGAAGTACTTCGCCGGGCAGATGTCTCTCGGTACGGTGATGCAGAACCGGGGCGCCTTCAACGCGTTTAACGGCGCACTCTCCTATCCTGTGCAGGCGTATACCACGATCGCGACTTTGATCGCGGTCGTCGCACGCATCCGCAACCTCGACTGGGCAATCGCTACGCCGACGCCGAGCGGCATCGCTCTGGCCACGGACCAGCCACAGGGACTGGCGGCGCGAAGCCTCAGTTTGACTACACCGGCAGGCCAGCTGATCGTCGGCATCGACGACTGGGCGGTCGAGCCGGGCCAGCGGTGGAGCATCCGCGGTCCGTCCGGTTCGGGCAAGAGCACGCTGCTCCGCGCAATGGCGGGGATCTGGCCTTATGGGGATGGCGCGATTTCGATGCCGGGCGAGGGGCACACGATGTTCGTGTCGCAACGGACCTTCCTGCCGATCGGCCGCCTGAAGGAGGGTTTGTGCTTCCCGGCCGAACCCGAGGCGTTCACCGATGCAGAGTGCATCGCGGCATTGGGGATGTTCCGGCTGGATGGCCTCTGCCAAGAACTGCATGTCGAAGCGGTCTGGCAGGATCGCCTCTCGCCCGGCGAGCAGCAGCGGCTCGCGTTCGCGCGCGTGATCCTGCAACGCCCTACTACGCTATTCCTCGACGAGGCCACCAGCGCGCTCGATCCGGACAATGCAAACCACGCCTATCAGGCGCTGCTCGGTACGTTGCCCGGATTGACGCTCGTCAGCGTCGTCCACGACCCAGGACTGGACGCCTATCATAACCGCTGCCTCGAGATCGATGGTGGTGCTGCCCACATACGACAGCTTCGCGATGCAATCTCTCCTGCTTCTCCCCTCTGAACTGGACCATTCCCATGTCCGAATGCATCACCCATGCCACCGACGAAACACTCGAGGCGCTCATCAACCAGCCAGGCAGGTTGGTCCTAGTCGACTTCTGGGCTGACTGGTGCGGCCCCTGCAAGGCCCTTGCGCCGACGCTGGATGACATCGCTGAGGAATATGCGGACCAGCTGTTGGTGGTGAAGGTCGATGTTGTCGCGAATGAGGCGACAGCTCGGAGGTTGAGCGTGCAGAGCATTCCCTTGCTTGTGCTCTATAGCGGGGGACTCGAGGTCGATCGAGCCGCCGGCAGCCAGACCAAGAGCCGCCTTGCGGCCTTGATCGATCGGCATCTCGCGTGATCGCTTTCCCTCAAGGCGAGAACCAGAAGGCGACTGCCATCGCTCGGGTGGAGGACGCCTTTGCCATGGGCAAGCTGCCAAGTCCTGACGACGCCGCAAGGGTGGGGTTGATGAAATGTCTCACCGAGACGGGGGAACCTCGCGTCATTGAGGCTACATTAGGCATACCCGGAGGCCTCGCGTTGCTGGCGGAGGAAGCGCTGTTGATACGTCAGGACGATCCAGCCGACGCCGCGACGATGGCGCGAGACTGGGTCGATGCACCAGCGATCGGTACGGATATGACGATGGTGGCCACGAGGCTGGTGACATGGCTATTTGAACGCGTGGCGGACGCCGACGTTCTTCCCGTGGACGATCTGCCGCGCTGTTTTGGATTCGTCCGCGACCTGCACCTACGCGTCCTTCGCGGTGAAACGATCGGTCGCGCCGAGTGGGCCGCGGCCCGTACCGAGGCACTCGCCGCAACCGATCAGGAGGGCGACGCCAGGCGACAATTAGTCGCCAAGTTCGCCGAGACCATGGCTTGGCCGGCGGCGACCGCTCGAACGATGCTCATCGAAGGTGCTCGGCTATACGGCAGCATCTGTGCGGCGGCGGAGGAAGGTCGATCGGATACCACCGGGGATCAAAGGATCGAGATCCACCGTGTAATGGACCAACTGTTCACCGAGACGGCGGTCATGCGCGAAGCGGACCCAGGACTTTTCTTCCCGGACCTTTTCGCTGAACTTCACCCCGAACTGTCGGCGCGGTTCGTCCGTGACCTTGATGCAGCGAATGCGGCGTACGTCGGAGGCATCGTCGAATGCGCAGCCCACGCCATCCTGCTGATGCGTGCGGCAGCGGCTTAAGCAATCGGAAATAGGGATCAAAACCGCCATGAACCTCATTCCTCGCCGGCTGCTCTTCGGCAATCCGGAGCGGTCAAGCGGAGGCATCAGCCCAGACGGCAACTGGCTAGCCTGGATAGCTCCGGTCGGTGGCGTGATGAATCTTTGGGTCGCGCCTCGAGAGCAACCCACGGAAGCGCGGGCGATTACCATGGACGTCGATCGCGGCGTCAACAGCTATGGCTGGAGCCATGACAATCGCCATTTACTATACGTGCAGGACGAGGGCGGAGATGAAAACTGGCATGTTCATGCCGTTTCGATCGCCGATGGTGTGTCGCGCGATCTGACACCATTCGTGGGTGCGCAATGCGGCATTGCCGAGGTAAGCCGCCACCTGCCGGGAGAGGTGCTGATATCCTCGAACGCGCGGGACCCCCGTTATCACGATCTATTGCAGGTTGAGATAGCAACGGGAAAGATCAAGAAAATCATAGAGAATCCTGGCTATGCCGGGATGGTCTGCGATGAACGTTTTGTGCCGAAGTTTGCCTTTAGCCCGTTAGCTGACGGTGGACTTGACATATTGCGGCATGTCGATGGAAATTGGCGGAAGTGGATGACCTTCGACGCGGAAGACGCGCGAACTTCGGGACCATCGCACCTAGATGCATCGAGTGAGACGCTGTTCCTCTTCGACAGTCGCGGTCGCGACACTGCGGCACTTTGCTCGGTCTCGTTGGCGACAGGCCAAGAGACGGTGATCGCCGCCGATCAACGTGCCGACATCGGTGGGGCGATCACTGACAACCTGACGCATGTTCCGCTCGCCTACTCGATAACCGTCGAGCGACAGGAGTATCACGTGCTGGACGAACGTATCCGCGATGATATCCAGTTCCTCGCGGACGCCGATATCGGCGACTGGTCCATAACCAGCCGTTCGCTGGACGATCGATGGTGGACAGTTGCGGGCAACGGCGATGTGCGGCCCGGAAGGACGTGGTTGTATGATCGCGTCGATCGAAAGCTGGAGTTGATGTTCGACACGCGGCCGGCGTTGGCGGAGGAGCCGCTGTCGCGCATGCACGCGCTGACGCTCGTCGCACGCGATGGCCTTCCGCTTGTCTGCTACCTGACGTTGCCACCCCTTGCTGATGTCAGCACGGATGATCCGCGGACCAGCACTCCGCAGCCACTGATCCTGTGCGTTCATGGTGGCCCTTGGTCGCGCGATACGTATGGCTTCAACAGCCAGCACCAATGGCTCGCCAATCGCGGATACGCGGTTTTGAACGTCAACTTCCGCGGCTCGACTGGGTTCGGCAAGACCTTTTTAGCCGCCGGCGACGGCGAGTGGGGCGGACGCATGGACGATGACCTGTGCGATGCGATCGATTGGGCAATTCGGCACGGCATCGCCGATCCGGCGCGCATAGCCATTATGGGAGGGAGTTACGGAGGTTATGCCGTTTTGGCAGCAATGACGCTCCATCCCGAGATGTACGCGTGCGGCGTGGACATCGTCGGGCCTTCGAATCTGGAGACGCTGATGGAGGCGATACCTCCGTACTGGGAAAGCGAACGCGAGCAGCTTTACCGCGCGATCGGCAATCCTAGCACGATGGAGGGAAAAGCGTCACTGCAGGCGCGATCGCCTCTCAATCGGGCGGGGGACATCTGTCGCCCTTTGCTGATCGGCCAAGGCAGCAACGACCCGCGGGTGAAGCAGGCGGAATCCGACCAAATGGTTGCGGCGATGCAAAAGCACGGCATTCCGGTGACATACGTCGTGTACCCCGATGAGGGGCATGGCTTTCAACGGCCTCCGAACAGAACCTCGTTCAACGCCTTTGTGGAGGCGTTCCTCAGTCGTCATCTTGGCGGATCGCTCGAGCCTCTAACAGCTGAGGAGGTCGTGGGCGCAACGTTTGATCTGCGGGGCGACAGTGCGTGGTTGAAGGAACAGCTGCCATAGTGCGATTGCTATGCGTTTGCCGCTGACCACCTCTAAAAATTCTGGAAATGGGTCAACGCTGTAATCAAAGGCAGCAGAGATGCTCCTGGAGGATCGGATTGACCATGGTGCTGGCTTAATCTGACCTCCAGACTCTCGCAATTTACCGATCGGTCGTAGGCCGCCGAGCACCTTAACCCAGCGAACCAAGTTGTAAGCCGCCATTCTATGTCAAAGCAGCGTTTGCGCCGCGAAGTCGTGAGACTGATACCTGAGTTTCATGGTGTTCAAGGTCGTTCTACGGATCTATCGGCGGCATAGCGCGGAGATATTAAACCACGGTCGCCCGACACCTTAGTTGCTCCCTGGCGCGTAAAACGAGCTCCGCGCGTGGTTTTGTAGTGTTCACTTCAAACAGCCTCGCTTCAAAATGACCGCTTAAGGCTCAACTTGATTGTTCGCGGACGTAGCGAGGTAATCTGGTTTCGCTCAAGCGCACTGAAGGGGTTGCCATAAGCAAAGGTGTTGCCTCGAACATCCAATAAATTTTCAACTTGCAGGTTGATGGTCGTCGATCCGAGTTCCAAGCTTGCGCCCCCCTCTGCTAATAAGAAGTTGCCTTGAGGGATGTCCAAGGCCTCTCCGGCGCCAAGAAACGATCGGCCGACGTAGCGCACCGCCCCATTCAGCACGATCGTGGATCGGGTCGCGATACCGTGCCTTAGTATGGCCGCGAGGCGGCCGCCCGTGGCGGGCACATTTGGAAGTCTGTCTTCACGGCCGCTGCTGCTAATATCCGAGGCTCGCAGTCTGCCATCGTTGACGAACAGATCTGCCCTAACGGTCAGGTCACGCGACGCGCGCCACACCACTTCAGCGTCGAGGCCACGGATAGTACCTCGTCCCACATTCGCGGTGGCGGTGACGCCGACTATGGTCACTATATCGGCTTGAACGTCTGCCCGCGCCGACGCGAATGCTGCGGCTCTCAGCGTGAGGCGCCCGCGGCGCTCGTCGCCGAGCCGGATACCGATCTCGATCGAGTCCAAAGTATCTGGATTGTAGGTCTGACTGATGTCACCTTTCTCCGTAGGGAAGACGCTCAAGCCTCCGGCACGGTAGCCCTGCTCATAGCGGAGGAACGTCGAGACGTCGGATGCTGGCTTCCAGCCGAGCGCTGCCATGCGCGACAGACGTGTTGCCCTTCGGGAAAGGCGAGCCGACCGGGCAAGGGCGGATTTCACCACCGTGGCAGTGGAGTTTGTATAGCTCAGTCGTCCCCCGATGGTCGCCGAGAGCCCTTCGCCGAACGGTGCCGTCAACTGCCCGAACGTAGCGCTATCCAAACTTCGCCTGTTCGCGGCAACCGAGATCCGCGTCTGGTTGTCGTAGAGTTGCGAAAGAGTGTCGCTATAGCTTCGGATGCCGGAAACCCCTGCGACCCATGAACTCTGATCACGCCCCCCCGACCATCTCGTCTCGTGCTCCAGAAGGTCTATGTCCTCGTGTTCGTCGAAGGTCGTACCAGCTTCGAAAACCGGGGTTGCGTCGAAGCGGGTTGAAAGACGATGGGTGATGCGAGCGGTCGTCGACGTCAGCTCGGTCTCGCCCAATTTCTTTTTCATGGTGAGGTGGCGAAGCCGATAGCGGTTGGTGAACGGCTGGCGAATTGGGACGTCTCTCGTGAGCGGCGGTGCATCGCTGAAGGTGTACTGTCCGTCGGCGGTCTGTTGGACTTGTCGTACATCCCCGAGATCCATCGTCCAGCCGTCGACGTCCGCGACTCGCAGCGTTGCACGATGCCCGTGACTTCTCGTGGTGTTGATGTCCTTCCGCGCCTGCACGGGATCGTCGATGTAGCCGGCCTGCTTCGCTGCGTAGCTGACGAAACGTGCCGCGACGTGTTCTTTGACGACAGGAAGATTGATCACCGCCGCAAAGCCCCGGCTGATGCCACCGAACCGGGTTGCCGCTAGATTGAGTGCGAAGCGGGCGCTTGGCGCCAAGGATCTGGCACATGCGGGACTAGGTGTTTAGTCCCGGCATCTGGTGGATCGGGTCGACGATGAACCGGTCTGGCTCTGACGTCCAGATCTTGGCGATGTATTCGTAGGGCGTGAGCCCGCTCAGCGTCTTGAGCCGGCAGGCGAAGTTATAGGCTGACATGAAGTCGGCGAGGTGCGTCGGGAGCTGGTCGTGGCTGTCGTAGTGGAAGCGTTTAACGGTCGCTTCCTTGATGGTTCGGTTCATCCGCTCGACCTGGCCGTTGGTCCAGGGATGGTTCGGCTTGGTGAGCCGGTGCTCGATGTCGTTTGCGTCGCAGATCATGTCGAAGCGCATCTGACGCGACCAGGCCGTGTTGCGGTTGCGGGGCTGCTCGGCGAACTGGATGCCATTGTCGGTCAGGATCGTATGGATGCGGTGAGGCACGGCTTCCAGCAGGTGCTCGAGGAACTCCCATGCTGTCCGTCTGTCAGCCTTGTCGACCAGCTGGGTGACCGCGAACTTGGCGGGTAGCGGTCGATGCCGACGAACAGGTATAGTTTGCCTTCGGCGGTCTGCACCTCGGCGATGTCCATGTGGAAGAAGCCAATGGGGTAGCGCTTGAAGCGCTGACGCTTCGGCTTATCGCCCTCGATGTCCGGCAGGCGGGAGATACCATGTCGCTGGAGGCAGCGGTGGAGCGCTGACCGGGTTAGCTGCGGAATCGACGGCTGCAACGCGTAGAGGCAGTCGTCCAACGACAGCAGCGTGTGCTGGCGGAACGCCACAACCACTGCCTCCTCCGCTTCGGACAGGGTCGTTGAATGAGGGGCCTTCGGCCCGGTCTTCAGATCCTCGACCGTCGCCCGCTTCCGCCATTTCGCGACTGTCTTCGGGTTGATCCCCAGCTCCCGGCTCAGCGTCGCGAGCGAAGCTTGCGATCGCTGTATTGCTGCTCGGATGGCGTGCGTGGTCGTGGCGCACCCATGACGTACCTGTCCCGTACGGCTTCCTTCCATTCCAACGAAAGGATCGCACCATCAAACCGTGGGATCAAACACCTAGCGATCATGCCGAGTAGCTATTCTGAAACTCGGGCGCTTGCGGTACCGTGCAGGTATTTCGATCTGCGACATTTACGGCATCCTTACACGTTACAACGACAAATCAATTGCTGAGTAGAAGACAACGCTCTCATAGCTCGCTGATACTCAACCACAGTCAGAACTCTGTAATTGAGACATCTTCGCTGTGGGTAACTGTACCTAGGATTCTGATGAATGTTGAATTGAACACGGACTTTGTGGATTTCCTATCCACACGGCTATATCAGAGACGATCAGGGCGAGTTCACGAGCGTTCATTAACGCCAGATCCTTGCGTGTGGGCGTTGATGACGTCCCAGATGATCTATCCAATCATAATGGATTGGCAAACCAGCGGCACCATCACTTTGCATTTTCGATGTGAGTATCAGCCCGCACGAGCCGCAGCTGCTTTTTGTCGATCTTGCCGACACTTGTGCGTGGGAGTGTATCTAAGAGAACCAGCTGATCCATCCGCGCATAGCGGCTTAGGTCACCACGTTCGATTGCGGCGATGATCGGCGCATTGATGCCTTCCAGTGTTGGCGTTCCTGATGTCGGAACGACAAACGCGATCGGACGCTCACCCCAACGCTCGTCCGGTATGCCGACGACCGCGACTTCTGCCACCATCGGAAGGCTGGCGATCAGGTCCTCCAATTCCAGCGAGGGTATCCATTCCCCGCCGGTTTTGATGACGTCTTTCAAGCGATCGCAGATCACCACCTGTCCGCCAGCACTGATCGTGGCCACGTCCTGTGTATGCATCCAGCCACCGTGCCACAGGGCGCGGGATGCCTCCGGGTTACCGAGATAGCAGGGTGTCAGCCAAGGCGCTCGCACGACCAGCTCGCCGCGCGAGACGCCGTCGTTCGGTACATCGCGCATTTCCTCGTCAACCACCCGGAGGCTGACAAGCGAAATTGGAACGCCCGCGAGTGTGAGCGCATCGACGTCCGGCGTCCTATTCGCCGACCGCGTAGATTGACGAGCCATCGTAAGTGTCGGACCTGTCTCCGACATACCATAGCCTGCGCCGACATGCATGCCGCGACGCGTGCCCTCTTCCCACAGCGCGTGAGTCAGCGCGGAGCCGCCAATCGTCACCGTCCATCCGGCAAGGTCAGTCCCGGCCTTGTCCGCGGCATTAAAAACCATCTGCAGCACGGTTGGAACGCAATGTGAGTAGGTGACCTGCTCGGTCGTTCGAAGCCGGCAGATCATATCCGGTTCGTATCGACCCGGATAAACCTGTTTCACGCCTAACAGCGTTGCCACGTAGGGCATGCACCAAGCATGGACGTGGAACATCGGGGTTAGCGGCATATAGACATCGTCGATCCCGAAGCCGGGCTCGCGGGTTGCGCCGAACGGGCCTTTACTGGCCAGCGCCAGTAGAACAATTTGCCGATGCGAGAAGCACACTCCTTTGGGATCGCCGGTGGTGCCCGTCGTGTAGAAGGTCGTTGCGAGTGCATTCTCGTCGAAGTCCTCAAACGCAAACGCGGGCTCCGACGCGGCGAGCAGCCTCTCGTACTCGCCGGCGCCGACGAACGATGGCGGTTCGTCGGCGCCGTCGTTGATTACGACGACGGCCGTCACCCCTCGGAGGGTCGGCAACAGGGCTTCAAGTGCGGGCAGAAAATCACGGTGGCATACGACCACTTCGGCTTCGCCGTGGCGCAGTGTATAACCGATCTGTGCGACAGGGAGCCGGACGTTGACGGTCTGAAGTACCGCACCCATCATCGGGACGGCAAAATACGCCTCAAGATAGCGATGACTGTCCCAGTCCATCATCGCGACAACGGTGCCCGGGCCGACACCCAAGCTGGCTAACGCCGAGGCGAGGCGGCCAATCCGTGACCGCAAGTCGCGATAGGTCATCCGTACCCGGTCACGGTACACGATCTCCTGATCGCCAGCCGCCAGCAGCGAGGCGTCCAGCAGGTGCCCGATAGTCAGCGGAAAATTGTAGGTCTCAGAGGTGGCTTGGGCGAAACGCAGAGGCATGGAAGTCCTTATTTTCGAAATTCGAACCCTGTGATCAGGTGGCCTATTCCGGCGGGGTAGTCGCAGCCTTCGGCGCGAAGCCGCGGTCGAAGGCTTCGAGGTCGGGCATGATCATGGCGGGCAATCGATCGAGCCGATCGACATGCTCGCCGAGTGCTTCCAAAATGAGCGAGCGCTCATCTGCGGATACGTAGGGGGTATGGTAGGCAATGAAGGGTTCAAGAACCTCGAGACCGACATAGCCGAGCGAGCCTTGAAGGAAGTGGCGCAACATTCCCGCCTCGAGGTTGCCGTGGATCGAGCCGGGGCCGAACATGTGGTCGCGCCCGCCCAGGCTGAACGCCGCCAATGCGCGCTTACCGGCAAGACCGCCCGCGCCATAGATCCGACGTCCGCCGTAGAACGGGCCGGAGATGAACACCCGGTCGATCCAGCCCTTCAGTATCGCAGGCACGCTGAACCAGAAGACCGGGAAGGTGAAGACGAGCAGGTCGGCTGCCAGCACCTTGTCGATCTGAGCAAGGATGTCGGGTGCCAGCGTCCGCGTCTCGAAGCCGTGCCGCTGCTCGAGCGCATAGGTGAGATGACTGTGCTCGCGCCGCTGTCCGAAGTCGGCGGACGAGAGGACCGGATTGAACCCCATTGCGTAAAGGTCCGACTCTGACACGGTCGCACCGGTTGCCTCCAGGCGGTCGCGGATCACGTTGCGCATGGCCGAGACGAAGGAATCGCTCTCGGAATGCGCGTGGATGATGTGCGCCCTCATGCCGGGAACTGGTCATCGGGAATTGCGAATAGCGGCGCCGCACGGGCCACGACGCGGTGCTGCAACGCGAACACCTCGGACAGCATCTGCTGCTGAAAGAAGGCGGCGGTCGCGATCTTGGCGGAAAGAAAGTCCGGGTCGCCGTTCGCGTCGGCCAGTCGGTTCACGGCCGCCGCAGCCTGACGGCCCATTAGCCAGCCACAGGTGACAAGGCTGAACATCCGCAGATACGGCGTAGCGCCGCTCGCCGCGTCCGTAATCCCAAGGTCCAGCAGACGATCGGTAATCGCACGAAGCGTCGCCGACGCTTCGACCAGCACCGTCGCACCGGCCGCGAGCGCGGAAACGGTACGCCAGTCGGCCGCGTCTGCATCGATCTCGTCGAGCAGGGCGCGCCACGTTTCTCCGTTCTCCAGCCGCAGTTTGCGCCTGACCAGATCCAGCGCCTGGATGCCGTTGGTGCCTTCGTAGATCGGCAGGATGCGCGCGTCGCGGTAATGCTGCGCGATCCCGGTTTCTTCGATGAAGCCGATCCCGCCGAACACCTGGATCGCCAGGCTACTGACCTCCAGCGAAATGTCGGTGCAGAACGCCTTCGTGCAGGGTGTCAGCAATTCGGCGCGTGCCGACGCCGCACGGGCCTCATCGCCTGCACCGGCGTGGCCGCGATCAATCTGCAACGAATTGTAGACCGCTAGCGCCCGGCCCCCCTCGACGAGCGCGCGCATGGTCATCAGGTTGCGGCGGACATCGGGATGGTCGATGATGCGCACCGGCGTTCGTTCGCCCTCCAGCGGCGCGGACTGAACCCGTTCCTGCGCATACCGCGACGCCTTTTGATAGGCGATGTCGGCGATGCCCACGCCCTGAATGCCAACACCGATCCTGGCGTGGTTCATCATCGTGAACATCGCGCGGATGCCCCCCTGCGGCTCACCGATGAGGAAACCGACGCATTCATTGTCGTCACCGTAGCTGAGCGACGCCGTCGCCGAGCCACGCATCCCGAGCTTGTGCTCGAGTCCCGTGCAGCGGACGTCATTGCGCCTGCCCGGTCGTCCCTCCGCGTCGGGCAGGAACTTGGGAACGAGGAATAGGCTGATCCCGCGAGTGCCCTCGCCAGCGCCGACGATACGGGCAAGGACGAGGTGGACAATGTTCTGCGTCGCGTCATGCTCGCCGAACGTGATGTAGATCTTGGCGCCCCGGATACGGTAGCTACCGTCTTTGGCAGGTTCGGCGATCGTGCGCAGCGCACCGACATCTGATCCCGCGCCGGGTTCGGTCAAATTCATCGTGCCCGACCATTCGCCAGACACCATCTTGGGCAAGTACGTTGCCTTCAGTTCTTCCGAACCATGCGCCACGATCGCCCGCACCGCACCGGCGGTCAGTGACATGATTTGACTGAGCGCGACATTGGCGGCGAACATCTGCTCCTGGATGGCCGCGGAGAGGGTCAGTGGCAGGTTCTGACCGCCAAAAGCTTCAGGCGCCTCGATCCCGTTCCAGCCGCCCTCGATCCACTTGGCATAAGCCGCAGCAAAACCGTCGGGCAGCTCGACGTCGCCCCTATTCCATGTCGAGCCCTGCTGGTCGCCGATCATGTTGACGGCGTAGAGTTCGTCCTCGGCCAGCTTCCGTGTCTCGTCGAGCACTGCGGCTGCGATACCCGCATCGACATGCTCGAAGCCGGGCAAAGAGGCGAGGCGATCGATTTCGCCGATGGTCTCAAGCACGAACATCTGCTCGGCAAGGGGTGCACGATAGGTCAGGGCGTGTCCGATCAGAACCAGGGGTAGAAGGCAGGCATCGCGGAGGTGGCGGACTTGAACTCGGGCGCGCGCTTCTCACGAAAGGCGTCAACGCCTTCCTTTCCATCCGCGATGCTGGTGTAGAACATCGCAAGCGAGTCGATCCGATGCGCCTCAATCGGATGGGGCAGGGCGGGGTTGCGACGGATCATCGCGCGGGTCAGGCCGATCGCCACCGCGGACCGCCCGTCGACGATGCGATGCGCGAGCGCTCTGGCTTCGGCCAGCAACGCGTCCGTGTCATCGTGGATCGAGCGGAGCAGACCCCCGCGCAGCGCCGTCTCCGCATCGAGGATGTCAGCCGTTAGCGTCCATTCCAATGCGGTCTGTTCACCGACCAACCGCGGGAGGAACCAGCTTGAGCAGGCTTCCGGCACGATCCCGAGTCGACCAAAGACAAACCCGATCCGTGCCTTCTTCGAAGCCAGCCTGAAATCCATCGCCAGCGTCATTGTCGCCCCGATCCCGACCGCCGCGCCGTTGATCGCGCCGATGACGGGCTTCAGGCAATCGTAGATCGCCAGCGTCACCCGGCCGCCGGTGTCGCGAACGCCGCTCCGGATCTCCGGATCGTCGAGCCGTTCGCGCATGTCGTCGAGCGTGGGCGTCAGCGTCTCATCAAGGCCGAAGACATTGCCGTCGGCCCCAAGCTCCATCCCGGCGCAGAACGCCTTGCCCGCGCCGGTTACGATAACGGCACGCACCGTATCATCGTTGTTCACGCTGCGGAACAATGCCTCCAGCTCATCCGCCATTTCAGGGGTAAATGCGTTCATTCGTTCTTCGCGATCGAGCGTAACCAACAAAATGCCGTCAGCGAGGGAGGTGCGCAGCGTCGTATAGATCATTGTCAGTTCCTCGGCGGGAGAGATGTCACCGCGGTCGCCGGCGCACGTCCAGCCTGACGTCGAAGCCACGATGCTATTTCGTTGGGCGCAGTAAGCGGGATCATGTGACCACCATCGATCACTTCATATTGCGCACCGGGTATGTCCGCGGCTGTTCGCGCGCCATGAAGTTCGGGGTCGAGGATCTGATCGCCGCGGCCGAACAGAATGCCGACGGGCAGGGCCAGGTCGCGGTAGAGTGCGGCAATCTCGACAAGATCGCTGACATTCGAAAGCTCGGTCGACGCCGCATAGATCGCGCCGGGCCGGCTTGCGAGGAAGCCGCCGCCACGCGCGCCGAAGTCGTCAGGCACCGGATCAGGGCCGAACACGGTCGCGAGCGTGCGCTTGCGCTTTACCTTGCCCAACGGGATAGCGAGCGTTCGGGCGATGATGGCGCGACGGGCAGGAGAGGGATTGATCAACGGCCTGAAGATCTTGGGTGGGTCGCTAATTGGTTGAGTGAGCGGGGCAATCAGCGCCAGTCCGCCGACGAGTTCAGGACGCTTCGTTGCCAGCGTCAACGCGATCGCCCCGCCGAGCGAATGTCCCACCAGCAAAGGTCGGTCCAGCTTCAGCGCCTTGATGAAGTGACCGATAATTGCAGCTTGCGCATCAAGGCCACGTCCCCCGACGCGGTTGTATGTCGAATAGCCCGATCCTGGCCGATCGACGACAATGACACGGTAATCGGAAACGAGCAGTTCGGTCAGCGCGTAGGTGAAGTTGCGCAGCTGACCGGTCAGCCCATGTATCATCACTATCGCGGGGCCGGACCCGATATCGATATAGTGCAACCGTGCGCCGTCCACGTCCAGAAAGCGGCCTTCTGGCGGTACCCGCCGCTCCGCGCTACGTGCGCTAAGGCTGCTGAAGGCCGCGAGACCAGCGATGACTCCAGCGCCGGCAAGTACGCCGCCTTTGACGATGGTTGATGTACGCACGATCAGCCCATCCTTCCAAGGAGCCGCCAGTAACCGACCGGCATAAGCCGCTCGACGATCGACGCCACCTTGGCGTCGTTGCCGACGAGGACGCGCGGTCGCCGTTGTTCGATACCGCGGACGATGATCTCGCCGGCCTGCTCGGCAGGCATCTTTAGTGCCTTTGCAAAGCGGACCTGCGCAACCGCTCGCTCAGCCTCGCTTACCGCCGCAGCGACGCGAGCGTTCTGGGCGATACCTGTCTTGATCCCGCCGGGATGGATGACCGTAACACCGACCGGCGATTTCTCCGCCAGCAGTTCGTTGCGGAGTGCCTCCGAGAAGCCGCGCACGGCGAATTTGGCAGCGGCATAGGCGGTCTGGCCGGGCGGAGCGATCAGCCCGAACAAGCTGGAAAGGTTGACCAATTGCGCCTGCTCGCGTTCCTTGAGCAGCGGAAGGAACGCGCGCGACATTCGCACGACGCCCTGGAAGTTGATGCCAACGACCCAGTCGAATTCGTCCTCAGTCAGTTGGTCGAAACGCCCACCGAGTGCGACGCCTGCATTATTAACGACGATATCGACATGGCCGTGCGCCGACTTCACGATGCCAGGAAAGGCAGCAACGGCGTCGGCGTTCGCGACGTCGACCGTGTGACGGGTGACGCGAACGCTGTTGCCGATCAGCCGTGCAGTCTGTTCGAGACCTTCCTCGTTCAGGTCGGCAAGCGCGACATGGCAGCCACGCTTGGCTAGCGACCGCGCAATCGCCTGACCGATCCCGCCAGCCGCTCCCGTCACGACGGCGACCTTGCCGTCAAGATCAATCTGCCTGCTCATGCCGCCTTCTCCCGTGCGCCATTACTGCGCGTGTCAAATTGAAGAACGCCGTCGTCGATCCGGCCGGTACGGAACGCGAACAGGTCGCGGATATAGTTCTGATGGGTCATCCAGGGAGCCTTGGCACCTTGGCGAGGAAGGGCGCTCTGCGCGCGCTGGACGTAGCCCGACTGCAGATCGAGCATCGACTCCTCGACTGCGGCTCCTTCGGGCGCGATAGGTGTCGCGCTGTCTTTGCCACGTGCGGCCATATGATTGAGCAGCTGGCTGACGTACTGCGACGTCAGGTCACATTTAAGTGTCCACGAGGCATTGGTGTAACCGACCGCGAAGGCGAAGTTCGGGACGCCTTCGAGCATCGCACCCTTGTAGAGCAGGCGTGTGCCCGGCTCGACGGTGTTCCCGTCAACTGAGAGCGATGCACCGCCCATCATCTTAAGCTTCAGCCCAGTCGCGCTGACGACGATATCCGCTTTCAGCTCCTCTCCGGATTGCAGGCGGACACCCTCCTGCTCGAACCTTTCGATCTGATCGGTCACGATCGCCGCCTGGCCGGCGCGCAGCACCTTGAAGAGGTCGCCGTCGGGAACGAGGCACAGCCGCTGATCCCAAGGGTTGTACTTGGGCGTCAGGTGGCGGGCGATGTCAAAATCGGGGCCGAGCAGCTGCTTCTGCTGCGCAGCGATTTTGCCTTTGACGAGATCGGGCTTCTTTCGTGACGCGTTGTACACGAAGATGCTGTAGCCGATGTTCTTCCAGCGGATGGCGGCATCGGCGATCGGCGTTGGCAGCCGGCTGCGCAGCGCCTCGCCACGTACGTCATGGGACGGCTTTGAGACGATATAGGTTGGCGAGCGCTGCAACATCGTGACATGCGCCGCGCCCTTCGCGACAAGCGCGGGAACCAGCGTGACCGCTGTCGCTCCCGAACCAATCACAACCACCCATTTGCCTACGACTGATAGATCATCGGGCCAGAATTGAGGATGCACGATCTTCCCCTTGAACGTGTCGACCGCTGGCCATGTTGGGGAATAGCCTTCCTGATAATCGTAATAGCCCGAGCACAGGAACAGGAAGCTGCATGTCATGCGACGCGGCTCACCATCCGCGATGTAGGAGATCGTCCACAGCGCATCGGCCGAAGACCACGCGGCGCCCGTGACGCGGTGGCGCATCCGGATTTTGCGGTCGATACCGAACTCACGCGCGGTGTCCTCAATGTAGTCGCGAATATCAGCGCCGTCCGCGATCGCCTTTTCCCCGTGCCAGGGGCGAAAAGGAAACCCAAGCGTGGTCATATCGGAGTCAGACCGAATGCCCGGATAACGGAAGAGATCCCACGTGCCCCCAATGGCGTCACGTGCCTCGAAAATAGCCCAGCTGCGATCGGGTGACTTGGTCTTGAGCCAGTAGCCCGCATCTACACCGGACAGACCGGCGCCCACGACGAGCACATCCAGATGTTCAACTTCCGACATTTACAGCCTTCCGAATAACGCCTGACAGCAAATGACAATGGTGGTTGTCATTGTCAACGCTGCTATAATCGGAGCATGACAAGTGCATCAAGGCGTTGGGGCGGGCAGACGCAGGCGGATCGACGCGCGGAACGTCGCGATATGCTGATTGCGTCTGCAACGCGGCTGTATGGCTCGTTCGGCTTTCACAACACCGGCGTCCGCGCCATCTGCCGCGATGCAGGGCTGACCGAGCGTTATTTCTACGAGAGCTTTCCCAACGGGGAGGCGCTCTTGCTTGCCGCCTTCGATCGCGTCGTATCGGCGTTGCGTGATCAGATCTTGCGAGCGGATGCGCCGGATGAAGCGCGCGATGCCCGGGTGCGGCGATTGCTACGAGCCTATTACGGGGCTTTGGCAGCAAACCCTACTGCTGCACGTGTGTTCCTCGTTGAAATCGTTGGGGTCGATGCAGAGATCGACCGTGCGTTTGAGGCCTCGCTGTTCGCGCTTTCGGGGCCTTTTGTCGGCGTCTACGACCCTGACCATCTGGGACCATTGTCGACCAATCTCCTCCTCCGGCGCGGCGTATCCGGAGGACTCCTTCACATCGCGCTGGCCTGGGGGGCGGAGGAATTTGCCAGCCCGATCGAACACGTGATCGAAACGGCGGCAGCCCTGTGTGACCTCGCTATTCCGAAGACCGATCCCGTCCAGGAGCGGCCCGCCGGTTGATCAGCGCGTCCAAATGAGCTTTGCGTTCGAGAATTCGCGTAAACCAAACCAGGACAACTCACGACCGTAACCAGACTTGCCAATTCCCCCGATGGGTACGCGAGGGTCGGAAGCCGAGATGCCGTTCATAAAGACCGCACCAGCTTCGATGTTTCGGGCTATGCGGTGTCCCTTCGCGGTGTCGCTCGTCCAAACTGCAGCCGAAAGGCCGAATTCGATGCTATTTGCCAACGCCACCGCATGTTCTGCGTCGCTGGCTGTCATGATTGCGGCGACGGGCCCGAATAGTTCCTCGCAAGCGGCCGCCATGTTAGGCTCGACGTCGGCCAGGACGGTTGGCGAATAGTAGTTTCCGGGGCGATCCATAACTTCCCCTCCAATCAGCAGTCGAGCCCCCTGATCCAGACTATTGCGAACCTGGCGGTGGAGTTCATCGCGGCCTCGTGATCGTGCCATTGGGCCGATAAAGGTGGCGCTATCCATCGGGTCCCCGATTGCGAGAGCTTTCGTCAACGCGACTACCCGCTCAGCGAATGATTCGACGATGCTCGCTTCGACGATCATGCGCTTAGCGGCAATGCAGACCTGTCCGGTGTTGAGAAAGCGCGACCGGACCGCGGCCTCGGCCGCCGCGTCGATATCTGCATCCGCCAGCACGATGAACGGATCGATGCCGCCGAGCTCGAGAACGGATTTCTTGATATGACGGCCCGCCTCGGCTGCGATTGCAGCTCCGGCCGCAACCCCGGCGGTGACCGTCACCGCGGCGATACGTCGATCGGCGATGACCCGCGCGATGTCGTCCTGCGCGATCGGCAGGTTAGTAAAAACCCCCTCGGGGAACCCGGCTTCGACCACTGCATCCGCCAGCATCGCTGCACAGCCCAGCACATTATCGGCATGTTTCAGGACGTAACCGTTGCCGGCGAGCAGGATTGGCACCGCTGCGCGGAGCACCTGCCAGATCGGGAAGTTCCATGGCATCACTGCAAGGATAGGGCCGATCGGCTGCCACACCACCATCGCCGTACCGTCATCATGGACAGGCAGCGGTTCGTCCGCGAGCATCGCGACGCCGTTCGCGGCATACCAGTCGCACAGCGCGGCGCACTTTTCGACTTCGCCGCGCGCCTGAGCAATCGGCTTGCCCATTTCCAAGACGATAGTGCGCGCATACTCCTCCGCGTGGCGACGCAGAACCGCGCCCAGTCGCCGTAGTCGCTCGCTGCGCGCCGCGGCTGGAACGATGCGCCAGGCGTGCCATCCCGCCCATGCACCGTCGAGCGCCGCATCGATTTCCATAGCGTCCAGCAGTTCATGACGCTCGATAGGTTCGCCGGTCGCCGGATTAATCGTGGTGATGCGTGTCATATGTCGAACCTAATGATCTGCCGAACCGCGCGGCCGGCGTGGAGTTCGTCAAACCCGATGTTGATGTCGTCGAGCGTCAGATAGCCGCTGACCAAGCGGTCGACGGGGAGGCGCCCGGCGCGGTAAAGAGCAACATATCTCGGGATGTCACGCGCCGGCACGCAGGTGCCGATATAGGATCCTTTCAACGTTCGCTCCTCAGCGACTAGCGCAACTACGTTGACGGCGAGAGAAGAATCCGGCGGGGGCAGGCCTGCCGTCACTGTTAGGCCGCCACGCCGCGTCATCGCCACCGCACTTTCCAATGCGCGTAGCGACCCAGCCATTTCGAGTACGACATCGCACCCGCCGCTTGTTAGTGCCCGGACCTCAGCGGCCGCGTCCGAACCGGCGGAAATGGCAGTGGTCGCCCCGAGTTCGCGTGCCAGCGTCAGCTTCTCTTCGAGCATGTCGATTGCGATCACCTGCGACGCACCCGCCGCGACAGCGCCGAGAACCGCAGCCAGACCGACGCCGCCAAGACCAACAACCGCGACTGTCTGCCCGGCCTTCACGTTTGCCGTATTTACGACGGCACCAACGCCGGTGAGGACAGCGCATCCGAACAGCGCGGCCTCGTGAAGCGGCAGATCGCGATCCACCTTCACAAGCGAGCGGCGGGAAACGACGGCGTGACTTGCGAATGCCGAACAGCCCAGATGATGATGAATGGCGCCCGCCTCGTCGCTTAGCCGGCGTTCGCCGTTTAGCAGCGTGCCGGCAACGTTGGCCGCGGCACCCGGACCGCAAAGCGCCGGGCGGCCTTCAGAACAGGGCAAGCAGTGGCCGCAGCTTGGCATGAAGACCATCACGACATGATCGCCGAGTGCAAGGTCGTTCACGCCATCCCCCAGCGCCTCGACGATGCCCGAGGCCTCGTGGCCCAGCGCCATGGGCGAAGGGCGCGGCCGATCACCATTGATAACTGAAAGATCGGAATGACAGAGGCCAGCAGCCGCGATCCGTACCAGTACTTCGTCTCGTCCAGGTGGGGCGAGCGTAATTTGTTCAATACTTAGAGGCCGAGTCTCAGCATAGGGGCGGGCGGCGCTTGGCTGTCGCAATACGGCTGCGGTAATCTGCATGTCTGTGAATATCCACATGAGGACGCTCTAGGCTACTAGCGTATGGCAAAGATTATAACCAACATCGTAATCTTAAGCGCTATGGCCTTAAGGAAAGGATTGACACGACGACGCGGCGATGGTCAACAATTGGAGAGATAGATATTGCAAAAGGCACAGACTATGGCGCGTGACGCACTTAGGCCCCGTGCCGACTATCGCTGGTGGCAGCCTATCACCACGCGCTGGAGCGACAATGACGCCTATGGCCACGTCAACAACGCCATTTATTATCACTGGTTCGACACGACGGTGAATAACTGGCTCATCAGCACGGGTTTGCTCGACATCGCAACTGGCGACCCGATCGGCCTCGTCGTCGAAACGCAATGCCGATACGCACGGTCGATCACCTATCCCGAACCGGTGGAGATCGGCCTTGCGCTTTCGCGCCTTGGTTCGTCCAGCGTTGCATTTCGCTTGGGGGCCTTCGTTCCCGGCACCGACGATGCTGCTGCCGAGGCATCGTTCACGCATGTGTACGTCGGCCGTGACAGTCGCCGCCCCACAGAGCTACCGCAGGCGTGGAGGAGAAAGATGGAGAGTCTGGGCTGCCCGTGAGGCTAGGAATGCTACGCTCTCGCTTTCCGCGACAATAGAGGGGGCTTCTCACGGCAATTCCTCGATCCCCCCGGTAGGCGCGGCTGAGGGTCCCCCGGTTTCTCATCCAACCTGAAGGTGAGTTTCCGGCGTTTATTCGGTAGCCTTGGCGGCCACTGCAGCAGCATATTCGACCGGCGTCATCCAGCCAAGCGATGTGTGAGGGCGGCTCTCGTTATAGTCCCGCCGCCAGGCCTCGATCTTGGCTCGGGCGTCGGCCATGGACAGGAACCAGTGCGCGTTTAGGCATTCGTCGCGAAGGCGACCGTTGAACGATTCCACGAAGGCATTGTCGGTGGGCTTGCCCGGCCGGCTGAAGTCCAACGTTACACCGTTCTCATATGCCCAGCGGTCGAGTGCCTTCGAGATGAACTCCGGCCCATTGTCCACGCGAATGGTCTGGGGCGCGCCGCGGATCGACGAGATCCGTCTCATCACCTCGACCACCTGCTCGCCCTTGATCCCCTGATCGACGTCGATCGCCAGAGCTTCGCGGGTGAACGCATCGACCACGGTCAGCGCTCGTAGTCGCCGGCCGTCGAACAGGGCATCCGAGACGAAATCCATCGACCACATCTCGTTCGCCGCCAATGCCGCGGGTTGCCGTTCGCGGTTGGCAGCGCTGACGTTGCGCCTCGGCTTCTTGAGCCGAAGGCTCAGTCCATCATTGCGATAAAGCCGGTAGACGCGTTTGTGATTCACGGCCCATCCTTCCCGACGCAGCAGGATGTAGATCCAGAAATAGCCATAGCGCTTCCGCGTTGCTGCCAGATCACGGATGCGCATCACTAGCGATGTCTGATCCGGCTTGTGCGAGATGTAGCGCACCGACGAACGCTCGACGCCGAGCGCGGAGCAACTGCGCCGTTCGCTGACAGCATGGGACGCCTGGACGTACGCGACGAGCTCGCGCCGTCGTCCAGGCGTCAGAGCTTTTTTGCCAACACGTCCTGCAGGATGTGCTTGTCCAGGCTCAGGTCGGCAACCAGCTGTTTTAGTTGCCGGTTCTCATCCTCGAGCTGCTTCAGGCGCCTCAGCTCGCCAACCCCAAGACCGCCGTACACCTTCTTCCAGCGGTAGAACGTCTGCTCCGAAATCCCCATCCGCCGGATGACTTCGGCCACCGGCGTGCCGGTTTCCGCCTGCTACAGCGCGAACGCAATCTGCTCGTCCGTGTATCTCGACTTCTTCATTTCCAGCTCCTTGCCCCAAGGTTTCACAAAGCCGGAAAACTCTTGCTCAAAAATGGGCTAAAAAACAGGGCGACGTCAGCCAGACCTACAAGGAACGACGCTCTGCCGCGCTGGCGGAGTGGCAGATCCTTGCGAGCTAGGCTGCGACCTTCAAAGACCAGCCTGCATCGTGTGGAGAGCGGTTCGCGTTAGACTGACAGCACCTTCGGCGCGCCTTTCGCCTCGCTCGTGCCGTAGGTCACCGTGCCGAAAGATCAAGGAAATGAACCGTCCAACGGCGGGCAACCCTGCAGCCGGAACGGCGCAGCGTACTTCGAAGCCTTCGCCCTCCAAAATGCGCGATGCGGACAGGACGCGGTCCATGGCCCGCTGGGTGAGGGTGGCAGTGGCAGTGATGGTAACGGTGACCATGAAGCTACTCCCGGGATGGTCGCTGACGGAATCTGCGCAGGCACCGTCAGCACCTGTGTCATGTTGAGCAGGCTCGGCGGCAATTCCGACCAGAACTCCATCGCCCGCGGTTTGCCCGAGATCGGGCAGGTCGAGCGCAACCTTGTTCACGCTTGACCGTGTTTTCGAGAACCGGTGCTTTCGTGGCTTGGTCGCATTTAGCCTTTTCGTTGCTAACGCTGTAGCGAAACGCCGGAGACGGACTTAATTAATCTGGATTTTCGGTCCGAACCGAGGTGACCAGCGCCTTGAATTCATCAGGCTTGCCATAGAACGGCTCATGCTGAAGCCGGGTGAACCGACCCGCGCGCTCCAGGAGGAAGGTCGGAAAGCCGTGCAGGCCGAACCGGTGCATCATCTCCTGAGCCGTTTCAATATGTTCACGCACCGGCGCCGCGCCGTACCGGGTGCGGAACTCGCTTTCGTCCAGCCCGATACTTGCGGCGATATCGGCAAGAACGTCCGGATCGACGACGCGGCGGCCATCCACGTAATGGGCCTTCTGGATCGCAGCGATCATCGGGAACGCCTGATCCTTGGCGATCGCCTCTGCGGCCAGCACGGCGGCGATCGTCGGCGGCGAATGCCAGATCGAGTCGGGATGGTCGAGCAGGCCGTCGAGATAGGCCGAGCCGAATATCTGGCCGGTGAGATCGTGGATGCGCCCATCGGCGACCCGGACCTGCTTGCGCTTCGCTTCGGGCAGCCGGACCGGGTTCGGGATCAGTCCGCCGGCGTGAAGTTCGATCCGCAGGCCGGGAATGTCCCGGGCGACCTCGATGAGCGATTCCGAGGCGTAACACCAGCCGCACAGGGGATCATAGAAATAGTGGAGGACAGGGTCAGCCACTCGGCCATCCTCATGGTTCGTCGTCGAAGCGTTCATGACGTATGCAACCCTTGTTTAAATCCGGACGACGCCGGTTCCCCTCCTGTTGCATGCGACCTGCCCCAGGAAGGGGAACCGACGGACCCGTTATGCTGGCTGGACCAGGGTGGGAGCCACCCGACGCAGGATCGCGAGGCCGTCATCCGCAGGCTGCCCCGTGAGACGCTCGATGTCCGGCGACGCTTCGGCGTAGAGACGCTGGCGGATAGCCTCGGCCATACCGACCATGCTCTCCACTAGGAACGGCGGCAGACCGGCAGCAGAAAGCCCGGCCGCATAGGCCTCGGGCGAACAGTCGTCGTGCGGGATCGTGCGACCGACCGCTTCCGACAGGGCCGCCGCGACATCGGCATAGGAATAGGCGACCGGCCCGGTTAGCTTGTAGATCCGCTCCGCATGATCGTCCGTCGCGATGAGCGCGGACAGCGCATTGCCGAGATCGGTTCGGGTGGCGAATGCCACGCGACCGTCGCCCGTCGGCATCGAGAGCTTACCCGTCGCGAGGGCGCCCTTCGCGAACAGCAGGTTCAGTTCGGCGTAGGCGGTATGGCGCGCGATCGTGTGCGCGACGCCGCTGTCGGCCAGATACGCTTCCGTGTCGCGGTGGACGGTCGTGAACGGAAAGGGCGAGTTCGGCGCATCGGCATCGAGCACACTGGTATAGACGATGCGCTGCACGCCCGCGCGTTTCGCGCCATCGACCGCGTTGCGCTGCTGCTGCTGACGCACTTCAACCGGCGCATTGCCCGAGATGATAAGAGCAGTGCGGCCGCCGTCGAACGCCCGTGCCATGCTGTCGCTATCCGAATAATCGCCGCCGCCCCGAACGGCGATGCCGTCGACGGCGAGGTCGGCAGCCTTGTCCGCATCGCGAACGCTGACCGCGAAGTTCGCAGGATCGATGCGCTTGCGCAGGGCGGCAACGACCGCCCGTCCCAATTGTCCGTCTCCGCCGGTGATTACAATCATGTTATCATTCCTTCGTCACTAGGTTACTTATGGGAACCTGATGCTCTGATTCGCATGGGCTGAGAAGGACGCACGTTGCGGTGCCCAAGGCACATGGAGGGAACCGATAAATGCTCGACAGTCCCAGAACGTCGCTCAATTTCGGGGGGGATGCCTCCCGGTCAACCCAAGAGAAACTAGCTGGGGGTTGGGAGGGCTCCTGTCCCGTGCGGGATATCCTCGACCGGCTTGGCGACGCATGGACCGTGCTCGTCGTTCTCCATCTGGAAGCAGGTCCGAGCCGCTTTAATGCGATCAAGCGTCAGGTCGCGGGTATCTCGCAGCGGATGCTGACAGTGACCCTGCGTCACTTGGAACGGGACGGTATGGTCACGCGTGAGGTCTTCCCGACCAACCCGCCGTCTGTGGAATATACCCTCACCTCGCTTGGCTTCTCGCTAAGCGAAGTGCTGCAACCCCTGACCGCCTGGGCGTTCGAACAGCAAGGCACCGTGAACGCTGCCCGGCAGGTCTTCGATCAGCGCCGATGACGGGGAGCAAGCAGCCCACTGCTGACGCAGCGGTGTAAACTGCTCTCTTTCCGTCTAATTCCGGGGGGTGTTTTGGTTGCAAAGTCGTCGGCGGCAGCCTCTTCCCCGAGGTGAAGGTCGGCAAACACGCCGCTTCCCCGGGATGGTCCTCGGGAGTGTTGGCACCGTCGCGATTACTCCAAGTTCCGACTTCATCTCCTCCACCGTCCTGAACAGGTCGAGTGCAAGGGACCGAATCAGTTTCAACATCGCTATCAAGATCTC
>JGI20283J13201_100205_pt1 | contig 35307 bp, 30 predicted proteins | sample Plalitdecfosmids_FD_13201 | JGI IMG/M metagenome (IMG submission 13201)
TTGCTGCCCCAGTCGCTGTACGACTCGCTGGAACGTACCCGCTGTGCCCTCAAAGGCCCCATTACCACACCAGTTGGCAAGGGCTTCAAAAGCGTAAACATTACGCTGCGCCAGCGCTACGACCTGTACCAAAACGTGCGGCCCGCAAAGACTACCGCCGGCGTAAAGACCCGCTTCGAAGGCATCGACCTGGTGCTATTTCGCGAGAACACCGAAGGCCTGTACGCGGGCCTCGAAATGTGGGACGAGCGCTTGGGTATTGCCGATTCTATCAGCCGCATTACGGTAGAAGGTTGCCGCAAAATATGCCGGGCCGCTTTCGCCTACGCTACCAAGCATGGCCGCAAGCACGTGACCATGGCCCACAAAGGCAATATCCTGAAGAACGCTGGTAAGCTCATGCTGGACGCCTGCCGCGAAGCCGCCGCCGAGTTTCCGGAGGTAACGTTCTACGACGACCGCATCATCGACAACATGTGCATGCAGTTGGTTAGCAAGCCCGAGCAGTTCGACGTGATTGTGACGACTAACCTGTTTGGCGACATCCTGTCGGACCTTTGCGCTGGCCTGGTGGGCGGCCTAGGGGTAGTGAGCGGCGCCAATATTGGCGACAGCATGGCCATTTTTGAGGCCGTACACGGCTCGGCCCCCGACATTGCCGGCCAAGGCAAAGCCAACCCTACGGCCCTGCTGCGCTCGGCGCTGATGATGCTGGAACACCTCGGCGAAAAAGACCATGCTGCCCGCATCGAGAAGGCGCTCAACGAAACCTTCTTGCACAAAGAGCAGTGCACCGGCGACCTGGGCGGTCAGGCATCGACCAGCGAATTCGCTCAGTTCGTTATTGCTAAACTGTAGGAACGCACGCTTGTGCGCCCGGCGTTTAGGAGCTGAAAACCAGCTGAAAGACGCATATTTAAAGGTATGAAAAAGATAAGTTTCCTATTGGCTGTCAGCTTGCTGGCGGCTAGTTGCAACCGCGACAAAAACGCGGAAGCTGGTACCCAAGGCATGAATGCCGCGGCAGCCGACGCCGATGCTAAAGCCAACCCGACCATCGACAACCCTAACGTGGCCAGCGATACGGAGGCGCCTAACCCGGATGCGCCAGTGATGACTTTTGCCGAAAGCCAGTTTGATTTCGGCGATATCAAGCCTGGTGCCAAGGTGCAGCACACCTTCACCTTCACCAACACGGGCAAGACGCCGCTGCTCATTGCCGATGCTACGGCTTCGTGCGGTTGCACTACCCCCAACTGGACCAAGGAGCCCATTGCGCCCGGCGCCAAGGGCACGCTCGATGTACAGTTTGATAGCCAAGGCAAGCAAGGCCTCATCAGCAAGCAGGTAAACGTGCGGGCTAATACCCAGCCCAACATGACGGTTATCTACATCAAAGGCAACGTATTAACGCAATAATAAGGCGTTTAAGTAAGGAAGTGAGAAGGAGCGTCTAGCAGTAGCGCCGTCGGCGTTGTGCTAGATGCCCCTACTACTTCTCTTGCTGTTTCTTGTTTGCCTCCTCACCTCCCTACCCCCCACCACATGACCTTCCTTACCCTTCTCCTGCAAGCGCCAACAAGCGGCGGCATTATGCAGCTCGTTTTTCCAGTTGCTATTGGCCTGGTGCTGTATTTCTTTATGATTCGGCCCCAGCAGCGCAAAACCGCTGAGGCGAAGGCTTTTCGCGAGTCGCTGGTAAAAGGTACGCGGGTGGTTACCATTGGCGGGCTGCACGGCACGCTGGTAGAGGTAGGCCCCGAAACGGTGCTGCTCGAAGTAGAGCGCGGCCAGCGCCTGCGCTTCGACCGCTCAGCCATTTCCCGTGTGGCGGGAAGTACTACCACTGGCGAAACCGTAGCGACTACCAACGCTTAGTACTATGGCAGCCCCGGCTACGCGCCGCCTCCCGCGCCTGCTGGGCCACCTTATGCGCCCGCTGGCCGCGCAAGAGCCGAGCTTCTACCGGGTGGTAGTTCCATGCCTAGTCATTGCTAGCACCTTGTGGATGCTGCGGGCCCTCAGCAAGCCGTACACGGCTGCGCTGAACTACCCGGTAAGCTGGCACTACAACGCGCAGCGCTACCACCCTGCCCGGCCCCTACCCCCCACGGTGGAGATAGTAGTGCGCGGGGTAGGGTGGCGGCTGCTTAGCCGGGTGGTGCACCTAAACCTGCCGCCCGCCGATGTGCGCCTGCGCCTCGCCGATACGCCGCCTTACCGCTCGCCGCTGCGGCCACCCCTACGCCGGGCCCTCGGCACCGTGCGGCTCGTGGCGCTGCCCACCGATTCGGCTACCTACTACTTACTGCCAGGCGGCGACGCTACTCAAACGAAGGAAGAGTAAAAACTTCTTTCCTTCCCTTAGCAACTAATTCTTATGCTACGCATTGGCATTACTGGCGGTATAGGCTCGGGCAAAAGCGTGGTGGCGCGGCTATTTGCCACGCTCGGGGTGCCCGTGTACGACTCCGATAGCCGGGCCAAATGGGTAATGGCCCACGATGTGGTGCTGCGCAAGCAGCTGCAAGTGGCCTTCGGCGCTGAGACCTACGATGCCACTGGCCAACTCAATCGGCCTTACCTGGCCCAAGTTGCCTTCAACGATGCCGCGCAACTGGCCCGCCTCAACGCGCTGGTGCACCCACGAGTAGGCGAAGACTTTGCCACGTGGACGGCCGCCCAAGCTGCCGTGGGCTACCCCTACATTTTGAAAGAGGCGGCGCTGCTTTACGAGTCGGGTGCTTACCGCAGCCTCGATAGCATCATCACCGTGTTTGCGCCCCCCGAGGTGCGCACGGCGCGGGTATTGCGCCGCGACGCGCACCGCTCGGTAGCCGAGGTACAAGCCATTATGGGCAAGCAGCTTAGCGAGGAAGAAAAGCTTCAGCGCGCTGATTACGTGGTGTATAATGATGATTCGAAGCTCGTACTACCCCAGGTGCTCACGCTGGATGCGGCTTTTCGGCAGGCGCAAGTGCCTGCCCTCACCGAATGATGGGGTAGCGCTCGAAGGGCCGGTCCACAAACAGCCTGCGGTAAGTGGCGTGCGTCTTGATGATTTTGGCCCCGATACTGCGCGTGACCACGAGCATGCGGGGGTTAAAATCGCCAATCCAGTTCATTTCGATGTTAGCGTATCCGCCCGCTATAAATAAGTCTTGCGTCGCAATGGTTAGCGCGTTTTCTACGCCTTTGCCTTGGTGCTCAGGCACTACGCCGTAGATAATACCCAGGATTTTCTTGTCGGTGCGGCGCATGTAGCGCCACTGCTCCCACAAGAAGCGGAGCTTGCCCACCAAATCCAGCCGATTGCCGACGCGCTTAAAAATCTGGTTTAGCTCGGGCAGGTTCAGGAAAAAAGCTACCGGCTCGTTATTGAAGTACGCAAAGCCGAGCAGGCGCTCGTCGAGCACGGGCTTCATCTCGCGCACCAGCGTGCGGGCTTGGTCCATGGTCATGGGCTTCACGCCGGCGTGCTTGCCCCAGGCCAGGTTATAAATGTGGTGGAAGTCGTGGGCGAGCTTTTCGGGCTCGGCTTTGTGCCCATGGGTGAAGACGTAGCCTTCAGCTACTAGCTCATTCTGCTTTTTCCGGAAGCTGGGGTGTAGCAACTGCTCTACCGGTCGGTAGCAGGTGTACTGCTTGAAATAAAGCTGGAAGCCGTAGTTCTCAAGTAGCTGCTGGTAATAGGTTGGGTGCCAGAACATACCATAGTTGGGCTCATACTCAAAGCCATCAATGAGCACGCCCCAAAACCGGTCGCGGTCGCCAAAGTTGATAGGCCCGTCTACGGCCAACATGCCGCGGGCTTGCAGCCACTGGCAGGCTACGTCCAGCAGTTCATTGGCGGCCGCCTGGTTGTCGATGCATTCAAAAAACCCCATCCCGCCCGTTGGCAGGGTAGGGTCGGTCGCGGTCGCCGTCAGGGTATTCACAAAAGCCGCAATGCGGCCGATGACCAAGCCGTTGGCATCGGTCAGGAGCCAGCGAGTAGCCTCGCCGCCCGCCGCAAATAGGGCATTCTTCTTAGGGTCAAACACCGCCTCCAACTCATTATCGAGCGGACCGATGTACACGTGTACTGCCTGATGCAGGCGGCGGGGCAGGTCGCAGAATTGTTGTTGCTGGGTGGCAGTCTTAACTTCGAGTAGGGGCATTGGGCAAAATTAGGCAGGCCGCCGTTAGGGGCGGCGCCCTACCCCAATGGGAGTAGGGGGTAGGGGCCGCTGCAAGGAGTCGCGCCGGAAGATGGAGAGGGCCTTGATGCCCCCGCCGGGGCGGTAGGCCAGCACCTCGGGCCCTAAGCTATCGGCATACGATTGCGGGTGCCAACGGTAGGTGGTGAGGTAGTAGCGCGCCTGCGGGCTGTTGGTTAGCTTGATACGCTTTTGCTGCGCGGGGCTCAGAATGAACTGATTAACGTAAATAGCGCTAGGCTGTGGACCCGTAACCGTAATAACCGGGCTCGGGTCGTGGCGGAGCAGCCATTCCAGACCGTAGCGGTAGCTGAGGCCCCAGTAGTCGCGCTCAAATAGGCGCTCGGCTGTGGCAGCGGGCACGCAGCTAAAATACACCTGCTGGTTGGGGTAGGCGCTTGCTATAAACCACGCCGACCGGCCTGCATCGAGCAGCAGTACTAGCAGGCTGGCAGTGAGTAGCCAGCGCGGCCACTGCGGCGGGCGCTGCCGCGCCAACTGCCAAGCCTGGCCCATCGCCCGGATGCCATGCAAGGCCAGCAAGAGCAGCCCCGGATACACAAAGTACATGTGCCGCCAGCCATCAAAGACGACCGAACGGAACACGATAATAGCCACCAGTGGCCCCAGCAGCCAGGTTATGACTACGCAATCAAATTGCCCCGACCAAGTCTGGACATAGCGCAGGCGCTGCTGCCACAGCCTTCGCAAAACGGCGCTTGCGCCCACCAACGCCGCCAGAACGTACGAGAGGGGGGTAGTAATGAGTATCCAGACTGGTATGTAGTGCCAAGGCAAAGTAGGGGCAGTCGTTAGCTTGCCCCAGTACAGCACGGTGCCAGGCCAGGGCACCCGGCTCATTACCCCCAGCACATAGCGAAAGCTGGCCAGTGGACTTTCCCACAAGTACGGCCACCAAGCAATAGTAGCCGCCACCGAGGCGCCGGCATATAGCCCCAGCACCCCCAGCAGGCGCAGGCGCTGCCTACCCGTTGGCGCCTGCCAGGCCTGCCATCCTAGCCAAACTATGGTGAAGGCGGGCAGCAAAATGCCTGGCATTCGCACCCCAATGGCGGCTCCGGTGGCAAAAGCCGCCAGTAGGGCCCGCCCAACCGTTGGGCGCTGGGCTAGCCACGCCACCGCCAGCATGGCCACCGTAAACAAGGCCATGAAGCCCACATCCTTGCCGTTGTAAAACGCCTCGGCAAAAAAGCGTGGCGAAAGCACGAGCAAGCCCGCGCCTAGCAGCGCCAGCCGCCAGTCGCGAAAGCGGAGCCAGCCCAACCCATACAGCGCCAACACGCCCATGGCAAACACCAGAAACACAAACCCATGCCGGACGGTGTAGTACCCCCACGGCTGGTTTGGGTAGAGCAGATGGCCCAGAATAGCCGCCGGAGTTTCCACTACTGGCCCGTGAATAATGTCGCTGGTCGGCAGCCAGGCAACTTCTGGATTCTTGGGCAACAAGTGCTGCCAGCGCGCGGGCGTCAGCTTGACTGCCACGTAGTTCGCCGTGATGTTTCCAAGGTTATGGTCAGGAAATTCATCCCAGCCTATGCCGTAGCCTCGAAACAACGCCGCCCCTACCAGCACCAGCACCACTAGCAAGCCAAGTGCAAGTACTCTCGGCCGGGCATGGCGGGTAGTCAAATAAGAAAGCTTAGCCATAAGCCCGCAAAGAAAGCGGCTTAGGCAAGCTACTCTAGCAGTTCGGCGCACTGCCGGGCTATTTCCAACTCCTCATTGGTCGGAACAACCAAGATGCGCACCTTGGATTCGGGCCGGCTGATGTCGCGCAGTCCCGGCGTGCGCACCTGGTTCTTGGCCTCATCCAGCGCAATGCCGAAGAAATCGAGCTGCTGGCAGGCGCGGCTGCGTACGAGCGCATCGTTTTCGCCTACCCCCGCCGTAAACACCAAGGCATCCAAGCCGTTGAGTACTGCCGCATAGGCCCCGATGTATTTGCGAATGCGGTAGGCGTACATAGTATACGCCAGCTCCGCCGTGGCGTCGCCCTGGGTTAGCGCCTTGGTTATGTCGCGCATGTCGCTGAAGCCGGTGAGCCCGACCATGCCGCTTTGCTTGTTGAGCAGGTTGTTCACCTGCTCGGTAGTGTAGCCTAGCTGGCTTTGCAGGAAAAGCACCACCGCCGGGTCGAGGTCGCCCGAGCGCGTGCCCATTACTAATCCTGCCAAAGGGCTAAAACCCATACTGGTATCGAGCGACTGGCCATTTTGCACGGCGGCCATGCTGCACCCGTTGCCTAGGTGAATGGTGATGAGCCGCGCCGCTGGGTTGCCCAAATGAGCCGCCGCCTGCGCGGCCACGTATTGGTGGCTGGTGCCGTGAAAGCCGTACACCCGAATGCGGTGCTTGGCATACAACTGCTGGGGCAGCGCATAGCGAAACGCATGCTCCGGCATAGTCTGGTGAAAAGCTGTGTCGAACACCGCCACTTGCCGCGCCTGTGGAAAGAGCCGCTCCGCCACCTCGATGCCGAGGTAATTGGCCGGGTTGTGCAGCGGCGCTAAGGCAAACAGACCCCGGATGGCTGCCTTCACGGAGGCATCAACGAGCGTGGTTAAGGCAAACGTTTCGCCGCCGTGCACCACGCGGTGTCCTACCACGTCGATTTCGCCGGGGTCGCGCAGGGCGCCTACCCCCGGGTCGGTGAGTAAGGCCACTACCTCGCGCAGCCCCGCTTCGTGGTCGGGGAGGGGTAGGGCCCGTTGCGTGACTTGTTCAGTAGCGTCCCGAAAGGTCTTGTGGGTAATAACGGCGTTGTCTTGCCCGATGCGCTCGGCCAAGCCGCTGCACACCGGCTGCTCGGCCGGCCACCGAAACAACTGATACTTAATAGAGCTGCTGCCGGAGTTAACGACGAAGATGTTCATAAGGGAAGTAGCGTGGACTTTCAGTCCGCGGTTTAACCGTTCTACTCGCGGACTGAAAGTCCACGCTACGCGTTACTGCTGGCTCTGAATGGCCGTGATAACTACGGTGTTAAATACGTCGTCTACAGTGCAGCCGCGGCTTAGGTCGTTCACGGGTTTGTTGAGGCCTTGCAGCACGGGACCGATGGCCAGGGCGCCGGTTTCGCGCTGCACGGCTTTGTAGGTGTTGTTGCCAGTGTTGAGGTCCGGGAAGATGAGCACGCTGGCCTGGCCGGCTACTTCGGAGCCGGGGAGCTTCTGGCGACCTACCAGCGGGTCCACGGCCGCATCGTACTGAATGGGGCCTTCCACCTTGAGGTCGGGCCGTTTCTGGCGCACTAGTTCGGTGGCTTGGCGCACCTTCTCCACATCGGCCCCGGCGCCCGACGTGCCGGAGGAATACGACAGCATGGCCACGCGCGGCTCGATGCCAAATGCTTGGCTGCTATCGGCCGAGGAAATGGCGATTTCGGCCAGCTGCTCGGCGGTGGGGTTAGGGTTCACGGCGCAGTCGCCGAACACGGCCACCCGGTCGGGCAGGCACATGAAAAACACTGACGACACCACCGATACGCCCGGCTTAGTCTTGATGAACTGTAGCGCCGGCCGAATGGTATGCTGCGTGGTGTGCACCGCCCCCGACACCATGCCGTCGGCGTGCCCTTTGTACACCATCATCGAGCCGAAGTACGACACATCGCGCAGCAGGTCGCGGGCCATGTCTTGATTAACGCCCTTGTCCTTACGCAGTTGATAGAAAGTCTCGACGTAGTCGGCGTAGTACTCCGAGTTTACGGGGTCCAGAATGCGCAAGTGGCCCGCGGGTAGGTTCAGGCCCAGGCGCTTGGCTGAGGCGGCCACCTCGCTCGGGTCGCCAAGGATGGTCAGGTCCACAATATCCTGGTGCAATAGCTGCGCCGCCGCCCGCAGAATGCGGTCGTCGTTGCCCTCGGGCAATACGATATGGCGGCGCTGGCGCTTAGCCCATTGCAGCAGCCGGTACTGGAACATGTGCGGTGTGAGGCCTTCCGATTGGAAATTAACCAGCTTCTCTTCCAGGGCTTTCACATCCACGTACCGCTCGAAGGTGCTGATGGCCAGCTGTATCTTCTTTGGGTTGTCGGGCGTGATGCGCGACTTTATGGACGCTACCCGGGTAGTAGTTTCGAAGGTGCCCGTGGGCACCACCAAGATGGGCACCACGCTGGGCAGCCCTTCGAGTAGGCGCCGGATAGGCTCGTCGGGCTCGGAGCCGGCCGTGAGCACGATGCCCGCTACCCGGGGGTAGCTGGCCGACAGGTTGGCCTGCAACGCGCACACAATGATGTCGCCCCGGTCGCCGGGCGTCACAATCAATACGTTCTCGCGCAGGTAGTTCAGGAAGTTGGGCACCTGCATGGCCCCAATGACGTAGTTATCGACTTGGCCATTCAGACCCGATTCACCAAAGAGCAGCTTGCCGCCTAGCCCCGCGTGAATCTCGCGCATGGTGGGGTGCAGCAGGTTAGGGTCGTCGGGAATGACGGCAAATAGCACGTCGGCCGAAAGCTGGCTGCGTAGTAGCTCGCGTACATCCTCAATTTGGCCGGGCGCCACGCGGTTGACTACGGCCAGCAGCACGGGTACCTCGCGGGCCTCGAAGCCATGCACCTGCGTCAGCACCGCGCTAATGAGCTGGGCGGTGCTTTTGCCCGCCCCCGATACCACTAGAATGACGGGTACGCCCAGGTTCTTGGCAATCGACACGTTGGCATCGAACTCAAATGCGGTGCCTGCGCCTACGAAATCGCTACCCTCCACCACCGTGAAGTCATAATTGTCTTCCCACGCCTTGAACTTGTGGATGATGGTATCAATCAATTGGCCCTGCACGCCGGCTTCCATTAGCCGCAGCGCTTCGGCGCGGGTGTAGGCATAGGTGCCGGAGTAGGGCGAAGGCAGCTTAAAATAGCTCGTGACCGTGTCGATGTGGGGGTCGGCCTGGGTAGCGGGGTCGTAATCGATAATGGGCTTGAAGTACCCCACCTTGCGGGCTTGCCCCAGCAGCATGTTCACCAAACCCAGCGCCACGAGCGACTTCCCACTGTAGGGCTCGGCAGTAGCAATAAAAACAGCTTTCGTCATGCAGGAGGTAACGTAGTACTGAGGTGCTGCGTTGACCTACACCGCCGCGAAGGGGTAGGAGCTGGATTGCTCCGTTTTCAGCTATTCTCGTGGTGCGCTGCTAGCTGGCAACAGCTTGGTGGGCAGGCAAGCAGTTAGCGGCAATCCGTTCGAGCAAGCCGCGCATCGTAGCCATTTCATCCTCCGAAATGCCAGCGAGTGCCAGCGCTCGGTTATTAAGCACAATAGGCTGAATATTATCCAGCATCTGCTTGCCCCGTTTAGTTACGCGCAGCTTGGTGCGGCGGCCATCATGGGGTAGGGGCACTGCCGAAAGCAGCTTGCGCCTGACTAGCAGGGCCAGCATCCGCGCTACCGAGGCTTGGTCTTTAAAAACGCGCTCCGCGATTTCATTCTGCGTCAGGTCGTCGTGCTCTAGCAGCACCTGCAGCACCAGCCACTGGTCGATAGTGATAGCTAGGCCTGCCCGGTCAATGTTGGCCTGTGCCATCCGCCGGTAGCTACGGATGGCTTTGTCAAGCGAGTAGAAGATTATGGAAGAGAGCATGGCGCAATGCTGCAGGGAGAGTAGCTAGGAGATGCTGGCGAAGCGGACCTTGCTAGTATGTAACAAGTTAGCCAACTTCAAACAGTTATGTGGGTCTAACGCAACTGCACTTATTAATAGCTAATTAGAATGAACTAGTCCAATTTGCTCTTGCTATTTTGCAAGACAGAGCATCTGGCTGATTATTCCTTTGCTAAACAGCAGTGTAGTAGCTTTCTGCTTTGAATACGAAATCAGTTTAACTACAACTGTTTTGGATTAACATCTGCCTCTTAAGAAACCAACACCTCCTTCTCCTCGCAGACCCAAACTTAACCCGTGCACTATTTCGGCAGCTAAGCTAAGCGAGATGCCGAATGGAATAGAATTCAAGGCTGCATAGCCTAAAAGAAAACCGCCACTCAAACTTGCGTCTAAGTGGCGGTTATCAACGTGGGAGATACTGGGTTCGAACCAGTGACCCTCTGCTTGTAAGGCAGATGCTCTGAACCAGCTGAGCTAATCTCCCGAGTGGTTGTGCCCGTTTGGGAGTACAAAGATGGAAGGATTTTTTGGAAGAGCCAAACATGTCAATAAAAAAAAGCTGCGCAAAGCTTGTTTTCGGAGCTTGTAAGAGGATAAGCTTTTAATTTTCAGTGATAAAATTTTTCGAAAAAAATGAAGTGGTAAAGGGTAAGCGCAACGCAATACGAGCACAATCGTTAGGTCCTAGCCGGGTGTGTCACGCATCAGGTTTTTTATTCCTGCTTTATTCTTTCTACACCATGGAAACCCAACTGCTCCAGAACTATTCTGAACCTGAAAAAACAGCTTATCTCAGTGCCATCGCTTCGCTAGCTACGGCCGACCGCCAAGCTTCAGCACCGGAGAATGAATTTCTTCAGCGATTAGCACAACAAGCTGGCCTGTCAGCGGATTCGACACAACAAGTACTTGCTGCCGCCCAGGATTCTACCAACCAGACAATTCAGCAGAATCTTGACCAGCTAAAAAATAGCGACTTACGGTTCTCTCTAGTGACCGACCTCATCAGCTTTGCGCGGGCCGATGGTGCCTACTCCAATAATGAAGAGGCAATGGTAAGCAAAATGGCCGAGTATCTAGGCGTAAACCAGGCGCAAAAAGCAACGCTTGAAAACGTAGTAGACCAAGCGGCTAATGTGCCGCACGACGCACAAGACCCTAATAAGCAGGGCTTTCTAAGTGGCATTACCGACAAGCTAAATAGTGTTGGTATTCCTAAAAGCGCGCTTATGACGGGCCTTTTGGGCGTAGTAGCGCCCATGGTGATTTCGCGTGTAATGAGCGGCGGCCAGAGCCAAGGCCAGCCTAGCAGCAACATGGGCGGTATGCTCGGTGGCTTACTTGGTGGTGGCGGTGGTGGTAGCAGCATGGGCGGCCTACTGGGTGGCCTACTCGGCGGCGGCCTTTTGAGCGGCGTGCTTGGCGGCGGAGGCGGCAACAGCAACTACGATACGAGCAACTACCCGCAGCAGGGTTCCATGGGCAGTGGTGGCTTAGGCTCCATTATGTCGGTGCTGGGTGGCTTAGGTGGCCGTCCTAACTCGCAGCCTGCTAGCGCTGGTGGCGGTGGTATTCTGGGCAGCGGCATGGGTAGCCTACTCGGCGGCTTGTTTGGGCGCTAAGAGCTTCTAAAGTCAAAGCTTAAAATTAAAGGGCGGCTACTTCATGAAGTAGTCGCCCTTTATAATTTTGCAGGGGGTAGGAAAGGCATTTACGAAGCCTTATCGCTAGTGCTTGGGGCCACACTCACGGTGCTAGCTAGCAGGCCACCTTCCTTCTCTATCACTTCCACAATACTATAATTGAGGTCTTCTTTCGTGTCAAGATATTCCTCGTAGCTGGTAGTCTCCACGAAGTATTGTACAGTCACTTCTTTGCCTGCTGGAGTCAGGGCACTGAATTTCATTTGTACATCTTGCGTCACTAGGGGGTGCTCTTGCATCGCGGCTACCGAGCCTGCAATGATGGCATGTAACTGAGCACTAGTCGTTTTTTGGTCGAATACCAGTGTAAACCCTACCCGCCGCGAAGTGCGGAGACTTAGGTTATCCAAGGGCTTGTCAATCATGCTTTTATTTGGAACCGTGAGGAAGCTTTTCTCCGCAGTGCGTAAGCGGGTACTCCGAAAGCCTATCTTTTCTACTGTGCCACTCACGTTACCAGCCGTTACCAAGTCGCCTACCCCAAAAGGTTGGTCCAAGAAGATAGTAAAAGAAGCCAATAGGTTTTCTAAGCTTTCCTTGGCGGCAAATGCAACTGCTAGCCCACCGATGCCCAGCGTGCCTACAAAGCCCACTACGTTGACCCCGAACACCTGGCCGAGTATCACCATTGCGCCTACCAACAGCACGAACACCTTGAGCAAGTCTTTGGCAAAAGGTAGAAACTGGTTGTCGAGGCGCAGTGCACCCGGAGTAGCCGTAAGCTCGGTACGCCGTGCTACTACCAACAAGCCAAAGTCAACTAATCGTAATGCTACCCACACCACAGTAGAAATTACCCCTAAATGAAACAGCCCCAGCAGCGCTACTTTGGGCCACGGCTCTACCCCTTTTACGGCCAGCGGTGGCATGGGGTAGCGCAGCAAACTGAAGGCTACATAGGCAGTTGCCAAAAATAATAATGTGCTGAGTGGCTGAATGAGCAACTCATGCAATTCTTGCTCAGTTACGCCAGCAGTATAGCGTTTTGTGAGCCGGAACAGCGCTGCGCTTAGCAAGCGGGTCAGTAGGCGGTTCAATACACTGCCTATCAGTAAAATCCCAATTGCAAGCAAGTAGTCTAGCAACTCGTTACCCAGCAGTTCGCGATGCAGGATTGGAGGTAGTTCCATAAGTAAATACCAGGTGGAGTAGCTCACTGGTCGGCTTTAATACGAACTGCATATGATGCAGTTAATATGATATATAGTAGTTATCTTTGGGTAATATTTGTTGATGAAATGTAATTATTTATAGTTGAGCAACGCGCCGGATAATACATTTTTTAGAAAAATTTACGTGGACAGTAGAATAATACATCCTTTTGTACGTTAAGAGAAGTAGCGAAACATTAAATATTTAAGAACTAATTTTCTTGCTAGCGCGTACTAACATCGTTCCTAGTTTAAATTATCTTTTCCTGTCATTCATGAAACCATTGCACTCGCGTGTTGAAGCGCAACAATTAGACCGCGCCGCCGCTATGCTAAAAGTCCTATCTCATCCCAAACGCTTAGCTATTGTTGACTTGCTGGGTAAACTAAAGGGAAATAAGGACCAGCAGATGTCGGTTACCGAAATCTATCAAGCTCTTGACCTACCACAGGCTATTGCCTCGCAGCACCTCATCACCCTCAAAGACCGAGGCGTGCTGAAATCGAACAAAATAGGTACTAAAATTTATTACGCATTAGCTGTGCCGCAGCTGATGAAAGTAATCGATACACTGGAGGATTACTCAGGAAAGGTTTGAGCCTGGTAAGCGGGGTAGGGTTATAAATTATCCGTCTGCTTATTGATTAGAATACCGCAGAAAAAGGGCCGCTTATGCAAGCGGCCCTTTTCGTGTATTAGCTAGCTACTAGCAACAGCCTAAGCTGTAGTAGGCTGATGCTCTAAATCAAAAATTTCGCTTAGGATAGGAAGCAAATGCTCGGCCTCATCGCGTCGGCATGCAGCTTTCAAGTGCAGTACGTGCTGTTTTAGCACCTTCTGCATAAAAGCTCGGGTAGCCTCATCTAACAGTTTTACCTCGCCTGGGGTTGCTTTCTTTTGAAAGCGGTCGAGTTCCTGCTGGCGCAGTTGCTCAAGGCTAGCCTTCATACGCTGAATAAGCGGTGAGACGAGCATTTCGCGGCTCCAGTCGGAGAAGTCTACTAGGCTACTAGCGATGAGCGCACGCACTTGCGGCACAGCAGCCAGCCGCTGCTCAAGCGCCGCAGAAGCTTTGCTTTCGATGGCGTCCACATTGTACACTAGTACACCGGGCACCTGCTCGACATCGGCAGCTACGGAGCGAGGCACCGCTAAGTCAATGAAAAATTTGAAGCTGAGCACATCCAAGTGCGACACTAACTCTTGGGTGAAGAAAGGCGATTCGCGGTTAATCGAAGAGATGATTACATCAGCTTCCCGCAAAGACTCCGTCAGGTTTTCAAAATCGACTACCTGCAACTGACCGGGCGCAAACTCAGCCGCTAATTGCTCGGCACGAGCGCGCGTGCGGTTGCACAGGGTAACGCTCGCAAAGCCCTTGCTGTCGGCTAAGTGGCGGCATACGTCGCTACCAATTTCGCCGAGCCCCACTACCAGCACGCGTGGGCTCGCCACATCAGCGGTTAGCTCTTCCACCAACTCAAGCGCGGCGTAGCTCATAGAGGCCGCCCCGTCGCGGAAGCTAGTCTCCTGCTGTACGCGCTTATTGGTGAAGAAAATGGTGTGCAGCAGCCGGTGTAGAAAAGGGCCAGCGGCGTCAGCATCAGCCGCCCACTGGTAGGCTAGCTTCACCTGGTTGATAATCTGGAGGTCACCTACTACCTGCGCATCGAGGCCAATGGCTACCTCAAATAGATGCTGCGTGGCGGCTTCTGGCTCGAGGTACAAGTCGAAGTACGGTGCGAAACTACTAGCATCTGGGCGCTGCTTAAGGTCGCCCAAGGCTCGGATGATGGCGGCCGAGTAGTCGTCTTCATGCGCGTAGTAGACCTCGGTCCGGTTGCAGGTACTTAGTACCAGTAAGTCGGTAAGGTGCAGCTCGGTATGCAGCTGCTGTAAGAAGCGGCGGCAGGCAGATTCGTCCAACGCCAACAACTCGCGAATGGCAAGCGGGGCTTTACGAAACGAAAGGCTAATCGCCTTAAATGGATGAGACATAGCACAGGTCAACCCGAGGTTGGCCTACAAAATTACAGTATAATTAATGGCTTTAAAAACATTGGGAAGCGCTCCTAGGTTCGGGCACTTCCCAGAAAGCCGCGAATACTTTTCATTTGGCGGCTAGCTTAGAATTATTCTAGATAAACTTGCAGTTATAAGCCAGCGGTAACGGCGTGTTTACCCGACCTTTACGCTCGAATGCTACCTCCTCTCTACGACCAAAAATCACGCGTTAAACTCCTGGTATTGCTAATGGCACTGCTTATTGCAGCCGCTACCGTAGTGTATACCAACATTTTAGTACAACGCCTCTCGGAGCGCGAACAGCACCAGATAGACCTATATGCCAAGACGCTGCGCTACATCATCAATACGGAAGAAAGCTCGAATTTGCCTTTTTTGCAGGAGCAAATAATAAATGCAAATACTACAATCCCCGTTATTCTGACCGATGGGCAAAATATTAATGATGCCCATAATTTAGGTCTAGCTCCTCATCTCTCGGTAGCCGACTCTGTTCGGCAGATGAAGGAGATACTATACGAAATGCAAAAGCGGCATCCGCCCATCGTAATCGAACTGGGTGCGGGCGAGCGAAACTACATTTTTTATCAAGATTCGCGGTTGCTGCGTGCGCTTCGGACCTACCCCTTGGTGCAGCTTGGTGTTATTGGTTCGCTAGCCATTCTGGCTTACTTGAGCTTTAGCTATTCACGCCGCGCCGAGCAAAACCGAGTCTGGGTAGGCCTAGCAAAGGAAACTGCTCACCAGCTTGGTACGCCGCTCAGTTCATTGGTTGGGTGGCAAACGTACTTACGTGAGTCGGACCGCTTCCGCGACGAGCCGATTGTGGAGGAGTTAGGCAAGGATATTAAGCGTCTGGAAATCATCACTGAGCGCTTTAGTAATATTGGCTCCGTACCTATTCTCAAAGCCGAGAACCTGTACCATACCACCCGCAATGCCATTGCCTACCTCGAAGCCCGGGTATCGCGCAAGGTCAAGTTCACCATCGAAACTGACTTGCCGCTCGATACGCCAGCTTGTATCAATGTGCCGCTTTTCGATTGGGTGGTGGAGAATATTTGTAAAAATGCGGTCGATGCCATGGATGGCCGTGGTAGTATTACGCTGCGCCTGCGGCCAGTAAAGGTGCGTCGGCAGTGGTGGCGCCGCCGTGCGCCACGCCCTCAGGTAGCTATCGACATCACCGATACGGGCAAGGGCATTCCTAAGAACAAGCTAGAGAGCGTATTTCTGCCGGGCTACACCACCAAGAAGCGTGGCTGGGGCCTCGGCCTGGCGCTTGCCCGTCGCATTATTGAAAACTACCACGAAGGCCGCCTGTATGTGAAGTCTAGTGAAATAGGTAAAGGCACCACATTCCGGCTGGTACTTAACCAATAAGGCAAAAAGAGGGGGTAGGGGGCCATGCTACAATGCAGCACGGCTCCCTACCCCCTCTTACCTGTGCAATCGCCTTTAATCGCCTAGTACCAATTGCTCGGGCAAGTGCAATAGGTAGTCGCCATAACCGCTTTTGCGCAGCGGCTCCGCAATTTTGCGTAGCTGCTCAGCGGTAATAAAGCCTTGGCGGTAAGCTGCCTCTTCGATAGAGCCAACCTTTAAGCCCTGGCGCTGCTCAAGTACCCGGACGAATTCGCCGGCTTGCATCAAGCTCTCGAAAGTACCCGTATCGAGCCACGCAGTGCCTCGGCCCAAGATGCCCACTTTCAGCTTGCCACGGCGCAAGTATTCACGGTTTACATCCGTGATTTCGTACTCGCCGCGGGGACTGGGTTCCAGATTTTTAGCTATTTCTACAACGTCATTATCGTAGAAGTAGAGGCCTGGCACCGCGTAGTTGCTCTTCGGCTGCGCGGGCTTTTCCTCTATACTCAGGGCCATGTTATTCCCGTCAAACTCCACTACGCCATAGCGTTCGGGGTCGTGCACGTGGTAGGCATACACTACGCCGCCATCGGGGTCGCTGTTGGCTTTCAGCAGCGATTCCATGCCCTCCCCATGAAAGATGTTGTCGCCGAGTACCAAGGCGACTTTATCGGTGCCGATAAAGTCGGCGCCAAGCACGAAGGCCTGGGCCAAGCCATTTGGCAGTTCCTGCACCACGTATTGGAAGTTGCAGCCTAAGTTTTGGCCATCACCAAGTAGTTTCTGAAACTGGGTCTGGTCGTGGGGGGTAGTGATGATAAGAATCTCCCGGATGCCTGCCATCATTAGCAGCGAGAGGGGGTAGTATATCATCGGCTTGTCGTAAACAGGCATGAGCTGCTTACTAACGGCCAGCGTGAGTGGGTGCAGGCGAGTGCCGGAACCACCGGCGAGGATAATACCTTTCATGAGTGCAGATTTTTGCAGCGTAAGAAGAGGCTTTTAAAGCCAGTTGATTAAGAATTTTCTGAGTGACTTACAGGTGCAAATTAGTTGCGCTCGGCAATGAAAGCTTGGTTAGCCTTAAACCAGCTCAGCGTCTGTTGCAATCCTTCGCGAATGCGAACTTGCGGGGCATAGCCTAGGCGAGTTTCGGCCTTGCTAATGTCGGCCAGCGAGTCGCGAATATCACCCGCACGGTTTGGCCCGAACTTGGGCGCCAGCGTGGAGTGTGCTTCCTCGCGCAGAATGTCGTACATCTGCACCAGCGAGGTGCGGTCGCCCACCGCAATATTGTATACTTGATTCACCGCCTCTGGATTAGCCGTTAGGCCCGCCCGGATATTGGCTTGCACACAATTTTCTACGAAGGTGAAGTCGCGCGTCTGGCCACCATCACCATTGAGGGTAGGAGGCTGATTTTCCAGAATGGCATCGATAAACAGCGGAATAACGGCTGCGTACGCACCACCTGGGTCTTGGCGAGGGCCGAAGATGTTGAAATAGCGCAAGCCAATGATTTCCATGCCGTACGTGCGCGCAAACACATCAGCATACAGCTCGTTGGCGTACTTGGTAACTGCATAGGGGGATAGGGGCTTCCCAATGCGGTCCTCCACCTTTGGCAAACCTGGGTGGTCACCGTAAGTAGAAGAGGAGGCTGCATAAACAAAGCGCTTGATACCCGCTTCTTTGGCTGCATACAGCATTTTTACGAAGCCACCTACATTCACCTCATCGGTCGTAACTGGGTCGTTGATAGAACGAGGCACTGAGCCTAGTGCGGCTTGGTGCAATACGATGTCGATGCCTTCGCAAGCGCGGGCGCAAGCCTCACGGTCGCGAATATCCCCTTCCTGGACCTCTAGTGCCGAGTTGCCCTCGAACAGGCGTAAGTTTTTGCGAAAGCCATTGGAGAAATTATCCAACACGCGCACTTTCTTGGCTCCGTACTTCAGTAGGTATTCAACTAGGTTGGAGCCAATAAAGCCAGCACCGCCAGTGACTAGAAAACTTAACTGGTCGATAGGCTGGTCGTGGAAGGGAGTATCGTACATAAAATCAATTATCAGTAGGCAAACGGCAATACGGAAAATCCTTGGTACAATAAGCTAAGTACCAAGGACTAGGCGGGCTTAGCGGCCTGCGTATTGCTTTAGGTTGTAATCTTGGTAAGCGCCGCTGGTCACGTTATTTAGCCATTCTTCATTGGCGAGATACCAATCAACGGTCTGGCTTAGGCCTTGCTCAAACGTGACGCTGGGCTTCCAGCCGAGTTCATTCATGATTTTGCTGCTATCGATAGCGTAGCGCATATCGTGGCCTGCCCGGTCGGTAACAAATTTGATGAGCTGGCGAGAAGTACCAGCTGGCTGACCCGTTTTTTCGTCAACCACATCGCACAGCAGCTGAATAAGCTTGAGATTCTGCCACTCATTCACGCCACCAATGTTGTAGGTGTCGCCTAGCTTGCCCTGGTGAAACACGGCGTCGATGGCAGTAGCGTGGTCTTTTACAAAAAGCCAATCGCGCACATTTTCGCCTTTGCCATACACGGGTACTGGCTGGCCAGTGCGCAGGCGATGAATAGCCAGGGGGATGAGCTTTTCGGGGAAGTGGTTGGGGCCGTAGTTGTTAGAGCAGTTGCTTAGCTTAACCGGAAGGCCATAGGTGTGGTACCAAGCCCGCACAAAGTGGTCGGAGCTAGCCTTCGAGGCCGAATACGGCGACCGTGGGTCGTAGGCGGTCTCTTCCGTAAACATCTCGGGGCCAAAGTCCAACGAGCCATACACCTCATCGGTGCTCACGTGGTAGAAGGTATGACCAGCATAGCCACCGGGCTGCCACAGATTCTTAGCCGCGCTCAGCAGGTATACTGTGCCTAGCACATTGGTGCGCACAAAAGCCAGCGGGTCAGTAATACTCCGGTCAACATGGCTTTCTGCTGCAAGGTGAATCACCGAGTCTGGTTCTTCTGTAGCAAACAGCTCATTTACAAAATTCTGGTCGGCAATGTCACCCTTGATGAAGCGGTAATTGGGCGCATTCTCGATGTCACGCAAGTTTTCTAAGTTACCGGCGTAGGTAAGTGCATCCAGGTTCAGAATCTGGTATTCAGGGTATTTGGTTACGAATAACCGCACCACGTGTGAGCCAATAAAGCCCGCGCCACCAGTAATAAGAATTTTCATGAAGTAGTATGATTGCGGGTACAGCGAAAAATTTCTTAGTGCCTACCCTATTAAGAGATGATAATTGCTGGCAAAGCAAACCACTAAAAAAGCAACTTGCTTCGCCAGCACAGTTAGTTATTTACCAAGAGATTCTTGCCATTTCCAGGCGCTCGCTAGCGAGTCGAACAGGGAAGTTTCGGTCTTGAAGCCCAGCACCTCGGCAGACTTTGTAGCATCAGCGTAGATGGCTGGTACGTCGCCGGCGCGGGGTGGCCCAATAACATAGTTTAGCTTTTGGCCGCTGGCTTGCTCGAAGGTTTTAACGACTTCCAGAACCGAGTTGCCCTTGCCAGTGCCAACGTTGAAGGTTTCTACAACCTCAGATGCTTTGCGGTCGAGTAAGCGCTGCACGGCCGTAATGTGCGCTTTGGCCAAGTCTACGACGTGAATGTAGTCGCGAATATTAGTACCGTCGGGCGTGTCGTAGGTATCGCCAAAAATGGTCAACTTGTCGCGCAAGCCCGCCGCCGTCTGCGTGATGAACGGAACGAGATTGTTAGGAACACCGAGGGGTAGTTCGCCAATTTTAGCCGACGAGTGCGCCCCAATTGGGTTGAAATAGCGCAGCAAAATGGAGTGTACCTTGTTGCTGGGCGCTGCCGATACATCATGAATGATGTCCTCGCACATTTGCTTGGTCCGACCATAAGGCGAAGACGCAGGTTTGGTTGGCGTATCCTCCGTTACGGGCAGTGCATCCGGAATGCCGTAAACGGTGCAGGACGAAGAGAATACCAGATTTTCTATTCCAAACTCAGGCATTACCTCGAGCAGCGTCAGCAGCGAGCCAACGTTGTTTTGGAAATACATCAGCGGCTTTTGAACCGACTCACCTACTGCTTTATAAGCCGCAAAGTGAATGACGCCCTTAATGTCGCTTTCCTTCTGAAAAACCTCGCGTAAAGCGCTGGCATCGCCGCAGTCGATGTGGTAGCAGGGTACCTCACGACCCAGAATGTCGCGCAAGCCGGTGAGCACCGATTCTTTAGAGTTGTTGAAGTTGTCAACAATAATCGGCTCGTAGCCAGCCTGAACCAACTCGACCACTGTGTGGGAGCCAATATAGCCGGCGCCGCCGGTAACGAGAATTTTCATGTCTGTGAATGAATAATTAGAAAAGAAAGGAGCTAAGCGCTAACTAGAAGGTAGTGTGAAGCAAGGTGCTATTGTCCTACTAAACTGCGGTAAATGGCAGAGATTAAAGGCTCCAGTAGTGTAGTTCCCGCATGGGCTTAGCCCGGTAGAGCCCTTTGATATCGACGAGGACTGCGTTGTCAGCGGTGATAGACTGGAAGTACGACTCGTCTTTGTCGAGGTAGGGCTTGTGGCTAACGGCTACAATAACAGCATCATAGTCGGTGCGGACTTGTTCGGGGAGGGTAAGGCGGAAACCATACTCGTGGTGCAGCTCGTCGCTCGAAGCATGCGGGTCCACAATATCCACATTCACCGAGAAGTTGCGCAGCTCATGGATAACGTCGGCCACTTTTGAGTTGCGGATGTCCTCAACGTTTTCCTTGAAAGTGGCGCCCATTACGAGCACGCGGCTACGTGCCACATCCTTACCCTTCTTTATCATCATCTGCACCGTCTTGCGCGCGATGTAGGCGCCCATATTGTCGTTGGTGGTGCGGCCTGAGAGGATGACTTTGGCGTCGTAGCCTAGTTCTTTCGCCTTGTAGGTCAAGTAGTAAGGGTCGACGCCTATGCAGTGGCCGCCAACAAGGCCCGGCGAGAACTTCAGGAAGTTCCACTTGGTGCCGGCAGCTTCGAGTACCTCATAGGTGTTGATGCTCATGCGGTCGAATATCATCGACAGCTCGTTCATCAGGGCAATGTTGACGTCGCGTTGGGTGTTTTCGATAATCTTGGCGGCCTCGGCCACCCGGATGCTGCTAGCGCGGTGTACGCCAGCCTGCACCACTAGCTCATACACTTTGGCAATGACGTCGAGCGACTCGTCGTCGCAGCCGCTCACCACCTTCACAATGCGCGTGAGGGTGTGCTCTTTATCGCCGGGGTTGATGCGTTCGGGTGAGTAGCCAACTTTGAAGTCGTCGTGGAATTTTAGGCCCGACAGCTTTTCCATTACTGGGATGCAGTCTTCCTCGGTGCAGCCAGGATATACGGTGCTCTCAAACACCACATAATCACCCTTCTTGAGCACCTTGCCTACCGACGACGAGGCCCCGAGTAGCGGCTTGAGGTCGGGCTGGGCGTGCTCATCGATGGGGGTAGGAACGGCGACAATGAAAAACTGCGCCTCCCGCAGTACGTCAAGTGAGTCGGTGAAAGTGATATCGCAATTTTCAAAAGCCGCGCTATCCAGTTCACCGCTGGGGTCTTGGTGGTTGCGCATCATCTCTACCCGGCTAGCATTGATGTCGAAGCCGATAACAGAGAGTTGTTTAGCAAATTCGAGTGCGATGGGCAAGCCCACATAGCCGAGGCCAATAACGGCTAGTTTAGCTTCTTTGCGGAGGAGTTCGTCGTACACTTCGGTATTGATTAGGAGGTATAAATGTTGATTTAATTAATTGGTGCTGGCAGATACTTCCGCTTGACTTCTGGTAACTACTGTTTTTTTGTCGGCGCTGAGCTGATACTCTTCGCCACTTTCGGGGCAAGTAGCTCGGCCAACTTGGTCGAAATGGAGCCGATGACCCTGCTTACTTATCCAGCCGTGTTGGCGGGCGGGGTTGCCGTAAACAAGCCCAAAGGCTGGCACATCACGCGTGACAACGCTACCCGCGCCAACAAAAGCGTAGTGGCCTAGCCGGATGCCACACACTAGAGTCGCATTGGCTCCAATGCTGACGCCTTGCGCTAGGTAAGTGGTTTGGTAAAACCCGTCCCCACGGCGCGGCACTGCCGAACGCGGGTTTTTGATATTGGTAAATACCACTGAAGGGCCTAGGAAAACATCGTTTTCACACACTACCCCCCCGTACAGGCTTACATTATTTTGCACCTTCACGTTGCGGCCTAGGGTCACGCCATCGGCCACATATACGTTCTGGCCCAGCGAGCAGCCTTCGCCCAGCACGCAGCCCGCCGATAGGTGGCAAAAGTGCCAAATGTGGCTACCAGCTCCCACGCGGCAGCCCGCATCCAGGACGGCCGTAGGGTGAGCATAAAAATCAGCAGCAGGGTCAGCCACGGAATCAAAAAGGGTTTTGCAGCTGCAAAGGTAACAGGGCAAGGGAGGTTAGGGGTAGCCGCGTACGTTGGAAACACGACTAGCTAGTAGCAACTGAGGTGCGGCTTGACGCAGGGAGCATGCATTTAGCTTTCATACATTTGCATTTCGAGTAGAATATGCCCTTATTTAACCGGTGCTATCCCTGCACGGTGCTTGCCCTGTGGTGTTAATAGAAATCAATAATTGTGGGTAGGGCAATACGTAGCCGTGTCATTTGCCGCTTGCTGGGGCTGAGCTGCTGGCTCTATCTATCCTCGCTAAGTAGCCATGCCCAGGATACCCTGAACTACGCCAACTGGCGGCTCGTACAGGCCGAAGAGTTTAACACCACCAGCGACAGTTCGGCCTTAGCGGCTAGGTGGCGCTTGGCTTATCCTTGGGGCCGCAACCTAGGTGGGTACGAAACCGAATATTATACGGGTAGTCAAGTGACCATGCGCAACGGCAGCTTGCAGCTAGCGGCGCATAAGCTGAAAGAGCCCCAGGACTACAAAGCTGGTGGGGAGGTGCGAAAGCTGCGCTACACTTCCGGAATGCTCTTCAGCCGGGGGGTAGGGCCTGATTCTCTGCGGCCGAAAGGGTGCCCGGAGGGGGATGGCGTCACCTACGGGTTGTTCGAAATTCGGTGCCGACAGCCGGCTACCCAAGGGCTTTTTCCGGCGTTTTGGTTATTTGGCCATCCCGACGAAATTGATGTGTTTGAGGCTGACCAGAGTGGCTTCAGCAACAACGTGATTTTGCATGAGCACGAATTTTGGCGGCCAGGGCCGGTAGAAGAGGCTGGGTGCCAATGCTTCTACTACTGGCCGAAATCCAGCCGATTTGCGCAGCAGTATCATCGGTATGCGCTGGAGTGGTTGCCCGGGCAGGTAGTCTTCTACTTCGACGGCGTGCCGATTCGCCGTGAGACTAGGTTTCAGGTGCTGGGCTGCGGCATGAACATCATCGCGAACCTGGCGGTGTGGGCCTGGGCAGCCGCCCAATCCGACACGCTGGCTATCGATTACATTCGCATCTACCACCCGCGCAACCTGCCCGCGCTGCCTTTTGGCGCCGAAGCGGCGCGGCCACTTCAGGGAGGGCTAGCCCGTGTTCCGCACTTGATGGCTCCCGAAAGAAGCAATCCGGCAGGCGAGCAGCGGTGGCAGCTGGCGCGAGCAGCTGGCGGCCAGGTGAGCTTGTACTTGCGTGATAATTTCAATGCTACCTGCTCTTCCACAATGCCGTTGCCAGTGGCCAGCGCTTGGCACGGCCCGTGGATAGTAGCGAACCAAGCCACGCCCATTGTGGTGCTTAACCAGGATTCGGCGGCCGTGCAATGGACGGTGCTCGACGAGCAAGGCCACGGCCTGCTAAGCGGACAGGCGGCGCCTGGCTGCTGGCAACCTACGCTGACGGCCTGGGCCGAGCTGGCTCCGGGAGCTTACCAAGTACGCCTACAACTCGGTGATGCCACACGCTACCAAGTGCTTTACATTGTAGCGCAGCCGGTGGGCTCGCAGCCCACCGCTGCCTGGAAGCAACCTCGGGCTACTACCCCCCTCGCAACTCCTTGAAAGCTCACGCTTGCGGTTAATTGCAGTAATTTCAACTTTATTTTCTAATTGTAAGTCGAATTCAACTGGCGTGTTTGGCTGCAAAAGGTATTCTAAAAATGTATAATGACTAACTTTTATTCTTCAGCAGCATTTGTTAAAAACGAGCGGTTGATAGTGAGAGGCTTCTTTCTGCTGCTGCTGCTTGTCGGGATGTGTATTGTGCGCGATTACGGCATTTCGACTGATGAGCCGCAGCAGCACAACGTGGGAATGAGCTCGGTTAAATACGTGACGGAGAAGTATTTTCCGGAATTTGCCCGCACGCATAAACAGATAGCGTCTACTACCCCCCTCTACGAGTTTAAAGACCGTGATTATGGCGTGGCGTTTGAAATGCCCTTGGCGTGGCTAGACCAAGTCTTTGGGTTTGAGAGTAGGCGAGAAGTGCTCTGGTTTCGGCACGTGTGCACGTTTTTGTTTTGCCTGGGGGGCATAGCCGCCGTGTTTCAGTTGGCGAAGCGGCGCTTTAGCGACTGGCGCCTTGGGCTGCTCGCCGCGGTGTTTCTGGTCTTGAGCCCGCGTCTTTTTGCCGAGATGTTCTACAATTGCAAAGACGCCGTTTTTATGGCGGCCTTTGCCATGGCCACTAATAGTGCAGTGGCCTTCGTAGAGCGGCCGAGTTGGCGCCGCATGGCGTGGCACGCCTTCGCCTGCGCCTACGCCGTCGATGTGCGCATCATGGCCATTATGCTGCCCCTTGCTACGCTGGGGCTGGTAGGCTTGCAAGCAGCCCGGGGAGCTTACAAAGGCCAGCAAATAGTGTCCAAAGTAATCGCCTACGTGGCCCTGGTAAGTGGCCTTATCATCTTGCTTTGGCCCTACTTGTGGGAAAGCCCGGTGCAGCATTTTCTGGAGTCATTCCGCAACATGTCGAAGTTCAGATGGGAAGGCGAGCTGCTCTATTTGGGCATCGTATACACCGGCGACCAGATACCGTGGCATTATATCCCCGTTTGGATAGCGGTTACTACCCCCCTGCTGTATTTGATAGGCTTTTTCGCAGGTGCCTATCTCACGTTGCGGCAAGTAGTGCGCCGTGGCTGGCGCCTATATGCCACTTCGGCTGAGTGGCAAGACCTCTTGTTCCTGGGCTTGACGATAGCACCCGTGGTGGCAGTTATTGTACTGCACTCAGTGCTGTATGATGGGTGGCGCCAGCTCTACTTTGTGTATCCGTCGTTGTTGTTGCTTGCTATGCGCGGGCTGATTGCCTTGTGGAAGTGGCGACCAGCGCGCTTGCAGTGGCAGCTGCCCTGGAAGCGCCTCAGCTACACGGCACTAGTGAGTACGGTGGTATTGATGTTGGTGCAGCTGGTAGCCCTGCACCCGTTGCAAAACACCTATTTCAACATCTTGCCTGGGCGGCACATAGAGCCACGCTTTGAACTAGACTACTGGGGGCTTAGCTACCACAAAGGCCTAGAATGGATAGCGAAACACGACAAGCGCATGCATATTCGGGTATGCGCCCAAGACCCGCCATTGCTCGAGGCAAATCACTGGATGCTGCCTGACTATGACCAAGGCCGCATAGAAGTGGTAGACAATATCCATAATGGCGATTACTACGTGACTGCCCACCGGGTGAATAACTATCCAAATCCTAACGACTACCAAAGCGAGGTGTACGCGGTGCGCCGGGGTGGGCAGCTCATTATGTCGGTATACCGCGTGCACTGGTAGCCCCAGGTTGCGCGCTACTTTCTCTACTTTGCTAACCTATTTGTATTCAAAATTGATGAAAAATCTGCTTTTCGGGCTACTGGCGTTGGGCTTGTTATCGTGTGGTAGTAATGGGGATAACCATCCTGCTAATGAGCTAGCCAGCAATGATTTTGAGCAACTGGATGGCTGGCTGGGTGGTGATGCCAGCCCTTCGCTGACGCGCGAAAAAGCACATTCAGGGGTTTATTCGGTGAAGGTGGACCCTACCATCGACTACAGCATGGGCTACAACAACCAGCTGGGCCGGATTAGCGCCACCCGGATTCGTAAAATCAAGCTGCGGGCTTGGGTTTTTCTGCCCAGTAGCCGCACGCCGGTCTCGCTGGTAACCGAGATAAAGAAGCCCAATGAAGCCAAAAGTATTTTCTACAACAGCTACAACTTGGAGGAGGCCTTGCACACCAAAGGGTACAATCATTGGGTGGAGGTAGAAAACACCATTAACGTGCCCGAAACGGCTACCTACGATAGCCGCATCCTTGTGTACTTGTGGCGGGGCAATAGCAGTTTGCCTGCGTACCTCGATGACTTTCAGCTTATCAAGGAAGAATAGGCGAAAGCCTGGGAACGCACGCTCGGCAGCGAAGCTGCTTTGGCGGCCTGCTATTACCACTACGCCATCTGCCACAGCGGCCTGCTGTGGCAGATGGCGTAGTGGTGTTTGGTAGCGTGCCCTGCTTAGTGCGTTGGAGCAAGGGGGTAGCCATTGAGAACAGGCTCGTGGTGCTGGTCGAACCAGTATACATCAGTAGTTAGCGGCCGTATCACTAAATCGTCAGCCAACAGGTCGTGGTTATCATACAGCACTTCTATGCGGTTGGCCGTGGGTGGGCGGCGAAACACAACGGCTACCCGGACCCAGTCGCCTTGTATCTCCGTCGAGATGCGTGTATCCGCCACCTGGTGGTCGAGCTGCTCGGCATCGTGGTAAATCTTAACCTGCATATTGCCTAAGCCATAGGCTGTAGTTGCGTTCACCCACACCGATGCTTCGTAGCGGCCGGTGTCGGCAGGCATCGGCAGGGGGCCGGCGTAGAGCGTAGAGAACATCTCGCGCGGCTCGTAAAATGCCCCTGGTGCTAAGCGCCCCCGGCGGTCAGGGCTTTGGTCGAAAGACTGGCGCAGCACTCCTTTGCCCGTGGTCGTGTACAGGCCGTTGACTGCCGGCAGGGTGGGTAGAAGTGCTGCTGCTCGGGTGCGCTCGCTGGCGACCGTAGTGGCAGCCAAGGCAGAGATAGGCAGCGCATAAAGCGAAACTTCGGGGGTAGCGCGAATGAGCTGCGCCATGTGCACGAGGCGTTGTTCGGCCGGCCTCAAGGTCTCGGGCGTTACGACGAGCAAGATGGGTTTCGTGGAAGGAAGCTTCGGCAGCAAGGTTTTCTCTACCAAAGGGCTACTGAGCAGCTGCGCAAGGCGCAGCGTTTCGCCCACCGAGGAGCGGGCCATAAACATGGTCAGCAAAGGCAGGTGAAGGTTGAGCGCCGTTTTATAGGTTTGGTAAGCCGCCTGCTCGGTGGCCCCCATATCCAGTTTGTCGGTGCCAACTATAAAGTAGGGGAGGGGTAGGATAGCTTGAAAATCAGTGGGCTCGAAAGCCGACCAGCCAAGCAACTGCTGGTAGTTGCCATAGGCACCTACCAACTTGTCTTTGACCGCGCGCGATTCAATGTTTTCAGCTATTGGGCGTACGTACCAAACGGCCTCCCCACCCCAAAGCAAAAGCAGAGGGAGCAGCCAGCTAGTAGCAAAGCCCGGCGCCCGGTGCTGGCGCAGATACCGCCAAAGCCGGTAGATATAGAAGGCCGCGTAGGCGCTGAATACGTAGTAAAAAGGCCAGGCAAAGCGCCCCAGTGCTCGAAACTGCTTGAGGGGGCCGAGTAGCTCGGTTAGCCCAGAGAAGCCAGGTATCCGCATGGGCATGGCCATAGCGGCTACCAGCACCAGCGCTGCGGCCCACAGGCTGGTGCGCAAGCCGGTGGGTAGTACGGGCACAGTCACGCGGCGCCACTGGCCGCGCCTTAGGTAGCGCAGCACGAGCCAGCCTGTGCTTAGCAGCACCAGCAGCCCTACCACCCCTACGTACACTTGGCCTTCGAAGATGGGGTCATCGGTTTCAAAAATAAATTGCCACAACTGCTTTAGTGGCTCGTGCCCGGGCGCAAACACGCTGCGGAAGTTGGCATGGGCAGTCAGCAGGCCATACGGATTGAGCGGCCTGTCCGTGATGGGGTCGGAGAGACCCAGCCACACCCGAAAAGCAAGCAAGGGTAGCGCCGCAGTCGTAAACATGCGCCAAGCCAGCGGCCAGCTACGCCGCCAGCCTTGCTGCCAAGCCAATACCGGGATATGCGCCAGCAAAAGCAGGCTACCAATAGCCATATGGTAGGCCGTTAGCAAGCCTATCAGTAGGTCGAACACGCCCATCAGCAAGTACCACCGCCGCCGGGTAGGCCGCTCTAGCATCCGGATGATGCAATACCACTGGATGGGTACAAAGCACGCATAAGCGAGGGACATGTGCCCCTGAAACCGGTCTATCTGCGGCGCCATGAACGTGATGAGCAAGGCCGCAATGCCGGCATACCACACCGGTAAGCACAGGCGGTAGAGGATTACGTACAGTACCACGGCCGCTACGATTAGCGCCAGGAGTAGCCCGATGTTAACCAAGCCAATGCCGTAGTCAGCGAGGGGTAGACCCAGTTGCCGGGCCCAGGCGAGGGGCACCGCTAGCAAAGGCTGCATATCGGGGTAGTTGATGTGCTCGCCCCGTGGGTAGTTCATGCCCGTAAAGAGCTGCCCCGAATCGTAGTGGGTATAGTACTCAAATACAAAATAGTTTTTGATGGAGTCACCGGAAACGGCATTCAAATACTCATTGGGGTAGCGTATCTCACCGGGGAAAAACTTTGCCACGAGGAGGGTAGCCAGCGCACCTACCAGTAACATTCCGGCCCAATACCGCCGCACATGTTGGCGTAGCATAGCTTATGTTTAAATACTATCGAAAAGGCTCTTTGCAACGAAAGTACAAGCCAGCCTTACCTTCTAAGCGCGGCGGCGAAAACCCGCGGGGGGCTAGGCTGGCCTTGGCGCGGGTGCTACCCCCTGCTATAACTTTGCGCGTGCCGAAGCAACTTGCGTTGTCTAAGCCCGCGGTTTTCCCTTGCGAGCACCGGCCCAAAGCCGGCGCCCGTTGGTAATGGCTACGCAGCTTGCTGTTACCTATTCGGGGCTTTAGCTAGCCGGTTTTTCTAATGAGTATCGCTGGTGAGTTCTTTGTACTCGGCCAAGGTGCTGTAACTAACTTTTGATTTGAAGGCAGCACTGAAAGGCTTGAAGAGCTTCGGACTGGGGATACTTCCCTTGCTACTTGGCTGCAGCAGCCACCAGGATACTGGCAAGTACGTGGGCGACATCATCACGCGTACCGACTTTGAGGACATGACCGGCTGGGGAGCCGACGTAAGCGCCGTAACGCGTGAGCGGGCGCATTCGGGCCGGTTTGCCATCTTCGTGAATCCTACGCGGGAGTTTAGCCTCACCTATCGCCTGCCGCTGCGGGAGGCGAGCGTGCACCAAATCAAGGCAATAGACCTGGAGGCCTGGGTGTATGTGCCTTCTCCCAATACCAATGCCTCGCTCGACGTGCAGGTGGGGTCCACGGCCCCGGGGGGCGGAGGCACGGTTTACACCGAACAGTTGCGCCTAATCGACCAGGTGCATGAGTTCGGCAAGTGGACCAAAGTGCAGCACACCTATGTGCTGCCCGCCGGGCTGTCGCCCGACAACGAGCTGCGCATCTATTTATGGCGCAACACCAGTCCCGAACCCGTGTACCTCGACGACCTGCAAGCCAAGGCTCGTGAGTAGTAGTGGCATCAACAGCCCTTTATTTTACTAAGCTACTACTATGCTGCCTCGTTCAACTACCTCCTTTGCTCCTGGCCACGTTGGGCCCAAGCGGCGAGGCTGGCTACTGCTGGCCGTGCTGGCCTATGTGGCAGAGCTGTTCTTCTTCACCAAGTGGCGCGGGAGCTTTGGCTTCTACTGGAGCCCAATTGCCTTCATAAGCGCTAGTGTGCTGCTGTGCGTAGCGGCGCTTTTTCTCTTGCGCGACCGGCCATTCAGCGAGGCGCCCGCGCAGCAAGTAGCTAGCCGGGTGGGCTGGAGTGGCTTGGGCTGGCTACTCGGGGCCGTGCTGGTGCTGCGCCGCCAGATTCCGAACGTGACGGGCTCCGCTATTGATGTGCGCGTATCGGACGTTATTCCGATTGTACAGACCTACGTAGACCGCTTTCGCAGTGGAGAAGTGGTTTATCGGTACCTAACTAATTTGCCCTACCCCCTCTTTCCCAATCACTTGCCGTTGCAGTGGCTGCCCTATGTGCCCGCGCAGCCCTTGGGCATTGATTATCGGTGGGTAAGCATTGCCTTGCTGCTGTTGCCAGGGTTTGGCGCCTATCAGCTGATGGTGCTGCGCCAGCCCAACGGCTGGCTAAGCTTTTGGATTAAGGTGCTGCTGCCCGCCGTAGCCCTGTGGTGGATGGTGAAGCAAGACTCCTTTCTGTTTGCGCAAGTGCTAGAGCCCACTATCATTTGCTACTATTTTCTGCTGGCGGCTAGTGTGCTCTCCGGGTCGCCGTGGGCGCAGGGGGTAGCGCTGGTGCTGTGCTTGCTGTCGCGCTATTCTGTTATTTTCTGGGTGCCTTTTTTCTTGGTGGTGCTGTGGCGAGAAGCCGGTAAGCGGCACGCCCTGTTAGTGGCGGCTTTAGTAGCAGTAGGCATTACGGGCATTTACCTAGTGCCGTTTCTGGCCCAGGACCCTACCATTTTCATGCACGCGCTGGCCGAATACCGAATTGCCACCCTAGGCGAGTGGAGCCGCGCCAATGGCCCGAATGGCCTGCCCGTGCACGTATTCAATGGGCTCAGTGCTGCCTCGTGGGTGTACACCTACGTTGACCTACCCCTCGATAAGAAGGTAACCCTGGTGCAGTACCTGCACGTGCTGGCTTCTGGGGCGGTCGTGGTGCTACTGGCCGGGTTCTACTGGCGTTTTGGCCGGCGCTACGACTATCGGTACTTAGCCATCATAGGGCTGAAGCTGTACTTAGCGGTTTTCTACTTCTTTGTCCAAATACCTTATTCTTACCTTATTGCTCTTAGCGTGCTGCTGTCGGTTTTTGTGTTGCTAATTGTGATACGGCCGACTGAGGCAGCCCCTAGCCCTTTAGCAAGCCATACTTAAGGATGCAGTAAATGGCCCGAAAACCATCGCGCCAACCAATCTTCTTGCCCTCGGCGTAGGTGCGGCCGTAGTAGCTGATGCCCACCTCGTAGATGCGCACCCCGGCTACGCGCGCTACCTTGGCCGTTACTTCGGGCTCGAAGCCGAAGCGATTTTCCTCTAGCTGCAAGCCCTGGATAATGTCGCGCCGAAACAGCTTGTAGCAGGTTTCCATGTCGGTCAGGTTGAGGTCGGTCACCATGTTCGACAGAAACGTGAGGATGGCGTTGCCGATGCTGTGCCAAAAAAACAGGATGCGGTGGGGGTTGCCGCCCATAAAGCGCGAGCCGAACACAACGTCAGCAAAACCTTTTAAAATGGGCTTGCAGAGCAGGTTGTACTCTTCGGGGTCGTACTCCAGGTCAGCATCCTGAATAATGACGTAGTCGCCGGTTGCTTCGCGAATGCCGGTGTGCAGCGCGGCTCCCTTGCCCCGGTTTACGGCGTGGCGAAATAAGCGCATCTCTAGCTCGGGGTAGCGAGCGGCGTAGGCAGCAATAGTTTCGCTAGAGCCATCTTCCGAGCAGTCATCAACCAGAATAATTTCCTTCGCAATGTTATTGACCAACTGTACGCCGCGCAGCAAGTCTAGAATCTGGTGGATGGTGCGCGCCTCGTTATAAACGGGGATAACAATGGAGAGCTTGTCGAACTTTACCAAGATGCGAAAACTAAGTTGGGCAAGTGGCAAAGGTAGCCGCTGGCAAGGTGCAAGAGAAAGTTGCCATTCTCCTACCCCCTTCTTTACTTATAAACTGCCAGTGCGCCCGCCATCTACGGGCAGGCTGGTGCCGGTGATGTAGCCCGCCGCTGGCGACGCAAAGAAGGCCACGGCCGCCGCTACTTCACTGGCCTGCCCAAAGCGCCCGGCCGGAATCTGCTTGAGCATAGCGGCCTCAACCTGCTGCTGGGTTTGGCCGGTTTCGGCCATTTTCTTCTGCAGCAGTGAGTTGTGGCGCTGCGTCAGGGTAGCGCCGGGCAGCACGTTATTGACGGTAATGCCCTGGCCAGCTACTTCGTTGGCCAGCGTCTTGGCCCAGCTAGCCACGGCGCCTCGGATGGTGTTGCTCACGCCCAGGCCCGGCAGTGGCATCTTTACCGAAGTGCTGACAATGTTGATGATACGCCCGTAGCCTGCGGCAACCATGCCCGGCACGAGGGCCTGCGCCAGTAGCTGGTTGCACACTACGTGCTGGGCAAAGGCGGCCTCAAAAGCGGCCGCTGGCGCGTCGAGCAAAGGGCCGCCGGGCGGGCCCCCGGTATTATTTACTAAAATCTGAAAACCAGCCGGATGCGTGGCCAGGTAGCCGGCCACTACTTCGGCTAGGTGGGTGGGCTGCGTAAAATCGGCGACTAGGAAGTCGTGTGCCTGGCCGGCGGGGGTAGGGAGAGCGGCGACCACTTCGCGGAGGCGCGCTTCGTCGCGGGCAAGTAGCGTAACGGTGGCACCGGCCTCAGCTAGGGCTTCGGCCACGGCGCGGCCAATGCCTTGGGTGCTGCCGCCCACCAGGGCGTGGTAAGGTTGAAGAGACATGCGAGAAATAAGGGGGGTAGGGCAGTGGATACGCCTTAGTCAAAACGGAAGCCCGCGCAAGTGGTTGTAAGACGCAGGAGCCGAGTTCGGCCGTATACTGCCTTGTCAAGCGCGAGCCCTGCACGGGTCTCTTTATTCACCACCTCACCACTTCTTCAATGGTATCTCGTCCGTTCAATTTTCAGCAGTGGGTAGCCGACCACCGCCACCTGCTTAAGCCACCCGTGGGCAACCAACAGGTATTCAAGGATAACAAAGATTTTATTGTGATGGTAGTCGGCGGCCCCAATTCGCGCAAAGACTACCACGTTGATGAGGGCGAGGAGCTGTTCTGGCAGCTCGAAGGCGAAATGACCGTCAAGATTATCGAAGATGGCCAGCCCGTGGATATTGTCATCAAGCCCGGCGATATGTTTTTGTTACCTCCCGGCGTGCCGCATTCGCCGCGCCGGCCGGCTGGCACGGTGGGCCTGGTGCTAGAGCGCTACCGCCAGCCCGGCGAGCTCGACGGCTTCCAGTGGTACTGCGAAAACTGCGGCAACAAGCTCTACGAGGAGTACGCCGAGATTACCGACATCGTGGCGCAGCTACCCCCTATCATGAACCGCTTTTGGGCCAACGACGACCTGCGCACTTGCAAAGTGTGCGGCACGTACCTGGCGGCACCCGTGGTAGCGCCTGCGTAAGCAGCGGGCTTACACAAAGGGCCCCTACCCCTTGCATTCCGAAGAGAAGGGTAGGGGCCCACTAGCTAGGAAACGACCCGCGGCTACTTCACCAAATACTCGGCCGGTGGGCTTTTGCGGCCATTAGGCGCAATGGTTACGGCGCGCACCAGGAGCTGCCGGTTTGTGGGCACAGCCACGGGCTTGGTGTATAGCTCAGTGGTTTCGTCGGGCAGGTGGCCGTCCAGGGTGTAGCGGATTTGGGCGCCGGGCACCAGCGAGCGCAGCGTAAATACGACCTTGTCGCCTTGCTTCACCAGGCTGGTGCTGTCGAGGCCTACTGGCTCGGGCACGCGGTAGTTGATGTGCTTGGCATCTAGGCGGGCAAACTGCTGGCCCATGCGGGGCAAGAACTCGACGTAGTTTTTCTGGGCGGCAGGCGTCCAGGCCACTTCTGCCGCGGCCAAGAAGCGCGGAAACAGCATGTACTCCGCTTTTTCCGGCGTCGTGATGTACTCTGTCCACATATTGGCCCCGGTTCCTAGGATGTGCTTTTGCTGCTCTGGCGTTAGCTCGGCGGGCAATGGGTTGTAGCTGTACACTTTCGCCAGCGGCAGGTAGCCCCCAATCATAAGGGGCTCATCGGGGCTATGGGGCTTCGGGTTCTGGCCGTAGTCGAGGTAGAGGTTGGTAGTTGGCGTCATCACCACGTCGTTGCCGCGCTTAGCGGCTTCAATGCCGCCTTTTTCGCCGCGCCAGCTCATCACGGTGGCGCTCGGCGAGATGCCACCCTCCAGGATTTCATCCCAGCCGATGAGCTTTTTGCCTTTGCTAGTCAAGAAGGTTTCGATGCGGCGGTTGAACCAGCCCTGCACCTTTTCCACGTCGGTGTAGCCTTCCTTCTGCATAATGGCCTGCACGGCGGCACTTTCTTTCCAGCGGGTTTTGGGGGCTTCATCGCCGCCAATGTGGATATACTTGCCCGGAAATAAAGCACTTACCTCGGTTAGTACGTCCTCGAAAAACTTGAACGTAGGCTCCGTGGGACACACGATATCGTCGATAACACCCCACTTCGTCCACACTTCATAAGGGCCCGGCTTGCAAGCCAGCTCGGGGTAGGCAGCCAGAATGGCTACCGAGTGGCCCGGCATTTCTATCTCCGGCACGATGGTGACGTAGCGCTTCTGGGCGTAGGCCACCACCTCCCGAATTTGGTCCTGGGTGTAGAAGCCGCCGTAGGGCGTGCCATCATACTTGAACTCGGCGGGAGTTTTGAAGGTCTGCTGGGCCCCAATCAGCGTTTCCTTGCGGAAGGCACTGACTTGCGTCAGCTTGGGGTATTTCTTGATTTCAATGCGCCAGCCCTGGTCATCGGTCAGGTGCCAGTGGAAGGTGTTGAGCTTGTAGGCAGCCAGAAAGTCGATGTACTTTTTCACGAAGCTCACCGGAAAAAAGTGGCGACACACGTCGAGCATGCCGCCCCGCCACTTAAACGCTGGCTGGTCGCTGATGCGCACGTAAGGCACGCTGGCTTTGGCCGCCGCGCGGGGGGATAGGAGCTGCAACAGCGTCTGGGTGCCGTAGAACAGCCCCGCGCCGCCGGCCGCCGTAATCTGCACGCCCGCTTTGTCCACGACCAACTGGTAACCCTCGGGGTTGGGCATGGCCGCCGTGAGCAGCTTAATCTGCGCGGCTTGGCGGTTGGTGGTCAGCGTCACGGTTTTGCCCAGCGGCTTCAGCATCTCCTGCAGTAGGGTGGCTACGTTGCGCGCGTCGGCAGTGGCGGCATAGATGCTCAGCTGCTGGGGTAGGGCGTAGGCACCGGCGTAGGCTTTCACTTCGCGGGGTAGTGGTACTATTCCCAGGTTTTTCGCGGGTATTTCTGAAGATTGCGCCAACGCCAGCTGGCTCGTTAACAGTCCAGTAAGCAATAAACCAAGTGGGCGAGGCGCAAAAAAACAGGTTCGGGTCATACGCGA
>JGI20283J13201_100012_pt1 | contig 35283 bp, 35 predicted proteins | sample Plalitdecfosmids_FD_13201 | JGI IMG/M metagenome (IMG submission 13201)
CACCGACCGCAACTGCTTCGGAGCAGTGGCGATGCCGGAGCGCTCGAAGCCGCAACGGCCCAACGACCGGGCGTGGAACAGCGAGAATTCGCGCGCCGGCCTGATCTACGTCTATCCGGAAACGGCAGTGCAGGTCCGGACCGAAGCGCCCTTTTGCCTCAAGGCGTATCGGCGGCCGGTGGCCGGCGGCGGCGTCATGCTGCTGAAGCAGGTGATCGCGTCCATCTATGTCGAGGGACAGCATTGGGGCGTGCTGCAACTCGCCTACGAGAATCAGGGCTGAACGGCGCGGCTCAGCGCCAGCGGCGCATCTGCCACACGACGCGGCCGACCACGACCACCGGCTCATCGGGCACGGAGTCGGCAGCGGGATTGTCGCTGGTGACGATCAGCCGCGACGAAACGCACGCCACACGCTTGACCATCAACACGTCCGCTTGCCGGATGACGTAAACCGCCGCGCGCGGGCCGGGTCGCGTGTCTGCGCGATCGACCACGATATGATCGCCGTCGAGCAGACCCGGCGCCATCGAATCACCGCGGACGCGCACGATCGCGGCCATGCCCGGCTTCAGGTCGAGCGTCCGCGCGAGCGCCGGATCGATCGCCTCCGTCCCGATCAGCGTTTCCGTATCGACCAGCGCCCCCGGACCCGCCGACGCGAACACGTCGAGTCGCGGCAGCAGCATCGCCGCCGGTGCCGCCGCGCCGCCCAGTTCCTCTTCGCCGACGCCGAAGAACGCCGCGAGCATCGCGCGATGCCGATCGGGCAGCACGCGCGGCGTCCCCCTGCGGACATATTGCTGAAGATAGGCGACATTCGCCCCGAGCATCCGGGACAGCGCCGACAGGTTCGTGCCCCGCCGTTCCGTCAAGGTCATCAGCCTGCTGCGCGCATCCGTCATGCCGCGTTCCTAATCTAGGAAATTTTCCTAGACAAGTTGGAGAATGGAACAGAACAAGAACGCATCACCACCGACTCCAGGAGCTTCCACCGTGTCGCTGCTCATCAAGATCGACCGTTATCTCCGCTGTACCAAGATGCCCGTGTCCAAGTTCGGCCGCCTCGCCTGCAACGATCCCCGGCTGGTCACCGACCTGCGCCGCGGGCGTCGGCCCGGCCCCGCCGTGATCGAGCGCGTCGACGCGTTCCTCCGCGACACGATGCCGCGGGAGATGCAGCCATGAGCCGCGGCCCCAGCGCCATCCTCGCGCGCGCACTCTGCCGCGCCGCGGACGCCGCGGGTGTGCAGGTGGAGGTCGTCGCCGCCAGCGCATCGGACTGGGCGAGTGCCACCTTCGTCGGCGCCCGTCACCAGATGCGGCTGGCGGCATCGGCATCGCCCGCGCTCGACGCGTGGCTGGCGCTTTTACCAGCCGCCGATATCGCCGTGCCGGGTCACGTCATTGCCGAGATGTCCGTCGTCCGCTCCTGGCCGACATCGCCGCTGCCGGTCGACATCGACCTGTCCGCTTTGACACTCTCCACATGACGCGCCGTTAAACAATGCGTCACGCGGACTATCGGCAATTGATATAACGTAACACGGTCGGTAGAGGCTCCCGCAGATCACGCCCTGCGGAGCCTAACCTTCCATGATTCGTAACCGCCTTCTGCTCGGCACGGCCGCGCTCATCCTGCCCGCCCTGCCCGCAGCCGCCCAGGGTCCGTCTGCCGAGGCGCCGGTTGCCGCAGCCGTCCAGCCCGCCGATCCGTCGCCGCAGACAACCACCGCCAACACCCCCCGCGACATCGTCGTCACCGCACCCTTCGCACAGAGCGAGACGGACGTCCTGTCCGGCACCTCGATCGTGTCTGGCGAGGAGCTTCAGCGGGCGTTGCGACCGACGATCGGCGAGACGCTGGCGCATCAGCCGGGCGTGTCGGCGACCTCGTTCGGCCCCAATGCCTCGCGCCCGGTGCTGCGCGGTTTTCAGGGTGAGCGTATCCGCGTGCTGACCGACGGCATCGGTTCGATCGACGTGTCGAACACCAGCGTCGACCACGCCGTCGCGATCAATCCCCTGATCGCCGAGCGCGTCGAGGTGCTGCGTGGTCCCTCCGCCCTGCTGTTCGGGTCGTCGGCGGTAGGCGGCGTCGTCAACGTCATCGACACGCGGATTCCGCGTACGGTGCCGGATAACGGCTACCGCGTGGGCGGCAACGCCACTTACGGATCGGCCGCTAACGAGCGGTCGGGGTCCGCCGCCGCCGATGTCGCGGTCGGTGCCGGGTTCGTCGTCCATGCCGACGGTTCGTATCTGAAGACCGACGATCTGGAGATCGGCGGCTATGCCCTCACGCGCCAGCAGCGCGCCGCCGCGCTGGCCTCCGCCGCCGTCCAGCCCGTCGATCCCGCCGACCCGGAGTCGATCGACTTCGCCGGCAATGCTGCGATCCGTGGCCGCCTGCCGAACACCGCGTCGGAGACGTGGAACGTCGGCGTCGGCGCGGCGCTGATCCGCGACGGCGGCAGTCTGGGCGTGTCGTACAGCCGCTACGACAGCCTCTACGGCGTGCCCGTCCGCTATGCGACCGCGCCGGGCCAGGAACAGGAAGCGCCGCGGATCGACCTGAAGCAGGACCGCGTCGACCTGCGTGCGGAGGTGAACACCGGCGGCGGGTTCTTCGACAAGGTACGGCTGCGCGCGGCGATGGCCGACTACACGCATGCCGAGCTGGAAGAGGACGGCAGCGTCGGCACCCGGTTCTTCAACAAGGGTCTGGAGGGCCGCTTCGAACTGGTTCAGGCGAACCGCGGCGGCTGGCTGGGCGCATCGGGCGTGCAGGTGTTCAACCGTCGTTTCGACGTGGAGGGCGACGAGGCGTTCCTGCCGCGCAACGAGACGACGCAGGTCGGCCTGTTCACCTTGCAACAATTCAACTTGGGCGATTTTCGCGCCGAGGTCGGCGGCCGATACGAGACGAGCACGCTGTCGGCGCGGACCGCCGTCGACCCCGCGCGCTTCTTCACGGGCACGCGCGATTTCGAGACCTATTCGGCCTCTGCGGGTGCGTCCTACGCGATCGCGCAGGGCGTCCGCATCGGCCTGAACGGGTCACGCACCGAACGCGCGCCATCGGCAGAGGAGCTGTTCGCCAACGGGCCGCACGCGGGCACCCAGTCCTACGAACTCGGCAACCCCGATTTCAGGAAGGAGGAAAGCTGGGGCTTGGAGGCGACGTTGCACGCCCACGGCAGCGGCTTCAGTTTCGACGCCTCGGCCTATTACAACTGGTTCTCCAACTACATCTACGAGACTCAGGTGGCCGCGCCCGTCTGCGTCGCGGCGGCGCGGGGCGATGTCGATCTGCCCTGCTTCCAATATTCGCAGGCCGATGCCCGTTATTATGGCCTCGAAGCGCAGGGGTCGGTCACGCTGGCCCGCGTCGGCGGCTATGCGATCAACGCCGATGCGGTCGGCGACTGGGTCCATGCCGAGGTCGTCGATCGCGGCCCGGTGCCCCGCATCCCGCCGCTGCGTCTGCTCGGCGGACTGGAGGCGCAGGGCGACCGCCTGACCGCGCGCGCGGAGGTGGAACACAGCTTCAAGCAGGATCGCGTGACGACGTTCGAAACACCGACCGGCGGCTTCACACTGGTCAACGCCAGCGTCGCGCTCAAGCCGTTCGGCGCGGAGAACGCGACCACGCTGACGCTGTCCGCGAACAACATCTTCGACGTGGTCGCACGCCGGCACGCCAGCTTCCTCAAGGACTTCGCACCGCTCGCCGGCCGCGATCTCCGCGCGACCCTGAGCTTCCGCCTCTGACGCCGTTCTCGCGCTGGGGGCAGGCGGGCACAACGCTGGACACCCTGCCCCCATCACCGTACCGCGTCTTCTAAGGAGACGACGATGGCAGGCATGGGCAGGTTCGATTGGGAAGACCCCTTCCTCCTCGACGATCAGTTGACCGAGGACGAGCGGATGGTGCGCGATACCGCGCGCGCCTATGCGCAGGACAAGCTCGCGCCGCGTATCGTCGAGGCGTTCCAGCACGAGCACACCGATCCGGCGATCTTCGCGGAGATGGGTGAACTCGGCCTGCTCGGGCCGACGGTGCCGGAGGAATATGGCGGCGTCGGCGCCAGCTACGTCGCATACGGACTGGTGGCGCGCGAGGTCGAGCGGATCGACTCCGGCTACCGCTCGATGATGAGCGTCCAGTCCAGCCTCGTGATGTACCCGATCCATGCCTATGGTTCGGAGGAGCAGAAGCGCCGCTTCCTCCCCGGCCTCGCCGCGGGCACGATGATCGGCTGCTTCGGCCTGACCGAACCCGATGCCGGCTCCGACCCCGGCGGCATGACGACGCGCGCGAAGAAGGTCGACGGCGGCTACGTCATTTCCGGCGCGAAGACGTGGATCAGCAATTCGCCGATCGCCGACGTGTTCGTCGTCTGGGCCAAGTCGGATGCGCATGACGGCAAAATCCGCGGCTTCATCCTGACAAAGGGGCTGAAGGGGCTGGAGACGCCGAAGATCGAGGGCAAGCTGTCGCTGCGCGCGTCGATCACCGGCATGATCATGATGGACGAGGTCGAGGTCGGCGACGATGCGCTGCTGCCCGATGTCGAGGGACTGAAGGGGCCGTTCGGCTGCCTCAACCGTGCACGCTACGGCATCAGCTGGGGCGCGCTCGGCGCGGCGGAGTTCTGCCTGCATTCCGCGCGCCAGTACGGCCTCGACCGCAAACAGTTCGGCACGCCGCTCGCCGGGCGGCAGCTATACCAGAAGAAGCTGGCGGACATGCTCACCGACATCGCGCTCGGCTTGCAGGCGTCGCTCCGCGTCGGTCGCCTGATGGACGAGGGCCGGTTCGCGCCGGAGATGGTATCGATCGTCAAGCGCAACAACGTGGGCAAGGCGCTGGAGATCGCCCGCCACGCGCGCGACATGCACGGCGGCAACGGTATTTCCGGGGAATATCAGGTCATGCGCCACGTCATGAACCTGGAGACGGTCAACACCTACGAAGGCGCGGCGGACGTGCATGCATTGATTCTGGGTCGCGCGATCACGGGCATCGCGGCCTTCTAGCGTCGATCGATATTCACCCGTCAGAGTGCAGTTCGCCCTCCACTCACCGCCGCCCCGGGCTTTGTTCGGGATGACGAAGATTTCCCGAATGTCGGTCCGTCTTGGACCCTGACCCCGAAAAGGGGAGGATCGATACCGGCCACTGGCACCGGCCCTCGCGTCGTGGCATACTCCGTCTTCGAAGGAGAGAGCAGCCATGGCCACTGTCGCGCCGATCCGCCCGCAGATGTCCGACGCCGAACACGAGGCGCGGCAACAACTCGCCGCCTGTTACCGCGTGTTCGATATGCTCGGATGGTCGGAGATGATCTACAACCACATCACGCTGAAAATCCCCGGCGAGGATGGCGCGTTCCTCATCAATCCGTTCGGGCTGCACTTCTCCGAGGTGACCGCGTCCAGCCTCGTCAAGATCGACATCGACGGCAACAAGCTGGCCGACAGCCCCTATCCGGTAAACCGGGCCGGCTTCGTCCAGCATGCGCTGTTCCACCGCCATTTGCCCGATGCCCATTGCATCATGCACACGCACACGACCGCCGGCATGGCCGTGAGTTCGCTGGAGGGCGGGCTGCGGCCGATCAACTTCTACGCCTGCAACTTCGCCGGCCAGATCGCGTACCATGATTTCGAGGGCGTCACCGTCCGCGACGAGGAGGGGGCGCGGCTGCTGGAGCATCTCGGCGACAGGCGGATCATGCTGCTGCGCAATCACGGCATCCTGGTCATGGGCCGCACCCTGCCGGAAGCGTTCATCAAGCACTGGTCGCTTCAGCGCGCGTGCGAGATCCAGCTGGCGACGCTGTCGATGGGCACGCCGCTGGAGGTGTCCGCGGACACCGTTGCCGTCCACCAGCGCGACTTGCATCAGGCGCAGGCCCCCGGCGGGCCCGGTGCGGCGGACTTCGCCGCGATGGTCCGGCTGGTGGACCGTCGCGACACGAGCTGGCGGCAATAAGCCTCGGCGGAATGATGGTCCGGTTGGTTTAACCTCGATCCACGACCGGCTGTTCGGGATGTGGCAGACAGGGTCGCAGGAGGACCCTCATGCCGCATCTGTTCCTGCATCTCGAAAACCATAACGGCCTGCAACGTGATCTCGAAGGTCACGATTACGAGACGATCGACGCCGCCATTGCGGAGGCCGGCCGCACTGCCGGATCGGTCCTCGCCGAGGACATCGCCAGCGGCCGCACGCCTGTCGGCATCCGCGTGATGGTCGAAGACGCCGACGGCACGCGCCTTGCGACGTTGCAGTCGTCGACCAATATCGACCGGTCCTGACGACCCCGGCTCCTCCCTCTACCGGGCGGAGGAGCCATTCGCTCGCTAGTCGACCGTGCGGGCCTGATCGAGATGCAGGTAAAGCGGGTTGAAGTCTGCGCGCTGTTGAAGGCCGACCCAGTCCGCGATCTTCAGGTGGCGCTTGACCCGCACGATCAGCCCCTCGCGCTCCAGCTGCTTCAACGTGCGATTGACGTGAACCGCGGTCATCCCGGTCGCGTCGCCGATCTGCTCCTGCGTCATCGGCAGATCGTACCCCGCATCGGCCAGCCCAGCCTGCCGCAGACGCACTTCGAATTCGCAGAGCATGTGCGCCAGCCGCATCGGACCGTTGCGCCGGCCGATGTTCAGGATCGTCTCCCGCGCGATCGACGCCTCTATCAGGGTATCGACCCACAGCGCCTGCGCGACCGCCGGCCGGCTGAGCGCCAGTGCTCGCAGATCATCTCCGGCGAACTCGGCGACCTTGATCCGGGTCAGCGCCTGGATGTTATGGTCCGCCTCGCGCAGGAACAGATGTTGCAGGTCCATGAAATCGCCCGGAATCATCAGGCCGACGATCTGCCGTCCACCATCCGCCGCCAGCTTGTGCCGAAAAGCGAAGCCGTCCAGCAGCAGGCAGCACTTCATCGGGCGCGTCCCCTCGCGCAGCACATAGCTTTGCGCCGGAATGATACGCGGAATGCAGGCCAAAGCCCGTACCACGTTGCGATCGCTCTCCGACAGGGCGAAACGCGTTTCCAGCTTGGCCACAAGCATATCTTGCGGGCTACTCGCGCCAGCCATCGATCATCCTTAAGCCGGCGCCCCACCACGCCGTAACGTGCAGGCTAGACCCAAGGCCGATCCGAGGCATTCACGCAGGATTGTGCATCAACGACACACATAGGTTTTATTTTCGCGTACTTGGCAGCCGAGTCTCGAACGATGTCTAAATGTGCGTCGTGCCGTTTCGCTGATCGGGGCACCAGCCTATGGTCGCGCGGACATGACCCGTTTCACCGTCAACAATCAGGCCGTCGAATATCGGCTCGACCCCGCTACGCCATTGTTGTGGGCGCTGCGTGACGCGTCGAACCTGACAGGGACCAAATATGGCTGTGGAACAGGCCATTGCGGAGCGTGTACGGTCGATGTCGACGGCCGCGCGGTCCGATCCTGCCGCATGACGATCGCCGAGGCGGAGGGGACGTACGTCACCACGATCGAGGGGCTGTCGCGCGAACGCAGCCATCCGCTGCAACTCGCCTTCCTCGCCGAAAATGTCGTGCAATGCGGCTTTTGCGTGCCGGGCATCATCATGGCAGCGTCGGTCCTGCTGCGGCGCGATCCCGATCCGGACGAGGCCGCGATCCGCGGTGCGATCACCAACCTGTGCCGATGCGGCATCTATCCGCGGCTGATCCAGGCGGTCGGGCGCGCCGCCCGCGCGGCGCGTGGCGAAGAGGTGATCGCCGCCGGCGCACGGCCCGGCATCGATCCGGCCGATGCGGCCCGCGTCGTCCCCTCGCTGGTGCCGCCGAAGCTGTCGGATCGCTGACGAAGGGGTTCAGCTTCCATTCGCCGCCTGTTTGGCACAGCCTATCCATCATAGGAGCCGGCTCGTGCGCCGGCAGTTCGGGACGAGCAACATGATGAGGACGTGGATCGCATCGCTGCTGATGGCCACCACGCTGGCGCCGGTCGCCGCGTCCGCACAGGACGCCGGTGCCGGTCGGGACGGTCGCCGCGGCGAATGGGGACGGACGCGGGGCGACGCCGGCCAGATGGATCGCAGCCGACGCGAGGACGCACCGCGGGACCAGGCGCGTCCGCAACCGCAACCTCAGCCGCAGGCGCAACCTCAGGCGCAACCGCAATTCGGCCAGCAGCGCCCTGACCGGCCCGGCAGGCCCGATCGCGGCTATGATCAGCGCGCCGATCGGAATGACGGTGCCCGCTATGGCATGGATCAGCGCTATCCACGCCGCCAGAACGCGATTGGGGAGCTGCCCCGCTCGGACGCGGATCGCCGCAACTGGCAGGATCGTGATCAGGATCGGGGACAGGGTAACGGTGGGCGGGGCACGCGCGGTCCCGATCGTGACGGACGCCCCGATCTCGCCGGTAACAACCGCGACGGTCGGGATCGGCGCGACACGCTCCGGCAAGGCGACGGTCGCCGAGACGATTGGCGCAATGACGATCGTCGCGACTGGCAGAACGATCGGCGTCAGGACGCGCAGCGCCGTGCCTATGGCTATGGTTATGGTTATGGCGGCAACAATGGCTGGCGGGATCAGGCCTATGATCGCAACCGGTTCGAGGATCGCCGCGCGTGGAACCGCGGCTGGCGGACGGAAAACCGTTACGACTGGACGCGCTATCGCAGCACGAACCGCAACGCCTACCACCTGCCGCGCTACTATGCGCCGTACGGCTGGAGCAGCTATCGCCGGCTGTCGATCGGCCTCAGCCTGGCACCGCAGCTTTGGGGGCAAAATTACTGGATCGCCGATCCGTGGAGCTATCGCCTGCCCGATGCCTACGGCCAGTATCGCTGGGTGCGTTACTATGACGACGCGTTGCTGGTCGATCTCGACTCGGGCCAGGTCGTCGACGCCGTCTACGGCATCTTCTGGTAATCGCTACGACAAGACCCGGCGGCATGTCCGCCGGGTCTTGCCAATGCCGCCCGGATCGGCGGAAAAGCACGCATGAGTTTCTTCGCCCGCAAGTCCGCGCCAAAGCCTTCCCCCGCCGCGCAGGGACGCCGGCAAGTCGGCATCGATGTCGGTTTGCGCCTCGAGGCGCATTCTGCGACGGTACGCGCGCCCGTCGATGCGGCGCAGGTGTATTTCCATCACGACTTCCTCGACGCGGCGACCTGCGCACGCATGGTGGCGATGATCGACACGAACCGCCGCCCGTCGACCCTGTTGTCCGATCGCAACGATCAGGGGTTCCGCACCTCCGACAGCTGCGACATGGACCGCTGGTCGCCCGATGTTCAGCCGATCGACGAGGCGATCGCCGCCCTGCTCGGCATCGAACCCGAACATGGCGAAACGATGCAGGGGCAGCGTTACGCCCCCGGTCAGCAATTCCGGGCGCATCACGATTATTTCCACGAGAGCGAAAGCTATTGGGAAAGGATGCAGCGGGAGGGCGGGCAGCGGACCTGGACCGCGATGATCTACCTCAACGATGTCGAGGAAGGCGGTGCGACATGGTTTCCGCAAGCGGGGATCAAGGTCGCGCCGAAACGCGGCATGTTGCTGGCCTGGAACAACATGAACGCCGATGGACTGCCCAACGAGGCGACGATCCATGAGGGCATGCCCGTCGTCGCGGGGGTCAAGTACATCATCACCAAGTGGTTCAGGGAAAACCGCTGGGTGCGTTGATGCGCCGGCCCACTCGGCTCCGGGCAGCGGCCAGCCGGGGTGCAGCAGATCGGCCGCGATCACGTCCTGCCAGAAGGGTGCCGGGATCGGTACGGTCGGTAGTGCGCGTGTCGCCGCGACCTCCTGCCGGCTGCCGAGCCCGGGAATGACGCTCGCCACCCGAGGGTGGGCGAGCGGCACACCGTGATCGGCGGTGATCGCCTCGAACGCTGTGACCCGCCCGACGACGGATAAGGGTGCGGGCGCATAATCATAGGCATGGCGGCACCCGTGCGCGTGCCCTGGGCCAGGATGCCCAAATTAGACGGGCCGCCGATCACCACCGGCGTGCCCGTCCTCGCGCAGGCGGGGAACAGGGTATCCAGCGCCTCCTGCTCCAGCAGCGTGTAGCACCCCGCCAGCAGGATGACGTCGAGCCGCCGCGTCGATCGCCTCCACGGCGAGGAATATCGGACACCGCGCGGCTAGTCCGGCCGGTCGACCGCCCCTAGACTGCGGAGATGAGCCGCATCGACACGCCCGTCTTCACAGCAACGGACACGCCGGTTGGCGTGCTGACGCTGGTTGCGGCGGAAGAACGTTTGATCGCGGTCCTGTGGCCGGAGGATCGACCTGCGCGCGTGCCGCTGCCCCCGCTCGCCCGCCGCGACGACGATCCCGTGCTGACGGCCGCGGCGCAGCAATTGCGCGAATATTTCGCCGGCACACGACGATCCTTCGACCTGCCCCTGCGGTTCGTCGGAACCCCGTTCCAGCAGCGCATCTGGCGGGAACTGCTGCTCATCCCCTATGGCGAAACGAGGAGCTATGCGGACGTGGCCCGAACGATCGGCCGGCCTACCGCAGGGCGCGCCGTGGGTGCGGCAAACGGGCGCAATCCGCTCTCGATCATCGCACCATGCCACCGCGTCGTCGGCGCGAACGGCGCCCTGACCGGTTTCGCGGGTGGGGTCGAGATCAAGCGCCGCCTGCTCGCGCTGGAGTCGCCGTCCCTGCTGTAAGTTGCCGACACCATCGGCCATCTACCGGCCCGCCCGCCACTTTGCGGCACCTGAAGCCGGTCCATGCCGCCACCCCGACGATCACGCCGCCGGCCGTGATCGGGCACGAAATATGTGCCGCATGCAGACGGCTTGGGCGTGCCGCCCGCGCACCGCCTCGCTCGCCTTTCTGACTCGGCGTTGCAGAGGTTCGCAAAGACCCGCGTGAACGCCCAGGCGATCGTGCAACCAGCGGCTCAGCCGTCACGATCGTCGACCCACCTTTGCGCGGTTAGTACGAACGCATCCAAGGCAACCGATTGCAGCACTACCGATCGCTAGGGTGCACGCACCTGCCCATCGTCGGCCGACTGATCGGCTACCCCATGGGCGTGGAACTGCCGCAGATGGATCGAGCGATGGTGCGGACGGCGGGAATCGAACCCGCACTCCATCAGGAAACCGATTTTAAGTCGGCAGCGTCTACCGATTCCGCCACGCCCGCATCGGTGGCCACGAAGCGCAGCCATCCGGCCCAGTCAAGCACGACCCGCGAAGACCGTGCCGGAACCAGCGACGAACACGATCACGGCGACGCCTGCGCCAGATCGAGCAGGCCTCCGCAACCGATTGCAGCCACGATCAAAAGAGAGGCTGCAAGTCGGCTGATCATACGTTCAGGCGAGCGCGCATTTCCTTGCCGGGCTTGAAATACGGAACGCGCTTGGCGTCGACATCCACCGCCTCGCCCGTTCGCGGGTTTCGTCCCGTTCTGGCATCCCGCGCGCGTGTCGAGAATGCGCCGAAGCCACGGATTTCAACGCGTCCACCAGCGGCAAGCCGATCGGTGATCTCATTGAAGAACGTCGACACGATCATCTCTACCTCGCGGGGCGTCAGATCCCTGTGAGCTTCGGTAAGTCGTTGAACTAGTTCGGAACGAATCACGATGTTTCCACCCCCCGGCGGCTGAGTTGGCCATGTTGATACAAGTCAACTTGCGCGGAGGAAAGACCGTTTCGACCAACATTATACAAAAATAAGGCCGGGATCGCTCCCGGCCTTATCAAATCGTCGAATTGGTATCGACGTTTACTTCTTTTCGTTCTGCGCCTTCAGCGCGGCGCCAAGGATGTCGCCCAGCGACGCACCCGAGTCGGACGAGCCATACTGCGCAACCGCCTGCTTTTCCTCGGCAATCTGCATCGCCTTGACGGAGAAGGTGGGCTTCTTCGAACGGTCGAAGCCGGTGACCATCGCGTCGAACTTCTGACCGACCTGGAAGCGCTCCGGGCGCTGCTCGTCGCGGTCACGTCCCAGATCGGTACGCTTGATGAAGCCGGTCGCGCCATCGTCGCCCTGCTGCACTTCGAGACCCGCGTCGCGAACCTCGAGCACGGTAACGGTGACGACCGCGTTCTTGTTCAGGCGATCGCCCGCCGCGGTGGTGCCGCCGGCGGCCGGGCCGCCACGCTCCAGCTGCTTCATGCCGAGCGAGATGCGCTCCTTCTCGGGATCGATGTCGAGCACGATCGCCTGGACGGACTCGCCCTTGCGATGCAGCGCCAGCGCATCCTCACCCGACACGCCCCACGCGATGTCGGACATGTGGACCATGCCGTCGACGTCGTTGTCCAGGCCGATGAACAGGCCGAACTCGGTGGCGTTCTTGACTTCGCCCTCGACGGTCGAACCGATCGGGTGAGCCGACGCGAACGCCTCCCACGGATTGTTCTGCGCCTGCTTCAGGCCCAGCGAGATGCGGCGCTTGTCCTGATCGACCTCGAGCACGACGACTTCGACTTCCTGCGAGGTCGAGACGATCTTGCCCGGATGGACGTTCTTCTTGGTCCAGGACATTTCGGACACGTGGACCAGACCCTCGATGCCCGGCTCCAGTTCGACGAACGCACCATATTCGGTGATGTTCGTGACGCGACCCGACAGCTTGGCGCCGATCGGATACTTGGCCGATGCGCCGTCCCACGGATCCGACTCGAGCTGCTTCATGCCGAGCGAGATACGCTGCGTGTCCTTGTTGATGCGGATGATCTGCACCTTCACCGTGTCGCCGATGTTGATCATCTCGGACGGGTGATTGACGCGCTTGTAGCTCAGGTCGGTGACGTGCAGCAGGCCGTCGATGCCGCCGAGATCGACGAACGCACCGTAATCGGTGATGTTCTTGACGACGCCGTCGATGATCTGACCCTCGTGCAGGCTCTGGATCAGGCCCGAACGCTGCTCGGCGCGGGTCTCTTCGAGAACGGCGCGACGCGACACGACGATGTTGCCGCGCTTGCGGTCCATCTTCAGGATCTGGAACGGCTGCGGGATGTCCATCAGCGGCGTGACGTCACGCACCGGACGGATATCAACCTGCGAACCCGGCAGGAACGCGACGGCACCCGACAGGTCGACGGTGAAGCCACCCTTCACGCGGCCGAAGATCGTACCCTCGACGCGCGCCGACTTGGCGAACTCGACTTCCAGCTTGTCCCAGGCGGCTTCGCGGCGGGCGCGGTCGCGCGACAGCATCGCTTCGCCATGCATGTTCTCGACGCGGTCGACATAGACCTCGACTTCGTCACCGACCTTCAGCTCGGCCTTCTGACCGGGGGCGGGGGCGAATTCGCGCAGGGGCACGCGGCCTTCGGACTTCAGGCCGACGTCGATGACGGCCATGTCGTTTTCGATCGCGGTGACGGTGCCGTGGACGACGCGACCCTCGAAGCTGTCGGCACCGCCGAACATATCATCGAGCATCGCCGCGAAATCGTCGCGCGTGGGCTGAACCTGGGTTGCCATAAAAAAAGCGTATTCCTCGGTCTGTTTCCGGCCAAGCGGTTGGTTCCGCTGGTCTTGGCCTGAACGCCGCGACGACCCCATGCCGTCACGGCATCCGCGCGAACCGATACAGGCGGAGGAGTTTCGCGGCTATGCGAAAAGGGCGCAGGAGTACATGCCTCCGCGCCGACCTCCGCGAGCCACAGCCCGCCGGACACGGCCGGATAGCGGAAAACCGGCTTGCGGGCAAGGTCGCATGGACCGCCCGCCCCTCCTATTCGGCGATCCTGGCCTTCGCCGCCAGCGCGGCATCGACCAGCACGGTCGCACGCCGGATCGACTCCTCGATCGACAGGAACGTCGTGTCGAGCAGCGCGGCATCGCCCGCCATGATCAGCGGCGCGGCATCGCGACCGCTGTCGCGCGCGTCCCGGACACGGATATCGGCGAGCACCCGGTCGAAGCTGGTGGTGTCACCGCGCGACTGTAGCTCCGTATGGCGGCGGCGCGCGCGGATCTGCGGCGTCGCCTTAACGAACAGCTTCGCGTCCGCGTCCGGCGCGATGACCGTCCCGATGTCGCGACCGTCGAGCACCGCCCCACCCTGCTGATGGGCGAAGCGCCGTTGCCGCTGGAGCAGCGACGCGCGGACCAGCGGATGCGCCGACACGATCGACGCGAGCTGCCCGACATCGTCCTCGCGCAGGGCGGGATCGGCCAGCGTCAGGTCGTCGAAGTCGCACGCGGCGACTGCGTCCGCCTCCCGCGTGGGGTCCAGCTCCAACCGCCGCACGGTGAACGCCACTGCGCGATACAGCAGCCCGGTGTCGAGGTGCGGCAGTCCGTAATGCCGGGCCAGCGCCCTGGCGATGGTGCCCTTGCCCGATGCGGCGGGGCCGTCGACGGCGATGATCATAGGTCGTGCCTTTGCATCCAGCCGCGCAGCAGCGCGACCGATTCGTCCGGGCGATCGGTGAAGATGCCATGCGCGGCGCCCGGCACCACCGCCCATTCCGCGCCCGGCACGCGTGCGGCGAACCCCGCCAGCGTACCCGGCCGCGCCTCGTCATACTGGCCGCCCACGAACAGCGTCCGCCGACCATCGAGCTTCGCCAGCAACGGCTCGCCGTCATAATCCTTCAGGCTGCCGGTCGAGACGAACTCGCTCTGGCCCCACATCGCCTGATAGATCCTGGGGTTGAACCCGCGACCGGACAGCGACCGATACGCCTTGTGGCCCTCGCTCGCCGGCTCGCGGCCATTATAGGCGGCGTAGAAGACCGTGGTCGCAGTGTCGCACGATACGGGTTGAGGTGCCGGCAGCGAGTCGCAGCGGACCAGTTCCTTTTGCACATCGGCGGGCAGTTCACGCCGCAACGCATCCGCATCGGCGATCCAGCTCCGCGTCGAGATGAGCGGGCTGGCGAGGATCAGGCTCGCCATCACCTTCGGGCGGCGCGCGCCATATTCCAGCGCGATCGTCCCGCCCCAGCTGTGTCCGACGACATGCCAGCGCGCGACGCCGAGCGCCCGCGCCACCGCATCCACCTCGTCCACGAACCGCGCCACGCGCCAGTTCTTCGGATCGTCCGGCCGGTCCGACCGACCCGAATCGAGCTGGTCGTACAGGATCACGGCGCGCTCGTCCGCCAGCGCCAGCGCATCCAGATACGCGCCGTGGGTCCCGCCCGGTCCGCCGTGCAGGAACACCACCGGCGGTTTCGGCCCCCGCAGATCGCCGTTGACGCGGACGTAGATGCGACCGCCCTCGACCGGAACCATCGCCTCCCGGTCCGGCTTGGGATAGTGCGCCGGCCCCCTCGCCCAGGCCGGCACCGCGGTCAGCGCGGCAAGGCCGGCGACGAACCGACGCCGATCGACCCTCAACCGATCACCTCGGCGCCGAGCGACGTGGCGACGCCGACGAAGCCCGGATAGCTCGTCGCGATCGGACTGGCGTCGCCGATCGTCACCGCCTTGCGGGCATGCAATCCGGCCACCGCCATGCTCATCGCGATCCGGTGATCCAAATGCGTCTCGATCGTCGCACCGCCCGAGATCGGCTCGCCGCCCGATCCCTGTATCGCCAGCCCGTCATCATACTCCTCGCAGGCGACGCCACACGCCTCCAGCGCCGCCTTCATCGCCGCGATGCGATCCGATTCCTTCACTCGCAGTTCGTGCGCGCCGCGCGCCACCGTCCGACCCTGTGCGAACGCCGCCGCGACGAACAGCGCCGGGTATTCGTCGATCATGCTGGGCGCGAGATCCGGCGGCACCTCTATCGCCGAAAGTGCCGCGTGGCGCACGCGCAGATCCGCGACCGGCTCGCCGCCGACGGTCCGCGCGTCCAGCTCCTCGATGTCGGCGCCCATCAGCCGCAATGCCGCGATCAGGCCCGTGCGCGTGGGGTTCAGCCCGACATTGGCGACCGTCACGTCCGATCCCGGCACGATGCTCGCCGCCACCAGCCAGAACGCCGCCGACGACGGGTCGCCGGGGACGACGATCTGCTGCGGCCGCAATTCCGCCTCGCCGTGCAGCGAGATGACGCGCCCCTCGGGTGACGGCTCCACCGTCAGCGTCGCGCCGAACCCCGCCAGCATCCGCTCCGAATGGTCGCGAGTCGCGGTCGGCTCGATCACGCGGGTGATGCCGGGCGTGTTGAGCCCCGCCAGCAGGATCGCCGACTTCACCTGCGCCGATGCGACCGGCAGCGTATAGGTGATCGGCACCGCCGGACAGATTCCGCGCAGCATCAACGGCAACCGTCCGCCCGGACTGGCGGTCACGTCCGCGCCCATGCTCGTCAGCGGCTCGATCACCCGCCCCATCGGCCGCTTCGACAGCGATGCGTCGCCGACGAACGTCGCGGTGATCGGGTGGCTGGCGACCAGCCCCATCAACAGCCGCGTCGACGTGCCGGAATTTCCCATGTCGAGCGTATTCGCGGGTTGCAGCAGCCCGCCGACGCCGACGCCGTGGATCGTCCACGCACCGTCATCGCCCCGCGCGATGTCCGCCCCCATCGCCCGCATCGCGGCGGCGGTGGCGAGCACATCCTCCCCCTCCAACAGGCCCTCGACGCGACTTTCCCCGACCGCGAGCGCCGACAGCATCAGCGACCGGTGACTGATCGACTTGTCCCCCGGCACCCTCACCCTCCCCGCCAACGGACCGGCGGCGACGAGCGTGAGCGGCTGGGATGATGTATGCGACATAGGCGCGGCGCTTTGACAGTCGGGCCATGCTATGGCAAGGCGCGCCCCACTTCGCGGGGGGAACCCTGTCGAACTCCCAATCCGAAAGGCACGGTACGGCATGATCAAGCCGGAATGGGGCACGAAGCGCACGTGCCCGAAATGCGCGACGCGTTTCTACGACCTCACCAAGGACGACCCCGTCACCTGCATCAATTGCGGGTATGGCTGGGAACCCGAACCTATTCTGAAGTCCAAGCAGCCCCTCGCGTTCGAGGTGGCCAAGCCCGATACGGCCAAGCCGGATGCGGACCTGGAAGGCGACGAGGAGGATATCGAGGCGATCACCGGCGAGGACGAAGAGCCCTCCGCCGATGACGAAGTCGATCTGGGCGGCGACGACGACCTGGGTGTCGAAGCGCCGACGAACGACGACGAGCATTGATTTCGAGGTGATTTGGCAAGCGGTGGAAACGCCGCTTGCCAAGCCTTCGGTGGCCCGCTAGTGGGCTGCCTCCCGCAAGGAAATGGGGCCGTAGCTCAGCTGGGAGAGCGCTGCAATGGCATTGCAGAGGTCAGGGGTTCGATCCCCCTCGGCTCCACCATTCCCGATGCGATGACGCTTCCGATTGATCGGGGCGATGATCCAGAACGATAAAAACGACCAGGCATCTTGCAGGCAGTCCGTGCAACGTATTGTCGCGTCTGGTATGTAAGCGCGTGGAGGGCGCAAGTGCGCTGCCGTTCATGGCCGCAAGGGCGGATGACAGGCAGCGCTGGCTCGCCCGATAGCGGCTTCAGGCCGAGCGACCCGTGTCCTTACCGCCATCCGCACGTCCGTTCGGCACAATCTTCCCAGAATCGCCTGACCCTGCCTGGGAACCGGCGGCCTGCACCCCGCTCCCCGCGAGCATTCCGTTCAGGGAATGGCCGGTCATCCCCAGCTCGGCCATCAGGCCGTCGATCAGTGGCCCACCGACGCGGTAGCGCATCGCCGCGGCGACCGCGGCATCGGCGAGGTTGCCCTGCCCTGCGCCCGTCGCATCGTGCCCCCCGTCGCCGTGCAGCCCGCGCGCGTCGAGGATGCTGATCTTGTCGATGTTCTCGATCGGCTTGGCGGCGGCGGCGATGATCCCCGGCAACGCCTCCAGCATGGCCTTGCGCACCAGCAAGGCGGTCTGAGCATCGTTGAGCAGGTTGGTCGCCTCGTTGAGCGACGCCTGACCGGCCGCATCGACCTTGAAAGCCGCTTCACGACCCTCGGCCCGCGCCTTCTCGGCATCCGCTTCCGCGGTCGCCTCGGTGCGCAAGGCGCTCGCGCGGGCCTCCGCGGCTTCCTTTTCGGCGGACGCCGCGACGGTGATGCCGACCGCCTCCTCCTGCGCGCGCTGCGTCGCGGCGATGACGGCGACGTTCTTGTTGCGGTTCGCGATCTCGGTCGCTTTGGCGGTCGCGACGCTTTCCTCCGCACGAACGGCGAGCGCGCGTGCCTCGTTGGCGGCGGCGGTCGCGGTCGACTCCTCCTCCGACTTCTGCGCGGTCTGGACCGCGGTCGTGATGCGCGCGATTTCGATCGTCCGGTCGCGCTCGATCGTCGCCGTCTGAATTGCGCCGTCGCGCGCGATCGTCGCGGTCTTCACGATCTTGTCCGCCTCGGTCTGCGCGACCGTCTGCGCCTGCATCGCGGTAATGCGCGCGATTTCGGCGAGGCGGGTCTGCTCGGCCTCCGCCGTCGCGATCGCCGTCGCCTGCTCGGCGCGGCGGGCGGACAATGTCTGCTCCTGCGTCAGCCGCGCCTGCTCCGCCGCCTGCGCAATCTCCAGCGACTGGTTGTTCGCCTCCAGATTGCGCTGTTCGATCTCGACGCGGTTGGTGGCGACGATGTCGTTGCGGATCTTCTTCCGTTCCTCGATCGTGCGGGTCAGCACCGTCAGGCCCTCGGCGTCGAAGGCGTTGTTCTCGTTGAAATGTTCGAACGCGGTCTGGTCGAAATGTGTGATGCTGACCGATTCCAGCTGGAAGCCGTTCATGTCCAGATCGGTCATCAGCGCCTCCTGCACCTTCTGGATGAAGTCGGCGCGGTTGGCGTGCAGGTGCTCCATCGTCATTGTCGCCGCCACCGATCGCAGCGCCGACACCAGCTTGCCGTCGAGCAGCGACTTCACCGCATCGGGGCTGTTGACCGAATCACCCAGCGTCTGCGCGGCGGCGGCGATCGATTCGGCGTCCGGCTTCACCTTGATATGAAACAGGCCGACGACGTCGACGCGCAGCTTGTCGAGCGTGATCAGCGCGTCCTTGTTCAGGCGCGACACCTCCAGCTTCACAGTGGTCAGGCGCACCTGCATCAGTTCGTGCAGGACCGGGATCACCATGATGCCGCCGTTCAGCACGACCTTCTCGCCGCCGAACCCGGTGCGGATCAGGGCCACGTCCTTGGTCGCGCGCCGGTACAGGCGGGTCAGGATGACGCCGATCACGACCAGCGCGAACAGGACGACGCCTGCATAGATCAGGACATTCAAAATCGATGCAGGCACTTGGTTTCTCCCCCGATTGGCACATTGCGATCTGGATCAGATCGCTTGCAAAAGGCTGTTTCCGTCACTCAGCCCAAAGAACAGGGCGCGTTCGCGGCGGACGAGCAGCACCGTTTCGCCCGACGAAAGCGCGACGTGATCATCATGCGGCTCGACCAGCACGACATGCGCCTGCCCGTGCCGGTCCACCACCTTCGCCCGTGCCGGCTGACCACGGCGAGCGGTCCCTTCCAGGATGGTACCGCGCAACCGGAGCAGGTCGTCGGTCGACACCACCGTGGTTTCGAACCCCGGCAGGATTCGTGCAAGGCCGTTGGCCGCCAGGGTGTTGAGCGCAAGGCCCGCCAGCGTGGCGGCGATGCAGGCCCAGTACCACGGCAACGCGGCACCCGTCAGGGTCGTCGCGCCCTGCTGTATGGCGATGCCGACCAGCGTGAAGCAGCCGAGAAGCGAGGTGAGCCAGATCAGAATGGGCAACTCGCCCCCGAGACCCAGCCAGTCGAGCACACTGCCCTGGGCATCGGTACCGACATCGCCGTCGAGATCGAGATGGCCCAGCCCCAATCCGACCACCTCGATCAGGCCGATGCCGATCATCACCGTGAACGCGATGGCGAACGGCAGATACGCGGGCGTCAGGAACTGCTCGAACATGCCAGCAGGCTAACATGGAGCAAGAGGCCTGTCAGGCCGAACAGTGCGCCGCGGCGCGTAACAGCCGATCGTCGGAAAGCAGCGGGGAGGATTGGTGCACCCGACTGGATTCGAACCAGTGGCCTCTGCCTTCGGAGGGCAGCGCTCTATCCAGCTGACCTACGGGTGCCTGGAAGCGACGCGCCTAGCAAAGCGCGTTCCGCTCCGCCAGCCCCTTCGCGCATTCACGCGGTCTTCGGTGGTGGCGTCTTGGGTTTGTAGGCACACAGGTCGACGACCGGGCACCGCCAGCACTCCGGCTTTCGCGCCTTGCAGATATAGCGGCCGTGCAGGATCAGCCAGTGATGCGCGTGCAGGCGAAACGGCTGCGGCGTCGCCTTGTCCAGCTTCAGCTCGACCGCCAGCGGCGTCTTGCCGGGGGCGAGGCCGGTGCGGTTGCCGACGCGGAAGATGTGCGTGTCGACCGCGAAGGTTTCCGCGCCGAACGCGACGTTCATCACCACGTTCGCGGTCTTGCGGCCGACGCCGGGCAGGCGCTCCAGCGCGTCCCGGTCCGGCGGCACCTCGCCGCCGAAATCGTCGACCAGCATCCGCGACAGCGCGATGACGTTCTTCGCCTTGGTGTTGAACAGCCCGATCGTGCGGATATGCGCTTTCAGCCCTTCCTCGCCCAGCGCGACCATCTTTTCGGGCGTATCGACCTCCGCGAACAGCGCGCGTGTCGCCTTGTTCACCGACGCGTCGGTCGCCTGTGCCGACAGCGCGACCGCGACGACCAGCGTGAAGGGGTTGCGAAACTCCAGCTCCGTTTCCGGATGCGGATCGGCCTCCGCCAGGCGGCGGTAGAATTCGACGACGTCGGCGCGCTTCACCGCCGCTACAGCCCGAGAACGTCGCCCATCCGGTATCGACCCGCGGGTTGCCGGGCGAGCCAGACCGCCGCCCGCACCGCGCCACGTGCGAAGATCGAGCGGTCCTGCGCGAAGTGCGACAGCTCCACCCGCTCGCCCTCCGTCGCCAGGATCACGCTGTGATCGCCGACGACGGAGCCGCCGCGCAGCGACGCCAGCCCGATCGTCCCCTCGGACCGCGCACCGGTCAGCCCGACGCGGTCGTCCACGCGCAGTTCGGACAGCGTGTTGCCCCTGCCCGCCGCCGCTGCCTCGCCCAGCAGCAGGGCGGTGCCCGACGGGGCATCGACCTTGTGACGGTGATGCATCTCGACGATCTCGATATCCCAGTCTGGCCCGAGCCGCGCCGCCGCATCCCTCACCAGCATCGCGAGCAACGTCACGCCCAGCGACGTGTTGCCGGTCTGGAGCACCGCGATCGACTGCGCCGCCGCGTCGATCGCGACATGCTGCGCATTCGATAGCCCGGTCGTCCCGATCACGATCGGCGTGCCCGCCGCGACCGCCGCACCAAGATGCGCGTCGAGTGCACTGGCGGCGGAGAAATCGACGAGCACGTCGGCGATGCGTGCCAGCGGTGCCGGGTCGTCATGCGCATCCGCGCCGCCCGCCAGCGTCGCGCCGGCCTCGGTCAGCGCATCGGCGATCGCGCGGCCCATCCGGCCGGAACTGCCATAGATGCCGATCGCCGTCATGAGCCGGCCGCGCGCGAAGAAGGGGTGATCATCATGCGCGCAGGGATTGCCACGGATCGCCGTACGCCGCCACGACGTCGTGCGAACATATTGAGAAACAAAGGTTGCCTCTAAGGAATGACGGAGTACCGATAGGGTGACGACATGCGGCGGCCGGTGGGTCGCCCAACAAGGGGCGTGACATGCAAAAGCCGCTGAAGGCAGAATCGTCGGCATGGAACGCGGACTCCGTGCTGGCGCGGGGCGATCTGGTCGCCGCCGCTCGCCGGATCATCGCCGCCCGGCGTGCCCTGCAGCAGGCGCTGTCGGCCGATCTGACCCACGAGCCGACGCTCGACATCCTGCTGGCGCTGTTCGTGGCGCACGACGCCGGCCCGGTCGGCTTCCGCACCCTCGCCGCCGCGACGACGATCACCCTGCCCGGGATCGAGCGGTGGCTGCGCGCGCTGGAGGCGGAGGGGCTGATTGCCCGTCCCGGCAGCGCCGCCGCGCTGACGGAGGCGGGACACGCGCGTGTGTCGATAGCGTTGCGCGCCGTGATCCGGTCGCAGATGACCGAGCACTGGAGCTGAGCCGATGACACCGCGCGCCGTGATCGCCGCCACGCTCCTACTCGGCGGCGGCGGTTTGCACGGCGCGCTCGCGGCTCCGGCCAGACCGGTTCGCGCGATGGCGACCGCACCGCTGCGATTACCGGATATGCCGCTGCACGATCCGTGGATCGTCGCGGACAAGGCCAGCGGCACCTATCACCTGTTCACCCGTAACGAGCGGCGCATGACCGGCGACGCGCGGATCGGGATCATGGCCTATACCAGCCGCGACCTGAAGAGCTGGACGCGCCCGCGGATCGTGTTCGCCCTGCCGAAGGGCAACTGGGCCGACGACGGTGCGTGGGCACCGGAAGTGCATCGGTGGCGGGGGCGGTGGTATCTGTTCGCCACCTTCTACAACGATGCCGCGCCGCTGCCGCCGAACGGCGCGCGCAAGCCGGTGCGGCGGAGTACGACGTTGGCCGTATCGGATCGCCTGGGTGGCCCGTTCACGCCGGTGCGCGACGGCGAGCCGATCGTCGACCGATCGATCATGACGCTGGACGGGACGCTGTTCGTCGATGCCGCCGGCAAGCCGTGGCTCGTCTACGCGCACGAATGGGTGCAGATCGGCGACGGCACGATCGAGGCGATGCCGCTGAAGGCCGACCTGTCCGCCGCCGGCCCGCCGCGCGTCCTCTTCCGCGCGTCCGAAGCGCCGTGGGCGAAGGGCGACAAGCAGCCCGACGGGTCGAGCAACTACGTCACCGACGGCCCCGAACTGTTCCGCACGCGCACCGGCACGCTGCTGATGCTGTGGTCCAGCTACGACCACGACGGCTATGTGCAGAGCATCGCACGTTCCAGATCCGGCCGGATCGAGGGTCCGTGGGAGCAGCTGCCGCCGCTGGTCCGCGCCGACAGCGGTCACGGCATGCTCTTCCGCCGCTTCGACGGCACGCTGATGATGGTCCTCCACCGCCCGTTCAACAACGCACGCGGCAAACTCTACGGAATGCGCGACGACGGCGACACGATCGCGATCGTGCGGGAGGCGACCGAACTGGACGGCGAGCGGACGACGGTGCGCTGAGGCCGATTGTTCGCGCTTTCTTCCAGATGAAGATCGCAGGGGCACAGATGACCGGCTCGGCGGCAAAAGGCCGCTGCCTTTTCGAGCAGCAGCCTCGTGACCGTTTAGAAGCCCCAACCCCAGCGCAAGCTGTCGCGACCGCTGGCGTTGACGACGGACAGGGTGATAGCGGTCGTCGCGGCCGATCGGGTCGTCATCGCATAAATGTCATTGTCGCGCAGACCGGGCCAATAGACGGTGCCCATTCCCGCCTCCCTCGCCACGCGGTTCGTGGCCTGCATATACATGACTTCGTTGTTGCTGGACGGGGCCGCGAAATCATGACCCGAATTCATCACGGTGCCGAACTCCGTGATGATCGTGCGGTTGCCGCAAGTGCCGATCCTGCTGCGCCAGTCGTCGATCCACTGCTGATAGGTCCGGCTCGCCCAGAACGCATAATTGTGCAGCCCCAGGAGGGTGTTGTTGAACCGACTGTCGGCGCAGACGCCTTTCACATCCTCTGAATAGCCCTGCCCGTCGATGATCATGCGGCCGCGAGGCACAGTGGAGAAGCGTGTCACCCAGCTGGCGGCGATGTTGGCCCAATCGGGCAGGGAATAGCCATGCGGTTCGTTCATGGGTTCGAAATAAACCCCGTTGTCACCGGAATAGGCGGCGACCACCGTTCCCCACATCGTATCGAACGCCGCGCGATCATCAATGCGTCCATCGCGATCGGTGCCCTCCCAATACGCGACGATGACATTCGCCCCCTGCGCCCGAAGACCATCGATGACCCCTTTGTAGGATGTCCAGCGACTGCTGTTGACGGTCGCCGGATTGATCGGGACGCGGACGGTGTTCGCGCCCAGCTTCGCCGAAAACTCCGATGCGACCTGCGTTGCCTTGCTGCGGACCGTGGCGTAGCTGTCCCCGGCGCTTAACCCGGAAAGAACAAGGGCATCGTTCGCGAAGTTATCCCTGGGATCAGCCCAGTTCACGCCATCGAACCGACCGGTCTGGGCCTCGGCATCGGAGCTCATGATACCACATTGCGCAATGATACCAAGCGCGGTCACCGCGCATCCATGAAGTAACCTCATCGTCGCCATCCTCTCTCTTGATCGATGCCGCTTCAATTAAGCTGCTTGGCCGGATGACGTTGATCGTCATTCCGGCCATCGAAGCTTGCTTCCATCTTTCTCCTATGGCAAGCAGTTTTCAGAATAATCGGACAAATCAGCAAAGCGGCGGCGATCTGATGGAAAGACGGTGAGATCGAGGCCCGGCGCCCGGCAGATTCGCCCCCCGCTTGGCTTCGGCCGCGGCGGAAACGTCGTCGGTGACCTTTCCCTTATCCGCCTCCGCCGGACCCCACCACAATTCCGGACAACGCCATGTATCGCCTAACGAACAAGCTTGGCCTCATCGCCGTTACGTTGCTGGCCCTGATCGTCGTCGTCCTTTTCATGCGCCGCGTTCCGGCAACGTCCCCGGGCGATCGGACTGCCGTTCGCATCGTCGACACCGGCTATCGTCCCCCACACCCGCGGGTGCCGAATCCGACGCCCACCGTTGCCGCCGGGGCTCTGACGGCCGATCCGGTATCCGATGTGGTGTCGGCGTCGTCGCCGGTGGTGCAGGACCGGCATGCCCGCCTGGACGAACAGGTGCATGACGAGGCGACGGCACGCGCCGAACAGCGGCTGGGTTCGGCGATGCCGGCCGGCCTTCGCGTTCTCGCCAGCGGCGGCACGACGCGCGTCAACTGCTCCGACCGCATGTGCGAACTGTTCGGCGAAGTCAGTGACGCCCCGGATGTCGTGCGCCGCGATCTGGAGAATGCACTCTGGCTGGATACGCTTCCGCGCCTCGGATACGTGGCCGGCCCTGCCTCCGTCGTCGCACAGAACGGCAAGACGCGGTTCCTCTACTATCTCGACCGCAAAACGGCGTCTTCCGCGCGTTGAAACCCGTCATGGCTCGAACTGTCGTGCGGCCATTTTTCTCCTGCCTTGGCAATCTCGGAAGGTGACTGGGACGGATCGACATTCAGGAAGGATATCTTCGTCACCCCGGACTTGTTCGGGGTCCGCCAGGCGGCTTTCGCCACGAAGAATGAAGGAAAGCCCGAATGTTCGGCGCGGTGAACCCCGGAACAAGTCCGGGGTGACGGTGGGTGGAGGGCACAATCCACTACGACCACAGAATATCGATCGGCCCCAGCGGATCGACGGCACCCGCAGGCCAATGTACGACGCACCCACCGCCTTCGACCGGAGATCAACGACATGCGCGAGACCTCGCCCCGATGAGGGAAACCGCCCGATCCTCGATCGTCATCCTCACCGGCGCGGGCATCTCCGCGGAGTCCGGCCTTGCCACCTTTCGCGGCCCCGGCGGGCTTTGGGAGGGCCAGCGGGTTGAGGACGTCTGCACGCCGCAAGCGCTCGCACGCGATCCGGCGCTGGTCCACCGCTTCTACGATGCCCGCCGTGCAGCACTGGCGACGGTGGAGCCGAACCCCGCGCACCACGCGCTCGCGCGACTGGACGCCGCGTGGCCGGGCGAGTTGCTGATCGTCACGCAGAACGTCGACGACCTGCACGAACGCGCCGGGGCGCGGCGGCTGCTCCACATCCACGGCGAACTGCTGTCCGCGCTGTGCGCGGTGTGTGAAGCGCGCACCGACCATCATGGCGAACTGCCGCCCGGCAGCGTCTGTACCGCCTGCGGATCCCCTGCCTTGCGCCCGGACATCGTGTTCTTCGGCGAGATGCCGTACCACATGCCCGCGATCGAAGCCGCGCTCGCCGCATGCGACCTGTTCGTGTCGATCGGCACGTCCGGTGCCGTCTATCCTGCGGCAGGGTTCGTCCAGCTTGCCGACCATTACGGCGCGGACACGCTGGAGCTGAACCTGGAACCCTCCGCCGGCTCCGCATCCTTCGCGCAGAGCCGGCATGGGCCGGCGAGCCTCCTCGTGCCCGCCTGGGTCGATAGCCTGCTGGGTTAGAGGCGGGTGGTGCCCGGATAGGCGAACAGCACGTCCGCGCCGTCGGCCAGCGCGATCGTCTCCGTGCCCGTTACCGTCGCGCACTCGCCCGCCTTGAACGCGACGCCCGCAACCGATCCGGTGCCCGCGATCGGCACGATCCACGCGGTGTTGCCGCCCAGATTGACCACATGCTCGCCGCCGCTCCAGCGTTCCAGCACGAACTTCGGCCCCTCGACCAGGATCGTGCGGTCGCCCGCGACCTTCCCCGGAGAGGTGATCGCCCGATACGGCGTCAGGTGCGCGACCGCCACGCCGTCGTCCAGATGCAGTTCCCGGTCGCTGCCGTAATCGTACAGCCGGTACGTCGTCTCCGAATTCTGCTGTACCTCGATCAGGGTCAGGCCGCCGCCGATCGCGTGGATCGTGCCGGACGGCGCATAATAGAAATCCCCCGCCTTCACCGGCACCCAGTCGAGATCGGCCTCGATCGACCCGTCCTGCGCATCGGCGCGCAGCTGGTCCGCGGTCATCGTCTGTTTCGGCCCGAGCGCGATCGTCGAATCGGGTTCCGCCTTCAGGATCGTCCAGCATTCGTCCTTGCCACGCGGCAGGCCGCGCTTGTGCGCCTCCTCGTCGTCGGGATGCACCTGCACCGACAGCTTCTGGCTGGTGAACAGATACTTGATCAGCAGGTCCGGCGTAGTGTCGCCCGGTTGCTGGAACCAGACCTCGCCGATCGGCTCGCCGCCGGGCGCGGCATCCTCGAAACCGGGGAACAGCGTGTGGCGGCCCCAGGGCTTCTCGACGCGGTGGGTATGCAGCAGGGTGGCGGGCATGAACTATCCTTTCGCGGGTCCGAACGTGTCGCGCGCGGACCGGATGCGCCGTAAAGCAAAAACACTGTTGCAGCGCCAGCGGCTGCGCTACAGCGCGCTGCGATGCGTACCCCCTCCTTTGTATCCGGGCCTCGCGCCCCGCTTACCCTCGCGCTGATCTGCGCTGCCGCGCTGCCGATCGGCGGTTGCGCCCGCACCACCGCCAAGGCTGACGTGCCCTATGTCGCGCGCGACGTCGGCACGCTGTACTCGACGGCGCGGAACCGGCTCGACCAGAACCGCTACAAGGAGGCGGCGATCCTGTTCGACGAGGTCGAGCGTCAGCATCCCTATTCGATCTGGGCGCGCCGCGCGCAGTTGATGAGCGCGTTCAGCTACTATCTCGACAAGAACTATACGCAGTCGATCCAGTCGGCGCAGCGTTTCCTGTCGGTCCACCCCGGCAACCGCGACGCGCCCTATGCCTATTACCTGATCGCGCTCGGCTATTACGAGCAGATCCAGGACGTGACGCGCGACCAGAAGATCACGCGTCAGGCGCTCGACGCGCTGGGTGAGCTGGTCCGCCGCTATCCGAACACGCGCTATGCGTCGGATGCCCGGCTGAAGATCGACCTCGTCAACGATCACCTCGCCGGCAAGGAGATGGAGGTCGGCCGCTTCTACGAAGTTCGCGGCCAGTGGCTCGGCGCGTCGATGCGCTTCCGCACCGTCGTCGAGCAGTATCAGCAGACGACCCACACGCCCGAGGCGCTGATGCGCCTGACCGAGGCGTATCTGGCGCTCGGCGTGCCGGAAGAGGCGCAAAAGTCCGCCGCCGTGCTCGGCCGCAACTATCCGGGCAGCGACTGGTATCAGCAGGCGTTCAAGCTGATGAAGGACAACCCGGTGAAGCAGGTCGCGGCGATCCCGATCGGCCAGCCGATCGTCCCCGCCGGCACCCCCGGCGCGCAGCCCGGCTCGCTACCGGGCGACGCGGGCACCGGCACCGCCCCGAACGCCGCCCCGCCGGCGACGACCACGGGCGCAAACCCGACCCGGGGCACGCAGCCGACGAATTGAGGGTTGGGCGGGGTCCGTCCCTCGCCGGCTCTCTATCCCCGCCACACCATTATCCGATGGGTCGTGAATAGCCGCGCTGTCGTGGCGGACTGGATCACTTCTCCATCGTCGACATGGGTGAACAACTCTTGATGATTGCACAGGCTGAGCGGACCCACGACGACTTCTGATCGAAGTGAATCAGTGACTGAAATACCTTTGAGAACGGCCACTTGCTCAACTCTGTTGGTTGAATGGGTGCCCTTTCGGGTGTGGCGGCGGCGCAAGAAGCGAACCTTCCACTAACCACCACAACACGGCATTCGAACTGGCGATCGACCGGACGACTGCTCACGCCCAATAGCGGACATTGGGGTGGCGGCGTATAACGGCACGATGGAAGCCGTTTTCATCCTTCACCACATTCGATCCGACGACGAGTATGGCGATGATGCCAAGCTGATTGGCGTTTATCGGACTGAAGAGGGTGCAAGGACCTCTTCAGAGCGACTCCGTGACCGACCCGGCTTCACCGACCATCCGGAGGGCTGGCACATCGACAAGTATCTGCTCGACCAAGATCATTGGGAGGAGGGGTTCAGGCCTGCCTAAAATCAGTCGGCGGCGAACCTCCCCTTTCCTCCAAAAGCCGTCATTGCATAGGCACCTTCGAGAGCCTCAATTAGCTTCCCCATCAACAGCAGCCCGCATCTGAGCGCGGGCTCCGCCCCCCTCAAATCTCCCCCTCGTCCAGAGACAGCAGCGTCGCATTGCCCCCCGCGCTGGTCGTGTCGACCGACACCGCCCGTTCCGCGCAGAAACGGTAAAGGTAGTGCGGTCCGCCCGCCTTCGGCCCGGTGCCCGACAGTCCCTCGCCGCCGAACGGTTGCGAGCCGACGACCGCGCCGATCATCGAGCGGTTGACGTAGAGGTTGCCGACCGCGGCTTCCGCCTCCGCGACTTCGGCGGCGCGGGCGATGCGGCTGTGGAGGCCCATCGTCAGGCCGTAACCCTTGGCGTTGACGCGCGCGATCGTCTCCGACAGCGTGCCCGCCTCCCATGTCGCGACGTGCAGGATCGGGCCGAACCACTCCTGCGTCAGGTCCTCGATCCGGTCGAGCCGGATCAGCGTCGGTGGCACGAACAGACCGTCTGCGGGCGCGTCGACCGTCTTCACCCAGCGATCGCGGACGCTGGCGCGGTAACCCATCAGCCGGTCGTACGCCGACCGGTCGATGACGGGGCCGACATCGGTCGCCGGATCGCCCGGCGCGCCAAGCCGCAGCGTGTCCATCGCGCCCTTCAGCATCGCGATGACGGTATCGGCGACGTCCGCCTGCACCAGCAGCAGCCGGAGCGCCGAACATCGCTGCCCCGCCGAGCGGAACGAGGACGCGACGACATCGGCCACCACCTGCTCCGGCAGTGCCGTCGAATCGACGATCATCGCGTTGATGCCGCCCGTCTCGGCGATCAGCGGCACGATCGGGCGATCGTCGTCCTGCACCAGCGCGCGCGCGATGCGCTTGGCGGTGGCGGTCGATCCGGTGAAGGCGACGCCCATCACCCGCGCATCCTCGGTCAGTGCAGCGCCGACCTCCGGTCCACCGGGCGTCAGGATCAGCGCGTCGGCGGGGATGCCGGCGCGGTGCGCCAGCTCGACGGCCTTCATCGCGATCAGCGGCGTCTGCGGCGCAGGCTTGGCCACCACCGTATTGCCGGCGACGAGCGCCGCCGCGGTCTGGCCCAGAAAGATCGCCAGCGGGAAATTCCACGGTGCGATCGTCGCCCAAACGCCGCGCCCCTCGATATGCAGCGTGTTGCGCTCGCCGGTCGGCCCTGGCAGCTCCACCGGGCGCAGCCGGGCCCGCGCTTCGCCGGCATAATAGCGGCAGAAGTCGGCGGCCTCGCGCACTTCGCCGATCGCGTCGGGGATGGTCTTGAACGCCTCCTGCACACAGATCGCCATCAGTTCGTCGCGATGCTCCTCCAGCAGGTCGGCCAGTCTTTCGAGGCAGTCGGCGCGATCGTCGACCGGCGTCGCCTGCCACGTGGGGAGCGCGGCATGCGCGCGGGTGACTGCGGCGGAGACCAGCCCCTTCCCATCGCCGTGACCGCTTTGGGGAAGCCCGGTATTGGCCAAGGATGCCAAAGGCTTCGTCACCGCGGCCACCGTCGCCTCCAACGTTGGTCGGTCACTGAGATCGATCCCGCTCGAATTCCGGTGTCCCGGCGCGAACAGGTCTTTGGGCAGCGGGATCGACGGGTGCCGCGCGCCGCCCACCGCCGCGATCTTGGCGACCGGATCGGCGAGGATCTCCGCCTCGGTCAACCGCGCGTCCGCCAGCTGATGCACGAACGACGAGTTCGCGCCGTTCTCCAGCAGCCGCCGGACCAGATACGCCAGCAGGTCGCGGTGCCCGCCGACCGGCGCATAGATCCGGCAATGATAGCCGTTCTCGCGCACCAACCGCTCGTAGAGACCGTCGCCCATCCCGTGCAGCCGCTGGAACTCGAAGTCGCGGCTGTTGCCCGCCCATTCCAGGATCGTCGCGACCGTCAGCGCATTGTGGCTGGCGAACGCCGGCCGGATATTCTCCGCCGCCAGCATGTCCTTGGCCACCGCCAGATACGACACGTCGGTCGCCGCCTTGCGCGTGAACAGCGGATAGTCGTTCAGCCCCTCGATCTGCGTGCGCTTGATCTCGCTGTCCCAGTATGCGCCCTTCACCAATCGCACGTTCATGATGCGATCGAGGCCGTTCGCCCACGCCACGACCGGCCGGGCCCGCTTCCCATACGCCTGCACCGCCATGCCGAAGCCTTCCCAACCCTTCAGCGACGGCAGCGCCGCAATCGCGCCGATGATGTCGAGGCTCATCTCAAGCCGCTCCGATTCCTCCGCATCCACGGTCAGCGCGATCCCCTTGCGCGAGGCCTGCACCGCCAGCGCCTCGACCATTTCGGTCAGCGCCGGCACGCACTCGTCCCAGCGTGCGACTTCGTAGCGGGGATGGAGCGCCGACAGCTTCACCGACACCGAATGCCTCGCCTTGGGATCGTTACCGACCGCCTCGATCGCGCCGACATAGGCCTGGAAATAGCGTTCGGCGTCGTCGAAGGTCCGCGCCGCCTCGCCCAGCATATCGAAACTGGCGGTGAAGCCTTTGTTCTCGGGCTTGCGCATCCGCCGCATCGCCTCGTCGATGGTCCGGCCCATGACGAAGATCTCGCCCATCATCTTCATCGCCGCGCCGACTGCCTGCCGCACGAACGGCTCGCCTGCGCGGCTGATCAACCGCTTCAGCGGCCCCGTCGGTCCTTCCCCGACCAGCGCGCGGCCAACGACCAGCCCCCAGGTTGCGGAGTTGACCAGCTTCGACGACGATCGCCCGGCATGCGCGCGCCAATCCGCATCGCCCAGCTTGTCCGCGATCAGCAGGTCCGCCGTTTCCGGATCGGGCACGCGCAGGAACGCCTCCGCCAGCGACAGCAACGCGACGCCCTCCGACGAATTGAGCCGGTATTCCTGCAAGAACTGATTCACCCACCCCCGGCCCTGCGCCGCGCGCAGGTCGGCGAGCAGCCCGGCCGCGTGGCCCATGATCCGTTCACGCGACTCGGGCGTGGTCGCCGCACGGTCCAGCAGCGGTTTTAGAACATCGGGTTCGGCGGCGCGGTACTGCCGGGCCATGGATTTACGGGCTTCGGACGTTACGGCGGTCGTCATATTCGTGGTTCCGGTCTTGAAGGCTTGCAGTCGGCAGGCGTCCGCGACTACAGGATGCCCAACGCTTAGCGTCAAAAACATGCCGAGGGGAAATCGCGTGGCGACCGTCACCGTCGAGGAGATGAAGGCGCGGGTCGGCACAACCACCCTCAGCGATTGGATCACCGTCACCCAGACGATGATCGACGCGTTCGCGCAGGCGACGGGCGACCACCAGTTCATCCATGTCGATCCGGTCGCGGCCGCCGCGACGCCGTTCGGCGGCACGATCGCTCACGGCTTCCTGACGCTGTCGTTGATGCCTGCGCTCGCCGCCAGCGTGCCGGACGCGCCGATCCTCGCGAACGTGCGGATGGGCGTGAACTATGGCGGCGACCGCGTCCGCTTCCTGACCCCCGTCCGCTCCGGCGCCCGCGTCCGCGGGCATTTCAAGCTGCTGTCGTTCACCGAGAAACAGCCCGGCCGTTTCCAGCAGACCACCGAATTCACCGTCGAGATCGATGGGCAGGAGAAGCCCGCCCTCATCGCCGAATGGATCAGCCAGCTCTTCGTTTAATCTCCGGATTCTTCCTTTAATCTCTCGTCGAGGACCCGTCATATGCGTTCCGCCGTCATCGTCTCCACCGCCCGTACCCCGATCGGCCGCGCCTATCGTGGTGCGTTCAACAACCTGCCCTCGCCCACCCTCGCCAGCCACGCGATCAAGGCTGCGGTGGAGCGCGCCAGGCTCGACGGCGGCGATGTCGACGACGTGGTGTGGGGCGCGGCGCTCCAGCAGGGGCATCAGGCGGGCAACATCGCGCGCAATGCGCTGCTCCGCGCCGGTCTGCCGACGACGGTCGCCGGCATGTCGCTAGACCGCCAGTGCGCCTCGGGCCTGATGGCGATCGCGACCGCCGCGAAGGAGATCGTGGTCGACCATGTCGCCGTCGCGATCGGCGGCGGCGTCGAAAGCATCAGCCTGGTGCAGACGCCGAAGATGAACATCGCGCCCGATCCGCAGCTCGTGGCGATGCACAGGGACATCTACATGCCGATGCTCCAGACCGCGGAAGTGGTCGCCAAGCGCTACGGCATCAGCCGGGAGGCGATGGACGAGTACAGTCTCCAGTCGCAGCAGCGCACCGCCGCTGCGCAGGCCGCCGGCAGGTTCGACGACGAGATCGTGCCGGTGTCCGCGACGATGGCGATCGTCGACAAGGAAACCAAGGAGGTCAGCCACAAGGACGTGACCCTGTCGAAGGACGAGGGCAACCGCGCCGACACCACGCTGGAGGGCCTGTCGTCGCTTAAGCCGGTGCTCGGCCCGGATTACACGATCACCGCCGGCAACGCCTCGCAACTGTCGGACGGCGCATCGGCGTCGGTGCTGATGGAGGAGAAGGAAGCGGAGCGTCGCGGGCTGCAACCGCTCGGCCGCTATGTCGGCATGGCGGTGGCGGGCACCGAGCCGGACGAGATGGGCATCGGCCCGGTTTTCGCGATCCCCAAGCTGCTGGAGCGCAACGGTTTGTCGATGGACGACATCGGCCTGTGGGAACTGAACGAAGCGTTCGCGGTGCAGGTGCTGTACTGTCGCGACAAGCTCGGCATCCCCAACGAACTGCTGAACGTCAACGGCGGCGCGATCTCGATCGGCCATCCCTATGGCATGTCGGGCGCTCGCATGACGGGCCATGCGTTGATCGAGGGCAAGCGCCGCGGCGCGAAGTATGTCGTGGTGACGATGTGCATCGGCGGCGGCATGGGCGGCGCCGGATTGTTCGAGGTGCTGTAGGCGAAGGATTGAACATTCACCACTTGCAGGCTATTTAGCTCTTGCGAGGCTCATGCGGCTTGCTTCTTGAGTAGACGGACCCCGGTCGTGCCAGCGGCCGGGGTTTTTCGTTCGGGGTCCGGCTGCCAGGCCGAACCCCTCCCGTCGTGCTACTTGGGCCGCGACATCTCCACCACCTTGAGGATCAAGGTGGCAAAGGCGATCATCAGCCCAAGGATCATGCACAAGCTTGCGAGGCTCATGTGCGTCTCCTTGAGTTCGGCAGCAGGATCGCTGCCGTGAGCCGAGTAGCACGGACCAACGATCTGGATAGGACCGTTTGGATAGCTACCCGCGCAACCAACCCCCGCTCCCCTCGTTCTCAGGACCGAACCCATTATGGGCCGCCACAAGGAGAGAGCGTCATGGCCGATCACGACAACCCGCAGGAGATCGCGGAGAAGTTCATCGCGAAGGTGAAGGCGAGCCCGTACATCATGCTCGGTCTGGAAAACGGCCAGCATTCCGAGCCGATGTACGTCCGCCTCGACGACGATCAGCCCAACACGCTGTTCGTGTTCGCGGGGAAGGATAACCGCGCGGCGGGCGGCGGCAAGGGCATGGTCCAGTTCGTCGGCAAGGGTCACGACTTCTTCGCCTGCCTCGCGGGTACGGTGTCACAGGACAACGACCGCGCGCAGATCGACAAGCTGTGGGACAACAATGTCGAGGCATGGTTCCCGGGTGGCAAGGAAGACCCCAATCTCGCGCTGCTCCGCTTCGACGTGGAATCGGCGGAGCTTTGGGAGACCGACGTCGCGATTTCCGGCCGGCTGAAGATGCTGTTCGGCGGCACGATCGACGCAAGCGAGTCGTCCAGCCACGCGAAGGTCGGCTCGATCGCCTGATCGATCGCTCTGGATGCAGAAAAGCCCCCGATCCTCCGCGGATCGGGGGCTTTTCTATGTCCGTCAACCTGAACTTCAGGCGGCGTTGGCGGCCCAGAACTCCTCGACCACGGGCGCGATGCGGGTGCGCCACTTGGAGCCGTTGAAGATGCCGTAATGGCCGACGCTCTCGGCCATGAGATACCGCTTCTTGTCGTCGGGCAACGCGGTCGCCAGCGTCAGCGCAGACTTGGTCTGACCGATGCCCGAGATGTCGTCTCGCTCCCCCTCGATCGCCAACAGGCCGATGTCGGTGATCGCCGCCGGATCGACGCGGCGGCCGCGGTGGATATACTCGCCCTTTGGCAGCGCGTGCGTCTGAAAAACCACGTCGATCGTCTGGAGGTAGAACTCCGCCGTCATGTCGCAGACCGAGCGATATTCCTCGTAAAAGCCCTTGGTCGCGTCGGCGCTTTCGCCGTCGCCGCGGACCAGATGCTTGAACAGCTCGAAATGGCTGGTCATGTGGTTGCCGAGGTTCATCGACATGAAGCCCGCGAGCTGCAGAAAGCCCGGATAGACCCGGCGTCCGGCGCCCGGATAGGTCATCGGTACGCTGACGATCACGTTCTGCTGGAACCACGCATGCGGCCGTTCCGTCGCCAGCGTATTCACCGACGTCGGTGCTTCCCGCGTGTCGACCGGACCGCCCATCAGCGTCAGCGTGAGCGGCCTCAGCGGATGCTTGTCCGCACTCATCAGCGCGATCGCGGCGTAGGCGGGCACCGACGGCTGGCACACCGCCAGCATATGCGCGCGGCCGGAGCCGTCCTCGCCCATCGCCTCCAGGAATTCGATCAGGTAATCGACATAATCGTCGAGATCGAACTTGCCCGCGGAGGTTGGCACCAGCTTGGCATCGCGCCAGTCGGTGATATGCACGTCCG
>JGI20283J13201_100032_pt1 | contig 35194 bp, 28 predicted proteins | sample Plalitdecfosmids_FD_13201 | JGI IMG/M metagenome (IMG submission 13201)
AGTACGATTCCCATTCGCCAGATGTACCGTAAATATTGTCGGGAAGCTGATTCGGCTGAGCCTTCTGCGCGACACCTTTGATTGAAGCGTCGTCAACCGCAGACACACGGTCTTTGATGTCGCTGCAAAGCGTGTCCATTGCGTTCATCATCTCTTCGACCGGTTTGTATTTCAATTCGCCGACCGCGAGACGTGTGCGTACGAAATCGTAATAGGGAAAAGCTTGTCCGTTGACGGTGAAGACCGCTTTTTTCCAGTTTCCGCCGGGAGGTGGAGTTGTCCCGTAGTACTGCTCCATAGAGAAGCCGGGCATTTGTGAAAATGGAATCGTTGTTACTTTTCCACCGATCAACGCGTTGCCGGGACCGCGAGTCGCGCCGCGAAGAAAGAGCGGACGGAAGTTCTTAAATCCAGCACCCGAGTTCGGATTCGATCGCGCAAACTTCTCGCCGTAAACCGAGCGCGTGACCGAGTGATCGGGGTGGGCATCGAAGAAACGAACCCGGCCATCAGTTTCAACTTTGTAAACGACCGCGACGTGTCCGTTCGCATCGTAAATCAAAGTGCCGGGGCGAACTTCTTTGCGATCAATCTTCGCGGGAGCGAGATCGAAAAACAGATCATTGGGTTTATCGTTTTCAGCGTTGTAGCGGTAGACCGCGGTGTAGATCGAGTCCATCACTCGCTCGAGAGCCGTGAGCCCAATGATCGGAGTCGAAGCATCTTTTTGAACGATGTCGCGGCGAGCGGTTACGTAGTTACCTTTAGGGCTGTAGCGAAGATCAGTTCCGAGACCATCGACGGCTTTCACACTGCTAACGACGGAGAACGGAAGATTGTTTTTCCACGCGAAGTACGCGCGCATGAGATACGGAAATCTTCCGCAGTCGGACCAAAATTTTACGGATGCGCTATCAGTGGAACGGTACGGGTTTGCCGGGCTTTTTAAACACTGATCGACAGTGCGACAGCCGCTTTCACCAAGAGCTTGAATGAAGCCAGAATAGTTGCGCTCATCGGCAGCGCTCCACTCAGTTTTTGTAATGACCCAATTGGGAGTGCCCGCAACATTCTGCGCTTGGGCCGGAGTGCCGATGGCCATGACCCCTGTTATGAGTGTCATCACTGTAATCAAAGTCACAAAGATCGACCCACGAGCAGAACTGAAAGTCACAGCTGAATCTCCTACCGCACTTTAAGAATCACTTAAGCGTAATCGCTTCCACAAGGCTTGAGGAGCGATTGTTAGGCTGTTCCAGCGAGATGGTCTAGGCGAAAAGCTAAACCCCGAAGCCGCGAGCGGGAAGGATGGAATCTTTAGCCGTTGGAGCCAGATCCGGGTAGTCGATATTGAAATGGATACCACGTGATTCCGGGCGGTTGAGTGCGCATGAGACCGTCAGATCTGCCACGAGCGCGATGTTCCGGAGTTCGATGATATCGGGGTGAACCGGAAGCGGTCCGTAGTAGTCGTAAACTTCTTCGATGATAGTTTGGAGCCGAGTCTTAGCGCGCTGGAGGCGGCGGTTTGAACGTACGATGCCGACGTAGTTCCACATCAAGCGGCGAACTTCTTCCCAGACCTGAGTGATCACGACCATCTCGTCTTCGGTGACTTCGCTTTTGTGTTTTGTCAGGCCGTCGAAAGCAACGGGCGGAGGAAAGAGGTCGAGATTCTTGATCGAGAATTCGGCCGCGTTGTGCGAGAAAACCAAACATTCCAAAAGTGAGTTTGAAGCCAAGCGGTTGGCGCCATGAAGGCCGGTGCAAGTCGTTTCGCCTGCGGCGAGGAGACCGGCGATATCCGTTTTACCATCGCGGTCGGTGAGCACGCCGCCACAGAGGTAGTGCGCTGCGGGAACCACTGGAATCGGTTGTTTCGTGATGTCGATTCCGAACTCGAGACAAGTTTTGTAGATGACCGGAAACTTTTCGCGAATTTTTTCGGCGGGTAGATTGCGGATGTCGAGGTACACGCATTCCGCACCTGTTCTTTTCATCTCGGCATCAATTAGCCGAGCGACAATGTCACGCGGAGCGAGCGATCCCATCGGATGGTGCTCTTTCATAAACGCTTTGCCTTCAGCGTTGATCAACTCAGCGCCCTCGCCGCGCATGGCTTCGGTGATCAGAAAGTTTCTTGCGCGGGGATGGTAGAGGCAAGTCGGGTGAAACTGCATGAACTCAAGGTTGGCAACTCGGGCGCCGGCCCGGTAGGCCATCGCAATTCCGTCGCCGGTCGCGCCACTCCAGTTGGAAGTGTACAAATAAGTTTTGCCCGCGCCGCCTGAAGCTAGGAGCACGTAGCGCGCAAAGTAAGAAACGATATCGTCTTTACCGTTATCGAAAACATAAGCGCCGATGCAACGAGGGGGCTGCACGTCGAATGGTTTTGAGTCGCGGTCAAGAATCAAGTCAATCGCGAAAGAATGCTCACGAATTTCAATGTTCGGATGAGCGAGCGCTTTTTCGAGCAGGATGTGATGAACGTCGAAGCCTGTGTGATCTTGAACGTGAAGAACTCGGCGGTGGCTGTGACCACCTTCTCTGGAGAGATCGAGTTTCGCGCCTGACTCTTCATCGGTGACGTCGAACTTCACGCCCCAATCAATCAAATCTTGAATGCGAGCGGGTGCGGTCTCGACAACAGTTCGAACAACGTCTTCATGACAGAGGCCAGCGCCAGCCACTAAAGTATCGCGGATGTGATTTTCAAAGCTGTCTTCGGGCGACATGACGGCGGCGATTCCGCCTTGAGCTCGAGAGGTATTTGCTTGAGTGACTGAAGTTTTTGAGAGGATCACGACTTTGCCGTGACTCGCTACTTTCAAAGCGTATGAAAGGCCCGCGAGCCCAGAACCGATGACCAAAAAGTCGCAACGCTCAACCATGAAGTCTCCACTTCAAAGCCCCCGGACTACTTCCGTTGGGGACGATGCATTTGTATAGGCCTATCGAGAAGGACTGTCACCTAGACCTTTGTCTGTACATGTGGAGTCGTCAACGGCAGGCTTGCCACTCGCGGAAACGTAAAAGTAGAATCATTTTCAGGATTTATCATCCGACCAGTTTGAGATGATCCACAAACGTCGAGGTGTCTGACCGTGCGAGCGCAATTGAAAGTAGTCCTGTTAGTCGCTGTCGTTTTGGTCGCGGCTTTGTCTGCTGTCGTTTGGAAGACCCAAGGCCTTGTCCTTGAAGACAAACTGCGTTTTATCAACGACTCCTCTTTAAAACAAATCGCACCTCTCAAGAGACTCGTTTCAGAAAAAATTGAAAGCGGGAAAACCGATCTCGTTCGGTTCGCGACAACGAGAGAAGCGCAAGGTGCGGGTCACTCTAGCGCTTTCGGCAACTTCGATGTCGTGGCGCTTCTTGAGCCGACTCCTGCAAACCAAACGGCGCAGTGGGCGCCGACCTGGATCGAAAAAGGTCCGAACGCCCGAGCAGAAAAATGGCCGGCCGGTTACGACGTTACTCTCCTTAAAAGCCTTCCTTACGCCAAGGTGAGAGACGGTCAGTCTTTGTGGGTGAGACTCAGCGATTCCCAAGGTGTTCCGATTTATGCCGTCCTTGTTTCGGTTGAAGTTCAAGCGGCGATCCCAGCTGTAGCTCCAACACCTGCGCCGCTTTCGGGTGCTTCACTTCCAGAAGGTACGACGACAACGGCTTCGACTCCTAGTCCCACTCTTGCGCCCGGGCAAACGGCGGACGGAAATCTTGATCAGCCTACAGCGCCCGTAAATGCGGGCCCACGTCGCGCGGTTGTTGTCGGTTTTGCTTCGGACAATCCGCTCGCTTCGATCACTGAAGATTACATTGGTTCGATCAATACCGTTTTCATTCTTGATGATCGCGGTTACGTCGCTTCGCACATTGATAAAGCGTACCTAGGAAGCTTGTTCAGTGAAGACTCCATCGCCAAAGAAGTGATGAAGGGTCAGAAACTCACGGACACCGGCGAGTTTGAAGATATGGAAGGCCGAAAAGTCATCGGCCATTTCGAGCGCGTTGAAAATACGAATCTCACCGTCGTCATCACAACACCGATTGCGGCTGCCACAGGTATCGTTGACCAATCTCTTCGTAGCACGATTTTAGTGGGCGGAAGCGTCGGATTCTTAGGTTTGATTCTAGCGTGGTTAGTCGGAAGCTCGCTGGCCGGCCCGGTGCTAATTCAACCCTTAAGAGACCGCGCTACGGACCTCGGAGATGTTTCAATTCCGACTCCAGAAATTTCGGCGGCGGCTTCAACTCTTTCGGAAATTCCTGCCATTCCCGCTCTGCCGGAAATTCAAAATATCAAAATAGCTTCGAGTGAAGTGGGTGACGAGCGATTGAAGGAAGAGCGCAAGTACGCTTACCAAGCTTTTCATTCGACGCTGGCGGCGCGGTTGCGCGAGCCCCTGCTAGCTGTCTTGGGTCACGTGCAACTCGTGAAAACGAAAACACAAGACGAAGCTGTCTTAGCTCACGCCGACAGCATCGAGCGTGAAGCGAGATTAGCGAAAGATTCGATCGAGCACTGGCAAATTCTTGAAGAAGCCCCGAGCCTCCAAGACTCTGACGAAAAGGTCGACTTAGAGAAAGTGGCTCTCTCAGCTTTGGCTGACAAGGCAATTGAACTCGAAGGAAGCGGCGTCGTTGTTTCAAAGGATACGAACGCTGTCCCGATGATTCGCGGACGCGCAAAAGAATTAGAACAAGCTCTCGGCAATATGATCGAGAACTCGATCGAAGCGATGAGAGATCGCCCAAGTCGCAGACTCGCGCTGAAACTCACGATGGTTGGACATTCGATTCGACTCAGCCTCGAGGACACCGGGATCGGAATGACTCGCGAAGTGCGAGAGAAAGCATTCGAGCCGTTCTTCAAAGGTTTCGCGGCTCCAAGGCATATGGGGCTTGGACTCGCATTTGTGCAAAATGCGCTGAAGCGTGTTGGCGCCACTTGCGAAATTGAAAGTTCACCGGGCGAAGGCGCGCGCTTCGTGATGAAATTCCCCGTCGATCTCGAGCTGAAAAAAGCCTTCGATGCTCAGCGCGCTCCTCCGCCGATCACTCGCCCGGCGGAGCCAAAAAAAGAAGAGCCGAAAAAAGAAGAACCAAAAATCGAGGAGCCCGAGCAAATCGTGTTTGCGCGAGTGGATGAGAAACCCGCGACGTTTAAACTTGGCGGAAAAGAACCTCTTCCAAATGATGCGGCCACCAACTTGCCGCCGTTTCCAGGCACGCCGGCAACGGCGCCACTTACAAACACGAAAGCGGCGCTCGAATCTGCGGCTGCCGAAGCCGAAGCCGAAGCCGAAGCCGAAGCCGCAGAGGATGATGATGACGACGCCGATGACGACGACGATCAGTTCCAATCGGTCTCGATCAGTCCCGCTGATTCAGACGCACTAGAAACTTCAGGCACCGAGTGGCAGGTGAAGATCCGCCGACCAAAGCCGAAAGGACAGAGTTAAGCAGTGATGCCGAGGATTGAGAAACTTCGTAGTCAATTCGCTGTCCTCGTTGTGGACGGCGACGATGTCCGAGCTTCCTTGCTGGCTTCAAGCGCGAGAGCGTTAGGCTATGCTCAAACTTTACCGGCCCCTTACCGTGGTGCCGTCAAGATGGTCGCAGCCGAACCGCCGAATATTCTCATTTATGATTTAGATTCGAGCGACGACGCTACCGAATTCCTTGCCGAGATCCGAGACGCCAGTCCCGAGACGATGGTTATTCTCACAATACGTGCCGAGCAAAGTCTTCAAGCGTTTGAACTCGTGCAACAAGAGTTAGCTTACGATGCGGTCGTCAGGCCCTTCGTTTCCGATCTTGAGTTTCAACAAACTCTAGATCGTGCATCTCAGCAGCTCTACCACCTCTTCGAAGCCGAACAAGCTAGAGAAGAGATGAATCGAATCGTAAGCCCTAGTTCAAATGTTTTGAGCGAAGGTTTAGGTGAATACCTCGAGCGCATCTCTGAAACGAAAGATCTGGATGAAACGATTCAGATCTTCATGGAAGAACTTTCGAGAGAATCGCGGCAGTTTCCGGTTCTATACTTTAAATATTTACCGACACACGCTTCGCTTGCCATTTCGCAAGCCAGTCATTTGGCGGTAGAAAAGTTCCGCGGCATCGGTCTTGATTTAAAAAGATTTGATCCGAAGCAGGCCGCAGAATTTTTCAAAGCGCCTTCACGCGATTCCGAATTGAACGATCTGATTAAACAAGCTTTCAGAGCTAATGAATTTGCGGCCTTCACCCACTTCAACGATTCCGAAACTCTCGGTTTGTTTGTGGTGTTCAACCGGCCAGCTACTGCCGCGCAAAACATCATTGACGGCGTTCTTCATCAGATTTTTGAATTGGCTTACAAAAGAAATATCACGCTTAAAGAGAAACACTCGATCGATACGACGGACGCCGTCACCGGCTTAGTCGGTCGAAAGAGTTTTACAGAGCGGGTTGAGAACGAAATTTCGAGAGCTCGCCGCATTCTTATGCCCCTAAGTCTGATCACAATTGATATCGATCAGTTTCACACGATCAATGAGCGGTTGGGTTTCCAGCAAGCGGATTCAATCCTAAAAGCGATCGGGGCTATTCTTCGCAAGACCACGCGCGTGAGTGATGTGGTAGCGCGAACCGGGGCAGATGAATTTGCGCTTTTGTTCCCACACACGGGCCACGTCGGCGCAACGATCAAAGCTGAGCGTATTCGCCGAATGATTGAATCGACCCGGTTTCCATTGCTGGGCCCAGGCTTGGGCTCGTTGAAAGTCAGCATTGGGGTGAGCGAATATCCCTCTTTCAGTTCAGACGCCGAAAGCTTGATGGAGACGGCCGATGAAGCTTTGCTTCAGGTAAGAACGAACGGGAATAAAGTCTGCTTGGCGACGGCACCTGATGACTTCAAGATGGATTTCATGCCTCGCGAAGTGAAGGAAGGCTCTGAGCCTTCAGGATTTGGGTTATGACCACGCGTTCTTATCGCCCCTCACATTACAGACGATCCGTAGCGGAGATTGACCTTCGTCAGATCGATCGAAATTTCCGCGCGTTTGTCGGGCTGTATCCAGAAGGCACTTTCATTTGCCCGATGGTGAAGGCCAACGCTTACGGCCACGGAGATGTTGAAGTCGCTAAAGCTTTGCGCGGCGCCGGTGCCAAGTTCTTAGGCGTAGCGCTCGTTGAAGAAGGCGAAAAGCTTCGTCATTCTGGCGACCGTGATCCAATTTTAATCTTCGGCCCGGTCGACAGTGGCTCTAGCGAAACGATCTTGCGTGAGAACTTAACGGCCGTGATCAGCAACTGGGATCAGCTGCAGAGTTTAGAACTCGCGCACGCTACCGAAGGCTCAAGCGTCGTCCGGATTCATCTTGAGTTTAATACGGGGATGAATCGCCTCGGTTTTGAACCTGAAGAGGCGAGAAAACTTCGTTCTTATTTGAATGAACATCGCGAATTCCGACTCGAAGGTTTGTGCACGCATCTTTTAAGCGGAAACGACGCTGGCGAAGCGAGCGGGGAATCTGAAATCCAACTCTCGAGATTGGTTCAGATCATCGAAGCTTTCAAAGATATTCCAGACGTCATCGTGCACGCGCTGAATTCGAGTGCGGCCGTAAATATCTGGAAGAGAAAAATCGAAAACAAAGACCTGGGTGCGGCTAGCGGCAAAATTCTAGGTTTGCGGCCCGGCATCGGTCTTTATGGTGCGCAGCCGGCGAACGACGAAGAAGCCTCGATCGGTCTGCAACCTGTCATGAGTTTGAAAACGCATGTCATTTCGATTCACCAAGTTCAAGCGGGCGAGAAGGTCTCATATGGTCCGGTCTGGACGGCGAAAAAAGAATCTACCATCGCGGCCGTTCCATTCGGGTATGCTGACGGGTACCGGCGTTCATTAACGAATAAGGCTCAGGTTTTGTTTCGTGGTGAACGCGCTCCGGTGGCTGGGACGGTCTGCATGGATTACTTCATGGTTGATTTAACAGCGATCGTTGAAAAAACAGGGAAGCCTGTCGTGATCGGTGAAGAGATCGTTTTGATGGGTCAGCAGGGGAAAGAGTCGATCACGGCTCAGGAACTCGCGGATCTGGCTGGAACCATCTCTTACGAAATATTCACGGGCATCAGTGAGCGCGTCGCACGCGTTTTCTTAAGATAAGGACCGAATGACGAGACAAGAATGGCAGGCTCTTAGCTACGGCGAAAAAAGGGAACGCTTCAATGAAGCGTTCAATCAATTTTTTCGTAGCATCGGGTTGGGCATAGTCGGATTTGTCACGGCAACCGGCGAGCTCGTTCAATTCGGTGTAAGGTCCATCAAGCTTGCGCTTCGAGTTCCCTATCGTTGGGAAGAGATCTTTCTCCACATGGAATTTGTGGGCAATAAATCGATCGTGATCATCGCACTCTCGAGCCTCTTCACGGGCTTAGCTCTCTCGACTCAGATCTACATGGGTTTCAAGATCGTGAACATGACAAGCATGGTCGGCCCGACGGTCGGGCTCGGGGTCTTGCGTGAATTGGGTCCAGTCTTAACTGGATTGATCGTTTCGGCGCGTGCTGGTGGAGCGATGGCCGCTCGTTTGGGTACGATGCGTGTCACGGAACAAATCGACGCGCTCGAAGTGATGGGTGTTGATCCCATTCAATATCTCGTGAGCCCACGAATTATCGCGACCGTTTTGGTGATGCCGCTTCTCACCGCTGTCTTCGACTTCGTAGCGATGCTCGGTTGTTACGTGATCTGCGTTTATCTTTTCGATATCGATTCGGCTTCTATGATCGAGCGCACGACGGAGTGGCTTGAGCCTTATCATCTTTGGGAAGGTCTTTTCAAAGGAGCTCTCTTCGGGCTCTTCTTTGCGGTGATCTGTACTTACCGTGGCTACAACACAAAAGGCGGAGCCGAAGGTGTCGGGAACTCGACCAATCAAGGTGTCGTCACCAGCATGGTCATGATCATTGTCTTGGACTTCTTCGTTACAAATTTGATCAACGTCTTCTATCAGCTGACGGCGAGGTTCACTTAAAATGAGTGAAACTCAGTACGCGATCGAACTTAAAGACGTGAAGAAGTCTTTCGACGGCAAAGAATTTGTCTTAAACGGAATCGATCTTCAGATTCCCAAAGGCAAAATCACCGTCATCATCGGCTACTCGGGAACGGGCAAATCCGTTTTGTTGAAACATATCCTGGGACTTTTACAGCCAACTACGGGCTCGATCAAAGTCTCGGGTAAAGAGATCACCGAGATGAGCGAAGATGAGCTGACGGGGCTTCGCCAGCATTACGGAATGCTATTTCAGTACGCAGCTCTCTTCGATGACATGAACGCGATCGGCAATGTCATGTTCCCGCTGAAAGAACACCGGCGCAAAATGCCGAAAGCCGAGATGTTGCAAGTGGCGAAAGATCGCTTACGCGATGCCGGCATGGATCCGAAGCATTTCAATAAACTTCCGGCAGAGATGTCGGGGGGGATGAGAAAGCGCGTCGGCCTCGCACGAGCGCTCGCGCTAGACCCAGAAATCTTAATTTACGATGAACCGACGACTGGCCTAGACCCCGTTCTCACGGAAATGGTGGATAATCTGATCGTCAGCACTCATAATTTACGTAAAGGCTCAACTTCGATTGTTGTCTCGCATGACTTGTACGCCGCATTTCGAATCGCGGATCACGTGGCCATGTTAGATAGCGGTCGTGTTCTTCTTCATGGCACGCCGGAAGATTTCTTAAATTCAGAAATCGATCTCGTAAAGCGATTCGTCGCCAAGGGTGTTCGTAAAGAGCTACAGCCTAAAGGCAACGAATGAATTTTTTCTCGGCTCCAGAATTTAAAGTCGGATTACTTGTCCTAATAGTGGCGGGCATCATTTCCGGCATGGCGCTTTCTGTTAGTAGCGATTCTAGCTACTTGGGCAGTCATAAAAACGCTTGGTTTTTGATCGACGATGCGTCGGGCTTGATTGAAAAATCTGGCGTTCGCATGGCCGGTATCCGCGTTGGCCAAATTAAAAAAGTCGGTCTCGAAAACGGGCAAGCTCGCGTCGAGATGATGCTCGATGGCGATGTGCCGATCACAAAATCCGTTCGTATCGAGATTCGACCGAACGGGATCCTTGGCGACAAACACGTTGAGTTAATTGCGGGCGATCCTCGAGATCCGCCGCTTCGCTCAGGTGAACAGATCCTCGTCGTTGATGACCGCGCGTCGGTCGATAAGGTCATCGCGGAAGTTTCTAAGATCACGCAAAGCTTGAACACGATCGCCGTGAACATCAAAGCAGCGACCGAAGGTGACACCGATAAACCGCTCGGGAAAATCGTCGACAACGTGGCCCGCATCACTGCGGACATGGCAGAAATGACGGCGGGACAAAAAGAAAACGTCGGCGAAATTCTGGCAAACCTTCGTGATACGACCGACACCATTAACGAGCTCGTAAACAACGATGGCAATGAAGGTCTTCGCGCCACTTGGGAACGCAGCTTAGCTCGTATCGACAAGTCCGTTTCGAACGTCGAGGCAATCACGAATAAGATCGCTAAGGGCGAAGGTACGATCGGTAAGTTGATCAACGACGAAACGACCGTGAACAAGTTGAATACGGCGATCGGCGGCATTAGCGATTTGATGGAGCAATCGAACCGCTTGCAAACAAGCTTCAACGTTCAATCAAACTACCTTATGGGTAGTTCTAGTTCGAAAACGTTTTTCGGTGTGCAGATTCAGCCAGGGCTTGATCGCTACTACGAAATCGGCGTAACCGATGACGGCGTTGGCCAAATCGAACGCGTGAATTCAACGATCGAGTCATCAACGGGTGTCACAACTACGACGCGTGAAGTTCGAAACTTCGAGAACCGATTGAAGATCAACGCTCTCTTCGCGAAGAACTTTTACGACTTCACGGTAAAGGGCGGAATCATCGAAAGCCGTGGCGGTCTTGCCGCGGACTACTTCGCGTTGAAGCGGAAACTAAAGCTTTCACTCGAGGCGTTTGATTTCACAAACTTGAACGTGCGTGCAACAGCGCGGTTCAATATCTTGGGCGGAATTTACGTCAACGCCGGTGGTGAAAACCTCGCGAGCCAAATTCCGGGTCGCCCGGTCGACGGCTTCGTCGGCGCAGGCCTCTTCCTCACGAACGATGACCTAAAGCTCTTGCTGACACGCATGCCGTTTTAAGAGATCGTGATGCCTTCAAAGTGGAGGCATTTGTGTTTAAGAACGCGCTTGTTAGCGTCTCTGATAAATCCGGTCTCGTTGAATTCCTAAAACCATTTGTTGATCAAGGCTTGCGCGTCGTTTCGACGGGCGGAACGTTGAAGCACTTACGCGAAAACGGCATTCTAGCTTTCGACGTGACCGAGCAGACTGGTTTTCCCGAAGTGATGGACGGGCGAGTTAAAACGCTGCACCCGCGCGTTCACATGGCTCTTCTCGCACGAAGTTCAAATTCTCAAGACGAAGCTTTGTTGAAAAAAGAAGACCTCGAAGCTTTCGATCTCGTTGTCGTGAACCTTTATCCGTTCGAGCAAGCGAAAGCGCGCGGGGTTAAAGGCGATGAACTGATTGAGTACATCGATGTCGGTGGGCCCAGCATGCTTCGCGCGGCCGCGAAAAATCACGAACGGATCGCCGTCGTGTGCCAGCCAAGCGATTACGAATGGATTGCCGATAGAGGCCGAGAGAAGTCACCACTGAGCCTTCAGGACCGGCGATCGCTAGCCGCATCCGTGTTCCGACACACGGCTGCTTACGATGACTTGATCGCGAAATCTCTGGACGGTGAGCAGTCCCTAACTCTTTCCGGTCAAGTCGTCTCGAGCCTGCGCTACGGAGAAAATCCGCATCAAAAAGCTTGGTGGCTTCGAGATCCAGCCGTCGATGGCGGACTTCACGACGCGAAGATCCTGCACGGGAAAGCGCTCTCCTATAACAACTTACTCGATCTCGATGCTGCGGTCGGTGCGGTCTCAGATTTCAGCGAGCCTTGTGCGGTGGCGGTAAAACATAACAATCCCTGCGGAGTCGGAACCGAAACGACGCTCGCGGCCGCGGTCAAATGCGCCATCGATGCTGATCCCGTCAGCGTGTTCGGCGGCATCATTGCTTTAAACCGTATTGTCGATCTCGAGTCGGCCGAGATCATGGGTAAAATCTTTCTCGAATGCATCATTGCCCCAGGCTTTGAGCCAGCGGCACTCGAGAGACTTCAAAAGAAAAAAGATCTTCGTCTTCTCGAGTGGCCAAAACTAGCAGTGGTGAGACAAGAGAATCAATTCCGCACGGTCGCTGGAGGGTACCTGGTTCAAACACCTGACCTCGTGACGACGCGAACACCTGAATGGAAAGTGATCGGGGAAGAGCCATCTGAAAAAATATGGCGAGATCTTCTGCTAGCTTGGAAAGTTTGTGCGAGACTTAAGAGTAACGCGATTGCGATTGCAGCAAACGGCAGAACAGTTGGCCTCGGAATGGGACAAGTGAATCGTGTCGATGCAGTTCAACATGCAATCGAGAGGATGAATCGCCATCGTAAAGAGGGAGATTCATCGACACACGCTACGGACGTTTGCCTAGCTAGCGATGCGTTCTTTCCATTTCCGGATTCCATCGAAAAAGCCGCGGACGCGGGCATTCGCTGGATTATTCAACCGGGGGGATCGATTCGCGACGAAGATGTTTTGGCAAAGGCCCGTGAGCGGGGGTTAAATATGATACTGACGGGTCGCCGGCATTTCAGACACTGACCCGTAGTTATTTGAAGTCGAGCGGAGAGAGGGACACGGATGTTCGGAACTCAAGAGCAAACTAGCAACGGGCCTTGGCTTGTTAAAAGCGGAGACCGTGTCTTAGGACCTTACACCACCGAAGAGGTAGGTCGTCTCTTGCGAGCGAAAGAAATCGTCGTCATCGACGAAGTGATTTCTCCTCAAGCACGCTGGGCCTATGTTCGTGATGTCTCAGCTTTTAATTCTGTCGTAGACGAGATCCGCCGCGGGCAAGCTCAGTCTCGCGAAGACACCGAAATTCAAGGCTACACGAACACCGTCATTCCTCCCGTTACGAATCCACTCGCTCAAGAACCTACTCCGGTCACGGGTGCGAACGTCGGCGCAAGCACCGGCGCGAACGTCAATCCAAACACAATCACGCATATCAACGACATGCCTGATCACACGATCACCGAAATTGGAAAAGGCAAAGGGAAAGCTCCCGGCAACGCTTCTCCTTCAGCGCCGACACCTCCGCCGCAATCTTCGGGCGCATCGCCACTAAGACCAACGACGCCGGTGACTCCGAATTTTAATCAAGCTCCTTCGGCTCCGAAAAAACCGGAGTTGAAACCTTTGACGGTGGAAACACCGACCGAGCAAAGTTTTGTAATTCGACCTCACCGAAGACGCGCGCCTGGTCTCGTTGTCGGCGGCTTAGTTCTACTTCTCGCCGCAGGCTTCGTCGTCTTTACAGTTTCTAAAAAGACAGGTGGCGTAGCTCCAGCAGCCGTCGTCAGCACCGAGAACTTAGAGACACAAGCCTCCGTCGCTTGGAAGCGCGGAGAGTTTGACCGCGCTCTTGAACTCTACCGTGCTATCGATCGTCAGCAGCCGAAGCAACCAGCCGTGGTTGCGAGACTCGCGCTTCTGATGATGCAACTCGAAGGTCAAACGGTAGAAGCCAAGAGATCGCTGCAAACGGTTTCCGATAAAGTGACTGACATGGAAGCCGGCTCACAAATTCAAATCGCTCTCGGGCTCGCTTCCCTACACAACGAAGACGGTCGAGACGCGGTTACGAGATTTACGGCAGCGGGTTCTTCATGGATCGCAGCGTTTGATCGCGGCGTAGCACACGCTTCTTTGAAAGAGTGGCCTGAAGCCGTTCGTGCTTTTCAGGAAGCAAACGATCAACCAATTGCACTCTACATGCTCGCGCGCGCTCAGATGAGTGCGGCTGATGCAGGTTCAAAACCCGCGTTGAGAAAAGATGCCGAAACGACGATCGCGCGCGGCCTCGCGAAGTTCGCGGACTACAAACAAGAACTTCTAGTTCTGGGTGCTTACGCCGATCTGATTTCAGGAAATCGCAAACGTGCGGAAGCTCGGGCTTTGCAAGCGGTCGAAACAGATCCGGATCAAACCCCGGAACACTTTCATGACCCGGCGTTGAGTGTCGATGCCGCTTCGTGGGCCAACTTGGTCCCGATGTGCCGAGAGATTCAAACGTCGCTCGATTCGAGTACCTCGAGCGCGCTAATGGGGATCTGCTTAGCAAAAGCGAATCAACTTGAAGACGCAGGTAAAGTCATCGAAGCGCGCCTTGTCGAAGATCCTACGAACCCGCAACTCCATGCAGCGAATGCTTACCTTCATATGACGGCTGATCGTGAAGACGCCGCCCGCGCCTCGCTGACTTTGGCCTCGAAAGCAGGAAACTCACGGCTATCGCAAATTCTTTCATCGCGACTGTGCGCGCGTGATCGTCAAGATGCTTGTGCTGAAGAGGGTTGGTCGAAACTCGCTGGCGAAAAAGATCCACCGCTTGCGGCTTACACCGGCCTTGCACAGATTAAATTTCAAAAAGGCGACACACCAACAGGGAACGCTCTTTTGGTGAACGCAGAAAAAATCTCTCCGACTTATTTACCTCTTCTTAGACTCCGTCAGGATGCCTCGAAATGAGTTTTGTCATCCGACGCGTCTTCTCACGTTTGCCGGCTCTCGTTTGCGCATCCGTGGCTTTGACATCGCTCTGCGGAATCGCGGGCTGTGATAAAGAGACCGGTTGGAGAACACACAAGTTCGAAGAAAAAACGATCAAACCCAAAGCGCATGACGTGCAAATTCCGGAAGTGCTTTGGCAAAAAATCGAAGCCCTCACGAGCGGCGGCGCAGGTGGCGCGGCAGCCGAAGGTGGTGGCGACGGTGGTGGATCAGCCGCGAAGCCTGCGGCCGGTGGTCACGAGGCAACGGCTGCAAAATCAGAACATGGAGCTCCGGCTGCTGCGGCTGGCGAGTCGCCCTCATCCTCCGTGCAAAGGCCTCCTACGAATTTCGAGACGATCAAGGTCTACTTGATTGAACGAAATAAGGGAGTCTTAAAAACGGGCGATATCGCGCTGAGTTTTCCAAACGGCGGCGGCGAATTAGACTTAAGCGATTTTGTTGAGCCTTTAAGAGGCAGTTTTTACGTCGTCTTCGAGTACCTTCCGGCGGTTGAGAAGCCCGATACAAAAGTTTTTGTTCTGAGCCAAGCTGTCTCGAGAAAAATCGGGAAAGAACAGGTGGGGGCGGGTTGCGATGTCTTTATGGATGTCAGCAAAGCCGTGGCCGACGCAGCTAAGGGTGAGGGATTCTTAGTAAATACGTCAGACCAGCGCCATATCAGCGCGTTGGCAGGAACTTACGTTTTTGCTAGCACTCACGACGGCAAACTTCATCTCTCAAGCTTGATCATTCGCGACTCGAATCACCGCGCGTTGCAGTGCCGTCGATAATGGCCTATGCTTCGATGCAATGACCATAGAGGCACAAGCCACCACTCCAAATAGCGCTCCGAAAACGTTCGTTCGCGATCTTCAAGATAAACAGACGTTCAACGCCTGTTTCTTAGCGAAAGACAAAACGATGCTGACCGGTAAAAACGGAAAGCAGTACATCAGCGTCTATTTGGCAGATTCAAGCGGACAAGTAGACGCCCGTATCTGGGACAACGTCGATATCATCGCGGAAGCTTTCCAAAGCGGCGATGTCGTTCGCGTTAAAGGCCAAGTTCAAATCTTCCAAAGTCGGAAACAAGTCGTCGTTCACAAACTTGAACGTGCCTTGCCTGAAGAGTACCAGATGAAAGATTTGGTCAGCGCTTCACGCCGATCGGCCGATGAAATGATGGCCGAGCTGCTCTTGCTCGTTCAAGATTTCGAAGACCCTTCGATTCGTCAGCTGGTTTCGGATTGTTTGAACGATTCTGAAATCCGTCCGAAACTTCTTCGCGCTCCGGCGGCCAAGTCGATCCATCACGCCTATTCAGGTGGGTTGCTTGAACACGTGCTCTCGATCTGCGGTCTTATGAAGAGCTTGCACGCCCACTACCGCCTGCAAGACGTAAACATGAAGCTCGATTACCTACTCTTTGGCGCTATCTTTCACGACATCGGCAAAATCTGGGAACTCGATCCCGAAGGTGGAATCACTTACACCGATAAAGGTAAACTTCTGGGCCACATGATTATGGCCGTGGAGCTTGTCGAGAAAAAAGCCTCCCGCATCTTTGGTTTCCCTGAGGAAACGAAAGATCATTTGAAACATATTATCTTGAGCCACCACGGACGCCTCGATTACGGAAGCCCGAAGGTTCCGCAATTCCTTGAAGCGTTTCTTGTCGCGGCGATCGACGACCTCGATAGCAAAATCAATACAATCTCGATGTTCATTAAGTCTGAGCGTGAAGCGGGCGGCGATAAATGGTCGCGCTTCAACCAACTGTTTGAGCGTTACTTCCTTCTTCAAGTTTAACGGCAACAAATATGATCAGTGGATTGCACGACTTCATTAACGCTTACAAACGCTACGACCCCGCGGCGAAATCGATGGCGGAAATAGCGCTTCTCTATCCCGGCCCGAGAGTCATGCTTTGTCACCGCATCGCGCACGCTTGTTACTCCAACCAGCTTCACTTCTTGGCGCGGTTGGTTTCGGAGCTCGGTAGATTCTTAAGCGGAATTGAAATTCATCCTGGTGCTCGCATCGGTAAACGCCTGGTGATCGATCACGGCATGGGCGTGGTCATTGGTGAAACAGCTGAGATCGGTGACGACTGCATCATTTTTCACGGCGTAACTTTGGGCGGAGTCAAATTCGATCCCGTTAAGCGTCATCCTACCGTGGGCAATCGAGTTCTCATCGGCGCGGGTGCGAAGGTCCTGGGACCAATCACTCTCGGTGACGATTCTCGAGTCGGCGCGAACGCGGTTGTGACTCGAAAAGTAGAACCTGGACAAACCGTCGTGGGCAATCCTGCACACCCGATCTAATTCTCGTCACATTCTTACGCCACAGTGCCTAGAATATTGCCCTCTATAAAATCCTACCTGAAGATGACTGTTACTTTGATCCGCGTTTCTTTGCGCGGTCGCTAAGTTTTATCAGAAATTTGATGGGGGTTTTTCATGTTGGTGGTCCGCAATCTTTTGTTCTCAGCTTTGGCTGCACTTACTCTTGCTACAGTTCTTTATTCTGGAGAGGCGAAAGCTGCTGTCAGCGAACCGAGCGGTAAATTCGGCGTAGGTCTGATCCTCGGAGAGCCGACAGGTGTAACCGTGAAGTACGACATGAACAATGTTTCGGCTATCGACGGCGGTCTTTCTTTCCGTTTCGACCGCTACATCATGGCTTACGGCGATTACCACTTCAAATTTGATGGTGCGTTCGGAAGAGACGTGAACTTCTTCAACCAACTCACTCCGTACATCGGGGTTGGTGCAGTGATCTTAGTTTCAAACGACTCTGACTATCACTACTTCGACGACAAATGGAGAGACGATGACTTCGCTCTCGGGATCCGTGTTCCAGTGGGTATCGAATGGAGAACTCCTCGCATTCCACTCGGAGTCTTCGCTGAAATCGTACCGGGCATCGCAATCGTTCCCGGCACAGACGGCTTCGTACAAGGCGGCATCGGTGTCCGCTACTTCTTCCGTTAAGGTTTTTTACGGTGGCCCGGGGTGAATTTGCGTTTGGGCGCCGACTGGCCGGGACGGGAGTCATTGGCCCCGCCGGCTCGGTAGCCGCCTTGCGGTTTGCGGGCTTTTGAGCGGTCTTTCGGTTCGTCGGCGGCGCCTGGGTAAAGAGCCAAAATAAATTCGGCTTTTCTTTCGCCGACCAGCGCGGGTAGCGCAGAAGCTTTCGATTCAATTACGGTTTCGGTACTTTGAGTAAAATCACAACCTAACAGGACTCGGCGGTCGGGAAAGCGTTCGGCGAGTTCGCTGAGCAAACGTCCCATGCGGTAAGGCGTGTCCATGAGAATGACGGGACGTTTTTCGCGGGCGAGTTCATTCAAGGACTGATGGCGTTCCTCTTTTTCGGCTGGCAAAAATCCGCGGAATAGGAACTGGCGCATGTCGCTTCCCGAAACGGAAAGCAAACACATCAAGCTCGAGGCGCCTGGAATCGGCTTCGACGAGACACCTTGGCTACGGCACATTGCTACGAGCCTTGCGCCCGGATCGCAGAAGCCAGGTGTTCCGCAATCGGTGACGAGCGCAACACGTGATGTTTTGCAAAGTGCGGCGAGTTCGCGAACGTCATCGTCGCCCGAGTGCTCGTTCAAAAGTTCGAGGCGTTTCCCCTCAATCCCGAGAGCTTTCAGAAGTTTCGAGACTTCTTTTCGTTCTTCACCAATGACAACATCGGCTGCTTTTAGAATTTCGATCGCGCGGAGAGTGATATCGCCGGCGTCACCGAGGGGAGTTGCAATGAGTTCTAATGCCATGCGCGGCACCCTAGACGACCTCCTGCAGGAAAGGTAGGGTTTCTTCATGATAAAACCCTGGCGTGCACTCTCGACAAAAGAACTTTTCAAGACGACGTTCTTCCGTTTCCGATCGGATCAAGCCGAGCTTCCTGACGGGCGCGTGATGCCGAATTACTACGTAATGGAATTTCCGGATTGGGTGAATATTGTTCCAATCACGGAAGACAATAAACTCGTCATGGTCGAACAGTACCGACATGCGAACGGGCAGATCACGCTCGAGTTTCCGGGTGGCTCATCGGACCCGCGCTTGAATGAAGATGCAAAGCGGGCGGCGTTAAGAGAGCTCGTAGAAGAGACGGGTTACGTGCCCGACGAAGCTCGACTAATCGGTGTTCAAGCGCCGAATCCGGCGATGCAAAATAACAAACTTCATACGTACATCGGACTCGGCTGCAAAAAATTGCAGGAGCCCAAATTAGATCCGTTCGAGGATATTCGCGTGGTCACACTTCCGATTCCGGAAGTGATCGATAAAGTTTTAAGTGGTGAGATCAATCACTCGGTTGTTGTGGCGTCGTTACTTTACGCTCTCCCGATGTTGGGTTTTCATCTTCCACGCATCAGCGCTCAGCCCTAACCTAAGTTGGAGACTCCGATTTCATTTCGTCGAGCGTCACTTCGAAATGCGTGATTCGGTCTAATGTTTCCGAGACTTCTTCGCGCCCTGAGTGACAGCTGTCGATGAAGACGAGTTGCACTTGGGGAAGCTCCTTCGCCGTTAGATTCAAGTTCACCGGCTCGTTTTCGAAGAGCCAGATGCGCTTGTACTGCGGCAGAAGTGTCTTCATGTAGTCGACTTTGAACCGAGCATCGTCCATATCGGCCTTCGGTTTCAGGATCACTTCGACCCCAGTGCCGCCGACCGGAAAGCCTTGCGCGGCAAGGGTCTTGACGGTGCCGACTTGCATACGTGGCACGTCGCGGCCCGTTAAGTATGTGATATGGGCGCCGCGCTTTTGAAGTTCCAGAACGAAATCGAGCGCGCCCGGAAGCGGTTCATCGTGATGAAGCCAATCTCCGCTGAAAAAGCAGGCAGCCCAGTGAAGATGCAGATCTCGATAAAAATTCGGACTGCTAGATTCTAAAATTCCGATTCGTTCGAGCGCTTCCTTCAAGCCCCAATCTGAAGACCGAATCGGCAACGCTTTCAAAGCCGCGCATTCCTTGGGATAAAGCGCTTGCCACTCCGGGCTTTCCCCAAAGTTCTCAACGATGCGAACCATTCGGAGAGTGAGATCGAACAACGTGGAGTCGAGATCGAAGATCGCGAGCAACGGTTCGTTTGTCAGGGTTTGGTTAGAAGCTTCCTCAAGGATGCGACGTAGAATGCTCATACCTCGGCATTCTACCAGAACTCGTAACAGACTTTTTCATTTTCCAGAGCACCTAAGCACGCATGCGGTAGGCCCTACCGCCAGTGTGAGGCCAGAAAGGCACCGTATGAAAGGGATTCAAGTTGGCGAGGGGTTTGCAAACCACCCTTGATAAAAGTCGACTGTCTAATTTGACTCTAGCAGAGCCAGTAGATAACTAGAGCCATACATATTTGGGGGTTAGTTCCATGCAGCTTCTCGTCGTAGCGATGTTACTCACGTATATTATCACGCTGTATTTTAAGCGGAACCCTCTCAAGCACTCGAAAGAGTTCATGTGGCGCCGCTTCCTCTCTTGGTTCCCACTCGGCATGACGTACGCGTTCATGTACATGGCCCGATACAACCTCGACACCCTCGCTACTCAAGAAGTCATTACGAAGGCGCAGAAGGCGACAATCTCAAGTGCCGGTTTCTTCGTCTACGCAGCGGCTCTTTTCGTAACCGGTCCTTTCGTTGACCGCATCGGCGGAAAAAAAGGAATGATCATGGCGGCCCTCGGCGCTGCGATCTTCAACGTTGCAATGGGATGGGTTCTCTATCTCAACATGCACGGCACTGAGTTGAACCTCGTTATGCTTCTCACCGTGTTCTACTCAATGAACATGTTCTTCCAATCTTTCGGCGCGATCTCGACGATCAAAGTAAAATCATTCTGGTTCCATGTTCGTGAGCGCGGAACGTTCGGCGCGATCTTCGGAACATTGATCTCGCTTGGTGTTTACTTCGCATTCGATTGGTCAGAAGCGATCGCTCGCGCGGTTAACGTGAAGTCACTCACAGAGCGCACGGCGTTCGGTGACACTCTTCACTGGGCGTTCGGTCTTGAGACAGCCACAGTTTCGGCTTACTGGTTGATCTTCTTCATTCCTGCAGGACTCTTGATTCTCTGGGCATTGATCGATCTCGTTCTTATTAAAGACACGCCAGACGAAGCGGGCTTCGGTAAATTCGAAACGCACGATGCTTCTGCGAACCAGTCGACGACTGCAGACGGATGGCTCCAAACAATCAAAGCTGTTTTCACAAACCGCGTTCTCTTGATGATCGGTGTGATCGAATTCACTTCAGGCATCCTCCGCGACGGTGTCATGAAATGGTACCGCCTCTTCGCTAAGGACACCGGCATGGGTGTTGAGAACATCATGACGAACTGGGGCCTCTGGGCTGCCGTTACGGGCATTCTCGGTTCGTTCCTCGCAGGATGGGCCTCTGATCGCTTCTTCCAATCACGTCGCGCTCCGGTCGCGGGTATCGCGCAAGCATCGATGGTCGTGGCCCTTGTCATGATGATCTTCGGAGTCATGAACTCAGCAGCGATGTTGATCGGCGTAGGCGCTCTCATCATGATGATGGCGGTCATCGCGGTTCACTCGATCATGTCAGGAACAGCGACTGCAGATTTCGGCGGACGTAAAGGTGCGGCGACGGCAACGGGCGTTGCCGATGGTTTCTCTAAACTCGGTTCATCGTTCCAAGAGATCGTACTTGGTTTGATCATCGTCGGAAAAGACGCCTGGGTTTACTGGCCATCGTTCCTTCTTCCGTTCTGTCTCTTGGGTCTCTTCTTCGCAGTGAAACTCTGGACAGAAATTCCAGAAGCGACACGCAAGTACATCAAAGAAGTCGAAAAGTTCGATCTTGCGGTAGATCCAAAGAAATCACGCAGCTCAGTTTCCGGCACTCGCGCCGTTACTGAGTAGATCCGAGCCTTCGGGCAAAAGCTTGAACGCAAAAAAAGGGAAGCTTCGGCTTCCCTTTTTTATTTTGCGACTTCTATTTCTGGTTTTTAAATTTCGTTAGTACGTTGCGGAGAATCTCTTCCTGCTCTTTTTCGGATAGGGTCGGGGGCTTCGACTTTGCGGCGAGCGCGTGGTCAGCGACTGCGTCCAGAGTTGCGGCCAGCCTCAAGCCAGACTTCAGTAACTGAGATTCAACAAGCGGCGCAAACTTCTCTGCGTAGGCAAGATCAAGAACTGCGCGCGCGGAACCTTTTGGGTCGCAGTAAGCGCGACCAGTGCCATTTGAGTCGGCGCCATTCGGGCCGGGGCCAGTCGGGTAGATCCCGCTTTCACGAAGGGCCTGACTTTCCATGAGCCACGACTTCATGTCTCCGCCACCAAGTTTTTCTTTACCGGCTTGGTTCATCTGATCGATGTACCGCTCTTTGAATGTGATCACGTAGTCGGCAAGATAAATCGCGGCTTTGCGATTCTTCTTTGGGTCCGCGAAAGTTTGCCCCAAATATTCAACGAGAGATTCATCCCAAGCCGCGTGAAGGTTGGTGTCTTTCGGAGTTCGCGAAGCTGTCCATCGAACTCGACAATAGTTTCCACCGCGGTCGAGACCGTTTCCGACATGGAGAGGATTGGCGATATCTCCCACTACATGCGCGAGATAACGGAGTGCGATCTGTTTTTCTACTCGCGCGGTTTTCGAATTTACAGGCGATTTTAAAATCTCGATCGAACCCGACATCAATCCGAAGCAGTCCTTTTCGTATTTTTTTGTTTTCGAATCATAGTTGGAACCGGTCGGAATCTCGCAGTAGTGATACTCGGCGAAGTCATTCGAAAAGCGCGCGTCGCTGCGAACATGATCTGGAAAGATAGAGGCGACCGCGAGGGGCTCTAAACCCAAAATTCCTCGCACCCAATCGCGCGTTGTCGGTTTTACGGATTCTTCCGCGATCTGACCCACAATTTCGTGTCCGCGATCACCCCAGGCGGAAGCGGCGTTAGACCAGAGGCTGAGACCCAGAATAGCGATGCAGATATGTTTCGACATGCACACAACGATAGGGCGGCTTGCGTTTCATTTTCAACTTTTTATCAACCAGGTTGCAGGGGCGCTGAGATTAGACTCGATAATGTCACCACCGCGGTTAAAGCTGTGATGATTAGGTGAAGTAGGCCACAGTCAGCAAAGGTAATGTAGCAGCGTGGTCTGGTTCGCATTTGAACCACGACCAGTCTCCAGGGAGAATTTTCTTGTCGCATGCATTCTGGCTCGCAACATTAGGTGGTCTCGTATCGGCGCTTGCGACCTTTGCCGGTTCGGCCGCGAGCTACGCACGCACAAAAGGCGGCTTCAGACTCACGTCTCATATCTCTTTGGATTTCGCACTCGGCATGATGCTCTCAGCAGCTGGGGTTTCCCTGTTGTGGCCAGCAGGGCAGGCGGCCATCGTTCAAGGAATTCAAGCGATCCGCATGGTCGTGTTGGCCTTCGCTCTCGGGGTCGTCTTCATTTATGTCCTCGGAAATCTGTTGAGCCGAATTCCAGCGAAGAAAGATGACGGCGGCGTGCACGCCTCGGCTTGGTTGTTCGTCATTGCGATGATGCTTCACAATCTGCCCGAAGGTATTGCGTCGGGTGCGGCCCTTGGCGGTCTCGATTTGACCCACGGTCTTCCAATCTTGGGAGCGATCGCGATTCAGAACTTGCCTGAGGGTTTAGCGACCGTTGCGGCGTTCGTGGCTCTTGGGCTTCGTCAGCGCACGGCTTTCCTTGGTGGAATCGCCTCGGGCCTGGTGGAGCTCGCAGGAGGCATCATTGGTGGCTTCTTACTCGGAAGCATCGATAACATTCTTCCCATGCTTCTCGCTTTCGCCGGCGGAGCGATGCTTTTCGTTTCCATCCGTGAAGCTCTCGAGCGATTCTCGAACGTCACCCAACCTCGCAAACAAACACGCATGATCCGCGACTTGGTCTTAGGCGCCGCCTTGATGGCCGGCCTAACATTCATCTTGTAGCGAACGATCCAAAACACGCGCTCGAATTAACGCGAGAGCGGGCGGCTAGGCTAAAGTCGCTGGTCAAAGTTTGGTCGGAAAACGAAACTTCGTTTTTCTCACGCTGGATCAGTTTTTCTAACTAAGTGCTGATGCGTAACGATAACGGGTCACTTCCATACTATGGCCTCGTTGGTCGCGTAAAAAGCTTCAACACTTTCCTCGACGTTAGTAAATTTCAAATGTGATAAGTGTTAGAACTTCCTGAAGTTCTTGAGTGTTTTCATAGGCTCACCGAACAGATGTCTATGAGTCAAACACACTACTACGTCTATCATGCTGGCGAACAAATCGGGCCATTCTCGCTCGAAGAGGTTGCATCTAAAGTTCACGCCAAAGAAATCGAGATGAGTGATTACGTCTATGATGACGAAATCAAAGACTGGACAATTCTAGTCGCATTTCCGCTTCTTGCTGAAGCGATGGCTAAAATTCCGAATGCTCCGCTTCCGACGCCGATTCACGCAACTGCGCCACTGAAATCAGAAACATCTTCTGATGAATGGTTTGCGCTCAAAGGCGATTTACGTTTTGGACCGTTTGCTTACACCGAGATCGTTCGTCTTCTTCAAGACAAGTCGATGTACGAGTCAGACTTCGTTTGGCATGTCGGTATGACTGAATGGCAAAAGATTGCGGACCTTCCAGAATTCAATGCGGACGCGATCAAGAAACTTCGTGATCAAGGTTTGCCGTTGATGAACGAAGTGTTCTTCCGTCGTCGTCACACTCGCGTTCAACACGATTGTTCGATTCTCATGCACAACAATCAAAAGGTTTTCCGCGGTAAAGGTCTTGAGATTTCAGCGGGCGGGGCGGGCATCGTTCTCGACGTTCGCGAATCGAAAAGCTTAGATGTAGGCCACCAAGTGTTTTTGCACTTTAAGCCAGCTTCTGATCTTCCGCCGTTCAATGCGGTTTGCGAAGTGGTGAGCCGTCGTCCGGTGAACTCAGCAGACCCGGTGGCACCGATGCACTACGGGGTTAAATTCTTAAAGATCGAAGCCAAGCTTTCGCAACAGATCGAAAAACTAGCTGACCGGCAACGAGCCGGCAACGCAGCCTAAGGAGAACGAGATGAGCAGCACGTTTCACAAACATCTCGGACTTAAAATCGCTTCACTCGCTTGCGCGGGTCTCGTTGCGACGTTTGCTGCTGGTTGCAGTGAGCAAAAGTTCGGTCTTGGTTCTGAGAGCCAAGAGTTCGGACAAAAAGTAACTTACAACACCGAAGTCGATGTCCTTTGGGTCATCGATACATCGTCGTCGATGGATCAACACCAAGATTTGATGGCATCGCAAATGGGCGCTTTCGTTTCGGGCTTGAATGAAACTCGTTTGGACTACCACATGGCCGTCACAACGATGGACATGGGCAGCTCGGCGGGCGCAAAAGGTAAATTCTTAGCGGCTCCAGGCACGCAACCGATTCTTACGAACAAAACTTCGAACATCGTGAGTGTGCTCTCGCAAAGAGTGCGCGCCGGTGCGGCAGGTTCTTCCGTTGAGCGTGGTCTTGAAGCCATGAAAGTTTCTTTGTCGTCGCCACTCGCAGGCGTTAACGGCATGAATGCTGGCTTCCTTCGTCCGAACGCGCTTTTAGTGGTGATCTTTCTTTCTAACGAAGATGATCAATCAAGCGGAACGGCACGCGACTACGCTACTTGGTTAGACTCTGTTCGTCCGCCACTTCCGACTGGTGAGCGCAGCTGGCTTGCTCACTTCATGGGTGTCACGAGCGGCGATGCTAGCTGCAAAACTTCGCAGTGGGACCAAGCTGGCTTCTCGAAAGTCGGAACGAAGTTCATCGCACTCGCTGAAGAGTCGGGTGGATCAGTTGAGCCGATTTGTGATGCGGACTTCCGCCGCGCACTTTTAAACGTAAAAGCGCGCATTTTAGAAGTTATGACCGAGTACAAGCTCGACCGCGTGCCGAACTTAACCACGCTTACGATTTACGTTAACGGCGCCGTCGTTCCGCAAAACGCAGACAACGGTTGGACTTACTACGCTCCGAACAACTCAGTGCGCTTCCACGGCACCGGTGTTCCGAAGCCTGACGCGTCTATTAGAATTGCTTACGACCCAGCTGGAATGAAAGAGTAATTATGAAAACATCAATTCGTACACAGCTTTTGATCGCTACTGTCGCCGCAACTGTCGTTGCCGCGCCGATGTTGGCTGAAGCTAAAAAATCAAAAGAGCCGGGCGTAGAAGAACAGCTGAAATTCAAAGCCGGCGACGAGTCGGGTAACGAAGTGAAAGCTCTGAAAACAGAGATGCTCGTTATCAAGTCTGAGAAGCAAGCCGTAGCTCAGCTCGACAAACTTTTGAAGCGCTACAAAAAAACACGCATGGAGCCGGAAATCCTTTTCCGATTCGCTGAACTTTACATGCGCCGCGCGCGTTCAGAGCGTTTCTTCGAAATTCACAAGAACGATAAAGAGATCGTAAGCTTCGTTCCACAGCTCGTAAAAGACGCTTCGGAATCAGCGGAAATCAAAAAGTCGATCGCTTACTACCAAGAGATCCAAGAGAAGTGGCCACGCTTCCGCGCCATGGACGTTGTTATTTTCAACCATGCTTACGCTTACCAACAGTTGGGCGAAGACAAAAAAGCTGAAACGCTTCTTTACCGTTTGATCAAAGAGCATGGCTCATCAGGCCTTGTGCCCGATTCTTATTTGGCCGTCGGTGAGATCGCGTTCCAGCGTCGTGACTTCAAACTAGCTCTTGAGCAGTTCAAACAAATCCGTCGTTTCCCGAATGCGCGTGTTTATCCGTACGGGATTTACAAGACAGCTTGGACTTACTACAACCTTCAAGACGCGACTTCTGGTTTGAAACAACTCGAAGACGTCGTGGCCTTCGGTCACCAAGTGGCCCTTTCGAAACAAGACTCAAAACTTGATCTTCGTAAAGAAGCCCTTGGAGATATGGCTTTGTACTTCTCTGACGTAAAAAAGTCGGAAGAAGCGGTGAAGTACTTCCAGGTGCAAGCGAAAAAACTCGACGCGATTCCGTATATCATGCGTCTCGTTGAACTCTACAACCGTCATAGCCAATACAAAGATATCGAATCTGTTTTAAAAGACGTTTTGAAAACTTGGCCAGAGTCGCCTTCGGCAGCGCAAGCTCACGAAGAGTTGGCTTGGAACTATGAGCGTTTGAAAAACCGCGCGGCCGCAGGCGAACAATTGGCAGCTTTTGATAAGTGGTGCGATGCTCTCATCGAGCGCACGCCGAAACCTAAAAAAGGTGCGGTCGTAGAACCTGAGTGCAGAACTAAGATCACGGAAGCTTCGAAGAAGCTTTCTACAAAATGGCACGCGCTTTGGAAAAAACAGGGGGGTCCAGACGATCTCGCGGCGAGTTCAGAAAAGACTTACCGTCTTTACTTAAAACACGCGACCTTGGCTGACACTGAACTTCCGTCAGTTCGTTTCTCATTCTCTGAGCTTTTGTTTGCACGCTCGAACTTCCGCGAAGCCAGCGACTCTTACGCGACACTTGAATCTTACTGGGTTCAGGGCGCGAAAATGGATGCGAAGATCGGTCACGATGCGGCTTACGGCGCGATCGTTGGTCTAGAGAAATCGAACAGCGACAAGTGGTCTGACGAAGACGAAAAGCGTTTCCAGACTTTGGCCGACACGTACGTGAAGCGTTTCCCTACAGGTCAGTACGCGTTCGATCTTCGTTTCAAGCGCGCGTTCATTGCCTATGAAAAAGAACGCTACGACGAAGCCGCTCCCCAGTTTAAAAAGATCGGTTGGACGGACGTAGCTTCGGCAACTCAGGCTTCGGACAAGATTTTGAAAGCTCAGGATCTCTACTTAGATATCTTGAACATCAAAAAGGATTACAAGGCGATCAAAGAGGCGGCGAAACTTCTCTTAGGTGGCAAACAAGACGCGGGTCGTACGACACAGATCGAAAAGATCTACCGCGAAGCTTATTTTTCAGAAATCCAACAGATGGAAGAGAAGGGCGAGATTGCTCAAGCAGTCGAGGCCTACAAGAAGTTTGCTCTCGAGAACACGGGTTCAGAGCTTGCACCAAAAGCTTGGTGGAACGCTTCTCAACTGCAATTCAGAATGGGTGATGCGCAAGGTGGAGCGAACACGTGCTACCAGATGCACAAGCTCTTCCCGAAATCTTCGAATGGTCGTGACTGTTTAACTAAGGCAGCGCAGACGTTCGAAACGATGGCACGCCTCGATCTTGCGGCTCGAGTTCTCTTGAACTTGGCTCTCGTCGAAGCTGACAAACAAGACAAATGGCGTGAAGTCGCAGCCGATTTCTTCGCTCTCTCGGGCGATAAAGAGCGCGCGATCACGATGTACCAGAAGCTTGCTGAAGACCGCAAAAAACAGTCTGAGCAAGTGGCACTCTTAGATAAAGCGGCGATCTTAGCTCGTGACTCGGGCGATATGAAAACCGTTGCCGCTATCGAAGCGAAGTTCTCTCGCGAGGGAATTGAGCCACAAGCTAGCCGTCTGGTTGTTGAGCAAGCTGAAGAAGCTCTAGCTAAACAAGACTATTCAAAGGCCTTCAACGTGTCGAAACGTATTATAGGCAAGGGAAGCTTGCCGAAGGAATTGCTCGCAAGAGCGCGTTTCGTTCAAGCGCAAGTTCTTGAAGATGAGTACCGCCGTCAGAGCGTAAAAGCTCGCGTCGAAAAAGTCGGAATGGTTCTAGCGATGAAAACGGAGAAGCTTGAAAAAGCGCAGAAAGCTTTCCAAAGCGCGATCAACTACGGTGATCCTGCGACTTCGGTGAAGAGTTTGAAGCGCCTCGCTAACTGTTACCTTGATTACGCAGCGCAAGTGCGCGGCATGGATCTAAAAGGTGTTTCAGAAGCGGATCTTCAAGCGTTCCGCGGTGAAACAGAACAGCTCGTGGTTCCGATGGAAGAAAAAGGGATTGAATCGATGAACCAAGCTCTTGATGCCGCGAAAAAAGCGCAGTTGAGAGAAGGGCAAATCGCAGAGATTCAAATGGAAGTGAACAAGTTGAACATGAAATCAGAAGTCCTGCCGTCGGTCATCGTGACTCAGCCGGTAGCGTACGTTCCGAAGATCGGTTCAATTTCTAAAACGGAGGTCGGCCTGTGATTCGCTCAACAGGAAAGACATCGAAGGTAGCTTTGCTCGGCCTCTCTAGCTTGCTGGCAACAGCGTGCGCGACGGGTCCAGTTAATAAAGATGATAAACAAGCGGCTGAAAAGTCGAAAGCCTACATGGACGGCGTTTCTCTAGTCATGGCTGGAGCGTCGGGCGGAACTTGCGCGCTTCCAACGGCTGCGCAAAAGAACGCTCTCACTTCAAACGACGGACCTTCAAAAGAATGGAAAGACCTTCTTTCGAAAGCCTCTGCGTGCGTTGGCGATAAGAACTATAAAACTCTCGAGCAAGTTGCTGAGACCATGGCACGCGTTGATATCAATGCGCCGTGGGGAGCTTACTTCCTCGCTGTTTCGGCAGAAGGTCGCGGCGACTGGCAACGATCACTTTGGATGACCGACCTCGCTCTTAAGAAGGCCGGTGGACAAGCTCCACTGTTCTCTTACCAACGTGGTCGCGTTCTTCTCGGCATGAAAGAGACTTCGAAGGGAATGGCCGAAATCCAAAAGGCCGTGAACCTCGAGCCAAAACTCGTGCACGGACACATGTACCTCGCGGAAATTTACCACCGAGATCTCGAGTGGAATAAAGCCGGCGAGCACTACGAAGCTGTTTTGAAAGTTGACGACAAAGCACCGCTTGCCTTGGCAGGCCTAGGTGAAGTTCGCATGCAGCAAGGGAAGGCCGACGAAGCCGCTCAGCTGTACACGCGTGCAATCTCTTGGAGACCTCAACGTGGTGACTGGTGGCAGCGCCTCGCGAGCATTTACGAGACGTCGTTAAAAAACAATGAACTTGCACTCAATACCTATAAATCTATGCGCTCATCGATCGATAAGATGGATGCAAAGACTCGTCCGACGATCGACCTAAACGGGAAGATCAAGACGCTTGAAGACGCCGTCTCCGCAGCCCGCCAGCCAGCAACGGCCGGTAATCCTGCAGGTGGTAAGCCCCAAGCTTCTGCTAAAGACGCTGAACCAGTAAGGAGCAAAAAATGAGATCGCTAAATAAGAAGGCCAAAAGCATTTTGGGCGGATCGATTCTAGCGCTTCTAGTCCTGACTACTAGTTCGACGGTCTTCGCGAAGAAGGTGACTTATCGCAAGACCCAAGACGTCAATTTCGATGCAGTCGATGTTGACGGCGCGGTTCGTACTCCAGATGGAGCGTACCTCGTGCAGAAGCGAGGCATCGACTTCAATCCGCTCTATAAAGTCCGCAAGAATTTTGACGACAATATAAAAGACTCTGTTGAGTACGTGAAATAACTAAACGTTCTGAACTGAGACAAACGCAAACGCATTAAAACTGACCTCGAAATTTATAGCGCGCCAAAGCTGAATGTACATTGAAGGCGTCTTTGATTTTCGAAAGTGAACACTAAAGGCGGAGCCGTATGGGCCTCGTTGTAGGTGTGCACCCGAAACGGAGACTGACTTCATGTACTCACATCTTAAGACTTCTACACGTTCGCTCATCGCTCTTCTCGCTTTCGCATCGGTCACAACTGCGGGCGTAAGCGCTCAGGCTCAACCCAAGGCACGCCCAACTCCGGCGGCGGCACCAGCTCCATCAGCAACTCAGGGCGATAAGCTCGACGTAACTGATCTGGAAAATAAATACTGGTCAGCAAAAGACACGGACTTCAACGTGGTTCAAAACCGCTTGTTCTCTAAAGCCGGCCGTCTGGCTCTATCGTTGAACTACGGAATGTACGTCAACGAGCCATGGTCAGAAGGTGCGACTGCGGGCGCAAGCTTAAATTACTTCTTCAGCGAACGTTACGGTGTTGAGCTCGCTTACACCAATACGGATTCACGCGACACGCAAGCTACTGCCAACTTGAAAACGCAGCAGGGTGGAGCGCCGAACCATAACAAGATGAAAGACTTCTACGGAGTCGCGTTCAACTGGGTTCCGTTCTACGCAAAAGTCAGCGTTCTCAATTCTAAGATCATCTACTTCGATATGTCGTTCTCGCCAGGTGTGGGAATGCTCACTTACGAACAACAAATGGTGAACGGTCTTGCGGGCAGTGAAGTGAACGGGAACTCGCGCAAATCAACACCAGCCTTCACGTTCGACGTGACTCAACATTACTTCTTGAACAAGTGGCTCGCTCTTCGCGTGGACTACAAAAACCGTTGGTACCGTGAAGAGATCACGGAATTCCGCGCACCGAGCTCGGGTCGTACAGTCATTAAAGATCTGAACAACACAGGTCTCTTGATGTTCGGCGCGACTCTCTACTGGTAACTGATTTAGAATTCGAATTTTTGAGATTTAGAGAAAGATTTTGGGGGACGCTTTGAAACTAACCACTTCGCAACTGATTCTGATCGCGATCGTTGCTTCAGCTGTAACAACAGCTCAAGCAGCACCGGTCAATCCAGGTGGTATCTATTCCGAGTCGAAGATCAATGGCGCGAAGAGCACCGCGGGTGCTAGCGCTAACGACACTTCGGTCACTGGTAAAGTGACAACTTGGGTAAAAACAAAACTTGATGGACTCACTTCACTCGCATCCGTTTGGGGTGGTTCATCGAAACCAGCTCCAGTTGCGCGCCGAGCGCCGGTAGCTCCGGCATCTAACCAGCAGCGCACGGTCAGTGCTCCGCCGGTAGGACCTGCTGGAACTTCACGTAGCCTCGCAGCACCGCAAGCGAATTTGGCACAAGCCCCAATGCCAAATGGAATGCGCTCAGGTTCTGCGGTTGCAGCCGTTGGCGGTCGTCAACCAGCTCAAGCCTCTGGTCAGGTTGCTGAAGTTTTCAAAGCACCAGCAGCTTTGATTGATCCTCCAGGACTTACTCGTCGCGCAGACGGCGTTGCCGTTTATGATTTGGCTTCGGCTTCTGAGATTCCGCGTTTGAACGTGGGCAAAGAAGAGAAGAAGACCATGTCGAATTACGGTTTGGATTCAGGAATGCAAAAAGTGATGGATAGCCGAATCATCACGGCGTTCCCGTCACCAGATCTTTTGCTCAGCACACAGATGAAAACTTTGACGACCGTCACGACAGGTTTGCCTTTGAAGGCGAACGACATTCGCGACGTCGTGTTCTCACCAAAAGGCAAAGTTAGCCGCGAGACTTTCGATAAGATCGTTTTGAATTTGGCTCCGGAGCGTCCGCTTCAACTCGCATCTTTCAAAGAACTCTCGCAAGAAGAAATGCGCTTCTTGAGCGGCCTTCTTCTTTACCAACAAGGCGACAAGTGCCCGGTTGCAGTTGGTCTTTTCCACAAGCTTTCGAAATCGCCAGGTTGGGAAGCAGAAGCAGACTACTACCTCGCAATGTGTTCACGTAAGTTAGGTCTTGAATCAGACTTCTTCGAGCGCACTCGCCGCATCTTGAACACTCAAGACGTTCACTACTCAAGAAAAATCTTGAAAGAAGTGGGCTACAAGATTCCTTACGAATTCGTGGATACTCTCGGTCTTGCGCTTTCAAAAGCGGTCGCGAACCCAAAAATCATGGAAAAGCTTGAGCCACAAACGATGGCGAACATTGCTTACATCATGACTGAGTTCGGCGCCTCTACTCAACGCTTCAAGACGGCACTCGATTGGTCGAAGAAAGTTCCAGCGACTCACGCCGGAACTCTCCAAGCGCGTTTCTTAGCGGCCCTTGCTGAATATCAGTCAGGTTCGAAAGAAAAAGCGACCGACATGCAAGAGGCCTTGATCAACGATTTGAAAACGGATGGTCAGAAAGCTGAATTCCAAGCTCTCGTAGCTTTGAACGTCGCTCGAATGTACTTCCAAGAATCGAAATTTAAAGGTGCTCACGAGTCCTTCTTGAAGGTCTACAAAGATCACCCGATGTGGTTGACGTCGTTGACTGAACTCGGTTGGTCACAGCTGATGAGCGGCGACTACGAAGGTGCGATCGGAAACATGTACTCGATCCAGTCGCCATTCTTCTCAGCGGTTTATAAGCCTGAGTCGTACGTCATCCGTACGATTGGTTACTTGAACCTTTGCCAATACGGCGATGCTTACAAAATGCTTTCTCTTCTCGAGCACGAATACAAACCGTCGCTTGAAAAGATGGAAACTTACGCAAAGAAGAGTCCGAACTACTACCAAACGGTTCGCAACTTCATGACGGCGCCAAAAGGTGCTAAAGAAGTTGATGGCCTTCCGGTTTCAATCGTTCGTGAAATGGCTCGCCAACGTGACTTCACAAACCTTCAAAAAGCCTTCAACCGTCAAATTGACGAGAGAGCTTTGTACTCGAAGGCAGATGGCGAAGTTGCTAAAGGTTTGAAACGCGCTCAGTGGATGGTTACAAATTCACGGAAACGCGTAGAGGCACTCCGCAAGAATCTTGGCGCTCTTAAGAAAAAGACAGATCTTGAGCAGAACCGCAACCAATGGACCGCTCAACTCGATAAGGAGTTGGACGACTTGAACGGTTACTTCTTCCAGGTCGATCTGTACAACGAAGCGCAAGCGACGATCCCTGACTACCGCAAAGAAGTGATTGGTGGAGCAGACGTTCGCATGACTGCGATGAAAACTTCGATCGAGAAAACTCTTTCGAACCGCCTCATGGTCATGAAAGCTGATCTTAGCCGCTACATCGATAACAACGAACTTCTTCGCTACGAAGTGTTCGCAGGTGCCGGCGAAAACATCCGTTACCAAGTTGCGGGTGGAGAGAAAGCTACACGTATTCCTTCTTCGGTCATTCCAAAATCGAAATCGCTTCAGTGGGAATTCGACGGCGAGTACTGGGAAGATGAAATCGGTCACTACCGTTCAAGTTTGAAAAACAATTGTTCTGGCGCAAACGGCAACGTTCCGGTTAGCCAAGCCAATCTCGAGGGAGCAGAGTAATGAAAAGACAATTAATCACGGCATTGGCGCTTACAATGATGATCTCAGGAACAGCGTTCGCGAAAACGAACGTGCCTGGAAAAATCGAGCAGCTAAAAGAAAACAAAGAAGCTAGTAAAGAGAACTTGAAGCAGTACGAGGACAACCTCAAAACTGTGAACGGCAATATCGTTGAGACAGAGCGTGCTCTGAAAGCTCTCGATAAGCAAAAGCAAGCTCTCGCGAAACAGACTTCAGAGACTTCAAAAGGCAAGCAGTCGGTTGACCAAGTTAAAGGTCAAATTGACGGCTACATGAAGACTGAGCAGACCAAACTCGACGTTGAAAAGAAACAGATCGAAGAGTTAAGAAAAGCGCTCGCTCAACTCGAGGCGAACGTTCAGAAGCGCGAGCAAAACATCGCGGAATACCAAGCTAAGAACGCGAAGGTTGATACTGAACTCGCATCTTGGTCGGAGCGTAACCAGTCGATCATCGAGCTGGAGCAGGCACTTATTCAGAAAGAGTCGCAAGCTAAAGCGGATCAAAAGCGTTTGACCGAAAAGAAAGTGGCTTACCAAGCTGAAGTTGAGAAGTGGAAGAAGCAAGTTCGTGTTTCTGAGCGCATGTACGAAAGCTTCTCTGGCTTGAAAGATTAATTAGACCTAACGTCAGAGGCCTTTGCCTCTTTCGAAAACTTCAGACAGAAAATTCTAGAAGTTAAAGGCGGCTGCTCGAAAGAGCGGCCGTTTTCTTTTGTGGCTCGACGGTAAGCTCGTCAGCGCAAAAAGAAAGAGGCTGCTTAAAGCAGCCTCTCGTCGGTTTTGTTGAATCGAAGGCCAGGGACCTCGTTAGATGTCCTGTGACTCGCCGTCGATCAATGTCGGGGCTGCTACGGTGCTTAAACACTTCTTCTCGTCTGGGACTTGAGGAAGCTTGTTTAGATCGTATCTTTGAGCCGCGGTTTCAGAAGCCGGCTGGCGAACCGCTATGACGAATCCTCGCAGCGCAGGATCATCCATCAGAAGCCTAGCGATCGCATCGTGTTCATCACGAATCGTCTGCGCTAGCTCGCAGTAACAAGTAGATGCATCCTGGTCCTTACACATCTCGTCGATAGCCGCGAGTCTTTCAACGTGGCCCTTTAAGTTAGCGTAGCTGGGGCGAGAACTCGCTGTCGACGCATCCGTGATTTGGTCGGCGCCGCCTGAACCTGACGCTTTCGGCTTCAGAGTTAGTGCGAGTCCACCAACAAGAACTAAACCTAGAGTGACACCTGCTGCAATCTTCAGTCGTGAATCCATCATGACTCTTTATCGGAAGAGTGGATTTCGTTCCGCACGTGCCTTGAAAGATTCTCTTGGCATGCGTCTAAATGGTGCAACCAAAACGAAATTAAACGCGGGCGCGAAAATCACTACCGGAAAAGGTTGCTGGAAAAAACACTCAAGTTCTTATAGCGATTGTAGCTTCACTCAAGCTTTCAATTTTCATCGGAAGTTCTCGAAGACGAACGCCCGTTGCAT
>JGI20283J13201_100010_pt1 | contig 35139 bp, 16 predicted proteins | sample Plalitdecfosmids_FD_13201 | JGI IMG/M metagenome (IMG submission 13201)
TCATCATAACCTGTGCATTTCTGCTGGGCTTGTTCAAAGGAATCAAAATTTCCTTTCCACCCATATTTAAGGCTAAAATACCTTAAAGTACCAATAACGGGTGGAGCCAGCTCCTTAATTAAATAATGCATACGTCGTTTATTTAAAATTGTTTAATGCGTCAATAACCTTGTAGATTTCTTCTTCCGTATGTGCGAAAGAACAGGGGAGGCTTAACGTTGTTGCATGTATCTCCTCCGAAATGGGCAAATCTAACGACTTAAACTCCTTTAGCGCTTCTTGTTTATGAGGCGCAACAGGGTAGTGAATCTCAGTATCTATACCGTTTTCTTGCAGATAGCTTTTCAACCTGTCCCTTTCGCGATGCCGGATGTTATAGATGTGGTAAACATTGTCGAAATCGTTATTTAGAACCGGCTTAATAAATTCGTTTGATAGGTTGGCTTGATACAAACCGGCAAGCTTTTTTTTGTGAGCATTTATGCGGTCAAGATGCGGAAGCTTTACATTCAGAAATGCGGCCTGCAGTTCATCTAGCCGGGAATTATAGCCGATGATGCCATTGTAATACTTCTTTTCGGAGCCATAGTTTCGGAGCTGTTTCAAAGTTTTGTAATCTGCTTCCGATTTACAGATAATTGCCCCGGCGTCTCCGAGGGCACCAAGATTTTTTGTCGGATAAAAGCTGAAGCAGCCAAAATGGCCAAAGGTGCCCGCTTTTTTGGCTTTAAATGTTGCCCCATGGGCTTGGGCACAGTCCTCTATAATCTTCAGGTTGTTTTGTTCTGCAATGGATGTAATAACGTCCATTTGGCAACATTGCCCATACAAATGCACAACGAGTATGGCCACAGTTTTAGCCGTAATTGCTTTCTGAATCGCTGCAGCATCTATATTGTAAGTTCCAGGATCGGGTTCTACAAATACAGGTTTTAGATTACAGTGTAAAATAGCCAGAATACTCGCAATGTAAGTATTGGATGGCACAATTACCTCGTCGCCGTCCTGAAGATTGCAGCATCTTAAGGCGAGTATCAACGCATCCAGGCCGTTCGCAACGCCAACAACGTGTTGCTCCTTGTGGTAATTGCCAAATTCCGTTTCAAACCTGAGTACCTCTTTGCCTAAAATATACCAGCCACTATCTACAAATGAGTCGAACTTTTCCCTGAAATCTTGTTCGAACGACCTGTTAAGCAGCTTCAGATTTTCATAGGGTATTCTCGTAAGGCTCATAGATATAATCTTTGGGGTCGAAAGCTGTTGATGCGAGCACTAATAAGATGGCGTCGCTTGAAAAATCGTGCATTACGTGCCAATCCTGGGGTTCGAGAATCAAACACTTTTCAGGAGAGTTTAATTCGAATATCTCAGTCTTGCTTCCATCATTATTTGTTATTTTACAAGCACCTTGTATACAAATTGCAGCTTGATAAGTGTTGTGGTGGCGATGGCCGCCTCTGTCAGAATCATCGACGGAGTAAATATAGAAAAGTCGTTTTATTTCGAAATCTACTACGCTGTCTAACACGGTTAAAATACCGCGGGTGTCTTTAAATGTTGTGAGGTTAATTACGTGAGCCATGAAAATATAGTGAAGAGCATTAAAAGTTTTGTATCAATGAGGTCGAGCAAGCCGGCACTTTTTTTACCGTCTACCTTTCGAATGAAGAGCATAGATGAGTTTTTAACGGCCTCGAAGTCTTCCTCCTCCAAAAGCTTCGGGCTTGCACCACCCAAAGACCAATCGATGTATCTGAAGTTTTCATTTACAATTTTGTCTTTGTAGCTTGAGTTTAAGAGCATGGTTTGAAAAACAAATTCATCACTCGCCCAGCATAGAGAAAAAAAGTTGATTAGCTTTTTATCACCTTCTACCTTATTCACAACATACATTGCAGCTTCAGGGCTAAGCATCCAAAACATCGATTTTCCGTAAGGATGAAGGTTGTAAGGGAGTTTTCTTTTTGGCATGATAAAATTAATCACATTTTCAATCCTGTTCTTTCCACGAAAATTGTAATTAGCCAAAAAGTATTTTTCCATTCTAATCAAGCCTTCCTGCCAGTCGTTTTTTATGTCCCGGTAGCTTAAAAACTCGGTGCCGGTGTGCTTATCAAAAAAGTCGGCAAGGAAAGCTGCGGGTTTTAAAGGGTAATCCTGGCCGCTTAAAAAGTTGATATATTTATAATCGATGCCCTTGCCTACAATTTCTTTAATGCATTCGAAAGTAGCTTTAACAGTATTGTAACCGGCCCATTTCACATTAACTCTATTGTTGATAAAGTAAACATTTGGCAACTTTTTCAGGAATAAGTGTGGATTGATATCAAATTTTTTATCAACATGGATGTAGAAATCGAAGTTTTCATGCATCATGTTGGTAATCATTCGCTCCGTTTGGTTGGGATCTGTGTACGTAAGGATGAGATGGGCTGTGCGCATTTTTTTCTAAGGAGGATTTATGATTGACTTTAAAAAAGCTAAGCTTTTTAAAACCTTTCTTCGTTTTCTGGTGTTAAATTGTTTCCCGTATACCGCTCGTCCAAATTTAACATTATTTAGCAACTTGCCACCCTTAATTTTTGTGAACGGTATCCTTTTTTGAGTAAAATGTTGAATACGTCTCTCTATCAACCGTACAAGATGATTACAAGCGCCGAAAGTTTTCAGTTTCCTAAATTATTGTGATTTAATCATTACTTTTACGGCCAAATGAGTCTAGTCTCTATCATCACTGTAAATTTTAATCAACATCAGGTAAATATCGATTTTCTAAAGTCGATAAAAGCTTACCCATCCACGCACCAGGTGGAAATAATCTTTGTTGATAACGGCAGCAAATTAGAATTTGAGCACGAATACAGACAGATTTACGCTGAACTTATCTATATCCGATCGGAAGAGAACTTAGGTTTTGCTGGCGGCAATAATCTTGGAATTAAAGCAGCTTCTGGAGATTTTCTACTACTCTTAAATAACGATACGGAAATAACTGCCGGAATGATAGATGCAATGGTTGAGGAACTCCATCTCAATCAGGAAATCGGCATCCTGTCGCCCCTCATCTTATTTTACGACCAGCCATCGACCATTCAGTATGCAGGTTTTACTGAGATGAACTATTTCACTTGTAGAAACAGGGGTATAGGCAGCATGGAAACCAACCACGGCCAGTTTGATAACGAAAGTCGTGAAACGGGTTACTGCCATGGTGCGGCCATGATGTGCCGAAAAGCAGATTTGGATAATGTTGGCATGATGGCTGAAGAGTTTTTTCTTTACTACGAGGAACTTGACTGGTGCGAAAAGTTTAAACAAGCCGGCAAGAAAATTTGGTTTACCGGCAAAGCCAAAATCTACCACAAAGAATCCATGAGCGTAGGCAAAGAAAGTGCAATCAAAACTTACTTTATGACCCGCAACCGGATGCTTTTTATAAGAAGAAACACCGGTTTTTTGGTTACACTCATTTTTAGTGTTTACTATATATTCATCGCTTGCAGCAAGCAAGTTGCCTCCTACCTTGCAAAAGGTAGAAAAGATTTGGTAAAGTGGACTTTCAAGGCCTTAGCCTGGAATTTTTCAAATGCTAAAAACAGTACACACTTAGGTTTTAAAATATAAACATCCCAATGATATTACTTTTCTGGATTTGCATCGCTCTTGTTATTTACACCTTTGTAGGCTACGGTTTTTTATTATTTTTTCTCGTTAAAATAAAAAGAATTTTTTCAAAACCCTTTACTTTTAATGCCAGTGCAGAACTGCCAACGGTAACCATTCTTGTGGCTGCTTATAACGAGCAAGATATAATTGAAGAGAAAATAAGCAATACTTTTGAACTGGACTACCCGGAAAACAAAACACAGGTTATTTTTATTACCGATGGCTCTTCTGATTCTACTGCGGAAAAGATTTCGGCGCACAGTAATATTTTGCTTCTACACGAAGATTTGCGTACAGGCAAAATGGCCGCCATTAAGCGGGCGATACCGTTTGTACGCAATGAGATTTTGATTTTTACCGATGCCAATACTTTTTTAAACAAAGCTGCAATTAAAGAATTGGTTAAGCACTACCAGAATGCTAAAGTTGGTGCGGTTGCGGGTGAGAAGAGAATTATGGTAGAGCAGCTTGCCGATGCAAGCTCGGCAGGAGAGGGCTTTTATTGGAAATACGAATCAAAGTTAAAAAAGTGGGACTATGAGTTATATTCGAATGTTGGTGCAGCTGGTGAGCTGTTTAGCATCAGAACGGAACTCTATCAGCCAGTTGAAAGCGACACCATTATCGACGACCATATGATAGCAATGCGAATTGCTGAAAAAGGTTATATAATAGCGTACGAGCCCGATGCGTACGCAATGGAAACAGCCTCTGCAAATACGAAAGAAGAACTGAAGCGAAAAATCAGAATTGCTGCCGGCGGTATCCAATCCATACTAAGACTTAAAAAAGCGGCTAACCCATTTCATTATCCGGTTTTAACTTTTCAATACATATCTCACAGGGTTTTAAGGTGGACGATTACGCCCTTCCTTTTGCTGCTGAGCTTCTTACTGAATGTTGCCATTGTTTATAAAACAGATGCTGTTTTTTATCAGGCATTACTTATAATGCAAATATTATTTTACCTGCTAAGCTTGTTGGGTTATTATTTCGAAGCGAAGAATATCAAGATAAAGGCTTTCTTCATCCCATACTATTTTTGTGTGATGAATTATGCGGTTGTGGCTGGTTTGTGGCGCTATTATAAGAAAAATCAAAGCGCCGCCTGGGAAAAATCGCAACGTAAATAAGCTTGATTAGTATTGCCAGAAGCTGGTTTGGCTTTTGGCTGCTTTAGCAATGCTAAGCACGTAATCATCATCAACTTTAAAACTTTGCAAATTCAGGTTTTGATTATTGCGGACCATTAACTCTCCCAAGCAATTAAGTTCGTCAAGCGCATCTATTAAACCTTCGCCGGTAGCTTTCAAAACAGCCTCTTTCCTCGTCCATAAACGATAAAAATCATCAGCGTTAGGGTTATTTTTTAATGAATTGATTTCTTCTGGATGGAAGCAGTTTGAAAGGAGTGGTTTAAAATCGAACGTTTGGTTAATAAACTCGATATCAATGCCAATTGGCAATCTGCTCACTGCCATTACAACCAAATTCTTACTGTGGGTTACATTAAATTCAATCCCTGCTAAAAAAGGCTTTTTATTCGCAGTTTGCTGAAAATTAATGGCTGGTGCTGCAATATTGGTGAATTTAGATAATACTGTTCTAAGCAAATATTTACTGGTGATGTATCTTTTAGCATCTGCTTCTTTCAGGTATTTTGTCGATTTAAGGCGTTCGGCGTCAGAAGCGACTTCTTTGAAGCCTTCTGCAACAATATCATATTTTTTATCAACCTGAATTTTAAAGATATGATCTGCCTCCAAATCAAGAAAGTGGTTGTGATTATAGTCTTTCCAGATAAGGCTGTCGTTCATTATTGGATAACATTAAAGGTTATTTAAACTTTCCTGTAAAATTTCAGCAAACTGCTTGTCGTTAGGTGGATATAAAAATGTTTTATGGTCTCCGGGTATTTCTTTAATGTCTACACCTTGCCTTGCAAATTTGTTCCAGCCCAGGTAAATAAAATCATCAATGAAATACAATCTTTTAGCAACCCTAAAAAGCGTTACTTTCAAATCAGCTGGTTTTAATTTGTAGTTTCGGTGCGCATGGTCGTAGTGCTTATAAATTTCCAGCTCATATTCATTCAACATATCTTTAGTATCAACCAACCCAGGCGATATCAATTTATCCAATCGTTTCTTCGAGATGATCAGCTGATATTCTAAAGACTCTTTTGGATATTTGACGAATGATTTTGCGAAGAATGGAAGCTTGTTAAACTGCCTTTGGATTTTGTGCAGGGTATGTTCCATTCTGGTTTCTACGTTGCCATTGTTTCCCGCATAGGTATCCATAACGCCAAGCAGCTTTATTTCCTTACCCATTGCCTTTAGCTGCTTAGCCACTTCAAATGCAATAAATCCACCCAGGGAGTAACCTGCAATAACGTATGGCCCATTTGGGCAAACCTCCAGAATCTCAGCTGCATACCTTTCGGCAATCTCTTCGATAGACCATGGAACATCTGTCTCGTGGTTAAGGCCGAGGGCTTGTAACCCATAAACTGGTTGGTCTTTATCAAAATAAGCACTGATTGTCCTAAACAGCAAAATGTTTAAACCGCCCCCGTGAATAAGAAAGATTGGCGTTTTTGAACCGCCGGTTTGGATTGGAACTAACGACTCCCACCGTTCACAAGGTCGGTTATCTGCGATTTGCCTGGCCAGTTTAGCTATCGTCGAATTGTTAAATAACGTAGCTAAAGGTAGCCTTTTGCCTGTTTTCTTCTCAATTGCAACCATTACTTTCACCGCGAGCAGTGAATGTCCGCCAAGTTCAAAAAAATCATCATCGATGTTTAACTCATCCAAACCTAAAACTTCGGTCCAAATCTCATTAACCAACTCTTCGTTTTTAGTTAGTATTCTACTTTCGGCCGGGTTTGTTTTAGTTTCTCTGTATTCTGGTTTGGGTAATGCTTTTCTGTCAATTTTCGCATTCGGTGTTAAAGGAAAACTTTTTAATGCGAAAAAATCGTCTGGAACCATGTACGAAGGCAGTTCGGCAATGAGGTTATCTTTCCATTTTTGGACAAGTTCCTTTGAAAGGTGAACGATATTCCGGGAAGCTGGTGTTCTTGCAAATCCGTAAATGGAACGGCTTAATAGTTCTGGCTTGCCAAATTCTGGGAGAACAAGCTCACCGCTTTTAGGTATAAAAACCACGTCGAAAGTACCGTCAGTACCATCGGTTGTCCACCTAACATGGGTTGTCATACCAAATTTTTCACCTGTTTCCCAGAAAAAATCGGGATGTAACCCCTCGTTAACACCATTAATAGCAGACTTAATTTCTGATACCGGCATCGTTGAATTTGCGGTATTCAGAAGCTTGAATAAACGGAAGTCTTTTGCTGTTCTGGCGTTCAAAATATTCGTTATTTCGACAACCGATGATGCGTTTTTTTCAAGCAAGTTGTAAAGAAGTGAAGCTTCATTAATTTCATTCCAATTTTTTACAACTTGAGATTTAACATTTCGAACAGGTTTGTTAACGAAAATCCAAACGTCATAATGATATTTTGTGGTCTCGTTTAACGACTTCCCTTTTCTTAACTGAACGTCTACACCGGTTATTTCAGAAAACATTTTCGGTAAGACGTAAAAGAAAGCCGGGTCTGCAACAAATTCGCCTTCAATTCTGACCTGGTTTTCTACAATCGCTTTAAATTTCTCCAATGTATTTGAATCAGGATCCCGAGGCAGATGTTCCATCGCACGAAACATGGTGAGTGAATTTTTGCCTTGCATATCACCGATAAAAATACAACCACCGTTGGCCAGCGATTTTATAGAACTTGCAATAACTCCTAAAAGATAATCCGCATCCCGAAAATATTGGGCTACACTATTGATCAGCACCATATCAACTGCTACATTTTCTACCACCGAAAAGTCATCCGCCGGTGCCACAAATGCCTCAACATTGTCCCATTTTTCGGGCTCTGCAGCAATGTGAAGGTTTATGTTATTAATTGCCACTTCAGCGTAATCGGTAGCAATATAATGTTCCGCAGTTGGTGCAACTTCATATAAAATTTGCCCTGCACCGCTTCCAATTTCGTAAATCCGGCTGGCTTTAATTTCCTTTATTCGCTCAACTGATGTCGAAAGCCATTCGGCGGCTTGCTTTTTCAGGTCTTCACTGTTTGCAAGGTGCTCTAGTAATATTCCATCAATATTTTGGTTCTCAGCGGATAATTGTTCTTGGTCCTTGGCACCAATTTCATAAATGGTATCCCAATGCTCTTTCCAGGTCACAGTGTCCTTATTCGCATCTTCTTCGCTTTCTAATGTAACATATGCAATAAGGCGCTTGTCGTTTAAGGCATCTTCCCGAGCAATAACAACAGCCTGTTTTATTCCATCCTGCTTGGAAATGATGGCTTCTATTTCTCCTAATTCAATTCTGTGTCCGCGGATTTTCACCTGATGATCTGTTCTTCCGAGGCATTGAATCTCACCAGTGCTCAATATTTTGCCTAAATCACCGGTTCGGTAAAGTTTGGCCTTTGGTTTTTGGCTTATCCAATCATTAACAAATTTTTCGTCTGTTAACTCAGGTCTGTTTAAATAGCCCTCCGCCAAACCTTCACCACCAATATAAATTTCCCCAACTTCATTATCTGGGAGCACATTTCCATGTTCATCTACAATGTAAATTTGGGTGTTGTTAATTGGGCATCCAATGGTTAATGTGGTATCGTTAGGTTTAATTTGCTTTATTGTACTCCAGATGGTGGTTTCGGTAGGGCCATACATATTCCATAATTCATCCGAAAGGCCGAGCAGTTTTGTGGCTAAATCGAATGGTAGCGGTTCTCCGCCCGACAGAACTTTAACATTCATCTTTTTCTGCCAGCCAGAATCTAAAATCATCTGCCAGGTTGATGGCGTCGCCTGCATTACCGTAACTTCCTGTTCTTCCAACAGACTTAGCAGAATCCGGCCATCTTTAATCGCCTCGCTGCTTGCCAAAACTATTTCTGCGCCAGCAATAAGTGGCAAATAAAGTTCCAGGCCGGCAATATCAAACGAAATGGTTGTAATCGCCAGTAATTTATCGGTGTCCTTGATTCCAGGACTTGTACGCATGCTTATTAAAAAGTTAGCTAAATTCCTGTGCGTAATTTTCACACCTTTAGGTTTACCTGTAGAACCCGAAGTGTATAAAATATAAGCCAGGTCGCTTCCGTTTATCGTAGCAGGTGCAAACTTATCGGAATAGGCGTGGAGTTCAGGCAATATGTCGTCTACAACAACTTTTTCGGCATTGCTTTGGAACTTATGCTGATACTGTTCAGAAACTAAAAGCAATTTTGCAGCAGAGTCTTCCAGCATAAACTCAATCCTGTCCACCGGATATTCAGGGTCTAAAGGCAAATAAACAGCGCCAGTTTTTAATATGGCTAATAGTGAAATCAACATTTCGGTTGAGCGTTCTAACGAAATGGCGACAATTTCTCCAGCTTTAATTTCCTTACTTACAATAAAGTTTGCAAGCTGATTAACTCTGTCGTCAAGTTGCTTATAAGTTAACGTTTGCTGATTAAATTTGAGTGCTGTTTGGTTCGGATATTTAGCTACAGATTCGGCGATTAAGCTGTTTATGGTTTCATTAGCCGGAAAATAAACTTCCTCCAATCCTGGTACAGCCTTGTTTTCTATACCGGTTAATTCCGAAATGCTCAGTGCTGGATCAAGCACAATTTTTTCTAAAATCGCCTTGAATTCCGCGTTAAAACGATTGATAGTTTTTGCGCTAAACAAGCCTGTATTGTACGACCACTCTAGGGTTAAGCCATCTTTAGAACCTGTTGCATTCAAAAATATCTCAAAATGTTCGTAGGCTCTTGGATTACTGATAAGCTCATAATCTAAGTCATCAAATGCGACTGCATTATCCATGCCCATATCTATGTTAAAGATTACAGGAACAAGGGGTATTCTGGAAGGATCTCTTCGGATGTGTAGTTTCTTAATTAGCTCCCCAAATGTGATCCGTTGATGATCATAAGCATCGAGTACTTCCCCTTTACGTTTTTTCAAATAATCAGCAAAGGATTTATTCGGGTTGACGGTGGTTTTTAAAGGCAGTAAATTTACACAGTGCCCTACCAAATCGTAAAGTCCGGAAGCTGCCTGCCCTGAAGCTGGCAAACCCACGACAATCTCCTTTTGGTTAGTTGTTTTAAATAGGAAAACTTCGAACGCGGCAAGTAAGGTTGTTACCAGACTGCAACCGGCTTTTGCACCAACTGCTTTAATCTGGCTTACAAACGCTTTAGATAAAGTACAATCTATTCTTTGTCCCCGATAAGTTCTTGGCGCTTGACGTGGAAAGTCAGTAGGTAAGTCTAAAACCGGAACCTCACCTTTAAAAACGTTAATCCAAAAGTCTTCTGTTTGCTGATAAGCCTGCGTATTTTTAAATCTGTTTTGAGCGTTTGCATAATCGCTCATTTGAGCAGGCTTACCTAAAAATATTTTATCACCTTGTTGATAAGCATTGTACATTTTGCTCAAATCTTCGAGCATAATTCCGGTAGACCACCCATCACCGATGATGTGATGTTTTACAATGGTGAAGAAAAATTCTGTTTCTTTTATTTTATGAAGAGATACTTTAAATAACGGCCCTTCATATAAATCAAGCGGCGAATCCATCACTTCTCTAACAAAAGAAGCTAATGTCTTTTCCTGATCCTCATCCTTTTGTTCCGAAATATCCCATTGTTCAAGGATAATCGGGAAATTGCGATAAACTATTAATGTTTCGCCATTCGGGCTTATTGTAGCACGAAGCGCCTCATGTCTGCGCACCAAATCATCCACAGCTTTTTTGAAAGCCGGGATATTTAGCGTGCCTTTAATTTTAAGCGATACAGATTCATTGTACGACAGACTAGCCTCTTCGCCGCCAATCATGCAGGAAAGCCAAATCTCCCGTTGAGGTTCATTAGTGGGGATAATTTTTTCTATCTCCCTAATATCCCCAAATGGGTCAAAATCTACTGGTATAAAGCTCGGTATAATAGTCATTTGGTTAGTCAACTAGTTTACTTGAAGATATCTGCCGGGATTCTGCTCATCCTTTACAAACCAGGCCGGATTTCCTTCTCTATCTTTCCCTAACCTTGCGTTAGGCACCGGCGGCAGGTTTATTGAGTTAACATCTACCTCCGGTTCTGGGTGTTCATAATCAGGAATGAAGCCAACTTCTTTTAATTCTTTTAAGCTTTCTTCAAAGCAGCTAATCATTTTCTGGATGTCTGCATTTGTATGTGCTATTGTTAAAAAACAGGCAAATCCTTCCAAAACGTGTATGCCTTTAAGCCGCATTAAAGTAAAAAATAATTCGGTATAAGGGTACTCTTCAATAAATTTTATGCGCCACAGCGAACCATATTGTGCAATGTAAATCGGCACACGAAGCTTTCTGCAAATGGCATTAATGGTATTGGCAACATAATTTCCGTTGGCATTTAAGTTCTCCTGCAATTGCGGACCCATTTCTTTCAAATAATTTAAAGATGCTTTCGCTGTTGCCAGCGCAAGTGGGTGCCGCACAAATGTACCAGCAAAATAGGTTACACCAATCTCAGGTACAGAATTGTCTCCATACTGCCAAAATCCACCATCAAGCGCATCCATATATTTCTTTTTGCCTGCAATAATGCCGATAGAAATACCGCCACCGGCTACTTTACCGTATGTTCCAAGGTCAGCCTGAATACCGAAAATACCTTGAACACCCTGTGGATGAAACCTGAAACCTGAAATTACTTCATCAAAAATAAGAACAGTTTCCGTGTCTTCGGTAATTTTTCGCAGTTTTTTCAGAAATTCGATTGGCTGAAAATCAGCCCGCCTGCTTTGTATCGGTTCAACTAAAACCGCTGCAATTTCTTGGGCACGCTCTTCAATTATCCGTAAAGATTCTTCGGTTCCATAGTCAAGAATGAGCATATTTTGTACTGCCTCGGGTAGTATGCCTGGGGCAGCAGGAAAAGTCTTCAATTTTTTACTGCCCCTAACGATAACTTCATCCATTATTCCATGGTATGAGCCTGTAAAAGCAACGATTATCGAGCGGCCGGTTACTGTTCTGGCAATTCGCATAGCACCCAGAACCGCTTCCGAACCTGTGTTACAAAGGCCAGCACGATCAAACTTGGTAAATTCGCAGATTAATGCTGATACTTCACCTGCAAGCTCATGCTGTGGACCAATTTCATAACCCTTTTCAATTTGTTCAATAAGTGCGTTCTTTATAAAATCTGGTTGGTAGCCAAGCATGTTCGACCCAAATCCATTTAACGCGTCTACATATTCGTTGCCATCTATATCCCAAACACGACTCCCTTTCGATTTATTAATTACAATAGAGTAGACAAGTTCTTTAGTTGCAGGCTTAAAGCCGGATACAACTCTTGGGTCGGCCATATGTGCACGATGCTTCTGCGTATAAGCTTTGCTGCCTTTGGTTTTTTCATTATAGCGTTTCGTCAGTTCCTCCAGAAAATTAGCCTGCTTTTCGGTTAGTTGAGCAGATTGCTTTTCTATACGGGCCGCTGCGCCAAAAGGTTTTTTGATTTCGATTTCTTCTTCAGGGGTTAACTCAGGGGCTTGTGCATTTTCAGCAGTTTCCGCGGCATTGAGGTTTTGAGGAGGCAAGCCTGACAGTTGTCCATTTTGAGTTACCGGCGATTGATTATTAGCCTGTAACAACGAAATCTGCATCCCTAAGATTTGCAGTTGCTGGCCAATTAAATCCAATGCGGATCCATTTCCTGTACCGCTAGTCGTATTCGGTTGATTGTAATTAAAGCCTTGTGGTTGAAAAACCTGCGGTTGCGATTGCATCGCGGGACTACTTTGCGTTTCAGCTGGCAGGTTTGCATCTAGATAACCGGCAAGTAAATCAAACGTTCCATATTCTTCATTCAGCTGCCTGAACGTAATTGGTAGTGAAAATTGTTTTTTTAGGGTTAAAGCAACCTGAGTAAGCAATAAGGAGTCTAGCCCGATTTCTATAAAAGTCATTTCAGGCGTCGCGTCAGTCATTTCAATTCCAGATGCATTTTCAAGAATGCCTTTCAATTGAGTGATTAATGTTTGCTTTCTCATGATTGTTAATGGTTTGGTTTGAAGCGTATGGTTGTGCAAATTAGATTCAATGGAACTCATGGAGTCGACTAACTGTTTTGGCTCTATCCAATAAGTAGATTTATTAAAGGCATATGTTGGCAGGTTGCTCAGCTTTTTCCTGGTTTCAACAGCATGGTACAGATTCCAGTTTACGTTATAGCCGGCAGCCCAAAGTTGACCCAATGTCCTTAGAATAGAATGATAGGCGTTTTGAGTTGATTTTGGAAAGTCTAAAGAATTTATAACCAGCTGGTCTTTCCCTAAATGGTGTTGTTTAAGGAAGGTAGTTGTTGCGTTTCCAGGACCCATTTCTATAAAAACTGCATCCGGAAATTCCGTCAAAAGTGAGGTGGCCGCCGCTTCGAAATTTACCGTTTTTCTTAAGTGGTTTGCCCAGTAATTAACATCGCTGGCATTAGCCTCTGATAATTTATTTCCGGTTACGGCTGAAAAGATGGGGATTAAAGGCGGTTTGCATGCTATCTCCTTCAAAACCGCTCTGAAAGGAATTATCACATCATCCATCATGTGCGAATGAAATGCATGACTGGTCTGCAGAATCTTACTTACGATATCTTTATTTTCGAACTGTTGTGATAAACGTTCAATTTCCTCCGTTTCACCTGCTAAAACAAACAACGATGGGGAGTTGATTGCCGCTACGGAAATCTCTGGCGGTATCATTTGCTTGATTTCAGCAAGCGTTCCACGCACGGAAAGCATGCTTCCCGACGGCAGCTCACTCATCAGCATGCCTCTCGAAGTTATTATTTCGATAGCATCGCGGAGTGAAAATATCCCGGAGAAATAAGCCGCCACAAATTCGCCAATGCTATGGCCGATAAATGCTGATGGGTAAATTCCCCAACTCATCCACAGTTTTGAAAGCGCATATCCCAAAGTAAATAGTGCGGGCTGGCTATATTTAGTGTCTTTTAAAATCTTTTCGGCTTTCTCGGTGTCGTTATCAGGGTAAATAATGCTAACGATATCCTCGCCGGTTAACGCTTTAAAATGTAGAGCACATTCATCAACCGCAGCTTTAAAAACGGGTTCGTGCTGGTACAGCGCTCTACCCATCCCAACGAACTGAGAGCCTTGACCAGGAAACATAAATACGATTTCGTTATCGCTCTTCACGGTTTTTTTCGGTTTTGAAACCGCTATCTCATTAATTGTAGAGTCTACATTGCTGGCGAGAAGAAATTTTCTATTTGCATAGCCATTTCGCTGTGTGTTCAGTGTGAAGGCTAAATCGCTAATGTTAACCGACTTGGTATTGGCTAAGTAATTCGAAAGATTTTCAGAAAATGCATTTAAGCTCCATTCATTTTTGGCAGATAAAGTTATGATATCTAATGGTTTCGATGCTCCTGATATGCTTTCAGCAATGTTGTGCTCAGCTACAATCACGTGAACATTTGTTCCTCCAACACCAAAAGAGCTGACTCCGGCTATTCGATTATTGGCGGTCCAGTTTCTTAGTTTGCTGTTTACGAAAAAAGGACTTCCTTCGAAATTGATAAGAGGATTTGGTTTCTCGTAATTTATGGAGGCTGGTATTTGTTTATGGTATAAAGATAACGCGGTTTTGATTAATCCTGTTACACCGGATGCGGCAGTTAGGTGACCAATATTACTTTTTAAAGAGCCGATTGCGCAAAACTGCCTGGTGCTTTGCGTTCCAAAGGCAATTTTTAGTCCCTCAATTTCGATCGGGTCGCCGAGTGGTGTTGCAGTGCCGTGTGCTTCAATATAGCTTATTTGCTCCGGCTTTACTCCGGCGTCACTTATCGCCATTAATATCGCATTAGCCTGTCCCTCGGCGCTGGGTGCGGTAAAACTACCTTTATCGCGACCATCATTGCTTAAGCCTACACCCTTTATAACGCCGTAAATTAGGTCACCATCCAATTCGGCCTGGCGCTTACTTTTTAATAAAACAACTGCAGCCCCATCGCTAAATACTGTACCTGCAGCATTGGCATCAAAGGTTCTGCTGTGTCCATCTTTGCTAAACATGGCGCCTTCCTCGTACAAATGGCCGCTGTTAATTGGCACAAGCATGGATGAGCCACCTGCTATTGCAACGTCACATTGGCCTGCTCTGATGCTTTGCACAGCTTGGGCAACGGCAAGAAGAGAAGTTGAGCAGGCTGACTGAACATTTACTGCCGGACCGTTCAAGTTCAAGGCAAAAGCTGCCCTGCTGGCAATATAGTCTTTGTCGCTAACTGTTCCTACCTGGAATGCACCAACAGTCTCAATTAATTCTTTGTTTGAGATTACATTATGTGTGTAATAGGTGTTAAACCTGCAACCCGCGTACACCCCAATCGAACCTTGAAATTTTTCAGGAACGTGATTGGCACGTTCCAAAACCTCCCAGGCTATTTCTAAAAAGATACGTTGCTGCGGGTCCATCAAAGCAGCAAGTTTTGGATTTATGCCAAAAAAAGCCGGGTCGAACGCCTTTGGATTATTGATAATGCCCCTTGCTTTTACATATTTAGCGTTATTTTTTACCTCTGCCGGAATGCTATTGTCTAACTCTTCGTTTGTAAAGTAGGTAATGGATTCTTTTCCTTGTATTAAATTTTCCCAAAATTCTTCAACACTATCAGCCCCCGGCAACCTAACCGACATACCGATAATTGCTACTTCATCATCAGCGTTTTTGTTTGTTGCAACCGCATTGCGCAATTTTTCTTTAGGAGATTTACCATCCAGAATGGCAGCAATATCTGCAATAGTTGGGTATTGATATAATTTAACGATAGACAGGTTTAAATCTCTTTCCCTTAACTGTAGGATAAACTTTTGAGCCAGCAAAGAATTTCCCCCTAACTCAAAAAAATTATCGGCTGTGCCAACTCTTCCCACATTTAAAATGCTTTGCCACATGCCAGCCAGAACTTGTTCTGTTTCGCTTTCAGCAGCAATATGGCTATTGGTTAAAAATGTCGCGGCATCGGGTGGGGGAAGTGCGGTTTTATCAATCTTCGAATTGCCATTTAAAGGCATTTCTGCAACCTGTATCACAAATTGCGGAACCATATAATCAGGGAGCTTACTGGCCAGAAACTTACTTATCTCATCTTTGTCGAATGCTTGATTTGAGACAACATAAGATACCAGTCTTTTCCCAAAGGCTTCATCAGCTTGAACAACAACAGCGCATTGAGCTACTCCTGGTGCCTCTCTTAGCACATTTTCTATCTCAGCTAACTCTATTCTGTAACCTCTAACTTTAACCTGGTCGTCTGTTCTACCTATAAATTCGAAGTTGCCATCAACAAGTTTCCTTGCCAAATCCCCGGTTTTATATAACATTTCGTCGTTAAAAAAAGGACTTTCGATAAAATTCTTCGCTGTTAACGCAGGCTGATTTAAGTAGCCCCTGCTAAGCTGAGCGCCACCAACGTAGATTTCTCCGGGTTCGTCATCTTGCACCTCTTCCAGGTCGTTATTGAGCAGGTAAACGGAAACACCGGCGACTGCCTTGCCGATGGGCAGGGTTTTGTAATCTAAATATTCAGGTTTGCATAAGCATTCCAAAATAGAAACCGTGGCTTCAGTAGGGCCATATTTGTTGTAAAAATCAACGGTTCCAAGCCATTTTTTATAAAGTTCTTTTTTGCAAACGTCACCAGCAGAAACAATGCGCTTAAGATGGCTCAAACGTTTTGGTGATATATTTTCTATGAACCCTGGAGTGGCATGCAAATGTGTTATCGCCTGTTTTTCTAAAAACGAAGTAAATAATTCAGCGTCTTTTAAATAATCTTCACTGATTAAGAAAAGCGTTGCACCGTTTAAAAGTGCCAAAAGGATTTGCTCTACCGAAGCATCGAAACAAAAATTAGAAAACTGAATAATTCTGTCATCACTTGTTATTCCAAAATATCTGCTTTGGTTTAAAATATAATTACAGATAGATCCGTGCTCAATCATCACGCCCTTTGGCTTGCCGGTTGTGCCAGATGTATAAATTACATAAGCCAGGTCTGATTCTGAAATGCTTGTTGCTGGTTTGCCTGAAGAACCTGTTTGATGATTATCGAAAAAATCGTCAATTAGAATCTGATCAACCAGATGCGCTTTGCGGCTTTGCTTATTTGTTAACACAAACTTACAGCCACAATCATTAAGCATATAATCTATTCTTTCGCTGGGGTAAGCAGGATCGATTGGAACGTAAGCGGCACCAGTTTTTAAAATTGCAACAATCCCAATAAGCATTTCGAGTGAGCGGTTAATGCAAATTGGCACCATATTGCCTGCAACAATACCATTTGCGATGAGATGGTTTGCCAGTTGGTTAGATTTTTCATCCAACGCTCTGTATGTAAGCGCTAAGTTTTCGAAAACAACAGCAATACCGTCAGGTGATTTTTTTACCTGTTCAGCGAACAAATCAGTTACGGTGGTTCTTGTAGTCATATACAGAGCGATACTAATTGGGATAACTTAATTCAGTTTCTGTAAGAATATCAATTACTGTTTTTGTAATTGGTTGGCAAATAACTTATGCTTTTTTTAAATTTAATGAGGTTGGTTAATTTGTAATTGCTAACCGTTGCGACTGTGTCTGTTTTTTGCGAAACGACAATAAAATTTCGAACAACACGAGGGTTTGGGTAGCTTAAATTTTTTCTTTGTATGTCAATCATGATTGAGAGTAGTTGACTTAAATTATTTCACTGGCAGTCTTGTTAATTACTACCACTGCATTTGTTTAATAGGGTTTGACGTTAATTTTGCGTATTAATTCGTACAATTCAAATATAGCAAAAAGCTATTTATATTATCGTATAAAATATGTTATAGTCGTGCCGACTGTAAATTTAATTCATTTCAGATGTATCTTTTAGCATATTAAACGTTTTTGCACAACCGAAATCAAGCACAAAAGAACTTAAACTTTTTTAAAGCTTAATACCTAAGTTGATGTGATAAGTGCGTATTTATGCTGCAATTCCTAAACGGCCAGTTTTACCAGTATTGAAAAAAAAATGAAACAGGTTTGGAAAAGAGAAAGGGGCTTAAATCCATAAGCCCCAATAAACCAAACAAACTATTTATGAAGTTTTAATATAACCATCAAGCAATTAATTTGTTTTAAAAAAAAGAGATTAAAATTAATTAATCTCTTTTAGTGTTAATTTAAATCGTCCCGTTGATTTATTCCTAACGAAACAAACCTCTCTAAATAATTGCGTTAAAACAATACCAAGTATTTGGTATTTTCAGCTTGCAACTTTTAAAATAAATTAAGTTGTGCAGGTTGATGCAGAAGCGGGTTGAAATTGTAAGTTTCGGCTGAAAGCTGTTCAGCACTGACGTAATGAAGCGGGCTTTCCTCGTATCGTGAAGCGACACTAACAAAAGTTTTGCCTGCAACCGCTTTAAACAAATTCTCAACTAAAACTGGGTCGTTGTTGTCTTTAGATAAGTGGCTCAGTAAAAGATGACTCATAAATTCAGGTTTATGTGCCTGAAAAAGTGCCAAAGCCTCCTTATTTGATAAATGGCCTCTTCCGCTAGTTATCCTGCGTTTCAAATGATAAGGATAGCTACCATTTTGAAGCATTTCTGTATCGTAATTTGCTTCTAAAAATGCGGCATGGCACCGTTTAAACTGTGTAACCAAGCGCTCGCAAACTGTGCCGATATCTGTGAAAACGCCAACACACACATTACTAAAATCAACTGTGAAACTATAAGGATCTGCCGCATCGTGAAATTTGGAAAATGCAGAAACCTTTAAGCCACCAATGGAAATAGTATCTAAATGATTGAAAGAAAAAGTGTTCGATTCGTTTAAAAGTAACCGGCTGCTCTTTAGCGTATTAGCTGAGATGTAAACTGGAAGGCTATATTTTTTCGATAACACTGCGAGGCCTTTAATGTGGTCGCTATGCTCATGAGAAATAAAAATTGCCTTTATTTTGCTTATTGATAAGCCGAGTCTTAAAAGTCTTTTTTCGACTTCTTTACAGGAAATGCCGACATCGATTAATACGGCTTCATTGCTGTTTCCAACATAGTAGCAGTTTCCGTTACTGCCAGAATTAATCGATGTAAAATATAATGCCATTTCTCATCGCAAATTTAATGCTATTTAAATGTTATGGCAAAAATAGATTTTAACATTTTAATCCTCATGAACAACAAGTTTACAATCCACCATTATCTTTTGATAATTGTCCAGGTCGATTTCTTTATTGATTAACTTAAGTAACAAGCTTATTGCGTTTTCACCAACTGATTCCGGGTTTTCTTCTATAGAGGCAACAGGTGGCGAATCGAGATAGCTGATAAATGAGTTGTTTCCGAAACCAACACATTCAATCTCGTTAATATTTGGATGTTTAATGTTTCGAAGGTATTTAATGGCATCAAAAAGAATAGGTTCTTTAAAGGCTACAATTGCAGTGGGGTTATTTGCAGGGTTTGCAAACAGATTTTTTATAGCTGAAATTGTATTTTCCTTATCGAAATCTGTGTACGCGACTAAATCCGCATCAAACGAAAGGCCATTATCTTTAAGGGCGTTGATATAGCCATTAAACCGATCGTGCGTAAAGTTGATCATTTTTGGGCCACCGATGTAGGCAATCTTTTTATGCCCTCTATCTATTAAAAACTTTGTGGCCTGGTAGCAACCTTGAAAGGTATTGCCTAAAACCTTATGGCAATTTAGGTTAAAGCTCGGGTTACGCGTATAGTAAACCACCGGGATGCCAAGGTTTTCAAATTGATCTAAATGTGAAAAATCCTGGGTGTTTTTCGATATTGCAACAATAAGGCCGTCAACGCGACTTCTTAAAAGCATGTTAGCCGATTGAATCTCTTTCTGCAAATCATCGTGCGATTGGCTGATGATGATATTGTACCCGTTTTGAGTGGCGAACTGTTCCACACCGTAAATACTTCTCGTAAAAAAGTGATCGAGCAGATTTGGCAATATCACCCCAATAATTCTTGATTTCCGTTCCTTTAGATTTATAGCCGATTTATTAGGGGTAAAATGTAAATCGCGGGCCATTTCCTGTACACGCTTCTTCGTATACTCATTAATTGTGGGGTAATTATTTAAGGCCTTTGATACTGTTGATACTGACATCTTTAACTTTTCAGCTAAGAACTTAAGCGTAACAGGGGTATTATTCATCTTCTTTTCCAATCTCAATGCATAGATAAGAAAAAAAAAGCAAATTATTTCAAACGTTTGAAATCTATTAGAACCGAATTATATGCGTTTTTGGGTATTTAGAAACGCTTTTATGATTCAAGCTTTTATAAATTCGTTATCGCTATCAATAACTAACCAAGTAAACAAGATGAAATTAATCCATATCAACTCAGTCCCAAAAGCTGTCGCTTATCATTTACCAAATTCTAGAGCTACCGAAAGGCCGGTTTTGCATCCAAAATGTTACGATTTTAAGGCAAATTAATCCAACCATTCGGCGATTTGAGCTTGTAAAAACGAAAGCTTTCTTTTCATTTTAAACCAAAGCCAAAAGCAATTAACAATTAGGTTTCTAATATTCTGACTGATGGTTTCAGACCCTCAGCATTATTATGGTCATGCCCAAACTATGCCTAAAAATTTTTACCAGATAGATTAAATAACAACAATAATTATGGATAAACTTTACTTTCTGAAAAGGATTTTATTAGTCGCACCGTTCGCAGGAACGCAGCGGTCAAAAATTCTGTGTGTATTGCTTTTTCTAACCACATTTTCGGTTTCCGCCTTTGGGCAGTCGCTGATTTCTGGGGTTGTAAAAGACAATAAAGGGGTTACCATGCCCGGTGTTAGCGTTCGCGTAAAAGGCACGCCTGGAGGAGTGGTAACAGACAACGACGGCAAGTTCGCCATCCGGGCGAGTGAAAATGCGGTACTTACCTTCGTTTACATTGGCTTTGTAACTAAAGAAGTTTCAGTAAACGGCAAAACAACCTTAACTGTCGTTTTGGAAGATGACTCTCAGGGACTTGACGAGGTTGTCGTTGTAGGCTATGGTGCTCAGAAAAAATCGACCTTGACAGGTGCAATTGCACAAATAAGCACCGAGGAGATTATGAAATCGCCTACGCCTAACCCAACCAACAGTTTAATTGGGCGTTTGCCTGGTTTGCTAGCCGTGCAAACCAGCGGGCAACCGGGCGCTGATGGTGCACAACTAAAAGTTAGGGGCGTGGCAACTTATGGCGTTAACAACTCGGCCATTGTTGTGGTGGATGGAGTGGAAAGGCCCAGCTTTTCTGATGTAGATGCCAATGAAATTGAAACCATTACGGTGCTGAAAGATGCCGCATCTACAGCCATTTACGGTATCCGTGGCGCAAACGGTATCATCGTGGTTACCACTAAACAAGGTAAAATTGGTGCGCCTAAAGTAACCTATACCGGAAACTTTGCCTTGCAAACCTATACCGGTTTAGCCGTGGGTTTGCCATCGTTGGAAAACGCCACATTATTAAACCAATCCTATATTAACGATGGTAAAACCCCTTATTTTTCTGACGCTGACATCCAAAAATTCAGAGATAAATCAGACCCGATTGGTTTTCCAGATGTACAATGGTTTGATTACCTGACTAAAAAATATTACACTCAAACTCAGCACAACATCAACATTAACGGCGGAACAAAAGTTGCGAAATACTTCGTTTCTGCAGGTTATGCATTTCAGGATGGTATTTTCAAAAAGTTCGAATCGCCATATGGCATTAATACCGTTCCAAATTATAACCGGTACAATTTCCGTTCGAATGTGGATTTAACGCTTAATAAAGATTTTACCGTAGGCATTAAACTCGGCGGCAGATTTGCCGACCGTTATCAGCCTGCAGGTTTAAGATCATCGTCTGCGTTTTCTTACGATACTATCGAAGGTATGATTTCCCGGATCCTTCAGGTTCCTTCTTATGCGTACCCGGTAACTTTGCCTGATGGACGAATAACGGCCAACCCGAATATCGGAACAAACATCTGGAATCCTTATGCGGTGTTAACCAGATTTGGAACCCGTAATGATGAGAATAATACGATTGAAAGTACATTCAACTTAAATTACAAGCTTGATTTTATTACCAAAGGCCTGGGTTTCAAAACTGTTTTCGGTTACGATTCTTATTACTCAAATATTGAAAGAAGAAACGCGAACTGGGCTGCCTACGTTTATAATCCGGCAACCGGCCAGGCGACTTTATCAACAGATACAAGAAACCGTGATGAGCCTTTAGGCGCTGTGCAAGATGGCGGTGTTACTGAAGGCAGCACGAACATAAACCTTCAGGCCGGTTTTGATTATAACCGCAGTTTTGGAAAACATGGTGTAAGCGCATTATTGTTGGGTACCAGGCAATTAATAAAATCGACTGGTACAACTGCTTTTACAGCGCCACCAAGAGCTTCGCAGGGTGTTGCCAGTCGCGTGACTTATAATTACGATGAGCGTTATTTTGCTGAATTTAACGCTTCTTATAATGGTTCAGAAAATTTTGCTGAAGGTTTGCGTTATGGTTTTTTCCCAGCTGTATCTGCTGGATGGACTTTAACTAATGAACCATTCTGGAAAAAGAATAATATTTTAACGTACCTTAAAATCAGGGGTAGCTACGGCCTTGTTGGTAACGACAGAATTTCAAACGATCGTTTCCTGTTTTTAACCAATTACTCTACAAACCCGGTAAACAGCGCTCAGGCAGCTCCTTTTGGTAATCCAAACTCAATTACAAGTTATCCCACTTTGTGGATAAGCGACCCACAATTTTTTGGTGCGTCAATTAATGCTTTGGGTAATCAAGCCGTAACCTGGGAAACTGGCACAAAACGCAATATCGGCTTCGAAGCCCGTTTGCTAAAAGATAACTTTAAGGTAACGGTCGACTTTTTCGATGAAACCAGACGAGACATTCTGACGACACCACTTAGTGGCCTTGCTTTATTTGGCCACAGTTATCCAAACCTGAATAGGGGAATTGTTTATAATAAGGGCTACGAGGTAGAACTGGATTATCAAAAGCAAATCGGAAGCTTTACGGTTGGATTGAACGCACAGCTTAGCTATGCAAAAAATAAGATTATTGAAAACGATGAGCCGGACGGTTTGCCTTTTTCTGTTGCAAGGAAGGGTACGAGTGTTGGGCAGTATTTCGGATACAAAACAGACGGATTTTTTCAATCGGCTGCCGATATTGCTGCTTCGCCCAAATTGCAGGGCTATAATCCAATTCCAGGCGATTTAAAGTTTAAAGATTTAGATGGTGATGGTGTAATTACCAGCTTAGACCAAGACAAAATCGGCTACACAAACACGCCGGAGTATGTATACAGCTTTAGTCCGAGGATTATTTATAAAGGCTTTACGCTTTCGGCATTATTTCAGGGAGTTGCCCACGTAAGCTCGAATGTAATTCTTAATGAGCAGAACAATGGTCAGCAGATGTACGACTTTATGCTTAATGCATGGACTCCGGCAAACGCAGCAAATGCAGACTGGCCTGCTTTACACGCAAGGGGAACAGCATCGCTTAATTATGCTTTAAATGATTTCACCCTTCAAAACTCTGCTTATCTGAAAATAAGAAATGTTGAGTTTGCGTGGAATTTTCCAAAACAATGGTCTTCTGCACTAAAACTGGCAAACATAAGGCTGTTTTTACAGGGTCAAAACCTTTACACGTGGACTAAATATAAGTTCTACGTAGACCCTGAAAATGTGAATACCATTAATACGGCCTTTCCATTACAGGCGCTTTACCCAACATCAAGGGTTTATAATATTGGTTTAAATGTTCAATTCTAATAAGATGAAAAACTACAAAATATTTACGGCAATAGCTTTTTTACTGTTGTTCTCCGCTTCCTGCAAGAAAGACTATCTGGAACGTACACCAGGCGTGGCGATTAGTGAGGATGAAATTTTCGCCGATCCGGCGCTGGCAGCAAGGTTTGCCGACAACGCGTACAACTATTTAATTACAAAATATGTTCGCTTTAACGATCACCGTGGTTGTACAGCACAAGCATCTGATGAAGCCGTTTCAGGTAACTCTGAAGGTTCGGTTACCTCATTAAACCGTGGTTTATACCATGATCATTCTAATGGCCCATCGCTGAATGATATCTACGGCGTTTGGAAGTTAATGTATGCAGGCATTGCCATTCACAACAAAATGCTTGCAAGAATTGGCGAAGTGCCACCATCACCAAATGCATCGGTTCCGATTTTCGACCCGGTGAGGGTTGAAGGCGAGATGCGGTTTTTACGTGCCTTATCATACTTCGAGCTTACAAAAAGGTTTGGCGGAGTGCCAATTATCGACAAGGTGTACGGCGTTAACGATGATATTAACCTGCCAAGGAAAACTTATGCAGAGGTTACACAATTTATCATCAACGATTTAAATATTGCAATTACTAAACTTGGTGATGATGCTGCATATGGCCCGTCTAACTATGGCAGACCAACAATTGGAGCTGCACAGGCACTAAAAGCAAGAGTTTTGCTTTATGCTGCAAGCCCGTTAAATAATCCATCAAACGATAAAACCAAATGGCAGGCAGCGGCAGATGCTGCGAAAGTTTTAATGGATGGAAGATATGATTTGCAAAATACTTACGGTGATTTGTTGAATCTGCCTTCGTCTCCGGAGTACATTATGATTCGCATTAAAGGCAATACGCCTCTATCGGGAGAAATGATGCAGGATTTTTCTATGTCGCCAGGTTCTGGTGGTGCTCAGGGGCAGATGAATCCAACTCAAAATCACGTAGATATGTATGAAATGGCTAACGGTAAAGCCATTACCGATCCAACTTCGGGTTACAATCCACAAAAACCTTACGAAAACAGAGAGCCTCGCTTTTACGATAATATAATCTACAACGATCGCCCTTGGCAGGGTGGTAAAATAGAAATGTGGTCTACTGTTGATGCACAAGGCAGAACACTTTACGGAAAGGATTACAACCCAACCATTACGTACACAGCAACCCGTTATTATTGCAAAAAATACTGGCCGGAAGTTTACAGAACTGTTGGCGGAAGTACAACTTTGCTTAATTACATTTATTTCCGCTACGCGGAAATGATGCTGAATTATGCTGAAGCGCAAAATGAGGCTGTTGGTCCAGACCAATCTGTTTATCAACAACTTATAAAAATCAGAACACGTGCAGGAATTTTGCCTGGGACCAACAATCTATACGGCTTAAAAGCCGGGATGACCCAGGATGAAATGCGTGCGGCCATCAAGCATGAACGGGCAATTGAACTTGCGTTTGAAGATCACCGCTGGTATGATATTATGCGCTGGAAAGCAGGTGCGCAAACAATTGCTGTTCCAATGAAAGGGATGGATGTTGTAAAAAATACCAACGGTTCATTTACGTATACGCCCTTTGTTTTAACCTCAACTTTTCAAAAGACATGGTCTGAAACTCAGAATCTTTATCCAATCCCGAGAGCGGAAATTTACAAGAGCAAAGGTGTTTTGTTACAAAATCCGGGGTGGGAATAGTTAGTTAATCAGTATAACGCTAAAAGATTTTTTCAATATGAAATTTATTAAATCAAAATATATTATTTGTCTGATGCTCGTTTTGGCAGGAATGCTGAGCGCATACGGACAAAAGCCCGACGAAGCGGTAACGGTAAAAGGACGCGTAGTTGATAAAGACAAGAAGCCTGTTCCGGGGGTTGCCATCACAATCCAGGAAGACAAAACAAATAAGTCGGTTTCTACAGATGCATCGGGTAATTTTTCTATCGATGCCACCACCAGTGATGTTTTAGTATTTAAGTTTGTTGGTTTTGGAACTGTTCTTAAACCGGCTGCAGAAATAAACAATAACGATGTAATTTTAACCAGGAGCTTAATTGATGCCGGTGACGATGATAATGTTTACATTCCTTTTGGTGTTAGAAAAAGGAGGGAAGTAACCGCTACCATTAGCACCATTACTACAGAAAACCTGCCTCAAATTCCATCATCATCATTAACTAATGTTTTTACAGGCAGAATTCCTGGCCTGGCCGTTTATCCAAGTGGTTCTCAGCAACCGGGCTACGATGTTTCCAGCTTTCTGGTTCGCGGCCGTTCATCGTACAACAGTAACCAGGAGCCACTCATATTGGTTGATGGAATCGAAAGAGATTTTACAGCTATGGATTTGGGTGAAATCGAAAGTGTTAGCGTGTTGAAAGATGCTGCAACACTTGCGTGGTATGGTATGTACGGTGCAAATGGTGTAATTTATGTAAAAACCAAACGCGGTAGCGCAACAAGCACCAAAGTTACGTTCGATGCGCAGGCTGGTTTACAGGCACCTTTGCAAATTACCCAGCCGCTGGATGCTTATACCTATGCAAGTCTTTATAACGAAGCATCGGTAAACAGTGGCGGTGCTGCGGTTTACAGTCAGGCTGCCTTGCAGGCTTACCAGGATGGGTCGGACCCGATAAAGTACCCGAACAACAATTTTGTTAGAGATTTTACAAAGAAAGTTGCACCAACGCAGCGCTATGTTGCTTCGGTTACCGGTGGAAATGCTTTTATAAAGTATTACACTTTATTAAGTGCATACCAGCAAGGTGGTTTTTATAAAGGCGGCAATAACGAAGCTTACGATGCAAATACAGATTTTAACCGATATAATTTACGTACAAATATCGATTTGCATGTTAACAAAAATTTGGATGTTGCGCTTGATATCGGCGGTCGGATTACGAATTTAACATTCCCAAATGCAGGTACGGGTACGTTCCTAAATGCCGTTTATTCAACGCCTGCAAATGCTTTTCCAATTTTAAATCCTAATGGTTCTTATGGCGGAACTTCCATTTTCTCACAAAATAATCCTTTGGCAATGTTGCAGGCAAGGGGCGCCAGTACAGATTTAATGCGTAACATGTTGGCAACTATTAGTGCCCGCCAAAAAATGGATGGCATTTTAAAGGGCCTTTCGGCCGAAGTATTTTATGCTTATGATATTGCAGGTTTGTACCGTTCAGGTTTTTCTGAAACTTACTCTACTTCAGAGCTTGGCGCAAACGGCGTTTACACTACTTACGGTACTGCAACTAAAGTAAATTACCAGGGCAATGCTTTTTCTGGTAACGTAAAGAAGAGTGAATTTTGGGCGGGTTTAGATTACAACCGCACTTTTGGAAAACATGACATTAAGTTTTCTTCGCGGGTTTCGAGGGCTAATCTGGCTTCGTTCGGAAACCTGGATGTAAGACGCGAGGGCTGGTCTAACAGATTATCTTACGGTTTTATCCAGCGCTATTTTGTTGATTTAACCGCGGGTTATTCAGGTTCGGAAAACTTTGCACCCGGCCGCCGCTACGGTTTCTTTCCTGCAGCTTCAGCAGGATGGATTTTATCTGATGAAAACTTCATGAAAGGGACATCAAAATGGCTTGATTTATTAAAAATCCGTGGCTCTTATGGTATCGTGGGCAATGATGCAATTGGTTCAGCAAGGCGTTTTGCTTTCAACGATTTTTATAGCCGAAGCACCACTGGCTATACTTTCGGAACTGCATTTGCCGGCGTTGGCGGAACAGGACAACTTGCTTTGGCAAATCCATATTTAACATGGGAGAAGGCTTATAAAACGAGTATTGGTTTTGATGCCAGGATGTTAAAACAATCGCTTTCCATCAGCGCAGATTATTTTTACGAAGACAGGAAAAACCTGACAACAGGTTCTTTGTTACCCAGCACCCTGGGCCAGAGTTTAATCTTCGTTAATGAAGGCGAAGCAGAATACAGGGGTTTTGAAACAGGTGTCAACTACAATAAAAGACTTGGAGATGTAAATCTGAACCTTTTCGGAAACTTCACTTATAATGTTAGTAAGATTTTAGCAATCAACGAAGCTGCTAACCTGCCTGCTTATCAGAAATCGCTTGGTCACCCTATTTCGAGTGTTATAGCGCCGTCTGGTACAGCATCAACAAATCCAGGTTATATAAGCTCAATGCTTATATCTGATGGAATATTCCAGAATCAGGCACAGATAAACGCTTCGCCGGTACAGCAACTATCAAGGGAAGTTAAGCCGGGCGATATTAAATACGTGGATCAGAATGCCGATGGTGTGATTAACGATTTAGACCGCGTAAGAACAGATTTCAACTTTGTGCCTAAAGCTTACTTCGGTTTTGGCGCTTCTGTTGCTGTTAAAAATTTCGATTTAAACTTTTTATTTCAGGGAACAAGCGGTCGTTCAATCACCATTCAGCAATTGGTAAATGGGGGTACAGCCAACAACGGCTATCTAAATCAATTCAGTGTAGACAGGTGGACACCAGAAAATCCTAATGCTGCCTATCCACGTTTGCTGTTAACAGACCGTGGTAACAATACTGCAAACTCTGATTTTTGGATACGTTCCGGCGATTACATTCGATTAAAGAACGTAGAACTGGGCTACTCTTTGTCGCCTTCATTTATCAAAAAATTGAAGATTTCCCAATTGCGTTTTTATGTAAGCGGTTTAAATCTTTTAACATTTGATAAGCTTGGCGATTTAAATATTGACCCTGAGCTTCCGGAATCCGGTTTTGCATCTACCATAGGTTCTATAAACAGTGCATCATATCCTTACATGAAAATTTATTCATTTGGATTGAACTTGAAATTTTAAAGATAAGACAATGAAAAAAAATATATTTTATCTAATCATCGCTTTTTTAACCTTCCAGGTAACAGGATGTAAAAAAGACAGCTTTCTTCAAGATGGTTCTTTTAGTGGGGGAAATGACATTACCCAGGCGCAGCTTTGGGCAAATCCGGATTATGCCAGAAATTTTTTAAATAATGTTTACGCTGTTTTATCAGATCGATACAATGTAGATAACGCAGGCGCCTTGTTTGCTTCGGGAACGGATGAAGCCGTAAATTCCAATCAGAATTCTTCAATTTTGACCTTAACAAACGGCACATGGAGCGCAGCAAAACCTTTTGATGAGGTTTGGGCAGATATGTATGTTGGCATACGCAAGGCAAATATGTTTATGGAGAATATCGATGGCAGCGCCGTGATTCCGTTGGATGAGGTTGTACCAGCCAACGTCGCAGCTAATCAAACTTATGCGGCCCAAGTAGAGCGTTTAAAAGGGCAGGCTTACTTTTTGCGGGCTTTTTTCCAGTTCGAACTTTTAAAACGATATGGCAGCTATGCAATCGTTACGCAAACATTATCGGTAAACGATAACCTTGATTTACCAAGAAATACTTTTCAGCAATGCGTAGATCAGATTTCTAAGGATTGCGAGGAAGCAATTGCAAGATTGCCATTGTCGCCAACAGAATGGAGAACTTCGGATAGGGGCAGGGCGACACAAACAGCTGCAATGGCATTAAAGGCGAGATTGCTACTGTACGCTGCAAGTCCGCAATACAATCCAGGCAATGATATAACGAAATGGCAGGCTGCCGCAGATGCGGCAAAAAGGTTAATGGATACCGGAAAACACAGCATTTACACCTCATACCCAAACATCTGGTTGTGGAACAACGGTGCATTTAATTCCGAAACAATATTTGCAACATCAACATTAAATACAAATTCTATTGAAGTAAATAATGCCCCAATTAGCTACGATGCCGCAAACGGGCGTACAAACCCGACACAAGAACTAGTTGATGCATTTGAAGTGCGCTCTACCGGACGGCTAATTACTGATGCCAATTCTGGTTACACTGCAACGAATCCTTATGCAAATCGCGACCCTCGTTTAAATTTTTCAATCATGTACAATGGTTCAACGTTTAAAAATAAAACGGTTGATACCTATGTTGGTGGCAAGGATGGCTTGAACCTAAACATCAACGCCACAAAAACAGGTTACTATCTTCGTAAATATTTGAGCGAAACTGCTGCCTGGGGACCAACGACTACCAACGTTCGCAGGCCATGGATATTTTTCCGCTACGCAGAAGTACTCTTAAACTATGCGGAAGCACTTAATGAAGTACAAGGTGCTGCGGCGCAAACCGAAATATTACGGGTTATTAATCTGATTCGGAACAGAACAGGTGTGCAGATGCCGCTTTTACAAACAACAAACCCATCGGCTAATGGCTATGTTGCACCAACGCAGGCTGAGTTAAGAAAACGGATTAGGAATGAGCGTAGGGTAGAGTTGTGTTTTGAAGAACACCGTTTTTATGACGTTCGCCGTTGGAAAGAGGGCGAGATAACCTTTAACAAAGCGGTAACCGGAATGCGAATTGTACAAACTGCGCCCGCTACATTTACTTACACGCCTTTTACGGTAGAGAACAGGGTTTTCACTCCCAGAAACTATTTATATCCAATCTCGCAGAACGAATTAAACAGATCGCCAGCTTTAGGGCAAAACCCTGGCTACTAATGGTTTTGAAATAGAATAAATTTAAAGTGGACGGTTAAACACCGTCCATTAAATAATTGTTAGTTTTGAATTAGCAATAATTTATCCTTAAACATTTACATCATGCTGAAATCAACCTTTAAAGTATTTTTCATCTTTTTATCGCTTCTTACTTCAATCAGCTACGCCCAGGTTACCTCCATCCAGAATATTCAGGGTAGAAAAATTCAAAGCCTTAATGGCAAATGGAACTACATTATCGATCCGTATGAAAATGGTTACTACGATTACAGGCACGACCCGTTCGACCAATCGAAGACCGGTACTGGTGGTTACTTTGATGACAAGGTTCAGAAAGACAAATCAGAATTGATTGAATATAATTTTGATTATTCGCCACAAATGAATGTGCCCGGCGACTGGAACTCTCAGTCAGAAAAACTGGAACTTTATGAAGGCAACATCTGGCTGCGAAGAAAATTTGATGCAAAACCTGAGAAAGGAAAGAAATACTACGTTTATTTTGGTGCCGTTAACTACGAGGCTCATGTTTACCTCAACGGCAAAAAACTTGGCGTACATAAAGGCGGCTTCACGCCTTTTCAGTTTGATGTTACCAGTTTACTTAAAGCGGGCGAAAATTCGCTTATCCTTAAAGTTGATAACATCAGAAAACAGGATGAAATACCAACCGTTAACACCGACTGGTGGAATTATGGCGGTATCACCCGCGATGTTTTTCTTGCAGAATTTCCCGAACATTTCATCAGTGATTATAAACTGCAACTCGTTAAAGGAAACAATAACCTGCTGAACTTTTCGGTTAAACTTGCTGATGCCACTGCAAACCAGGAGGTGACATTAACGATTCCGGAGTTGAAGCTGGAGAAGAAATACAAAACTGATTCTGAGGGTAAAATCAATGATAACTTTACATGGAATAACCTAACATTCTGGTCGCCAGAAACACCAAAACTTTACGGCGTAAATATTAAAACAGAAAGAGAAAATATTGATGACCAAATAGGTTTCAGGACCATTCAGGTTGATGGCGACAGCATTCTACTCAATGGAAAATCGGTATTCCTGAGGGGCATTTCCATTCACGATGAAAATCCCTTGATTGCAGGGCGGCTTCGCTCGGAAGGCGATATGCGGATGATGCTGCAGTGGGCGAAAGACATGAACTGCAACTATGTTCGTTTGGCACATTATCCACATAATGAAGAAATGATTCGCCTGGCGGATGAAATGGGTTTACTTGTTTGGGCTGAGGTTCCGGTTTACTGGACCATCAGCTGGACTAACCCCGCTACCTACGCAAATGCAAAACAGCAGCTTACAGATTTAATTGTTCGCGATAAAAACCGTGCAAGCGTTATTGTTTGGTCTATAGGGAATGAAACACCTTTGAGCGATGCAAGATTGAGTTTTATGAGCAACCTGGCAGAAACAGCCCGTTCTTTAGATGATACAAGATTGGTTGCTGCGGCTTTGGAAGTTCACCGCGAAGGTAATTCGATTATTTTAAACGACCCCCTTGGCGAAAAAATTGATTTAGTAAGCTTTAATGAATATGCGGGTTGGTACTGGGGTGGAAATCCATCAGAAATTACAAAATACAGCTTCAATATTAAATATACTAAACCTGTTGTAATCACCGAGTTTGGTGGCGACGCACTGGGCGGTTTTCACGCCGATGAAAATACACGCTGGAGCGAAGAGTATCAGGAAGCGCTGTACAAAAACCAGATTACTATGCTTAGTAAAATTGGAGCACTTCGCGGCATGACACCGTGGATTTTGACTGATTTTCGTTCGCCAAGAAGGCAGCATCCCATCTACCAAAATTTCTGGAACCGCAAAGGTTTAATCAGCGAAACAGGTAAAAAGAAGAAGGCATTTTATGTGCTTAAAAACTTTTACGACCAGATGCAGGCTAAATACAAGTAGAGATTATGGCATTAACGAAAATTAGTATTTTAAAAAAGATAATCGTTCCAATTGCGTTGTTGGGTATATCTTGCGCAAAAGATGGCGCTCAGCGCACTCTTGATACGCCACCAGTTTCGAATTTTGATTCAACCCTGCAAAAAGACATGCCCTTTAAAATGGGTGCTGCGGTAAACGTTTCTTTAATAAAAAATAATGCTAATTATCGAAATCTTGTTATCAAAGAATTTAACAGCATAACCGCAGAGAATGCAATGAAATTTGCTTCGGTTCATCCGGCAAAAGATACTTATAACTTTAACGATGCAGATTATCTGGTCGATTTTGCTTTAGCAAATGGAAAGCGCATTCATGGCCACACGCTAAACTGGTACAAGTCGCTGCCAGATTGGGTAACTAATTTTCAAGGCACAACAGCCGATTGGGAACTTTTACTAAAAAGCCACATCCAAACTGTGGTAGGGCATTTTAAAGGCAAGGTAACTTCTTGGGATGTTGTCAATGAAGCCATAAATGAAGATGGAACGTTCAGGAATAGCATTTGGGTTCAAAAACTTGGCGTAGATTATATTGCCAGAGCGTTTAAATATGCGCATGAGGCAGACCCAAACGCATTACTTTTTTATAATGATTATGGGCATGAGTTCGGGCCGACAAAACGTACAGCTATACTTAATTTGGTTAACGATTTAAAAACTAAAGGCATTCCAATTGATGGTATTGGTCTGCAAATGCATACCAGGGTAACGCAGGCGGATAACAACCTGGTAACGGCAATTTCGACTGCTGCTGCCACCGGTCTTAAAGTCCATATTTCGGAACTTGATGTATCGCTCAATCCCGATAATAGCCAATCGATAACTTATACTGCAACGCTGGCCGGGCAACAGGCGGCGAAGTACAAAGCCATTGTTAAGGCCTATAATGCAATTCCAAAAGCACAGCAATTTGGCATTACACAATGGAATGTAACCGATGCCGACAGCTGGATTCCAACAAACTATAACCGAAAGGATTGGCCACTGCCTTTTGATGCTCAATATGAACGCAAAGCAGCTTATCAAGGTATCTTAGACGGCGTAAAATAAACAAATCATGAAAAATTACTTAGCTTCAGCTTTAATTATTGCCGCTTCTTTTTCTTCAACTTCAGCTCAGGATAAAAGAATTGAAAAGAAGGTCGATTCGGTATTAAAACTGATGACGCTTGATGAAAAAATTGGGCAGCTTAATCAATACACGGGAGACCGCGATGCTACCGGGCCTATCACCAATAATCCTAATAAACTGAAAGACATTAGGGATGGCAAACTGGGCTCTATGCTTAACGTACGTGGCGCTGCTGAAACAAGAGCAGTGCAGGAGGTAGCCATGCAATCGCGAATGAAAATTCCTTTAATTTTTGGTCTTGATGTCATCCATGGGTACCGCGTAACTTTCCCGATTCCACTGGCAGAAGCTGCCAGCTGGGATTTGAATGAAATGGAGAATGCGGCTAGAGTTGCTGGCAGGGAAACCGCCGCCTCCGGCATCCACTGGACATTTGCACCAATGGTTGATATTGCCCGCGACCCACGCTGGGGCCGGGTAATGGAAGGGGCAGGAGAAGACACTTATTTAGGTTCGCAAATTGCAAGGGCTCGGGTAAAAGGTTTTCAAGGAAAAGGATTGGGCAATCTTGATGCAATAATGGCTTGTGCCAAACATTTTGCGGCATATGGAGCTGCAATTGCCGGTCGCGACTACAACTCCGTTGATATGAGTGAACATACTTTATGGGAAACTTATCTGCCGCCGTTTAAAGCTGCGGTAGACGCCGGTGCTGCCACTTTTATGAATTCTTTTAATACTTTAAATGGAATCCCCGCAACAGGAAATGCTTACCTGCAACGTGACATTTTAAAAGGACAGTGGAAGTACACAGGCTTTGTGGTGAGCGACTGGGGCTCAATAGGGGAAATGATTGCCCATGGTTATGCCAAAGATAAAGCCCAGGCCGCAGAGTTGGCTATCAAAGCAGGCAGCGATATGGACATGGAAAGCAGAAGCTATCTGCCATCGTTAGCAAAACTGGTGACCGATAAAAAGGTTTCGCTGGCTTTAATTGATGATGCGGTAAGAAGAATTCTTCGGAAGAAATTTGAACTCGGTTTATTTGACGATCCTTATCGCTTTAGCAACCAGACCCGCCAGGAGCAGGAATTGAATTCGCCACAGAACAGGGCAGCATCTTTAAAAATGGCTGAGAAAAGCATCGTATTGCTAAAAAATGAAAAGCAAATTTTGCCCCTCTCCAAAAATCTTAAAAAAATTGCGGTAATCGGTCCGCTTGCAAAATCAGAGAAAGATATGCAGGGCTTCTGGTCGGTTGCTTGGGAAAATGATAAGCTGGTATCTCTCTACGAAGGTTTAAAAAACAAAGTTGGCAATAACACAGAGCTACTTTATGCGAAAGGTTGCAGCATTACCGATTCTTCTAAAACAGGTTTCGCTGAAGCAATTGAAACTGCCAAACAAGCTGATGTTGTAATTATTGCTGCCGGAGAAACTTTGGATATGACGGGTGAGGCAAAAAGTAAAACGAATATCCACATCCCTGGAGTGCAGGAAGATTTAATCAAAGCTATACAGGCAACTGGGAAACCTGTTGTTGTTTTACTTATGGCCGGAAGGCCCCTTATTTTCAACTGGACGGCCGATAACGTTCCAGCAATTATGTACACGTGGTGGTTGGGTAGCGAAGCCGGAAATGCAATGGCTAATGTTTTGTTCGGAGATTACAATCCTGCCGGAAAATTACCGATGACTTTTCCGAGAGATGAAGGCCAGATTCCCTTGTATTATAACTATTTAAGCACCGGTCGTCCTTCGAAAAGTGATAAGGACAGGAACTACAAATCAGCCTATCTCGATTCTCCCAACAGTCCGAAATTTGCTTTTGGTTATGGCTTAAGTTACACAACTTTCGA